>Ga0182012_10000953_pt1 | contig 31838 bp, 31 predicted proteins | sample 612S2SmetaG_FD_120486 | JGI IMG/M metagenome (GOLD analysis project Ga0182012, IMG submission 120486) | Permafrost microbial communities from Stordalen Mire, Sweden - 612S2S metaG | ecosystem: Environmental > Terrestrial > Soil > Wetlands > Permafrost | place: Sweden: Stordalen | collected...
ATCACTCTCGGATTGCCGCGCACAGGCCCGGCGATCCGCAGCTCTTCCGCATACGCTCGCCGCAGTGCCTTCAGAGTCTGTCTTGGCATGTTGTTATCTACTGCCGAACCCGTCGGGGCCAGAACCTCATCCTAGCCGCGTGGTTTGAAAGCGCTCATGGAACCGCCTTAACGCCACATTTTTGCCACGCTTGGCGCGCAACCGACCAACGCTAGCGCCGGAAAACCTATTGGCCGATGTCGCACCGGGCCGCGGTGTGAGCGCGGAGTGCGAGTGCGCATTCACCGGGGGTGCCGGAGCGCAATCCGACCGGTGGAGCGGCTTACTTGCTCGCTTTACAGCTTTGGTAGCATTCCTTCAATTCTTTTTTATGTTTGGCGACTTCGCCGGGCTTGGGGTTGCCGCAAATGAATTGTTCATACTGGTAGTAGCATTTACCACGACACGTGTTTTTTTCTTTGCTACCACAGGCAGTTGTCCCAGTCGAGCTATTGCCATTGGCCTCTACGGAGTTTGCTACCGGCGCAGCGACAAACAAAAATGCTGCGAAGACGGCGACGATCGAGAATGGTGGTTTCATCACATATCCCCCCTGCGATGCTACGAAACTTTTGATATGAGCTAACCCACTGCTGGCAAAGTTTACCTTCCGGGTCGCTCGCAGATCACTTATCGAGTATCGCAAGTCCAAACCATCGCTTCAAGTATGTGTAAATAGCTACCAGTTTTAACCCAGAAGCTTGGTGAGCGGGTCCCAATAGTTCGCTTGCCAACCGGAAGCCAGATGCGTGGCCTGGCCCCTTGGAAATGCGGTGTGGTCGAATACAAGCGTCGTCTTTCCATCGCGGTCGGAGAGATCGAAACGCGCGATCGAATACACACCCCGTGGCCAATTCATCACTCGCCACGCCTGAACTACAAGCTCATTCGGTACGAGTTCAAGCTGGCGCCCAACAATATAGCCGCCAAACAGAGTAAAGGCGCCGCCGACACGCGCGCTCAGCTTGGTGGGACTGTGCATCATCGCCATGGCGTCCGCCTTCATGGCACTCGATAACCGAACAATCCTGTCAAACTGCCTTTCAATCGTTAGCGCCTCGTAAACGCGCTTGGGACTTGCACTGAACACCCTCTCCTGGTGAATGGCCTCCTCCGTGTTTGAGATCTCCGGATTAGAATCGGCTCGAGCGGATTTGGGGCGTGCGGTGACGCCCGCAATCGCCAAGGCACCTGCCGCGAGCAGCCGCCTACGATCGAGTCCATTCGTCGTCGACATTCGCACCGTTGGAACAATTGGATCAGCCATGATTTTTTCCTTTCTACTTTTTCGTATGACTGCTTGCAATATGACACTAAATGGTTTCATATACAAGCCTGGAGGATTTGGATGCAACCCTTTACGCACGGTGGCAGGCGGTTCGATGACGATCGGCTCGACGCCGTTCTTCATGCCCTGGCACATAGAACACGTCGAATGCTACTGAATCGATTGGCCGCGGGTCCGGCGATGGTGGGGGAACTGGCCGAGCCGATTGATATGACCAGGGTAGCGGTCTCCAAGCATCTGCGTGTGCTCGAAAACGCGCGCCTGATATCGCGCACCATCGATGGTCGCGTACACCGCTGCGCTCTGCGTCCCGAGGTGCTGCAGGAAGTTGAGCGATGGCTGGCGGGCTACCGGGAGTTCTGGACAGAAAAACTCAATGCGCTGGCGCGCTTCGCGGAAGATGGTAACCGGAACAAGGCGTAAGAGGCGCGGCCGACCATGAATGATGAGCCGGATGGTTACCGGACAAATAAGCTGGCCGCGACGTTGGTAGTGAGACGGCGCATCAATGCGCCACGGGAGAAGCTCTTCGCGGCTTGGACCCAGCCGGAACTACTGGTGCAGTGGTGGGGGCCGCAAGGTGTGGTTTGTCCCGCCGCGGAGATCGATCTACGAGTGGGCGGTTCCTACCGCATTGCCAACCAATTTCCTGACGGAACTGTATTGTGGATTGCAGGAACATTCGAAGTCATCGAACGCCCTCATCGACTGATATACACCTGGAAACTGGAATCCCTGAATGCACTGATGGAGCGCGTCACAGTGTGCTTTGAAGTGGATGGAGCTGCGACCGAAGTGATCGTCACCCACGAGAGAATCCCGGACGAGGCCGCACGTACGAGCCACGAGCGCGGCTGGACGGGCTGCCTCGACCGATTCGTGAGGTATGCGGAACAGTCCGGAATTGAATGACCATTTTCGTTTCAAGGACTTGGCGCGTTAACGCTTCCCAATCCGCCTATTCTGCTTCTGAAGGGTACCGATGTTGCGCGCGATACAACCGCGTGCCGTCAGGCTTTATCGCATAATAGAGCAGCGCGTTCATGGAGCCATTCCTGCTTGGGTGCGCTACTACCGTAATCCGATCACCGGGCTCGAATGTATTCCGCTTCCAGCCCTGACTGACCCTGATGCTGATGCTCGAAGCTTCGATATCCCAGGTGCCTATCGTCGAACCGTCGGTCGCATCAGTGCCAACGATGATGACGATGTGGCTATGCGGGTTCAGACGCCGGCCGCGGCAATCGAAAGCGAGAATGGTCGATTCATCTTTTATATAGGGCCAGAGCCTTCCGATCACGGTCAGAGTAGAGGGATCGAGGCACTGGAAAATTCATGGCCCGAATTCTGAGGAGAATGCTGGCGCAGGTCAAACGCATCGACCGGGCGCGCTACACTCAGTCGCGAAGGGTTTGGTGCTCCGAGGAATCCGATGAAAACGCATTTTGTGATGATGGCGAACTACAACAAATGGGCCAATGCGCGCTTGTTTCGGGCGGCCGGAATGTTAAGCGAGGCGATGTATCGCAAGGAGGTTGGTGTCTATTTCGGGAGTCTCCACGGCACGCTCAACCATATCCTGGTCGCGGATCGCATTTGGATGCGCCGCCTGACCGGAACCGGGGAACATCCAGAAAAACTCAACGCGATATTGTTTGAAAATCTCCCGTCCCTGCATGCTGCAAGAACAGAAGAGGACGATCGAATCATTGCGTTCGTTCAATCATTGGACGAACCAGACTTCGAGGAGATGTGGGACTACCGAACGCTAAACGGGACCCCGCAAAGGCAGCGGCGCCGCGAAATTCTCGCCCATCTGTTCAATCACGAAACACACCATCGCGGCCAAGCTCATGCGATTCTCACAATGCTGGGCGTCGCGGAGCCAGAACCACTGGATCTCCTCATCATGCAGCGCGATAAGAGCTAACCAGTCCATTGTACGTCGCGAATCATGCATGATGAAACCCGTGCACCGTCACACCGTAATAGCCCAGGGTCGCCATGCGATGCGCGAGCGGCGCTTGGCTGCTGCACGCCAGCGCGAACACGGCCTGCACATTCTTACGTTCGAGCAGCTGGCGGCTCGACTCGCGGGCGGTCTCACCTGCACGGTCGATGAGGAGACCCTGCGCCAGGCCGTGCAGGCGGCGCTGCCCACTTTGGCCCTCGGCGAGCTCGACAGCCTGAAGGCGCTCCCGGGAATGGTCGCCGCGGCTGTGGACACCATTAATAAGGTATGGCGCGCCGGCATCGATCTGCAGGCGCGCGCGGCGAGCCATCCTCGCCTTGCCGCGATCGCGACCCTGGAGAGCGCCGTGCTCACGGCGTTGCCGCCCTCCATGATGCGTCCCGCCGATCTGGTCGCCGCCGCGCTGGTTCGTTTGCAGCATGCGCCCGCATTGATCGGACCCGTGGAGGTCGTCGGCCTCACCGAACTCGCGCCCTGCTGGCGTCCTTTATTGCGGGGCCTTGCCACGCGGGTGCCGGTGCGCTGGGTCGCGGGCCCCCGATCGGTGCCTGCCTGGCTTGAGGGCTGCGGCATCCAGATCGAAAGCGCCGACGCGCAGGCGCCGCAGATCATGTCGGTCAGCGCCTCGACGGCTTACCATGAAGCAATCGAGGCCATGCGCTGGGCCCGTGACTTGCTCGCTTCGGGCCGCGCCCAACCGGCGGAGATTGCGATCGCAGCGGTCACACCCGCTGACTATGACGATTACTTTCTAGCGCTGCGGCAAGATGCCCAGTTTGAGTTGCATTTCGTGCACGGTGTGCACATCACCGCCTGCCGGGAAGGGCAGGCGGCGGCCGCACTCGCTGACATCCTGCTGCGGGGCCTTTCGCAAATGCGCATGCGGCGGTTATCGACGCTGCTGCGGGCCTATCCGGGCCCGTTGCGGGATCTCCCCGAGGGCTGGGTCCGGCTCTTGCCGGCCGATGCGCCGCTGACGTCGCGGCAGGCCTGGACGCGCCTGCTCGAGGGAATCGACCATGGCCTAAAGCTTCGCGAGATCGTGGACCTGCTCTGGCAAGGCACCGCCGCCGCCGCCACGGTCGGTGAACGCCTGTTAAGCGGTCGCGTGCTTACGATTTGGCGCAGCACCTTGCGCGCGGGACCCGCGGCGTCGCTGGAACTCACGCTGGCTGCCCTCAGGCAGGACGATGGCCTGGATGCCTGTGTGTCCCCGGCCTGGATGCCGGCAAGCGCGTTGGCCGCATCTCCTCGGCGCTTCGTTCGATTACTCGGTTTGAACTCCTCACGGTGGCCGCGTGCCATTTCCGAGGATCGGTTGCTATCGGATCACATCATCCCCACCACGGAGTTGGATCCGCTGCCGGTCAGCGCCGCGGATCGGCGCGACTTCGAGACCATTCTCGCGACCACGGAGTGTGAGGTGAGCCTTTCGCGCGCGCGCCGCGACGCCGATGGCCGTTTGCTGGGGCGCAGCCCGCTGCTCTACGGCCAGCCTGAGGAGCAGTATCTGCGGCGCAATGGCGTGCCGGAGCACGCCTTCAGCGAAACCGATCGACTCACGGCGCGCCCGGACGAATTTGCCACCTTGCCTCCATCCATCGCCGCCACCGCCTGCTGGCGCGATTGGATGCGCGGCGAGATCACGGCCCACGACGGCTTGGTGCGCGAGCATCATCCGGCGATCATGGCGGCCTTGGGACGCGTGCACTCGGCGAGTTCGCTGCGGCTTCTGCTGCGCAATCCGCTGGGATTTGTCTGGCAGTACGTCCTGGGATGGCGCTCCTCCACCAGCGGCGAGGATGCGCTCGTCTTGGATCCGTTGGGTTTTGGGGATCTCATCCATGGTGCCCTCGATCACGCCTTGCAGGCACTCGAAGCCAATGGCGGCTGCACGACGGCGAGCGGCGATGAGATCGTGCGCGCGGTGGCTGTGGCATTGCATGAGGTGGCCTCGGACTGGGAGCGCAAGCGCTCGGTGCCGCCCGCGCTCATCTGGCGCCGCACGCTCGAGGAAGCCGGGGTGCTCTGCGAGCGTGCGTTGAGCTTTCAGGCCCGGTGGCACGCGGGGACGCGTTCCTATAGCGAGGTACCGTTCGGTGGTTCGAAACCGAAGACCTCGGCGGTACTGCCATGGGACGCCAAGCGGCAGGTGGAGATTCCCGGCACGGGTTTTCGGATTGGCGGCTACATTGATCGGCTCGACATCGCAGGGAATTCTCGTCATGTGCGCGTGCGCGATTACAAGAGCGGCCGCACACCGTCGCGGGACATCGTGTTCGACGGCGGCAAGGAGCTGCAGCGCTGCCTGTATGCCTTCGCCGCCAAGGCGATGTTGGGTGAGGCTGTCGAAGTCACGAGCTCCCTATTGTATCTGCGCGATGAGACGGACTTGCCTCTGGATGATCCGGAGCAGCGGCTGGGTGAGATCCGACACTATTTGCAGGCAGCGCGCGCCAATCTGCTCTCGGGTGGCGCGCTGCTGGGTGTTGATTCCGGCAGCCGCTTCGACGCGCTCGCATTCGCGCTGCCGGCCAATGCCGGCGCGACCTATCGCCGGCGCAAGGAGCTGGCCGCCGCGCGGCGGTTGGGGGACGCGGCGCACATTTGGGAGGCGCGCTGATGACGGCAGTCCCCAGATCCTTGCGCGATGATGACAGCCGCCGGCTGGCAATGGCCGCCCACGACCAATCCTTCCTCGTCGAGGCCGGTGCCGGTTCGGGCAAGACCGCCGTCATGGCCGGCCGCATCGCCATGATGCTGGCGGCCGGCGTCCTACCGAAGCACATCGCCGCGGTAACCTTCACTGAACTGGCCGCGAGCGAACTGCTGCTGCGGGTGCGCGAGTTTGTTGCGGTGTTGGCGGAAGGGAAGATACCCGCGGAGCTGCGCATCGCGCTGCCTCGCGGACTCTCAGCGCAGCAGCGTCGGCATCTTACGGGCTCGAGCCTGCAGATCGATGATTTGATCTGCTCGACCATTCACGGCTTTTGTCAACGCCTGATCCAGCCCTATCCGGTCGAGGCGCAGATTGACCCGGGTGCCGCGGTCATGGATCGTGACCAGGCGGATTTGCTGTTCATCGAGACGGTCGACTCCTGGCTGCGCGAGGCGCTCTCTCATGACGAGGGAGGGCTGCTGGCCGCGATGGTGCTGCAGGATGAACGTGCGGGCGAGAGCATCGCGCTAGTCCATCAGATCCTGCAAAGCCTTCGAACCTATCGTACCCTTCGCGTGGCGCCGGGCCGCCCGGTGGAGCCGCTGATTCGCGATTTCGAGCAGGCGGTGCGCGATTTCGCGCAATTCATGAAAACCGCAGGCGTTGATGAGCCGGAGACGGCGGTGTACGCGAGCCGGTTCACGGATTTGACCCGCAACGTCATCGCCCTCTTGCCGCTCGCTGAGCCAACCCAGCTGGTACAGCTCGTCCGGCTCGCGCCTCACGCCGATCTGCTGACACAGGGCGGTAATTTCCTCAAGTATCAGAAGAAAGGCAAATGGGCGGCCGCGGCCAAGGCGATCGGTCTCTCCAAGGCCGACGGCGACCGTTTAAACCTGGTCGCCAACAACCACTATGCCGCTTGCTGTGATACCTGGGCCCGGATCTCGCAAGCCGCCGCGGCTCAATTGCTGGCTCGATTGCTCGATCTGCTGCAACCCGCCATCGATCGTTTCCAGCAGAACAAGCGCGCCGCCGCGCTGCTTGACTTCGACGATCTGATCTTCGCTGCGCGCGATTTGCTGCGTGACCACGAACCGGTGCGGGCGGCATTGGCGGCTCGCCACCGGCACGTGCTGGTGGACGAGTTCCAGGACACCGATCCGCGGCAGACCGAGATCCTCTGGCGGCTGTGTGGCGATGCGTCCGCGGCGCGCACCGACTGGACGAGCTGGCGTATCCGGCCCGGTGCACTCTTTTTGGTGGGTGATCCCAAGCAGGCGATTTATCGCTTTCGCGGCGCGGACGTTGCGGCGTATATCCAGGCGCGTGCCCTGATGCTCGCGCAAGAACCGAGCAGTCTGCTCACGATTGCGACCAACTTTCGCTCCTGTGAGCCGATTCTGCGTTACGTGAATGAGCGCTTCGCGCATCCGCTGTCCCTCGCGAGCGCGCAGCCGGGCTTCACACCCCTGGATGCCTTTCATGCCGCTCCGAAGGGCGGACCGTGCGTCGCGGCCATCGATGTGCGCATCGCCGATGCGCAGGGCAAGGCAAGCTCGGAGGATCAGCGCGATGCCGAAGCCGACGCGGTTGCCGATGTTTGCGCACGCCTGATCGGGAAGGCGCCGATACTCGATCGCAAGACCGGGGAGCCACGTCCCTGCAGGCCGGGCGACATCGCGCTGCTGGCCCCGACAGGCAGCGAATTGTGGCGCTACGAGGAGGCCCTCGAGAGTCGCGGCATTGCCGTCGCCAGTCAGGCGGGTAAAGGCCTCTTTCAACGCCAGGAGGTTCAGGATCTGATCGCCCTGACGCGCGTGCTCGCCGATCGGCGCGATACCCTGGCGCTTGGCGCCCTGTTGCGCGGCCCGCTGGTCGGCCTGACCGAGGAGGAGCTGCTCGACATGGTGTGGAGTCTGCCGCACCCGCCTGAGCCCGAACGGGCTCGACGGCTGGATCTGGGCGTTGCCGCCGCGAGCATCACGCACACGCATGCGCGCGACATCATCGAGATGCTGCAGACGCTCGCGCGCAAGGCCCATGCCACCACGCCCTTCGCACTCTTGTGCGAGGCCATTGATGTGTTACGCGTGCGGCCCATTCTCCTGCAGCGCCATCGCGGCCAAATCGAGCGCGCGCTCGCGAACCTCGATTTGTATTTGAGTTTCAGTCGTGTCTTTGCCGTACGGGGTCTGCGTGCCTTCGCAGAGACGATGACGGCCGCCTGGGAGGACGAATCACGCGCGGTGGAGGGCCGCCCCGACGCGCAGGAAGATGCCGTCGCCCTCTACACCATGCACGCCGCCAAAGGGCTCGAGTGGCCCATCGTCATTCCCATCAACACGATGACCCGCATCAAATCGGTCTCAGGGCCGATCATCGATCGCAGCACCGGGCACTTCCATTGCGCGGTGTTCGGCGTGAAGCCGACCGGGTACGAGGGGGCACTCGCCGCCGAAATCGCGGAACTCGACCGCGAGCGCGTGCGGCTGTGGTACGTCGCCGCCACCCGCGCACGAGAGCAACTCCTTCTAACCCGGCTCGACGTGACTCCAAAGGGTTCTGTCTGGAATGCGATCCTGGATCTCTCATTGGCCAACCTGCCGCCAATAGACCTCAGTCGCTTCTCGCCGGATGTCGTCATGGACGCCGACGAGAAGCCCAACACCCAAACGCGTGCCACCTTCGACGCGGAAGCGGGTGCGATTGCCACGCGACAGCAACATATCCGCTGGCGTGCACCGAGCCGGGAGGAGGGGGTCGGGGCTGATGCGTTCAATCCAGAAGAACAACAGATCCTGATCTCCGATATCGACAGCGCGCGGCTTGCGACCGATGCCACGCCGGATATCCAAGGCGGCCGCGAACGCGGTGTCATCCTTCACAAACTCATCGAAGAGGTGCTGGCCGGCGAGACGGAAGAGGCCGTAGCCGCCCTCACGGCCCGGGCTGCCATCTTGATTCGCGCCTTGGGTCAACCATTCGCGCACGATCCCGCCACCGGGCTCGTGCCTGCCGAGCTTGCCGGGTGCGTCATCCGTGCGCTCTCGGCGCCCGAAGTGGCCGCACTGCGTCCCACGTTGATGCCTGAAATTCCGGTGTATGCCTCAACGGCGCTGCCGGATCATGAAGAAGCGACCGCCGGCATCGCCGACGCCATCGCCCTTTCCCCCGCGGGCAAGCCGCTCGTGGTGATCGACTGGAAAAGCGATGTCGCACCCACGACCGAGGTGCTTGAGCACTATCGCAGTCAGGTTCGCGCGTATCTGGATATCACCGATGCCGGGCGCGGGCTGATCGTGCTCGCGACGACCGGACGGGTGTTGTCGGTCGAACGCGGTTAAGCTGTGAACCTGAGCCAACCGTATCCAAAGGAGCGAACATGCTGCAAGGCCACCACCGCACGATCTTCCTCTGTCTGAGTTTCACGGCGAGTTTGTGCACCGCAGCCGAGAGCTCCGCTCCACCGCCGCCGCCCATCGGACCGAAAAACGGCATTGTTCGCGTACTGGCCGGCTCGCAACTGACGTTTGAATCGGCGGACGGCAACAAGTTGACCGTCGCACTCACCCCCGACACCCGCATCACCGCCCAACAGCCGGCCACCCTCGCCGACATCAAACCGGGCGACTTCGTCGCTTCTGCCGCGATGCAGGGCGCCGACGGCAAAACGCATTCGCAAGAGGTCCGCATTTTTCCCGAATCCATGCGCGGTGTCGGCGAAGGCCATCGCCCCATGTCCCAGCCCAATCAAACCATGACCAACGCCACCGTCTCGAAGGTCGAAACCACCATGACCAACGCCACCGTGACCCAGGTTGCCGCCGGCGTGCTGACCACGACCTATCCCGGCGGCTCCACCGACCTCATCGTTGACCCGGGTACCCCCGTCTGGCGCATCCTGCCCGCCGGCCGCGACCGCCTGACCCCCGGAACCACCGTCCGGGTGTTTTCCGCGGACGCACCCGACGGCAAGCTCACCGCCCGCTACATCAACATCTTGAAATAGGCTGCGCCGTTGTGGCACATCCGCTCGAGATCGTTTCCGTACCCGTCGATCAACTCGGCGCGGTCGTGGGGATCCCTGCAACATGAAAGTCAGTCAATAGTTGCTGCCTTGGATTGAGCGGCAGTGCGGCCTTGCGGCCGGCGCCGGATGGTTGCCATTGGCAACTATCTGGTTTGCACGGCGCGGCAGGGCCGCTATGATTGGCGCATGATCCGAGTTTCTCCGTGGATTGCCTGGATGCCGATGCTGCTGTTGGCGGCGGCGGCGGCCCATGGCGACGATGACGCCGATACCCTGACGGTGTTCAAAAACGCCGGCGACAGCGCCGCGTATTTCTCCAACTGCTACGCCTATGCGGTGTTTCCCACCGTGGGCGAGGGCGGCTTCATTGTGGGCGGAGCCCGCGGCAAGGGCCATGTGTACGTGCACGACAAACTGGTGGGTGATACCACGATGTCGCAGATCAGCGCGGGCTTCCAGGCGGGCGGCAAGGCCTTCAGCCAGATCATTTTCTTCGAGGACCAGCGCGCACTGGATGAATTCGAGTCGGGCTCCTTCGAGTTTTCCGCCGCAGCGAGTGCGGTGGCGATTACCGCCGGCGCCTCCGCGAGCGCGGGCACCACGGGTGCTTCGGCCGGCGCGAGCGGCGGAAAGAACGATGCCAACCTCAAAAGCGGCGGCTACCTCGCCGGCATGGCGGTTTTCACGGTTGCGAAGGGCGGACTGATGTACGCGGCCATCATCGCCGGGCAGAAGTTCACCTTTACGCCGCGCACGGCGCCGTAGCGCTCGCGCCGACCCTGCGTGTGACCGTAACCGTAACCGTGACCGTCGCCCTGGCCCTGGCCCTGGCGCTCGGCGCCCCGCCGGTCGGCGCACGGGCGCCGGCTGCCGCGCAGGCGCCGGCCGCCGCGCAGGCGCCGGCCGCCGCGCAGATTCCGCTGCAGGCGCGCATCGATACGGCCGTCAACACGGTGCTCGCGCGCACCGCGGTGCCCTCGGCGTCGATCGCCATCGTGCGCGATTCGAACCTGGAGTACGCGGCGGCGTATGGCAGTGCGCAGATCGAGCCGCGGCGGGCGGCGACGCCGGCTATGCGCTATGCGGTGGGCTCCATCAGCAAGGAATTCACCGCCACCGCACTGCTGCTCCTACAGGAGGCCGGCAAGCTGTCAATCGACGATGCGGCCGGCCGCTGGGTGCCGGGCATGGGTCCGGCGGCCACGGTGAGCATCCGCTCGCTGCTGTCGCACACCTCGGGCGTCCGCGACGACTGGCCCCAGGATTATGATCCGCCGGAATTCCTGAAGCCCACGCAGCCGCGGGACATCGTCGCCCGCTGGGCGAATCAGCCCCTGGATTTCCCGACCGGCACGGCCTGGCGTTACAGCAATACGGGATACACGGTCGCCGGCCTGATCGTCGAGCGGGCCGCGGGCATGCCGCTGTTCCCGTTCCTGCAGCAGCGCATTTTCCAGCGCCTGCAGATGACCAGCGTGGTCGACTTCGACGCCGCACCCTTGTCAGCCGCGGACGCCACCGGCTATACGCGCCGTGCGCTCGGTCCGCCGCGCCCGGCCGCCAAGGAGGGCAGCGGCTGGCTGTTTGCCGCCGGCGAACTTGCCATGACCGCCTCGGATCTCGCGCGTTGGGACATCGCGCTCATGCGCCACGAGATCTTGAGCGACCGCAGCTTTCGCGAATTGACCACCGAGGTGCGTCTGGTCAATGGCGCCGGCACGACCTATGCGCTCGGATTGCACGTCGAGCTGAAGTCGGGCAAAAGGCTATTGAGCCATGGCGGGGAGGTCGGCGGGTTCACCGCCGAGAATCGGCTCTATCCGGAGAGCGGTGTTGCGATCGTCGTGCTGACCAACGAGGATGCCACGGACGCCAGCGGCGCGATCGCGGACGCGCTCGCGGATCTGCTGCTGGCGGCGGATTCGCCCGCCGATGCGGCCGCGGCCGCCGGCGCCCGGGATTTGTTCAAGCAGCTGCAGGGTGGCCGGATCGACGGTCAGCGCCTGACCCCCAATGCGCGCAGCTATTTCACGCCGCAGGCGCTCGAGGACTTTCAAACCAGTCTGGCGCCGCTCGGCGAACCCCAGGAATTCACGCTGCAACGCTCCGTCCAGCGCGGCGGATTTTCGATTCACGTGTACGAGGCGGCATTCGCCCACCAGAGCCTCAATATCACGGTGCTGTCCACGCCGGAGGGATTGATCGAGCAATATACCGTGAGCGCCAAGTAGCCGGAGCCGTCACCGGTCTCAGTCGACCGCGGAGTGCCTACCCCAGTCGAAGCGGCGGCCGAGAATGGCCTTGATGATCAGGTGATCGGTGGCGGAGCTGGCGCCGACGCCCACCCCGATGTTGATCTCCCAAAGCGGCGATACATTGAGGTCGGTGACGATGAAGTATTGTTGCTGCTGGTTGCGCGCCGGAGCGATGTTGCCGATGGCCCCATAATCCGCATACCACTCGATGCCGGCGCTCACCACCCGCGTGAAGTCGTAGCCGATCTTGGCGCTCGGCGCGAAGCCGAGGCCTTGATTGACGTCCGGGCCGTGCAAGGTGCGCTCGAGCGCGGGGTTGACCGCGAAATACCAGCGTCCGATGCTCTTGTCGATGATGGGGCGAATCTCCCAGGTCCAGGTGTCGGTCGAGTATTCGGAGCGCTGGTAGCCGATCTCGGTGGACAGGCTCACGCCCACCGGCCATCCCCAGGAATCCGGCACGCGCACGCGCGGGCGGATGTGGTCCCCCACCCACTGCGCGCCGTGGCCATCCTGCTCGCTGGTGAAGATGTAGAAGCCGACCTCCGACCAGTCGTTGAGGCCCTCAGTGAGCTCGACGGTCTCGTGTTCCTGATGGTACGTCGGGTAGACGCCGTCGATGGTTGCCTGCTGACCCTGTGCGGTGAAGTTCGAATGCAGTTCGACCATCAAGGTCTGCGGCGGCACCGTCTCGGCACCGTAGACCTGGATCTCGTAATTGGCCTGGGCGCGTGCGAGATACGGCAGGCACAGCAGCGCAAGCAGCACCATGAGCCGCCGGTACCGGGGGTGGGCCGCACGCTCAGGCATAGTTGATCACCATCATGAAGCCGAGGTCCATGTGGTTTTGCTGATGGCAGTGAAACAGCGTGGCGCCGGGGTGGTCGGCCGCGAACTCGACCTCTGCACGGCCTAGCGCCGGGACCAGAACCACATCTTTGAGGATGCCGTGGATGTCCTGCGGCGCCCCGAGGTTTCGAAGCTCGAAGCTGTGGCGGTGCAGATGCAGCGGATGGTCGTCCATGGATCGATTCACGAACTGCAGCCGGTAGCGCCGACCGCGCTCGAGCGGTGCGATGGCGGCCTCGGGGTAGGATTTGCCGTTGAGGGTCCAGGCCTCCATGGCGCCGTGGCCGCGGAATTTCGATTCGATCACCAGCGGCACGATAACGGGAGGGTCCTCGGGAAGGGTGGGCTTCGCGCCGGTGAATTGCTCGTAGTTCCAGATGAGATCGGAGGGCTGTTCCCAGCGGGCGGGGCCGCGGCGATCCTCATATTCGAGCGCCACCGCCATGCCGAGCGCCTGCACGTGCCGGCGAACCTCGCCGAGCACCCAGACACCCGGATTGTTCATCTCCACCACCGCGCAGACGCGCTCGGCGGGCGCAAGTCGCAGCATGGGCACCGGGCGCGGCGTGGGCACGGGATTGCCGTCGAGCGCCACCACGCGCAGATCATGGCCGGCGAGCGCAATCCAGTGCACCTCGGTGGGGCTGGAATTGAGGATGTGCAGCAGTATGCGCTGGCCCTGCCTGACGCGCAGCGGCTCGCCGGAGCCCATGGCCCGGCCGTTGATGGTCGCGACCGCGTAGCCCGGATTCATGGCGCCGTCGCCGCTCGCGAGCAGGTAGCCGTCCCAATCATGCAGCGCGAGAAAAAACTCCTGATCGTAGCGCGCCGGCTCGGCGGCCGGTTCGATCATCAGAAATCCGTGCTGCCCGCTGTACTGCCCGCGTGTGAAATCGTTCATCGCCATGGTGTGCGTGTGATACCAGCGAAAGCCGGCCGGGCGCGGTGTGAAGGTGTAGCGCGCGCTCGAGCCGGCGGGGATGGGCGGCGTGCCTTCCTCCACTGCGCCGTCGACCTCCGGCGGCAGAAACAGGCCGTGCCAATGCACCACCTCCGGGCGGTCGGTGCGATTGGTCACCTCGATGGTGACCGGCCGGTTCTCCTTGAAGCGCAGCAGCGCACCGGGGACCTGGCCGTTGTAGGCGGTGGTCTTCAGGCGGTGGCGCGGCGACAGATCGAGCGTGAGCGGCGCGATGTCGATCCGAAAATCGGGTGCGGGCGGCTCTTGGCCGAACGCCGGCCATGACGCCGCCAGTGCGGCGAGGCCGGAATACTGGAGAAGATCGCGCCTCGAAATCACGGGGGGTCGCAGGAGTTCAACAGATCGTGTCGCGGGAGCTCGAGTCGCGGAAACGCAAGTCGCGGCAGCTCGAGTCGCGGAATCACAAGTCGCCGGCGCTCAAGCCGCCGGCGCGGTGGGCATCGCCTGGTCGACATGCCGTTGCAGCTGCTCGAGATACCCGGCGCGGCGCGGCGCATCGAGCCAGGCGACCTGAAAGGCGTTTTTGACCAGTTCCACGATCTCCGGCATCGACAGTCCGCCGTCTTCGTGCAGAGCATGGAGGTTCTCGTTCAGATAGGCGCGAAAATAGGCCGGATCGTCCGAATTGACCGTGGCACGTAGGCCGAGCTCGAGCATCCGGCGCAGCTGCGTGGCCGTGAGATCCTGGACGCAAATGCGGTTGGAGACCGGACAGACGGTGAGGCCGAGGCCGCGCTCGCGGATGGTGGCGCACAGTGCCAAATCCTCGAGGCAGTTCACGCCGTGGTCGATGCGGTCCACGCGGATGTCCTCGAGCACCTGGCGGATGTGCTCCCGGGAGTTGGCCTGATTCACGTCGCAGTGCATGGTGAGCTTCAAGCCCTCGCGCCGCGCCGCGGCGAACACCGCGGCAAACTTCAGCGGCGGATTGTTCTTCTCGTCGGAGTCCAGGCCGACGCCGATCAGCCAATGCTTGTAGGGCAGCGCCTGGTGCAGCGTCTGCATGGCGGAGTCGGCGCTCAGGTCGCGCAGAAAGCACAGGATGAGCTGGGTCTCGACGCCGAGCTCGGCCGCGGCCTTTTCCTGGGCGCGGCGGATGCCGCGGATGACGGCGTCGAAGGCGACGCCGCGCGCGGTGTGGGCCTGCGGGTCGAAGAACATCTCCGCGTAAACGATGTTCTGCTGCCTCGCCTTCTGCAAATAGCGCCAGGTGAGCTCGAAGAAATCCTCCTCGCCGCGCAGCACGGCCATGGCCTTGTAGTACACGGCGAGGAAGGAGGGCAGGTCGTCAAAATCATAAGCGCGCAGCAGCGCCTCGGGCGAGTCGTAGGGCAGGGTGACCCCGTTCTTGCGCGCCAGCGCGAAGCTCAGGTCCGGTTCCAGGGTGCCCTCCAGATGCACGTGCAGTTCGGCCTTGGGCATGCCGTCGATGAAGCTCTTCATGGCCGAAGCGTATCATCGACCTGCCCGTGCACGAAGTGCCGCAGCGGGGGTCATCCTCGCAAGAGGACCGGGGTGGCCAGATGATAGACTGGCAGCAGGCAAACAACCGGGAGCGGTTCGTGCGAAATATGGCGATCTTGGCCGCGGGATTCCTGGTCGTGGCAAACCACGCGGCGGCCGATACGGTGGTCGTGAGCGCGGACCGGATGCTGGATGTGATCGCCGGCCGGGTCATCGAGCGGCCGCAGATCACGATCACCGACGGACGCATCAGCGCGGTGGCGGGCCAAGGCTCGCCGGTCCCCGCCGGAGCGCGGCGCATCGAGCTGCCGGGGATGACGCTGCTGCCCGGTCTGATCGACATGCACGTGCATCTGACCAGCGACCCGCGCTACAGCGGCTATCGCAAGCTCGAGTTCACCGACAATTTCTGGACCGTGGTCGGGGTGGCGAACGCCAGACGCACCCTGGAGGCGGGATTCACCACGGTCCGCAACGTCGGCTCGCACAACTTCGATGACGTGGCGCTGAAACAGGGCATCGAACAAGGCTACATCCCCGGCCCGCGCATCGTGCCGGCGACCTACGCCATCGGCGCCACCGGCGGACATTGCGACGACACGCGCTTTCCGCCGTCCATCACCACGCCGGACACCGCGATCGCGAATGGCCCGGAGGAATTGCGTGCCATGGTGCGCAAGCTGCGCAAGTACGGCGCCGAGGTCATCAAATTCTGCGGCACCGGCGGCGTGCTCTCCAAGACCGACTCGGTGGGCGCCCAGCAGTATGACCTCGCGGAGATGCAGGCGATCGTGGAGGAAGCCCACATGCTCGGCCTGAAGGTGGCCGTGCACGCGCACGGCACCGCCGGCATCAAGGATGCGATCCGCGCCGGCGTCGACACCATCGAACATGCGAGCCTGGCCGACGAGGAGGCCTTCGCCCTGGCGAAGCAGCACGGCACCTACTTCTCCATGGACATCTACGATGATGATTACATTCTCGCCGAAGGCGAGAAGAACGGCATGTTCAAGGAGTCGATGGAGAAGGAGAAGGCCATCGGCCGCCGGCAGCGCGAAACCTTCCGCGCTGCATTCAAGGCCGGCGTGAAAATGATCTTCGGCACCGACGGCGGCGTTTATCCGAACGGCTTCAACGCCCGGCAATTCGCCACCATGGTGGCCTGGGGCATGTCGCCCATGCAGGCCATTCAGGCGGCCACGGTGACGGCGGCCGAGGCGCTCGGCCGCAGCGCCGACGTCGGCGCCATTGCGGTGGGCCGATTCGGCGATTTGATCGCGGTTGCCGGCGACCCGCTGTCGGATGTGACCGTGTTGCAGTCCGTCGGTTTCGTGATGAAAGGCGGCGATGTGGTCATCTGGCGGGGTCCACCCGGTAGATGACCGAGCCATGCGGCGGCAGCGCGACCTCGACGGCGTCGGCGGCCGGCAGATCGCGGTGTTCCCACAGGTCCCGCAGGGAGTAGCGCGCGCCGCTGAGGCCCAATTCCTGCCACGCGTGGTGCAGGGTGCGCGGCGTTGCCTGAAGATTGAACAGCGCCAGATAGCGGCTGCGCCGCGTCGCGCCCAGCGGCATCGCGCCCGCCCGCGGCGCCGGCGTCGACACCCACACGGCGCTGTCCGGCGTCATGATCACGGCATGCGCATCGCGCGCGTGCTGATCGACGTCGAGCAATTCGCCATTGGTGAGCGCGGCGTTCGTCCACTCGTCGATGTGGGTGAGATTGCCGCCCATGATGAGCGGTGAGCGGAACATGCACCACAGCGTGAGCAGCGTGCGCTGTTCATCGTGGTTCAATCGCGAGGCGCGCGGCTGCAGATATCCGGCGGCCGGCTCCAGGCGCCCGATAGGCAGCATGTCGGCGTCGGGCCAGTGGCCGGGACCGGAATATTTCGCCCACTCCGCAGCCGGTGCGAATTGATTGCCGGGACCCTGCGGAAAATGGGTCTGGCCGTACCAGATGTCCCACACATCATCGGAGATGCGCCACATCTGTGCGTTGGCGCTGAGTTCGGCCGCTTTGTCGAGAGGCGCCGGACCGGGGGACAGGCTGAGCACCACCGGCCGGCCGGACTTGCGCAGCGCCGAACTGATCATGCGAATCTCCTCGCCCTTGTACGGATGGCTCGCGATGCAGTCGATTTTCAGGTAATCGACGCCCCAGCCGCGGTATTGCTCGGCGAGCGAATCGTAGTACGCCTGCGCCGCGGGGGAGTGGGTGTTGAGGCCATAATTGAAGGGATTCCAGGGGCATTCGTCGGTGAGGTCGGCGGCATCGGCGGCGTGATAGGCGGTGCCGGCGATGGGCAGATTGCGGCGCACGGCCTCCTTCGGAATGCCGCGCATGATGTGAATGCCGAATTTCAATCCGAGCGAGTGCACGTAGTCGGCGAGCGGCTTGAAGCCCTGGCCGCCGGCGGCGGAGGGTATGGTGTTGACCGCGGGGACGTAGCGGCCGTAGTCGTCGAGATTGAACTTGGAGTCGGTGGAGTTGATGACGCCGATCGTGTGATTGCTGATGTACCAGCCGGCATCGACCACGATGTAGGTCCAACCGGAGGCCTTCAGGTTCTTCGCCATCCAATCGGCATTCGCCTTGAGGTCGGCCTCGGTCACGGTCTCGGCATACGCATCCCAGCTGTTCCAGCCCATGGGCGGGGTGGCGGCGAGCACGGCGCCGGCCGCGGCGCGCGGTGCGGTGGCGCAGCCCTGCATCAGCAGCAGGCCGAGCAGGATGGCCGTCGGATAGTGCAACATGGGGGCAAGCATACCGCAGCGCCGGTGCGATCTGTTCACGCGAACGCCCCTATTCATCCGGCGCCGAGAGGCAGATAGAGTTGACGTGTATGGGCATCGCAGAGGCGGAAGCCGTACTTTCGGTAAAACGCCGCAGCCGCATCGTCTTTCGCCTCGACAATGACCGCGTACACGCCCAGTGTGCTGCGCGCCTGCAATATTCGTTTGATGGCGTTCTGCAGGAGCAATTCACCGAGTCCCTGTCCGCGTGCCGACGCTGCGCCCGCCAAGCGCCCGATGCGCACCGCCGGGATGGGATAAGCAGGCAACCCCTTGCGATCCGCCTCGGTCAAAATCGCAAACGACAGTGCGGCCGCACTCAACGTGTAGTATCCCAGAATTCGGATGGGCTGACCGGAATCGACCAATACGAACGTCGTCGCGATGCCCTTGGCGCGGTGCTGTGTCGCAAGCCCCGTCAGATATCGATTGAGTACCGCTACGCCACAATCGAATCCGGCGCGGTCGTGCTTCTTCGCATCCAGTTCCTGTACCTCGAATGCCACATCAGACGCCGAGTGCGTCACCCCTTTTCATCGCGCGACGCAGTGCGGTATTTGCCGCAAACGGCCTGCCGAGTGCGGCCAGGAATCGGCGGGATTCGGCGAGCGACAACGTTGCCAGGGCTTCCGCCGAAACCGTTTTATCGGCCTCGCGCAGCGCCGCCGTCCGCACGAAGACCGCGAGAGGCAGACCGGCCAGGGCCGCGGCGCGATCGATTCGCTCCCGATCGCGGGCCGACAAGCGCAAATCGAGGCGTGCTGTGGCGGGCATCGGCGTACTCCTGTGGACACATGTACGGTAGTGTACCGTACAGCCGGCAATGCCGGCAAACGGATACACGTGATCAGGCGAGCATCTGGCGCAGCGCGGCGACGATGAGGCCGCCGGCGAATTGCTGGACCGGAATGCGGGCGAGGATGGGAAGCGCGGGCGGTCGCGCGCTGGTCACGATGGCCAGCACCAGGCAGGCGACGAAGCCGGTGGCGAACAGCATCAGGCTGGCCTGGATCGAGCCGCCGAGGGCGCGCGCCAGGCCGCCGTTCAAGATGGCCATGAGCGGAATCAGCGCGCCGGCGGCGAGCGCCCAGACGGCGTAGGTGATCGTGGACATCGGGCCTCCCGTGACCAGAAGAAGATTCCCAGAAGAGATTTGACGTGAAACAATAACCCCCAGATGTCCATTGCGCATCCCCGCGCCACCCTGGCCGCCACCATCCTCGGCTCGAGCCTCGCCTTCATCGACAGCTCCGTGGTCAACGTCGCCCTGCCGGCGCTGGCGACGGGGCTGCATGCCGATGCCTCGACGCTGCCCTGGGCGATCACCGTTTACCTGCTGCCGCTCAGCGCCCTGATCCTGCTCGGCGGGGGCCTGGGCGACCGCTTCGGCCGGCGCCGCTACTTTCTCATCGGACTGGTGACCTTCACGGTGGCCTCCGTGCTGTGCGCGGGGGCGCCGGCGTTTTCCTGGCTGCTGGCGGGCCGCGGCCTGCAGGGCTTGGGGGCGGCGCTGCTCATGCCCAACAGCCTGGCCATTCTCGGCAGCCAGTTTCAGGGTGAGGCGCGCGGTCGTGCGGTGGGCATCTGGTCGGCGGCCGGCGCCCTCGGCGGGGTGGCGGGGCCGGTCATCGGCGGCTGGCTGGTCGACGAGGCCGGCTGGCGCGCCATCTTCTTCGTCAATGTGCCGCTGGCACTCGCCTGCGGCTATCTGGCCTTTTACTACGTGGCGGAGAACACCGATCGCGAACATGCCGCGGCGCTCGACACCACCGGCGCCTTGCTCGCGACCTTCGGCCTGGGGCTCGTCACCTGGTCGCTGACCCAATCCTCGGGCCGGGGCACCGCGGGATTGTCGCTGTGGAGCGCCGCGGCGGTGGGGGTGCTGTTGCTCGTGGCGTTCGTGTGGAACGAGCGGCGCCTGCAGGATCATGCGCTCATGCCGCTCGTGATGTTCGCCTCGCCGGCCTTCGTCGGTCTGTCGCTGTACACCTTCTTCTTGTGGGGCAGCTTGGGCGGTCTGGTGGTGCTGGTGCCCTTTTTGCTGATCAAGATGGAGCGCTGGTCGGCGGTGGCCGGGGGCGCGGCCTTGCTGCCCATCCCCACGCTGATCGGACTCGGTTCGCGTTCGATGGGGCGTTGGGCGTCACGGCACGGCGCGCGCACGCCCCTGCTGCTCGGCTCCTTGCTGGCCGCCGCAGGCTTTGCGCTGTTCGCCGCGCGCATCGGCCCGGGGCTGAGCTATTGGGCCGATGTGTTTCCGCCCACGCTGCTGATCGCCCTTGGCCTGTGCGCTTGTGTGGCACCCCTGACCACCGGCATCATGGAGTCGGTGGATGCCGAGCACGTGGGCATCGCGGCGGGGAGCAACAGCGCGGTGGCGCGCATCGCCGGATTGATCGCCACCTCGCTGCTTGGGTTCGTGTTCGCCCGCGGCGACTCGCTGCAATTCATCGCGGCGTTCCGGGTGGCGGCCCTGGTCGGCGCGTCCTGGGCGCTCGCCGCGACGGCCTGCGTGTACTTCTATCTCGGACCGCGGTCCGGCTCGCGGTCGGTATGAACTACAAGGAGCCGATCGATGCAGCCATTACGTTCGATGAACCGGATGCGTCCGATGATTCGGGTGCGACCGATGATTCTGATGCTCACCGCGCTGCTGGGCGGCGCCCGTGTCGTGCCGGCGCAGCCGGCGCCGGCGTCCATCACCCTGGCGCCGGGCATCACCGTGCCGGCGCCCACACCCCAGGATTTGATGGTCTCCCCGCAGGTGGGCGCCGACGGCAGCGTGACCCTGCGGCTGTATGCGCCGAAGGCCGCCGCGGTGAGCGTGCATGGCGATCTGATCGAAAACGGTGCCGCCCTCGCGCTCACCCAGGATGGCAGCGGTATCTGGTCCGTCACCACGGCAGCGCTGGCGCCCGGGACCTATCGCTATGTGTTCGACGTGGACGGCGCCCGGGTGATCGATCCGCGCAACACCCAGGTCTCGCCCACCTTGAATTCGGTGCAGAGCCTGGTGCACGTCGGCGGCGCGGCGGGCGCCTTCGAGGACATCCAGCCGGTGCCGCACGGCGCCGTGGCGGCGGTGTACTACGCCTCGAGCACCTTCGGCGGCCCGCGGCGCATGACCATCTACACGCCGCCCGGCTACGAGCGCGGCGGCGCACGGTACCCGGTGTTGTACCTGCTGCACGGCGGCGGCGATTCGGATGCCTCCTGGAGCACCGTCGGCCGCGCCGGCTTCATCCTCGACAATCTGATCGCCGCGGGCCGGGCGAAGCCCATGATCATCGTGATGCCGAACGGCCATGTGCCCGAGGTCGACGGCAAACCCGGCGCACGGCCGGGACTTAGCGCCGACGCCAACGATGATCCGTTCACCCGCGATCTGCTGCGCGACATCATTCCGCTGGTGGAGCGCAGCTACCGCGTGGTGGCCAACGCCAACGGCCGCGCGCTCGCGGGGCTGTCGATGGGTGGGGTGCAGGCCGCCAACATCGGCTTGACGCATGCCGATGAGTTCGGCTACCTCGGACTGTTCAGCACCGGCTGGTTCCCGGCGGTGATCGGGGAATTCGCCAGCCGCCACGGCGCCGATCTGGATGCCGACCGCACGCGCCTGAAGCTATTGTGGGTGGCCTATGGCAGCACCGACATCGCCCGGCCGAATTCGCTCGCGATGCTGCAGCTGTTCGATCACCATGGGCTGCGCTACGCGTCGCAGGAGAGCAGCGGCGGACACACCTGGTTCAATTGGCGCCACGATCTGGTGCAGTTCGCGCCGCTGCTGTTTCGCTGACGGGATTGACGTTGGACTATGGGGACTTGCGCCGCGCCACCCAGTAGGTGGCGCCGTTCTTGCCATAGCGCTCGGAGTGCGGCTGCCGGGCGTTCAGTTCGAAGGTGCCGCCCGCCGGTATATGCTCGGTGTGCTGGCCCTTGGTGAGCCACATTTCGCCGCGCACCACGAGCGCCTTGGCCGTGAAGTCGTGCTCGTGGGTGTCGACGACGGTGTCGGGGGCCCAATCGCGCTCGATGACCTCATCGTAGCCCTGGGCTTTGAGTTCGGATGCGTATTGCTGAAATGTCGGGATCGTCGGGATCATAGGGGTCTCGCTGGCAACAAGGAGTGTTGATGATATTGCAAAATCGCAGCGGAGCCGAAGGGGCCGCCGCCCTGGCGTTGCTGCTTTGCGGCATTGGTGGACTCAGAGCCCCAACACCAATCTGACGCCGGCTTCAACGCAACGGCGCAGATCGTGGTGCGAATCGCGCTTTCATTGAAGTCGTTGGACTGCACGATGAGCACCGGACGACGCATCCCCGGACCTGATCCCACGGGTGCCGAACGCTGAAAAAAAGGTCTCAAACGCCTGCGCGAATGAGACCTTGGCGGGCTCGTCGAACCCGTCGTTATTTCAGATCGATTTCCCGGCCGGTCCACGACCCCAGCACACGGCGGATCTTGTAGCGCTCGACCGCCGCAGTGTCGCTCGCGGTCAGGCTGCCTTCCACCTGTTTCAGAATGGCCTCTTCGCGGGCCTGCTGTTCGTCCATCGCGGCCCAATTCTTGTAATTGATCACCAGATAGATATCCGGGTCATTTTCGGTGCGCGGCTCGACCATGATCACGCGATAACTGAGGATATAGCCGGCCTTCTTGGCCGCTTCCTGCTCGGCCTTCCACGTGGTGGCGAGATACTTGAGATATTCCTCGGTCTTGCCGTAATCGGTGCGGATATAGGCGACATTGACCACCGGTCCTTCGGTGTACGGGTGGTCATCGGCGAGCACGACGCTCGACAAGGCGAGACCGACAATGGCCGCGGACGCGGCGATGCACTGCTTGATAAACATGAATTTTCCTCCCGGAAGGGTTTGGTTGTTTTTGATGCAGCGCCCACCGCCCCGGTAATCCCCCAAGGACCGGCGGGCTGCCGGCAGTGTACCGGAATTGCCGCGTGACGCTTGTTTGGTGGACTGCACCCGGCTGTTCGCGCACGTGCAGCATGCGCGCGCGAGTTCTAAAGATCCTGTGCCATCTCGAGCAGCCTGTTGACCGTACGCCAATTGCGCGCCGTGGCACTGTCGCCAAGCAGTCGCTCCGCCTGGGCCGCGAGCTTGGAGCCGGCAAAGCCGCCCGGCGTGTACAAATAGAACACCCGCTCCTTGAGCTTGAAGGATTCCTTGCCGCGTTTCAACCGGTGCAGATCCTCGACATCCGCGGAGGCCGGGGACTCGGACAGAAAATACAGGTGCAGCGACTTCGGATCCGCGTCGGCCTCGGGGAACGGGTTGGCGGCCACCGCGGCGCTCAACTCCGCCAGGCTCAGCACCCATACCGCGGGCTCGAAGCCCTTGGCGTCCTTGACCAGCCTGCCGATGCGGTTGCCCAGGGCCGGCGCCGCCGTGCTCCTCGGGCTGCGAAACACGATGTTGCCGCTTTGCAGGTAGCTGCGAACCTTCGTGAATCCGGCGCCTTCGAGCAGCGTGATGAGTTCCTTCATCGGCAGCAGCCGGTGGCCGCCCACATTGATTCCACGCAACAGCGCCGTCCAGGCCGCCACCTCAATCCACCGGGCGGGTCTTGGGATACTGCGGCAGACCCTCGCCGGGCCGGTCCCAGGGCAGCGCGTCCTCCATGTAGATGTGATCGATGGGCACGATATCCGCCGGCCGCTCCAGGCTCGAGACGCTGATGTCGACTTCGGCGGCGCGCTCCTCGCGACGGTAGGTGAGTCCGGTGCCGCAGCGCGCACAGAAGGAGCGGAACACCCGGCGCGAGGAATTGAATTCCACCGGTTTCGCCGCCGTGAACACCAGGGTGTCGGCGCTCACCGTGACCCAGGCCACCACATGCGCACCGGCCGCTCGCCGGCAGGATTCGCAGTGGCAGAAAGTGGCGGGCGCCAGCGGCGCGCCGCAGCGGTATTGCACATGGCCGCACAAGCAGCGGCCGATCAGGGTGAGTTCCATGGCGCCATTTTAGCAATGTACGCCACCGCACGGACAGTCGGCGCGCGAGGCCCGGAAACTCAGGCATGTTTCTCAATTCAATCGGCACGGCGGTTCCGTCTCAGCGGTATACCAAAGCCGACTGCTGGGCCGCATTCGGCGCATCGCAATGGTTCAACCGTCTGGGGACGCGTGCCCATGTCATCGCACAATCGGTACTGCGTCGCGACAACGGCATCGAGGAGCGTTGTTTGGCGGTTGACTCGCTCAACGAGGTGTTTGCCATTGATCCGGATACGCTCCATGGACGATTTTCCACCCATGCGCCCCGTCTTGCCGCAGCGGCCGGCCGTACCGCCCTCGTTCGGGCGGGGCTCGCGCCGGACGACATCGGTGCGGTGATCGTCTCGACCTGCACGGGTTACCTATGTCCCGGCCTGAGCGGTTACGTCATCGAGGGACTTGGATTGCCCACCGACGCCCTGGCTTTTGACCTGGTGGGCCAAGGCTGTGCCGGAGCACTGCCCAATTGGCAGGTCGCCAATGCGATGCTGGACTCCCGCCAGTGTGAACACGTGCTGTCGATTTGCGTGGAGATCTGCAGCGCGGCGATGTATCTGGACGACGACCCCGGTGTGCTCATCAGCGCCTGTCTCTTTGGCGACGGCGCCGGTGCGGCGGTGCTATCTCGTGAGCCGATGTCCGACCGGCGCCGGATCGAGTGGCGGGCCACGGCGTCCTTGACGAATCCCAAGGAGCGCGAATCCTTGCGCTTTGAACACCGCACCGGGTTGTTGCGCAACGTGCTCACCCGCCAGGTGCCGAAGCTCGCCGCGGAGCACGCCGAAACCGTGCTCGAGGATGCCTTGTCGAAGCTCACTCTCGACCGCAGTTCGGTCAACGGCTGGATGTTTCACGCCGGCGGGCGCGATGTACTGCTGGCACTCGCGCAGCGATTGCAACTCGATCCGGACTCGCTGCGCTACAGCCGTGAGGCGCTGCGCCAATACGGCAATTTGAGCAGCGCCTTCGTGTATTTCGTGCTGGACGCGGCCCTTGCGGACGCGGCTCCCGGCGGTTGGTGGTGGATGTCCTCGTTTGGCGCAGGCTTCACATGCCACGGAGCGTTGCTCGCGGTCGAGTAATCCCATGATGGTGCGCAATCGCCGACTCGTGCTGCCCGAACTGCTGGACGTCCTCGCGCCCACCGATACGCGCGCAGTCCGCTCACGCCGTGACCTGCAACGCGTGCACCGCGCGATGGGCACCCTGTCGATCCTGCGCCGCGCCATCGACAAGTGTCGGCTGGCGCGGCCGCCCACCCATATTCTCGAGCTTGGCGCGGGCGACGGTACCGTTCTGCTGCGACTCGCGCGAACGCTGCGGCCGCGCTGGCCTGGTGTGAGTCTGACGGTGTTGGACCTGCATGATCTGCTCACCCCCCGCACGCGCGATGGCTACCGCGAGCTTGGATGGAATTTGCGCGTGCTGCGGATGGACGCACTTGCCTGGGCGCAGGAACGCCATCCGCAACGCTACGATTTGTGCGTCACCACGCTGTTCCTGCATCACTTCGATGCCGAAGCCCTCGGCTCACTCATGGCGGCCATTGCCTCGTGTTCGAATGCGTTCGTCGCCTGCGAGCCGCGCAGGGACATCGCCGCCAAACTGGGCTCGCGGCTGGTCGGCATGCTGGGGGCCAACGCGGTGACGCGAGCCGACGCCATCACCAGCGTCGAGGCCGGCTTCGTCGGTCAGGAGTTGTCGGCGATCTGGCCCCGTGCCCGCGGCGATTGGAGCACCCGGGAGACTTGGGCGCCACCCTTCACGCATCGCTTCACCGCGGTGCGCGCGAGCGCGCAAGCGGGCGGGCAACCGTGACCGTTGATGCGGACATGCTCGTCATCGGCGCCGGCCCCGCAGGTGCCTGCGCGGCCATCCTGCTGGCGACGGCCGGGTGGCGCGTGGTGCTGGTCGAGCAACACCGCTACCCGCGGCAAAAAGTCTGCGGCGAATGCATCGGCGCCGGTAACCTGGCCCTCATCGACAGACTCGGGATCGGACCCGAATTCAGGCGGCTGGCCGGTGCCGAACTGCGGCAGGTCGGCTGGATGATGACCGGCTCCACGATCCGTGCGGATCTGCCCAGTTCCCCGGAACTCGGCCGCGCCTATGGCAGGGCCCTGGGCCGCGACCGGTTCGATGCGCTGTTGCTCGAGCGGGCGCTCGCAACCGGCGTGCGGGTCCTGCAACCGGCGAAAGTGCGCGCGTTGAGCGGCACGGCCGGGCAATTCGAGTGCGACATCATCGGGGTTGCAACGGGCGCGGACCGCGCTGCCAACCCGCGCGCCGCAGCGCGCGTGCTCACGGCCTCACTCATCATCGACGCGCACGGCTCCTGGGAAAACGGACCCGCTTTTGGGACGCGCCGATCGCCTCGCACCTCGCCGCGCGCTGCGGACCTGTTCGCCTTCAAGGCCACTTTTCACCACACGGGTCTCGCACCCGGCTTCTTGCCGGTGCTGGCGCTCGACGGCGGCTACGGCGGCATGGTCGTGTCCGACCACGGCCGCACCACCATCGCCTGCTGCCTGCGCCGCGACGCGCTGCAGCGGCTTCGCGCCCGGCACCGCGGCGTGCCGGTGGGCAGTGCCGTCGAGGCGTTCCTGCGCGAATCTTGCAGCGGCGTGCGCGACGCCTTGGGCAGCGCCACGCGCGACGGCCGCTGGCTCACCGTGGGCCCGCTGCGTCCCGGAGTCCGATTGCAGTACCCCGCCGGCGTGATGCCGGTCGGCAACGCCGCCGGCGAGAGCCATCCGCTGATCGGCGAGGGGATCAGCATGGCGTTGCAGTCATCGGCGCTGCTCGTGGATATGCTCACGCAACGGCGTTGCGCGCCGATCGACGTGGCCGCTGCCCTGCACCAGCAGGTCGTGTACCAGGCCGCTTGGCGCGCCGCCTTCGCGCCGCGCTTGCGGCTCGCGGCGCTATATGCGCAGGTGGCGATGCGTCCGGCGCTGGCACGACCCGCGCTGGGGGTGCTGCGCCGCTGGCCCACGCTGTTGACACATGCGGCCGGCTGGGCCGGCAAAGCCAGCGAATCATCCCAAAATCCGACATTCATCGAGGAGACGCCATGACCACGCTCCATACCCTGCAGAACATCCTGGTCCGCGATTACGATCTCGAGCGCGAACAACTGGCGCCCGGGACGTTGCTGGCCTCGCTCAACATGGATTCACTCAGCCTGCTCGAGCTGATGTTCAAGATCGAGGACAAATTCGCGGTCAAGATCACCGGCGATACGCCGACCAATCTCGTCACGGTCAACGACGTGGTTGTCTACATCGATGGACTCCTGGCCGCCGCGCCGCCGTCCGCCGCCGCGTCGACACCCAAGATGCACGCCCCGCTATGACGCCGCGGCGGGTCGCCATCACCGGACTCGGAGTCGTGGCGCCGCTTGGCAATAGCGTCGATGAATTATTCGGCAATCTCGTCAACGGCCGCTCTGGCGTGCGTCGATTGACGCCGGCTCGCGTCGAACGCCTGCCTGCTGCGATCGGCGCGCCGGTGGAATTCGATGCCCCGAGGTATTTCCCCGGCCCACGGATCAGAATGCTCGACCGGGTCAGCCAATTCGCCCTGGTGGCGGTGTCGCAGGCAATCGCCGATGCGCGGCTCGATTTCGCCGGAGGCCCGCGCGAGCGTTGCGGGGTGGCCGTTGGCACGAGCATCGGCGGCGCACAAACGACTGACGACGGCTATTACACGGTCTACGCCGAGCGCTCGGAACGGGTGCAGCCTTTCAGCGTGCTCGCGGCGATGAACAACGCCGCCGCTTCCTGGATCGGCATCGACCACGGGATCACCGGACCGAATCTCACGTATTCGACCGCCTGCTCGTCCTCTGCGGTCGCCCTGGGCGAGGCGGCGCAAAGAATCCGCTCGGGCGACGTCGATGTCATGCTGGCCGGGGGCACCGAGGCACCCTTGACCTTCGGGGTGCTGCGCGCATGGGAAGCCATGCGTACCCTGGCGGCAGAGGATCCCATCGACCCCGCGGCGTCCTGTCGCCCGTTTGCGCGCTCGCGGACCGGTCTGGTGCTGGCAGAAGGCGCGGCGTTTCTCGTCCTCGAAGAGTGGTCGCATGCCGTCGCGCGCGGCGCCAGGATCCGCGCGGAGCTCTCCGGCTACGGACTGACCAGCGACGTCACCCATATCACGCGACCCACCGCCGAGGGACAGACCGCGGCGATGCGTGCGGCACTCCGATCGGCTGCGTTGCACCCGGACCAGATCGACTACGTCAATGCGCACGGCACCGGCACGCTGCAGAATGACGCGGTGGAAACGGCGGCGATCAAGGACGTGTTCGGGCCGCGTGCCTACACGCTGCCCGTGAGTTCAACAAAATCCATGCACGGTCATTTGCTCGGCGCGGCCGGCGCGCTCGAATTCCTGATATCGGTCGTCAGCCTCGAGCGCGGCATCGTGCCACCGACCATGCACCTGGATGTGCCGGACGACGCATGTGATCTCGACTACGTCGCCGGCCGCGCCCGCAATGGCGTACCACTGAGGGCGGTGATGTCGAATTCCTTTGCATTTGGCGGCACGAATGCCGTCTTGATAGCCAAAGCCGCGGTGGAATGACCGGGTGAACGCCGCGTCATTTACGCGGCCGCGTCATCGCCCGCATGACCGACCTCCACGCGGCTTCGCTCCGCTCGCCTTGCGCCGCGAACACGGCGGCTAGCCGGCGCATCTGGGTGCCGGTGAGCTGCGCTTCGAGCCGCCGGCCGGCCGGCGTCAACGACAGACGCTTGATGCGCCGGTCGCGCTCATCGGCTTGCGCCGCGATCAGGCCCTGTGCCTGGAGCCGGCGCAGCGGTGCGTTCAGTGCCTGCTTGGAGACGGCGAGAATGCCGAGCAGGTCCTGCACTGCCAGGCGCGGATTGCGGCCGACGAAATACAGGATGCGGTGATGGACGCGGCCCAGGCGCCGCACGGCGAGGATGCCGTCCGGGCCGCCGGTGAACGCGCGGTACGCAAAATAAAAGAGCTCGATCGCCTCGCGCAGCTGCTCGTCGTTAGCGGACATATACGTCAACCTCATTGACATGATATGACGGCGCGGGTAGCGTGTCGATATGTCAAGGATATTGACTGGTCGCCAGCGGTGAACGCCATGCAAATGCATACCAGGAACCTCCGATTGTCCGCACGCGTGGCGGACCTGCGCGCCTCGCCGGTCCGGGAGATCCTGTCGGTGATCGACCGCCAGGGCATGGTGTCGTTCGCGGGTGGATTGCCCGCGGCGGAGACCTTCCCCGTGCTGAGCCTCGAGGGCATGCCGCCGGGCATGCTGCAATACGGCGCGGTTGAGGGCGAGCCCGCCTTGCGGGACCGGGTGGCGCGCAATCTTCAGGCGCTCGGCCTGCCGGTTTCCTCCGACCAGGTGTTGATTCTTTCCGGATCGCAGCAGGGCATCGATCTGGTCGCCAAACTGTGCGTCGATCCCGGCACCGCGGTGGCGGTGGAATCACCGACTTATCTCGCGGCGCTGGAGGCGTTCCGCTTCTTCGGGGCGCAATTTCACACCTTCGAACCGCAGCGCGCGGGCGCCGACTGGGCGGCACGGCCGCCGGTGCTGGCGTATGCCACGCCGACCTTTCAAAATCCCACCGGCCGGTGCTATCCGGCCGCGGATCGCGACGCGCTGGCGGCCGCCTGCGATGCGCACGGAGTGATCCTGTACGAAGATGACCCGTATCGCGATCTGGTGTATGAGAGCTGCGACCGCTCGCCGGTGTGCGCCCGGTTGAAGCGCGCCTCCTATGTCTACCAGGGTTCATTCTCCAAGACCCTGGCGCCCGGGTTGCGGCTGGGGTTTCTCGCGGCCTCGGCCGATCTCATGCCGCATCTGGTGCGGCTCAAGCAGGCCGCGGACCTGCACAGCAGCCGCATCAGCCAATGGCTGGTGCTCGAGGCGCTCAACGATGAACAGCGCCCCGCCCGGCTCGCCGGCGTGGTGGCAAGCTACCGTCGCAAGCGCGACGCATTCGCGCAGGCGCTCGAGCGGCACCTGACGGGGATCGCCACTTGGGACTTGCCGCCCGGGGGCTTGTTCTTCTGGCTCACCCTGAACCGGCCGGTGGATACGCGGGAGCTCCTGCACGCGGCCATGGAGCGCGGCGTGGCCTTCATGCCGGGCGAACCGTTTTATCCGCAGCTGCCGGAATGTTCCGGCAGGCTGCGGCTGAACTTCAGCCACGCCGGCGAAGCCGAGGCCGACCGGGGCTTGCGGGAATTGGCGGCGCTGCTGCGCGAGCGTTAATCTGTCGCCCATGAACACGCTCACGGGTCGCGCGGCCTTGATGGCGGTCGCGCTGGCGGCGCTGGTGGCCATGGCGAGCGCCTCTGCCGGCGCCGGCGACGCGGCGGCCGTCGATGCTGTGGCCGTCGACCGCGTCGCCCCCCACCACGTCTATGTCACCGCCGAATTCGGCGGCGTGCTCATGGTCATCGACGGTGAAACCGATCAAGTCATCCAGAACGTCCCGCTCGGCAAGCGCCCGCGGGGCCTCAGGCTGTCACCCGACGGCCGGGAGATCTATGTGGCCCTGAGCGGCTCGCCGGTGGCGGGGCCCGGGGTCGATGAAAAGACGCTGCCCCCGCCCGACAAGACCGCAGACGGCATCGGCGTGGTGGACGTGAAGACCCTGACGCTGCGCCGCGTCTTGCGCGGGGTGTCGGATCCCGAGCAGCTCGCGCTCTCGCCGGACGGACGGCGGCTGTACGTCGCGAGCGAAGACACGGGGCTCGCGCTGGTGATGGATGCCGCCAGCGGCCGCACCCTCGGCCAGGCGTCGGTGGGTGCCGAGCCCGAGGGCGTGGCGGTCAGTCCCGACGGACGCGAGGCCTATGTCACTTCCGAAACCGCCGGTACGGTGTCCGCGCTCGATGCCCGGACCTTCCGCGTGCTCGCCACCCGGCCGGTGGGACTGCGCACCCGCGGCGTGGTGTTCTCCGCGGACGGTGCGCGCGTGTACGTCACCAGCGAGGATGGCGCCAATCTGGTGGTCTTCGACGCGAAGTCGCATACGCAGATCGCAACCGTGAGCTTTCCCGGCCGCAATGCCAAGCCCATGGGCGTGGTGCTGAGCCGCGACGGGCGTACGATGTACGTCACCACCGGCCGCGGCCGGACGGTCGAAGCCGTCGACACCGCGAGCCTCGCCATCAAGGGCTCGCTCGAGGTGGGCGATCGCCCCTGGGGCATCGCCCTGAGTCCGGACGGAAAGCGGCTGTACACCGCGAATGGTCCATCGGACGACGTCAGCGTCATCGACGTTCGCACCTTCCGGCTGGTGACCAAGATCAAAACCCCAGGCCGGCCCTGGGGCGTGGTGACCGGACGCTACTAGCCGAACTTCGCGGATTCGATCTTAAATGAGCCGCCCCGTCCGGGGCGGCTTCATCTCAAGCGCTTGATTTACTTTGCATCCGAGAGCAGGCGTTGCCGCGGAAACGCGTGTAGTGCCGA
>Ga0182012_10000955_pt1 | contig 31789 bp, 36 predicted proteins | sample 612S2SmetaG_FD_120486 | JGI IMG/M metagenome (GOLD analysis project Ga0182012, IMG submission 120486) | Permafrost microbial communities from Stordalen Mire, Sweden - 612S2S metaG | ecosystem: Environmental > Terrestrial > Soil > Wetlands > Permafrost | place: Sweden: Stordalen | collected...
AAGCCTCCTACAAGGAATGGGAGGGCTTCAAGTGGAGCTGTATGGTGTTCCTGCTCACGGTGGTGCTGTTCCGAATGATGTTCGTCTGGCTACCCATCCTCGCGGAGGTCTCGATCCACCTGTATCGGCGCGCCACGGCGGCCTATCGATATCTGTCGAGCCTGCTCTCGAGCTAAGGCAGGCCGCCCGGCTTCAGGCTCGCCCGGACCCGGTTGCGGTCGAAATGCTCGAGGCTGCGGCGCGCGGCGTCCTGGAGCTTGCTCGTCCCGCGCTTGTCCAGTCGCAGCACGCGCTCGGCCAAGTAGCTCCTGGCCTCGTCCGCCCGCCCCTGCTCGCTGGCCAGCACCGCGAGCTGATAGAGGAGGTCCTGTTCCCGCTCGATATCGCTCTGCGCCAGCGCTATCGCGAGGGCTCGCTGCAGGTAGGATTGCGCCTCGGCAAGCTTCTTGAGCGCATACAAGTTTTGGGCCGTGTTGATGAGCACCGTGCTCAATCGGTGATCGTCGGCCCCAAAAAGCCGTTCGGCATCCCCGAGCAATTCCAGGTTGGCCTTGCACGCGTCCTCATAACGCTTCACCTCGTGCAACGCGAAGGCGAACCGCTCGCGTATGCCGAGCTTCTGGTTCTGGTCGAAATCCGTCGCGGCCTTGGAAAATTCCACGGCCTTGCCGTAGTGCTCGGCGGCGACCTGAAAATTCCGCAGATCGCCGGCTACGCCGGCGAGGAAATAGTGGTCTCGCGTGAGCCGGTTCAAGTCGGGGGTGGTCCCGGCATCCATCGCCAAGCCCTGGCTCAACAGGTCGCGCGCCTTGGCGAGCTCGCCCCGCTTGCACTCCACCCTCCCCAGCAGGATGAGCAGCTGCCGCAATTCCGGCCGGGCATCGGGACGAGCGCGGGCCACCCTCAACAGCTCTTGCAGCTCGGTCGCCAGGGGAAGGGGGTCGTAATCCGCGCCCGGTCCGGGGAGCGACGCTTCAAGGTCCGCCACTCGCCGGCGAAGTTGAGTCAATTCTGCCATCGGCGATTGGGAGGGAAGGCTGGAAGGGTCCATCGCCGTCTATAGAAACTCAAATTGCCCCGCCAGATCAAGCGGCCGCAATCAAACGGCCGCACGGTGGAACCTTTTCCACCGTGCGGCCAAGCTTCTAACGTAGGAAGTCGCTAGTGCAGCGACTCCAAGTACACCGACACCGCCTTCATTTGAGGCACCGTCAGCGGCGCGGCCACACCGTTCATGACGATCTGTTCGCGCGTGCCGTTATGCAGCGCAATCAGCTGCTTGGTCAGGTACGAGGCATGCTGACCGGCGAGGCGCGGAAACTGGTCCGACCCCTCGGCACCAGCCTGATGGCAGGCCGAGCACGGCGGAACGCCGGTGGCCGCAACCCCGTCGTTGTAAATACCCTTCCCCTCATCAATGACCGCCGCCTTCGGCATGTCCAGGGCCGGCGCCGGTTGGCTGTAAAACGGCGTCTGCTTGCTGAAATAATCGGCCAGCGCCACGATCTGATTGTCCGTCAGCTGCGAGGCCATTCCCCACATCATGGCACGCGCATACGGGTCACCGCGCGTGCGGGCTCGGAACGCATGCAGCTGCTCGATGATGTACCAGGCCTTCTGGCCGGCCAGCGCCGGATAGATCGACGAGACGCTGTGTCCTTGGGGTCCATGACACCACTGACAGGTGGTGACCGCCTTCTTTTCGGCCCATTCGGCACTCGCCGGAGTATTGGGTTGGGGGCCTTGCGTGGCATCTGCCGCGTCCAGCGCGGCCGCCGCGGAGGCGTCCTGAGCCAGCGCGGCCGAGGCGGACAGAAACGACATGGCTGCCGTAGCGGCGGTCGCGAGAATCAGTTGTTTAGAGTTCATATGATTCTCCTTGGGTTACATCGCATACCAGAGGTAAAAGAACGTCGTGTCGTTGTCGGACGCGTTCCGATGGTTGCCATCGTAGTTGGTCGTGGCGCCGTTGAACTTCGTGTAGTGCGTGTACTGCAGCGTGAACTTCACGTTGAGCCAGGGTACGTAGGAAATCTCGGCGATCCCCGCATCGGTCGTCGGGTTGCTGTTTGCGCTGTTGGTGACACCGACGTTGTAGACACCGCCGACCCCGGGAGTCCCGAGGTTGGCACCACAGGTCCCACCGCTTCCCGCGATGCACTGCGTGGGTGCCGAAGGGTACAGCGTGGGGTCCGTCGATCCATGGATATTGACGAAACCTATGTCGAAGCCCAGGCGCCTCTTCCACCAGTAGGTAAGGTCCACACTGGCGTAGCTCAGCCAATCGCTGTTATTTGCGGCGCCCGCAGCGTAGGAGGCATTGAGCGACTGATTCTCTTTGACGTAGGTGCCCTTGAGGGTTGCGGTGTTGTTCTCGCCGATGAATTGAAACTGAAAGTCCTCGGCGACATCGGTGTAATTATCGGTCGCTCCCGACAGCGGCAGCCCGTTGCCCGGGTACAATTTGAATTTGAGTCCGTAGGTGCCCACCATGAGTGCGTAACGATCGATGTCGTACTCATAGGCGAGCCGCCAGTACGCATTGTTGCCGGCGAGCACGCCCGAAGTCGTCGAATCGATCGGGCCGAAATTTCCTGTGAGCGGATTGCCGGGCGAGCTCGAACCAGTCCTCGCTTCGCGGTAAAAACCGGCCGCAATGTACAGTTGTTCGTTCCACAGAAGGTAGGCGATCGGGCCCGCCGCTTGATAGGCCTGTCCCGCCTCCACAATGGGCGCTGCCAGCGACGGTATGAAGGTTGCCGGCGGCAGGTAGGGGAAGCCGAACGCCGGGGTCGTATTGTACGGATCCTCGACCGACGGATTGTTGTTGATCGACACGCCGTATGCCAACGGCTGCTTGTTCGGCAGCACAATGGTGTTGGCAAAGCGGAAGTCGGTGTTATCGATGTTGAACGTGTCGGCCCCGTTGCTGTAGGTCACCTGGGCGAATGCGCCGAAATGGGGGGCAATCTTGCCGCCATACAGCAAGGAAACCTGATAGGGGAAATCGATGTTGTCCCTCAGCGAGGTGGCACCCGGGGTCTGGCTGTCGGGCACCGCCTTTTTGAACGACACCCAATCGGCCATGATGAAGAGCGCCAGGTTAGGCACCGCCGGCAACGCCAGCACCTGCTTGCCCTCATCCGAGATCATTTCGATATCTCGGCCGTTGTCGAGCTGATACCCGTTCAGCTTGAACATGCGCCCGAAATGCGTGAGCTCCGGATAGATGGTGTGGCAGGCCGCACACGCCTCGCCCGTCTGCCGGGCGAACAAGGGCAGCGCCCCTGCAGGTCGGGAGGCGATGACGCCCATCACCAGCAGTGCCGCCAGGGCACCGCCGCGCGCGCACCATGCGCGCACGCTCGCGATTATTCGAAGCCGGTTTGAATTAGCCATTCTATAACCCCCAATTTAATTGCTCGCTACCCAGGGCGCCCACCGAAGGACGAGCGCCGCCGTGACTCGATATCAAATCGTCATTATGTAAGGCATCCCAAGCATCGCGCCGCCTTGTGTCGGCGCGAAAGACATCCCTATCGCGGCAACTCAGCTGCGTGCGCCGGCGGCAGCTTCTTTTTGCCGCGCGGCATTAAGATGTACCAAGACAACAACATGCTGGAAAAAGCTAGCGAAAGACCAAATACCGCCGCGATCATTGGTAGCATTGTTTAAGTTTCCGTTGTGGTATCGAGGCCCGACAGTCTCCGAAGTGCAGGCTAACGCCGAGCAGCAGCTTCCGCCGTACCATGGCGCTTCAACGCGATCCAGAGAATTCCGATATAGGCGATGCCGAAGACGATCATGCAGCAGTCGATGAAGCCGGTGAATGTCTGGGGCTCGTAATCGACGGGGAACCACCCCCCCCAATCGCTGAATTCGCCGCGACCCAGAAAGCACATCATGGCGGCGCCGAATACGCTGCCGTTGCCCATGCCGGTCACCATGCCGGCGATGAGAATGATCCAAAACGAACGAGCTGCTAATGATTTTTCTTGCACGTGTTTAGCCCTCAGACTCCCCGCAGTTGCGAAAATACCTCAAATCTAGGCACTTTCCCGAACCGATGGTACTTGAAGAAATTCATTGTTGCAACGTGGTAAGTACTTATCAATCCGTTGCCGCCAGTGCCTCGCGATCCAAGGGACTCAACTCGAGAATGCGTGCACGGCTCGTAGCCGCATCGGCGTCGCCGCGCGCCCGCTGAAGCACCCAAAGAGTGCGCCATGCCTCCAGCGACCAGGGATTGATAACGAGAATCTTCCGCAATAACTGTTCGCGGGTGAATCCCCGCTCCGAGGCTGCGTCGATGCTGGCGAGCAGCCGATCCGACACGGCATAGGCGATCCACCGGTCGTGAGGGTCGGCCTCGAACGCGAGCCCCAGCAGATGGTCGGCCTCCATCGTGGAGCCGCGCCAGCTCGCGAGTTCGCTGCGCACCCACAGCTCGGTCCCGATGTAGGCACGCCTGAAATCTTCTTGTTGCGGCGGTGACACATCGAGGAGCTCGATGGCTCGTCCGATGGTCGGGCGGCTTGCCAGCAACCACTGCAGCACCGAGGCGGCGTCGCGCTCGGGATCATAATGCAGCTTCGGGATCAAGAACTCGATCATGGGGGCCCATTCGTGCTGAGTGGGCCCCGCACTAGGTGAGATGGGACCCCAATACCGTCCTAGCCATTCGAAGTCACCTTCCGATGCGGTCAATTCGGTGCGCTCTGCGCGGTTCAAGGAACTCAAATGCGCAGCGATTGCCGCACCGCCGGCCCAGTGATCGCGCGGCCCCACCAAGGCGAGATGCATGCCGTCGAGAAACAGCTGGCTCTCGGGAAACACCTGCCGGAAGCTGCGCAGCACGATGCTCAAGGTGCTGACATCGAATTGATTGAGCGCGAGCCACTGCACGTAGATTCCCTGCGGTGCGAGGCGCGCACGAATCCGCTGGAATTGCTCGACCGCGAGCATCGAGCCCGCCCCCGCGAGATCCGGATGGAATACATCGCCGATGATGGCATCGTAGAATTCGGTGGTTGCGGCGAGAAAATGACGCGCGTCGTCATGATGGACCCGCGTGCTCTGCAGGACGTCCCGATTGCTGTCGGTGAACAGCCGCCGCGCTGCCTCGATGCTGCCGGCCGAGAGCTCCACGGCGCTGCGCTCGAGGTCGGGAAACGGCAACGAGCCGGCAAGCGAAATGCCGGTACCGATGCCGAGGAACAGCGCCTTGCGCGGGTTGGGAGCGAGGAGCAAGGGCAGCCGCGACTGATTGGTTTGCACGAACACTGCGGTCGGGTCGGTCGAGGCATCCTGGCGGCGCATGTCGGTGAGCAGCACGCGCTGCCCGTCGGGCTGCTCGACCACCTGTGTGATGGCAATGGCATCTTCGTAGCGATACAGATCGCGGCTGCCGCCCATGGCCTGCGGCAGAAAGTGGCTCACCGGCGGCAATACAGCAACCGACCACGCCGAGGCCATCACCAGCGGCACCCCGGCCCAAGATCGGCGCGAGCGGCTGAGGATCAGTCCCGGCAACAACAGGAGCACGGCGGCCAGCGCGAGGGCGCCCGCGCTGCCGGTGAGCGGAGTCAGGATCACGTAGATGAGGCCGCCCAGCGCAGCACCGAGCGAATTGGCAGCGTAGAGCCAGGTGCCATTCGTGTGGAAGCGCGCCGTTAACGCGGGAAGCCACGCTCCCAATGACAGGGTCACCGGCAGCGTCAACGCCACCAGCAACAGCGCCTGCGCGCTCGAGGCGGCGCCCATCGAGTCGAACCTCGCCCGCTCGAGCAGCGCCGAGACGTGCGGCAGCAGCCACAGGCCGGCGAGCGCATAGCCCGAGGCGCACCAGGGCAACGCTGCAAGCATCCTGGCATCAGTCCGGCGCGAGGCGATGAGGCTTCCCAATCCCATGCCGAGCAGCATCACCGAGAAGATCAGGGCGAGCACATATTCGGTGCGCAGCATGGCAAGGCTGAATAGCCTGAGCCACGCCATCTCGAGCATCAGGCTAGCGGCGCCGATGACGGCGTAATTGAAGAGCAGCGAGCCCGATGGCCTCGGCCCGCCCGCGCGCGCGCGGGCGGTGGCCGTGAGCCGCCCGGTCTCTCCAGGGCGATCGAGCATGTAGCAGCCGGCTGCGACGATCACATTGAGGACGGCGACTGCGCGTACCGCGTTCGTCCAGCCGACGCTCGGCAGCAGCAGCAGCGGCAACAACGCGCCGAGCGCCGCGCCGAGCGTGTTGCTGCCATAGGCGGCACCGATCGATCCTCCGCGCCGCGCAAATCCCTCCACCAGCAGCGGGAAGCCCGCACCCATCGCCGCCGCCGGCAGCGTCAAGGACACGAGCCCCGCGAGCACCAGCAGCGCGTGCCATTGCGGCGGCGCGAGAAAACGCGCCGATGCGTCGATGAGGGGCGTCGCCAGCCGCACCGCCCAGGGGAGCAACAGCGCAAATACTGCGATTCCTGCTTCGAGCAGCGCGAGGATCCGCAGCGGCCTCGAGGAACGCTCGGCGCGCCCCGCCATCAACGCGCTTCCGCCTGCCAATCCCAGCATGAATGCGCTCACCGTGACCACGGCCGCGAAAGCGCTCACGCCGAATTGGATACCCAGCATGCGTGCCCACAGGACTTCGTAGGCCAGCGCGCACGAGCCGGAAATGGCGCCAAGCAGCGCAAGAGTTCGGGCGCTCATCCTAGAAGGGGTCGCCGATCAGAACGGGAAGAACCAGACCACCCCGACGACCACGTGGATCAGCGCCACGGTGACGGTCAGGCCCGCGAGGATCATGTGCGCGAGGAACAACGGCTTTCCGAACACGGCCACGGCGATGCCGACCGAGGCGGTGCCGATCAGCAGCGCGAGCAGCAACGTGCCGATCGAGAACATGATGACCTGCTTCTCATGGTCACCGACCACGGTAACGCCGGCGGGATGCTGCGGCTGCTGGCGGCCGAAGGATTCCAGAATTTTCGTGGGGTTCGAGGTCGCCGGCGGCTCCGAATCGGCCAGACAGAGCGGGCAACAGGCCAGCACCAAGAGCCAGGCCAACAGCGCGCGCAGCCCGCTATTCATCGTCCGAAATCTCCGGCTTGGGTGCAGCGCTCGGATCGTGCATCGGACGCCGCCACATGAGAACCAACATCAAAACGAACGGGATGAAAATCGCGACCAGCAAAAAAAGGAAGATCAGCCAGGGCGTTTCGATGCTGACGTGAAGATATCGATAGCTGTCGATCGCGAACCCGGTTCGCGAGTGCAGTAAAAGCAGCACGCACGCTGACGCGCTAAGCGCCTCCCTCATGGTTGTTCCCTGCCCGTCGGTTCGACGCTGCTTGCACAACGAAAGCCGTAAAAATCCGTGGCATGATTGGGAAACGCAAAATTCCGGTGATAAAGCGATGTGGAAAATGGATCACCCTTCCATGATCCACCGCGCAGCACCTTGTAGTTTCCGGCCGGCGGGGCGATCAGGGTGGCGGCGGCGAAATTTTGCGCCTTGGATCCTTCGTAGGGGCGCAGATCATCCGCCATCCATTCGGCCACGTTGCCGGATAAGTCGTAGACGCCGTAAACGCTCGCGCCCTTGGGGTACGCCATGACATTGCTCGAGGATCCCACGTTGTAGTACGTGTTGAGGCGTGCCGGATCCATCTGATCTCCCCAGGGCCAGCGGCGCCCATCGGTACCACGTCCCGCCTTTTCGTACTCGGCCTCATGCGGCAGGCGCCGGTGGTCCCACGCGCAATAGTCGGCCGCATCGTTCCAGGTCACCATGGTCACCGGCTTCAACAGTTCGCCCTGCGGAATGCGCCCATCCTTCCAATTGAGCGGCGCACGACGCTGGGTCGAGGCGACGAAGCGCGCGTATTGCGCGTTGGTCACCAGAAATTTGTCCAGATAGAAGGTCGGCAGCGTCACCTCGTGACGCGGCTTATCCTGCTCGTCGGCGCGCTCGAGGTCGGTACCCATGATGAAAGGTCCGGCCGGGATGGCCACCATGCGATCGAGATCCTCCCACTGCTCGCGAACCACCAATCGCTGCGCCTCGACCACCGAGTAGACCGGTGCCTGGGCGTGCTCGGTCTCGTGCTTTCGCTGCAGCACGAGGTCTTCGCCGGCGGCGCGAACCCGGGCGGATTCCTCCTTCAGGTCGTAGGTGGCCATGCGCCGCATATCGCCGAGGCGTAGCTTCCCCAACATCACGACGTGGATCGTGCCTCCGATCAGGGCCAGCACCAAACAGGTCAGCAGCGTCATCGACAACAAGCGGCGACGCTGCTGCCGTTCCCGCTCGGACAGTACGGAGGAACGCATCGAGAGCGGGCCCATCGTGGAAACTACCTCGGCGCCGGCCCGATCTGCTCGACCGGCTTGTTCGGCGCAGAACGCCCATAGGTGCGCTTCACCATGACCTCGCCGATGACGCCGCCGACGGCGCAGAACTCGATGGTCAATATGAGGATGAAGCCCCACCAGCCGATCGGAATCAGGGACGAGCCCGGCGCAACGGCAGTTATATGCTGCGCGATAGCGAAGTAACTGACGGAGCGCACGAGCAGCGGCGGCAGGTGCGCCAACCACTTTCCGCCATAGCCAAATATCAGCGAGACGATGATCCCGGCCAAGAAAGGAACGAGGAACACGTCGACCACCCACCACGGGCTGAAATAACCGATGCCGCCCGTGAAGGCTTCGATCTTGACGCCCAGAATCCGATCCCAGAAATGAATGAAGACGGAAGCCAGAATGACCGCTCCCGCACCGCGGTAAACACGCTCGGGATTACTTCTGCGCATGCGTTTGAGAATACTCTTTCCCCGTGAGCTTTTCATATTCTGCGGCCCGCGTGCTCTCGAGATACCAGTCTTTCACCTTGAGGCTCGCCATGTATCTTGCGAGTACCTGCCGGTCGTTCTCCGGCAGCGCAGCGAGCGAGGGCATGCGATATTCGGGCTTAAGCCGGCTCGGCAATATCTCCTGGGGATTCTCGGCAGAAAAATACCGATAGAACCACTCCTCGCTGCGCAGAGAACCGATCCCATCGAGCGCCGGCGCCGGAACGGATTCGAAGGCGCTCTTTACCGTCCACAAGGAGTGGCACTGGCGGCAGTTGTTCGCCCGATACAAATCCCCGGCCTGGCGCAGCAGCGACGCATCGGCGCTGCTATAGAACGGAATGCCGAGATCCGGCTGGCTCTGGGTGCGGAGGCTGATGATGTTTCGCGCTATCAAACCGGCGACGACCACTCCGATCACCGCCAAGGTCACCACTTCACCACGCCTCATGAGGGAGTTCGGCGCGTCTCCGCTAGCTCTTTGAGATGGCGCTCGCGGCTTGCCTCCTGCGCCGCGAGTACCTCACGGCTATGGCGGTAATCGGCCGGGGTCATCTTGTCCTTGTCGGACTCCGTAAACACCAGATACTTGATATCCTCGTCGAACTGTTCATTGCGCCACGCCCACCGCATGGCGAAGAGGCTGACGACAATGATTGCGGCGCCGACGATCAGCCAGAGATAGATGGACCACCCGTCACCGAGCGATTCGAGATAACCCATAGAGTTCAACCTCCGTCAAAGCCGTCAATTGTCAGAAGAGTACGCCGGACAACATTTGCAGGGAAGCAAACACCACGGCAACGACCACCCCGAGGATGATGGCCCCAAACATCCACTTTTCGCCCGTCCGGGTGACCTTCGCGTCGCCCGACCCTTTCAGCACCGTCACGACGATGCCGGCGAACAGTACGATACCCAGCAGCAGCAGAAAAAAGACGCCAACCCCGAACCGTTGGCTGTGCATGCCCTCGATGCTGAGATCCAACCGCGAACCGGTCGTACTGAGCCCAAACATCAACATACTACCGACCCGGTCGCGGCTCAGTGATCAGCCTTATTCCTTGTCGGCGGCCTGATCTGCGGATTTTTTTTGTCGTAGTTATCGACAAAAAAACTGTAAATGAACGGCACCAGAAAAGCGATGCTGATGGGAATCAGAACCGCGATCGGGCCATAGTCAAAATCGATCATATCGCTTGCTCCGGTTCAAGAATCGCCACCGTCAATGATGACGGGGCTGCCAGTCGGTCGGTGGCAGGCGCTTCACAACGAGAAACACGCCGAGGAAAAACGCCGACAAATAAAAGACGTCGATAGTATAGCCCTTGTCCCACCACGGCTGCTGCCGGATTCGCGTGCCGTCAGCGCGGTAATTGCCCTCGAAATTGGCGAGCACCACGTTCTCTCCCACCACTGTGTAGTCCTTCAAATCGATATTGGGTTTTGCCTCTAGGGCCTTGATTTGCGGAGCGATCTGTCGCAACTGGTCCATGGACAGCGGATGGCGGGCCAGCAGCGTGTCCTTGCTGCTCGAATTCGGCACCACCTTCTGGATGGCTTTCATCGCTTCCGCATCGTCCTTGGCGGCCAGCACAGCCGGATCGGCCATGGCTTGGACGAACGGCATGTACAGAGCAGCCGTGGGTCGCTGGCCCCAGAGCGGAAAAGTCACGAAAAATGCCGTGCAGACGGTCAGAAAAACCAACCACACCACCGGGACCGGGATGGGATTGTTATCTTCGGTGAGCCCGCCCAGAGATTCCTTCTCCCAGAGTTGCTCCGCATTTTGGACCGTGGGCGCATCGCTCAAGGTCGCCATGGGGGTATTGAAAGTCCAAGCCATTCTAATTCTCCGCTTCGTCCCGGCGCTGTCAGGGCTTATTTCATATTCAAAACGAAATCGATCAGCCAGCGTGCCTCGCTGTTGGGGGCAAAGGTCGGGATATCCGGCGGCAGATCCCGCTTGCCCTCGCGGTAGGCGTCGAATTCCTCATTCCATTTGGCGTAGTCGATCTTCTTGCCATCGGCATCGACCTCGCCCCAGAGGTAATCGAAGCGAGGCATGATGGAGTGCGGCTGCACCAACCTCGGGTTCCAAAAGTGCAGCATCATCCACTCCTTGGAAGAATTGCGCGAACCCACGTGCAACAGATCCGGCGCCTTGCGGTCGGAACCGAAGGCGGTGGGCGATTCGCCATTGAAGTCGCCCAGCATCGGCGGCGCGCCGAACACCTGCCAGTCCTGCGTCTGTTCGGGCAGCAGCGTGTGACACCACCAGCACCCCTCGCGGACGAACAGCGTCTTGCCCGCGCCGGCGTGCACCGCGTTCTCATCGCCGGCCGCCTTCAGCACTTCCGCCGGCTGCCAGCCGCGCGTGGCGGTGGCATTCTCGATGTAGGGACCGGTGGCGTTGGCCCGGATGATGAAGACCGCGCCCTGATCCCTGCGCGCTTCATTGATCCTGCCCATCTCGATGCTGAGGCCCTTCGAATCGGCACCCAGGCTGTCGGGATGATTGATGCCGCTCGGGAACGGAACGCCGCTCTGATACACGTAGGCGTACATCGGCTCCGCTGGCTGGCCGCTCTTGGGATCCACCTTCAACTGCACCTTGATTGGTTTGTTCTGGCCCAGCATCAATGGATCGTAGACGTTCCAACCGGTCTCGTAGCCGGCGGTCAGCTGCTTATCGATCGAGACCTCCGTCGCCTTGACGCTCGCGATATCGATGCTTGGCAGCAGCAGCGTGATGCACATGGAGCCGCCGAGGGCCACTGCGAACATGCGACTGCCGATTTTATACTCTCTGAAGTTCATCTTGAATCTCCGGTCTCGCTCGGCAACTTAACGTTCGTAGGCCAGCTCATGCGGCATGCGACCCTTCGGAACCACCGTTCCGACCTGCATCGTTTTCCACATGTTGAACAGCCAGACGCAGTTGCCCAAGAAGACCAAGGATCCCCCGAGCCAACGGGCAACCATGTACGGATGCTCGGCGATCACCACGTCGATGTAGGGGACCTCGTAGATCTTGCCGGCGCCCTGAATCAGCCCTGCGATCGTCATGGATACCCAGTAGATCGTGAAACCGATCAGCAAGGCCCAGTAATGGATGTTTCCGAGCGTGATCGACCAGAGTTTGCGCTTGAGAATGATCTGCAGCCCCAGATACACAGCGGCAACCTCCATGAAGGTCGAAAACCCCAACAGCGCCAGATGCGCATGAGCCACGATCCAGCCTGTGCCGTGAATGTACCAGTTGATCGCGCGAGTCTGCTGGAAGCCGCCCTGCATGTTGAGCGGGATGGCGAGCAACGCGCCGGTCACCGTGAAACGAACCTCCAGATTCTCCACGAACATGTGCCATTTCCCTTCCATGGTCAGAAGGATGTTGGACACGAACGCAATGGCGGGAACGAGGATCAGAACGCCCTCCACCGAGGCGAACGACTTGAGCCACTCGGGCAACGGCGCCGACATCAAATGATGGGCAGCCGGCGTCGAGTAGAACACCACGATTGACCAAAAATGCAGATGCCCGATGCGGTGGGAATACAGGGGATTGCCCGTGACCTTGGGGATGGTGTAATACGCGATGGCCGCGGCCACCGGAGTGATCCAAAGCCCGAGCACGTTATGCGCGAACCACCAGGTCAGATAGGCCTCGGTGAGCCCGGTGAGGTGCAGATACTCCGGCAGGTTGCCGACGATGAATACGATGATCAACATGAACGTGGCGGCGGCAAAAAACCAATTGGTGGTGTAGATGCCCTGCGTGCGGCGATTGATGATCGTCATCCACACATTGACGCCCAGCGGGAGCGCCATGAACAGCACGATGTAAATGTCGATGAACCACGGAAAATCCGAATACTCGCGCCCCGAGGTCAGCCCGGCCCACAGCACAGTGAGTCCCAGCGACAGGCCGATATTCCAGAGGAAACAATTCCACAGGCCGAGTTTTTCCGACCACAGCTTGGTGTTGCCGAGTGCCGGCGTGATGTACATCATCGCCATGGCGAATGCCATCGAGATCCAGCCGAAGATGACGGCATGCACATGCACTTGGCGCATGTGGCCGAACGATACGAACTCGAGGCCGTGGACAAAATCGGGGAAGGCCAGCTTGGAGGCATTGAATGCCCCGAGACCGGTTCCGATGACGAACCAGACGATGGCCGAGAAGCCGAAATAGACCGCGGACGAGCCGGCCGGAACATCTTCGTTCTTGGCAAAAAGGTATTTAAACATCGGTCGCGACTCCCCAACCCACCCTAAGGATTTACAATATCCGACCCCACTCGCCGACAAGGCAGCTGCACTTACGCGGCGAAGGCCCCTCTTCTCGCGCCCGGCTCTTAAGTCTCCCGCCGCGCGTCAATCTATTTACCGGCGAAAGCTAATCCATTTTGCCGCGCAAAGCAATGCGGCCAACACTTGCATCCGTAGGTAGAAGATCGTATCTGCGCATGGCACTGCGCACCATGAAGAACGCCGTAGTGAAAATGATTATCGATACGGCAATGGCGAAGGGCGAGAACATGGGCCACGGCGAGTCTGCCGCGCTTCCTGCAATCCACACGTAGCGCTCGATCCAGTAGCCGGTGATGATCGAGACGGCGACGCATGCAATGACGCCGCGCGTGATGCGCGATTGGGGAAATATCAGCACCACGAACGGAATAGGGAATTTCAGGATGAAGAACAGCCAAAAGAGCCTGCCGAACGGGCCATCCTGATTATGAAAAAGCCGGCCGGTCTCATCGGGCAGATTGGCATACCAGATGATCAAATATTGGGCGAAGAACGTGTAGATCCAGAGGATCGTGAAGGCGAGCATCATCTGCGCCAGGTAGTTGATGACGTAACCCCCCGGTGGGGACACCAATTTGGGCATCAGCAGAATTAGGGTAAGCGCCAATACCGAAAGCACCATACCGAAGGAGCTGACAAAGTGGTACATGGCGTATATCGCGCTCGCCCACCCCGGCGTCAGCGTCATCTCGAAGTCCCAGGCCACCATGGTGCAGAACAACACGTGCGCGAACGGAATCAGCAGCGCGACATTGCGAAACAGACGCGCCTGGCCGGGGTTTACGGTCGACATAGGCTGCAACTTGACGAACAGGCCGTACAGCACACCGATGATGCAGAAGCCGATGATCTCGCGCGCCGCCAAAAAGCCGAAGTTATGCCAGCCCGGCATCGCCATGGAAGAACCGAACCAGGGAAAAGTTCTAGCGCCGTTGAAGAGCAATATCAGCAAGAGGCCGAATGCCAATGGAAAGAGCGCAAACAGACAAACGCTTAGATAGCGAATCTCGAATCGCCACTTGGCATTGACCAAGTGCAGCAGCGCGGCGAGCGTCACCCCTCCGAGAGCGAGATGCAGCACCACCAGAAAATCCACGGTGATCACCGACCAAGCGGCAAAGGATATGTTCATCGTGCCGCTCCGGCTGCCGTATTGCTCGCGACGCTTTGCGCTTTCGCGCCGTCCGTTACCAACCCATGCCGGACATAGTTGACCACGTCCCACACTTCGCTGGGCGAGAGGTCGTTGCCGTACGAGGGCATGAACGCCCCGCCGAACGTCACCGTGCCGAAAATGTATCCCTCGGGAACCGTCTTCTGTTCGTTCTCGGCCGTCAGATCAAAGGGACGGATGATGAATTTCGCCCCGACCAGGCCATCGCCGGTGCCGGACTGGCCATGGCACGGAGTGCAGAAAATCTGAAAGAACTTGCGTCCATGGGCGATCGACTCCTCCGTGGCGGGATTCGGGTTCGCCAATGCCATGGCCTGGTCACGGTCATGCACATGGATCAGGGTTTTGGTTCCGGACATGGGCACGGAGCGCTGCGGAAACAGCCGGATGGAATCCGGGCCGTGTTCAGGCTTGACGCTGATCTGATTGGCCATATCCCGGCTCCAGGGCCAGGCGCCGGCCACGAGCGGCGCCAGCGACAAGCAGACGAGCGCAAGGCCGCTTGCCGCACATCGGCGTTGGCGGGTAGCGGTCATTTAGTTGGTCTCCGATATTTCGAGCGCGTGGTGCGAGGTGAAAATCTCCCGCAGACGCGCGATGGCCTTCGGATCGGCTGCGACCAGGATTCCGATCTTGTCGAGGGAGATTTGCACGTCGTACAGGTCGGTCCTCACGCGGTAGATCCGCCACATGACCAGGCAGGCCGTGATGGTGAAAAACACCGACCCCAAAATGAACAGCTCGTAGGTGATCACCATGTCGGGAGGGATCGGAACGATCGGAAAAAAGCCGCGCTGTTGCCTGAGGAAATTGGCCTGCGCCGAGGAAATGCCCAGAAATCCGAGGCCGCTGCCGAGCACGGCGCCCAGCAGGGAGAAAATCTGGATATATACCGGTCGCCGTCCGAGCGCATCCGCACATTCGGGGTGGTCGATGGGGGACTTCAAGGTCACGTCCCGCATGCTGAAACCGGGGATCGACGCATCCCGCAAAGCCTCGATGGTGTGGGTTGCCTCTTCAAAATCCCCGAACAACGCGAGGATGTGCGAACTCTTGCTCATGGATCAGGGCTCGGCTGCAGCGATTGGAGGGATTTGCGCGCCTCACGACGGTGATAGACCATTTCCTTCACTTCGTACATCGAGACGGAGGGGAAGATCTTGCAGAACAGCATGAACAGCATGTTGAACCAGCCGAAGCTGCCGGCGACGATGCCGATCTGCACCCAATTGGGCCACCAGCCTTGAGTCCAGGTCCACGGATAATAGCCGTGGGCAAACGTGGGCGTCACGATCATGAAGCGCTCGATCCACATGCCCAGATTGAGCAATATGGACACGAGCAGCATGATGGGAATATTCGTGCGCAGGCGCTTCCAGGTCAGCGTGAACGGCACCACCGAGGCCAGGATGTTCATGGCCCACCACCATCCCGCGTAAGTCCCCGTCGCCCTGAATATCAGCGCCTGCTTCGCCACCGGATCGGTCCCGTACCAGACAGCGGCATACTCGATCAAATTCAGGTACGTCCACACCATCGATATCGCGAAGGTCAGTTTGCACAGCTTCTCGAGAATCGGAATCGTCATGTACTTCTCGAAGCGGAACGTATAGCGCAGCACGATGAACAGCGTGATGATCGCCGCGCAGCCCGAATACAGCGCGCCCGCGACGAAATACGGCGGGAAGGACGTGGTATGCCAGCCCGGTTGCTGCGAGACCGCAAAATCGGTGGCCACGATGGAGTGCACCGAGACGGCCAACGGAATCAGAAGACAGGCGAGGGTCAGGTAGGTGACGCGAAAATTGGACCATTGCCGATCCGTGCCCCGCCAACCCAGGGACATCACGCGGTAGAAGGTCCGCCTGAAGCCCGTGGCGTTGTCCCGGCAGATCGCCAGATCGGGGACCATGCCAAAGAACAGGAAAATCACCGAGGTGGTGAGGTAGCTGCCGATCGCCGTCGCATCCCAGACCAGCGGCGAGCTGAAATTGGGCCAGGCCCAGCGCTCGTTCGGATAGGCGACCACGTAATAGAACTGCCACACCCGGCCGAGATGCACCAGCACGAACAGTCCCGCCGTCATCAGCGAGAAGGTCGTCATGGCCTCGGCGAATCGGTAGATCGGCTTGCGCCAGTCCGCGTGCATGATGAGCAGGATCGCCGACAGCAGCGTCCCCGAGTGGCTCATGCCGATCCAGAAGATGAAGGTGGCGATGTATAGTCCCCACACCTGGGGGTTTTCCAGATCCGCCGCGCCCAGTCCGGATTTATATTGATAGATCTCGCAGTACACCCCGTACATGAACAGCGCGAGGGAGCCGAAGAAGATCACCCAATAAAGCAGCCGCGGCCGCTCCAAGCTGCGCAGCACATCCACATTGATCTGCGCCCAGGAGATCTCATCGTCGATATCCTTGTCCTTCGGTTCGAACCGCCGTTCGACCGCAACGTCTTTTTCTTCCAGCAGAGCCTCGTTCATTGCCGCTGATCTCTTGAGCCAATCGTTGTGCGCATGGTCATCACGCTTCCGAGGATCGAATGCGTTCGAGATACATGACGGAGGGATAGGTGCGCAGATCCTCCAAAACCCGGTAGCCGCGCAACGCCTCGTCCGTCTTCCCCAGCGCCTCGTCCTTCTCCCGCTCCGCGTCCTTTTTCTGTCTGTCGGCCGACAACTGCACCTGCTGCGCTCTCCACATTTTTGCGACTTCCGAGGAGCTGTCGGCGAGGTTGCCGAAGTGGATCGCATAGGTCGGGCAGGCCTGGGCACAGGCCGTCAGAACCTCGCCATCTCGCACGGTACGCTTTTCGGTACGCGCTCTGGATTTCGCCTCGTTCAGCCGCTGCATGCAGAAGGTGCACTTCTCCATGACGCCCTTGCTGCGCACCGTCACGTCCGGATTGAGCTGCAGCTCGAGCGGGCTCGGCCACGCGCTTTCCGGGTAATTGAACCAGTTGAAATATCGAACCTTGTAGGGACAGTTCGCCGAGCAATAGCGCGAGCCGACGCAGCGGTTGTAAACCTGGGAATTCAGCCCATCCGGCGTATGGTGCGTGGCACCGACGGGACACACGATCTCGCAAGGCGCCGCCTCGCACTGCTGGCACATCATCGGCAGGAACTGCGCGCCTTGTTCGGGAAACTCCTGGGTGGACTCCGTGCCCTCCCCCCAATAGCGCTCGATCCTGAGCCAGTGCATCACCTGACCCTTCGAGAAGCGATCCTTGCCGACGACGGGTAAATTGTTCTCCGCGTAGCAGGCGGTCGTACAGGCGTTGCAGCCGGTACAGGCGTCGAGATCGATCACCATGGCCCACTTATAAGGAGCGTCTTTGTACTGATCCGGCTGGGGACGCCGGGTCCGCAGTTTCGACCAATTGGATGACAGATTATCTAATGACAAAAGGCGTCTCCTTGGTAAGGTCCACCTGGTCGGCCGCGAGCGTGGCGACCAGCTTCCTGCCCTGTTGCAGACTGGTCGGCCCCTCGTCCTTCACCATCCGCTCGTGCTGACCGGTCTTGGCGATGGAGACGCGCGTGGCGTACAGGGCGAGCTCCCCCGTGTCGCGGTCAAAGATCGGATCCAGGATCTTCAGGGGATTCACCCCGACGTTCGTAGCGAAGCGGCCATAGGACTCATGCCCCTGACCGATGGAAACGGATACCGAGCCCGGATGGATGCCGGGCATCAGATAGGCCTTCGCACGGATGGCACCGTGAGCCGACGCGATCAGCAACACATCCCCTTCACTGATCTCCATGGCCTTCGCCGTGCTCGGGTGCAGCTCCGCCCAGCTATCCCAGACGACGGTGGTCAACGGATCCGGCGACTCCTGCAGCCAAGGCAGATTGGCGGGCCGCCCGTCGCGCAGGCTCGCACTGACGGCCGGAATCAGATTGAACGGATACTGAGGATCGGCGGCGGCGGGCGCCGGCAGCTCGACCATTGCCGGGGTGACTGCCGCCGCGGACAGGGGCTGCAGAGCGCCCGCCCGATGCAGCACGCCCGCACTCAGGGTGTTCTCCCAAAACTCCTCGTCCTTGACGCCGGGGTCGTAGGCGGGCTTGGCATTGATCACGGCGCTCTTCAAGTAGCCGTAGTAATCCGGAAACGACTTATAGTCGTTGGGTTTGGCTCGCTTCAAAAGATCGAGCACGACGTCGCCGAACGAGCGAGCGTCCGGGTACAGCCTCTCCATCAAGGGCTGCTGTATGGAAATTTCCGTTCCGTCGGATTGGTTCGCGGCGATATGCGTGCCGAAGTCTTCCAGCGGCGACAGCAACGGCAGCACCAAATCGCAGTGCATGGCGGTTTCATCCAGCTGCGTCACCCACGCCGCCTTGAACGGCACTTTCTGGAGGTTTTCGGAGAACTGCATGAACGCAGGCGCGCTGTACACCGGATTGGTGCCGTGGATGAGAATCGAGCGGCACTGTCCCGAGGCCATGCTCTGGTTCAATTCCAGCAACGACTTGGTGTCACCCGCCGTGGGCGCCAATTGCGGAAACGGCAACTCCGCCGCGCGCATCACCGTTTTGCCCTGATTCTGCAGAACCACGTTGAGCAGCGCGATGGCCGCGACATTCTGCGATCCGTGCGCATGCCCTTGCGGGTAGCGCCCGGCGAGCACCAGGCTCGGTGCATGTTCCCAGAGCATGGCAGCGACGCGCGGTATGAGATCACCGCGAACGCCGGTGATCCGGCTCACCTCCGCCTGATGGTACGGTTCAATGAGCGCGACCAGAGCGGGCGACAAAGTGCCTGCGGCCTCTTTGCGCTGCAGCAGCTCGCGCGCCAACCCCAAGGCAAACACGCCTTCCGTCCCGGGAGCGATGACGATCCAGCGATCCGCGTTGGCCCCGGTGAGGGTCATTCGGGGCTCGATCTGCACCAGCAAGCCGCGCCGCGCTCCCCTGCGGAACCGCGCATATTGCCGCGCGGCGGCCACGGGCGACTCGCCGGCGCCGAGAAAATCGTCGCCGAACGACACGATCATGCCCGCGCGGTCGATCAGGGTCACCGGGTCAGCCACGCCGAACAACTTGCGGTTGACCGATGCCGCAACACCGGTCGACAGCGCATCGTAAGTGACATGATCGGTGGCGCCTCCGGCCTCGACCAGGGCCCGCAGCAGGATTTGTTGATGGCCGCCGGTCGGTCCCGTCAACAACACGCGCCGGCCCTGCTGTTCGCCCGGCGTGAGCGTCGCGCCCAACAGCTCCATCGCCTGTTCCCAGCTCGCCGGTTTCAATGCCCCGTTTTGCCGGATCATGGGCGAAGTCAGGCGGTCCGGGTTGTAGTGCTGCTGCACCGCCGCCTGTCCCAGGCCGCAAATCTTCCCGCCACTCGACGCCGACAGGGGGTTGCCCTCCAGCTTGAGGATGCGCCCTTCCCTGACGCGACCCATGATTCCGCATCCCGAGCCGCACTGCGTGCAGGTCGATGCGTAGTAGATGCCGACGCCGGGTACCACGAAATTTTCCGGTTGAACATAGGATTCAACCAGCTCAACGCCCGATTCGATGGAAGTGTGGCCGCAGCCGGTGAGCGCCACTGAGGCTCCACCGAGGCCGACAATTTGCATGAAATCCCGGCGGCTCAAACCGCTGCCGCTCATCGAATTTCCTCCGTCTTGGACGCGTCGCGACTTACTTGTGGCATTGCCAGCAATCGTTCGGCCCGTGGCTCGTCACATCGCTTACCGCGTTGATCTTGTGGTCCTTCTCATGACAACTGATGCACCATCCCATCGAAATCGCCTTGACCCGCCGCGCGGTGGTCATGGCTCCCACATCGCCGTGGCAGTAGCCGCAGGCCTCGCGGGTCGGACGTCCCTGATCGAATATGAAGCGCTGAATGTGGCGCTCGTGATTGAAGCGGACGAAATCAGGCAGATCGTGCACCTTCCTCCAGGGGATAGCCTGTTTCTTGTCCCAGTAGTCGAACAGCAATTTGATCCGCGGTTTGTCTTTGACCTCCGGGATGCTGTTGTGACAACCGATGCATTTATCGAGGCGCGGGATCCCGGACACCGCGCTGCGGCGCGCGTAGGTATGGCAGTACAGGCAGTCGATGCCCATCTTCTGCACGTGAATGTAGTGAGGAAACTCGATGGGCTGGGTGACCACCGGCCCGAGGGCATAGTAGCCGTCGCTCGTCTGGCTGCCGATGGGGCCGCCCTGGTGAAAAGCTTCGCCGGCGGCTACCAAGCCGCCGAACGCGAATGGAACGAGCAACGCCACGCATAGCCCAACCCGAGCGCGATGGGTCTTGAGCAGCCTCGACACCCCATTTAAACGCACGCACCTCTCCCCGCCGCGTGTCGCGGCTCGAATTTATAAGCAGTCACGTCAGCTCGCGACTGCCTATTTCACGATTCCCACCCTCGAGGCCCGGGCTTTCAGGCCCGGCGCCTCATGTCATCAGAAGGGTTGGGGATTGGGGTTCAGCACGAATCCGTTGCAGTAACAGTGCGGGCAAATCTCAGTGTCGCCCGGATAAAGCTTGCAGCCGTTGACCGCAGCATCGTTGTGCGGCTTGTCCTTGTTCGGAACAAAATTGATGCACTTGCTGCATTGCTTGTCGCCATTCGGGTGGTCCTGAAACTTCAACGCAGCGCGCACCGCGGCGTTCTGAGTCGCAAAGGCTTCCGTGCTCAATCCCACCAGCGGCGCGACCGCAAGGGCCGTCACGCCCGCCTTGATCACTGTCCGCCGTGAATGTGTTGCTCTGTCATCCATTAACTTAACCCCCTCGAAGAAGCCCATGATTTGAAAGCGCGCGGCTATTGTGCCGCCGTTTTTATTATCAGACCGGGTGCGCGTAGGTGTCAATAAGAGTTGTCACTTACGCGACGCAGTCGCGCCGGGTGGAGACGGCCGATGGATTGCGGAGCGTGGTATGATACGCGGGTGATTTGCGCTTGGCGCGCAACCCAACGCCGAGAGGCACTCCCTCGAATGCAACTGATCGAACGTGCCCGCGCTGCGGCGACAGCCCCTGGAGTTCCTGCGGGGTTCCCCGCCAGCACCACTCCCGCACGCGCGAATTCCACTCGCTATCACGGCAGGCGGCGGCTGGTGCAGGCCATCTCGTTTGCCCTCGCCATCCTCGTGCCCGCATCCGGGCTGTTCCGCATCGACCCGAGCGCCGGCGCCCTGGTGGTGCTCGACCGGCAGATCTGGTTTGCAGATTTTTTTCTGGTGGCCGGGTTGTGGATCATGCTCGCGAGCGCGTTGGTGATGCTGTACTCCGTCGCCGGCACGGTTTTTTGCGGCTGGGTGTGCCCGCAAAATATCCTTGCGGAGTGGGGCAATTTCGTCACCCGCAGGTTTCTGGGACGGCGCGCGAAGGTCGCCATGGACGGCAGCGCCCCCGTGGTTGCGACATCCAAGGACAAGGCGCTCAACTGGTTCTTGTTGGGTGCGGCCCTGCTCGGGGCCTCGCTGCTCGTCGCGGTGGTGCCGCTCTTTTATTTTTATGCGCCCGCCACCGTATGGTCGTTCGTGACCTGGCGTTCGGACCCGAAACTCGCCGCTTCGCTGCATTATATTTATTTCGTTTTCGTGCTGATCATCCTGCTCGACGTCGCCTTGATCCGCCACTTCTGGTGCCGCTTCGCCTGTGTGTACAAGGTGTGGCAGCACAGCTTCCGCACCCGCGAGACGCTGCACGTGAGCTACGATGCCAGCCGCGCGGATAGCTGCAGCAAGTGCAGCTACTGCGTGAGCTCCTGTTTCATCGAGATCGATCCGCGCAAAATTGCCGTCTATGACAGCTGCATCAACTGCGGTGAATGCGTCGATGCGTGCAATCGCTTGCACCAGAAATCGGCGCTGCCGGGCCTGCTGAAGTTTGAGTTCGGCGAGCCGGCGGCGCAAAAAGAATCCCGGGCCCGATTCCGCGACAATGCGACCTCGCTCGCGGCGCGCAGTAAGTGGACGCTCGCGCTGGGCGCGCTCGGTGCCTGCCTGTTCGTCTATGGCATGCGGACCTGGGAACCGCTGCACGTGGTGGTGTATCGCGCCGAAGTGCAGCATCAGCCCGGCAACCGCGACTACCGAATCGCGATTTCGAATAAGTTGTATCACGATCGAAAAGTGCAGGTGCGCGTGACCGGACTGCCGGCCGAGGATTACACGTTGGGTGCAGCGGAGCTCGACCTGCCGGCGGCGGGACATGAATCGGTGATGCTGTCGCTCTCGGACAAGCTGTCGCACGGATTACACGCATTCGCCGTGGAAGTGACGGCCCCGGGCTGGCACGACCGGTTTGCGGTTCAACATCTTGCAGAATGAGGGCGCCACGATGGACGACCAGGAAAAAGCCGCCGATCTCGGCACGGTGGAATCGCGGTGGGGCGCGGTGGACGCGGAACACTTCGGCTACGCCTCCGATGGGGATCGGAAATTAAAGCGCGGGCTGGAAGATTGGGAGCTGGTGGAGAAAATTCCGGAATCCCAAAAACCGGTGCCCTATTGGTTCTTTGCGATCGCCGGAGTGGTGCTGCTGATCGGCATCGGCTTGAGCTTTCCGTTCTGGGGCCTTCGTCCGGGTGATACGCGCCCCTGGCTGGATTGGGGCTTCCTCATCGCCCTCGTCTACATTGCCGTTGCCGCGCCGTTCGTCTGGTTCATGGTCCGCATGTACGGCTCACAAAGAGCCGGGCGCCTGGACTCGGATCCTGAGAAGGACAAGCAGACGAACCCGGCCGATGACGGCTGAGCCGGCGCGCGGCCCGCGGGTCTATCCTCGGACCGCGCTAGCCGCCTTGGCGCTGATCCTGTCGGGTTGCGGCGGCGCCACGCAGGACTCGCCCACCGAGTATTGGCGCGATCTGCGCATTCATGTCGAATCTCGCAGCTACAGTGCGGTGCCGGGAATGCGCGAGCTGCTCGTATTCGTCAACCGAGGCGCCGAACTCCCGGCGTGGGATTGCCGGATAGATATTCGAACCTCCGATATGGATTCATGGAAACAGGCGATCGAAGACGGTCGTGTGGGCGTGTATCGACGAGCCGCGAAGGTCGACCAGGAACATCCCGTTCTTCAGGTCTGGATCCGTGCCGAAGGGAGCGAAACGGTATTGCGTATTCCGCTTATTCGGAAATCCGCGCCACCGGCAACGGCCGGGACAGCATCGTGAGCGTGATATTGGCGAAGTAGGCCAGGAACCCGCCAGCCATCATGGTCCCTGCAATGGCGACCCAGCGTCCATACCAGTGGTGGACTGCCGCTATCGCGGAAGGATCGGTCAGCAGCAGGTTGCCTTCCCAGATGCCGAATATCATTTGGATGGCGTAAAAGCCGTAGACCCCGACCGTCATCAACCAGAACGAATGCTGGATCAAGCGCAGCGAGTACAGCGGACGGCCGCTTAGGATCGGCAGCAGATAGTAGGTGACGCCCATGATCAAAGTGACCACGCCCCCGACGAGATTCATGTGGGCATGCGCCAGGGGATCGATCATGTGGCCCGGACCCCCGTAGGGGCTGCCGATCGAATCGAGCCACGCCCTGATCGGCGGCATCACCTGCAGCATGCCATGCAGGGTGCCAATGAGCAGCGAGAGTGCGGAAATGAGCAGGAATTTGACCAGGAAAGGATGGTACGCAGCGTCCCCTGGCGTCGCGTGACGCTCCGCCAAGCTGGCGGCGACGGGATTCGCCGAGTTGGCCGGCGAGCCCCACGCCTTACCGCCGGTCAGCACTCCCAACCGGGCAGCGGGTGACTGCATGATCCGCGCGCCGCTCGCTTTATTCCACAACCCGCTTCATGCCGAGGCTGAAGAGCGCCCCGGACACCAAGATGCCGCCAACGAAAAGCACCACGGGGATCAACATATAACCTAGGTTCATCTTCGACTCCTGATCGCGATATCGCCCTCACCGCGCGTCACGCAATGCCAACCACGCGCGCGAGATATATAAGTTTGATGGTAGCACGCGCGCGCTCCGTTTAGTAGCACGCGCGCGCTCCGTTACAACCCGTCCCGCGGCGGCTTGAGGCGCAATATGACCCCGCCCGGCTGCTTGGACATCACTTCGACGCGAGCACCGAGCTGTGCAAAGTTATTGGCCAATGCCCGACTCTCCAGGCTGTCGGCGAGAATGACATAAGAGACGCCGTGCATCATGGCCAGCTGACTGTCCGGGTCCTTGGCGGCGGGAGGCAAGGGCAAAGCGCCGCATTGACAGGCGATCGAGGTGCGTGCCGGCCAGGGACTCGCCACCAAAACTGGTGCTGCGTCGCCGGATGGTGGCGCGGCGCTAGCCGGCGCGGCGCTAGCCGGCGCGGCGCTAGCCGGCGGGGCGCTAGCCGGCGCGGCGGCGGCCGGCGCGGCGGCGGCCGCCGGGGCCGTTGCGGCGGCGGTGCCTTTGAGTTCGTTCACGCCGACCGCGAACTCCCGGATCAAATCATCCTCGGCGGACAGCAGATTCAAACGCCCCACCTCGAACTCGGCTCGGTTGGTGCGCATGAAGGCGGTGCAGATCACCACCAGGAGCACCCACAGCCATCCGCGCTGCAACAGCAGCCCTCGTCCCTTGAGCGGCGTGCACACGCGCAGCAACCAAGGAAACCCCGCGTAGAGCAACAGCGCAAACATGAGCAGCGCCCAGCTCCTGTCGGCGGCCACCACCCCGAACACCACGCCGAGCATCAGGGTAGCGCCGGTCAGGTCCGCCATCAGCCGTCGGCGCTCGTGCAACGCCACGGCCGCCGTCATCGCGATCAGCGCAAAGCCAAACAGCCACGCCGCGACCGACAGCGGCATGTCCGGTCGGCTTCCGCCGAACACGGCGGCGGCGGCGGAAAGCGGGTTCTGTTCGAACGCGATACCGCTCCAGCCGCCGCGAATGACGAGCGTGAGGCCCACGATCAAGGGCACTCCCGTCAGGGCAATTTGACGGTCGCGCCGCTGCTTCGGCTCGGCCAACCAGTAAATAATGAGCGCGACGGGATACGCGAGACCCGCGGGATGCAGGCTGACAGCTGCGCCACACAGGAATAATTGGGCAAAGAACCAGCCGCCCAGGGTGCCGCGTTCGCGGCTCAGACGGCCATTGAGCCAGGCGGCGGTGCCGCAAATCGCCAGCAAGAAAGGCGCTGTTGACAGGGAATTGATGCAATCCACGGTCAGCGGCGCGACCAGCAGCAGGCCGGTCGCGAGCAGCGCGGCTTCCCCCTGATCGTCCCGAGCGCGCCAGGTGTAAAGCAAAGCGCCTGCTGCCGCCATGACCAGCAATGTCAGCAACTTCGCGGCCATCACCTGCCCCGACCACAAAACGGCGAGCGGCAGAAAGAAGATCAATCGGATATCCGGCGCACCGAGTGTGATGGCCGTGCTCGGAACCTGATCTGCCATGGACCACGCCAGCAGCAACGCCTTCGAGCCCTCCTCCGTCAGGCCGTAGGGGCCGGCGTGCAACGCGAAACCCACCAACACGGCCCAGGGCAGCAGCAGCCAGCCGGCCGGCGATCTTAAGTGCAACGCGCGCAATGTTGCAGAGAAGCTTTAGAGGACGCTCTGGATGGCGCTCTCGAGTTCGTTATAGAGCATCGAGCCCGCCTGTTCGTACCGAACCACACCGCGCCTGTCGATGACGAACGTCCACGGATCGCCGGGCACTTGGTACGCCTTGTACGCTTCCGGATCGACGTACTGATCCAAATGAATGAAAATCATTCTTGTCTGGTATTCCTGCATCAGCGACTTGATCATCTGCAGCTGCCGATCGCACGGCGTGCAATGCGCCGGCGTCGCGAACTCCAGGAACACGGGCTTGCCGGTGGCGAGCGCCTGATCCACCGAATATTCGTACATCCGTTCATCGGGCTGCCGGTACGTGGTGATGCGCGAGACATCGCCACCTACGTCCGCCAGCGTTTTGGTGTGCACTCGCGGGGCCACCTCGCCCGTCCTCAAACTCATGGACAAGTTCAGGGACTGTTGGCTGCCGCCGCAGGCACCCAACATCAACAGGGGAAATCCCATGAGGAATGCCCGAGCCGCCGGCCCTGGCATGGCTAGTTACCTTGGCCGGTTTTGTAGATGTTGTATCCCCAGATGATGTTCGCCAACAAGACGAGCGTGCCAAATGAGCCGACCGCCGCCATCAGGTGTGACACGGTGCGCTCGACCTGCTCACCGGGATCGTATCCCCCGATAACGCCCGCCAAGGTGAACAGGCCGACCATGCCGATCAGCCCTACGTTGTGCATCCAGAAATGCACCTTGACCAAACGCAGGCTGTAGATCGGACGATTGACCAGACGCGGTACGAAATAATAGATCGCGCCGAAAATCGCCATTTCCACCCATCCCAGGAGATTGATGTGCCCGTGGGCGAGCAGAATCAGCTTTCCGTGAGGCGCGGTATCGACGAACATGCGCAGCACCGGAACGCCGCCCATCACGGCACCCCAGGAAAAGCCGATGATGGCGTAGACGATGCAGGCGTAGACGAACAGCAGCGTCATGCGAGTGTATTCGCTGTCGCTGATCGCGGCCGCCGGGGCTGCGGTCGCAGGCATTCCAATGACTGTGGCGGACATATTAATGATCCTCTTGAGGGGCGGAGGGCTTCTCGTCCCGCACATCGTGGTACTGGGACTTCCAGGTCGACGGCGCCCAAATTTTCACCATTTCATCGATGAACCCGGAGTGCGCTTCGGCCGGCAGGCGGGCATCGGGCGACCCCTCCTTGGCCTTCAACTCGGATAGAAAAATTGCCAGGGAATGCAAATCGCTTTCCGGTAAATCGGCGACATAGGCCGCTGGCTTGCCGGGCCCGTGCTCCATGGTTTGCGCCCCATAGACGCTCTCCGGATGATGCAGAAAGGCAACCAAATAATCCATGCTGCGCAGCGAACCGACACCGTCCAGACTGACCCCGTTATTGGTGCCGTTGCGCACCGCCCGATGACAGTTGGTGCATCCCAACTCGCGAAAACGCTCCGACCCGACGCGCCCTTGCGGGGTGAAATCGAACGTCGCCGCGGAGGCATACATCTTCTTGCCCGAGTGTGCGCGATAAATCTCCATTCCGATGAAGCTGATGACCGCAAACACCACGAAAAGTGCCGCAATTCCAAATAGGATTTTCTCGCCCAACCGCAAGCTGCCGCTTTTCATCGTGTTTCCGCCGACCCTCCACGCTACCCATCATGCGCTATCGTCCAATCGCTGGCTAAGAAGCAGACCTCGTGAAGAGCGCGGCGTTCCCCAAGGCCCGGGCTCACTGAGTGGTGATGGGAACGCTGCCGTCCCCCATCGTGGTGGGCGCGGCCGTCGCCAAGAAGGTGGCGATATTATCGATGTCGCTATCGGTCAGGTTCTTGGCCATCTTGCGCATCATCGCGTAAGGATCGTTGGCGCGGCTCTCGTCGCGCCAGTTCTTCAGCTGGTTGGTCAGATAGACATATTTCTGCTGGCCGATTCTCGGAAACAACGGTGCCGCTCCGCGCCCATTGTAGCCATGGCAGGACGAGCAGGCCGAGACTTTGCCCAGGACCCCATATTTTACGATGGACTCGCCCAGGTAGCGCTCGCCGATGGAGGTACCGGCCTCCTTCAGGGCATTCAGATCCGAGAAATCCGGCGGCCCGTCCAGGGTGCTGACATAGGCCGCGACATCGCGCCGATCCTGCTCGGTGAGGCCTCCCGCATAGACCACCATGACCGCACCAGCGCCGCTGGGCACGCGCCTTCCGTTCGCGAGGTCGGACAGCTGCTTGACCACATAGGGATACCCGATATTCGCGAGCCGCGGCGCTCCCATCGCGTCCAAGCCCCAGCCGGTGGCGCCGTGACAGGTCTGGCAGGCGGTGACCGAATCGCCTTTGCCGTTCTCGAATATCGCCTTGCCACGCGCGATCGAAGCCGGGGACAATTCGTCCGGCTCCACACCAACTCCCGCCTCGCTGGCGCGAGCCGCGTGGGACCAGAAAACCACCATGCCGGCCAGCAACGCAGCAACCGCCACTTTGTTCATCAATGCAGGTATGACCTTCATCGTAATCTCCCTATCCTCGCCACGCACTCCACCCCTTGCCTATCGGAAGCGGTCGGAAGCTTACTACGGTTGTACCCTTGGTATCCAGAAGCGCCACCTGCGGCTTTCCCGTAGCACGACATGCTTTTCCGCAGCACTACGGGCTTTCCTGTAGCACTACAGGCTTTCCTGTAGCACGGCATTCGGTATGCTAGTCTTTACCACACACGGGACTCGGGGCGATGGAGCGACTCGTGATGTCCCGAAGGACATCGCATGATAGAAACGATCGGGTTCATATTGTTTATCCTGGCGGTGATTTTCGTCGCCATGGGGCCAAAGTCGCCCGACAAAAAGGAGAACGATTCCGATTCCGATCCCGAGAAGAAGTAGGCGGTCGATGCCGGCGACAGCACGGCTGCCGTCGGCTCGGCACTTCGGCTTGGCGCCACAAAGCGCCCCGGTTACCGGCCGTACGGTCCAACCGCTGTATCATCGCTGGCAACCCCGGGGTACACTCGAAGGCGGGGAAAATTGACGCATGACAATAATCAGAGGTTTGCCATGACAGCCATGCCAGCTACCGGCGAAGTTCGAAATCTGAATGTCAACGTAATGCGCGTATCGGTCGGCCGGCCCTTCGCGTGGTTGTCCCGGGGATGGACGGACATGCGCCGGAACTGGGGTGCGAGCCTCGGCTACGGCGGATTGATCGTTGGCCTCGGCTGGACGGTGCTCATTTTCTGCGGCACTCACCCATATTATGTCGCGGCGGCCTTTTCCGGATTTCTGCTGGGGGCTCCGATCATTTCGGCCGGATTCGCAGAAATGTCCCGTCGCTATGCAATCGGTGAACGCGCGACATTCGACGACTCTCTGGCTGCCTTTTCCCGCAGATCCGGTTCGCTGTTTGCATTCGGCGCGATACTCGCGGTGTGCGCCGCCGTCTGGTTCGCGGTTTCCGCGGTCATGCTGGACACCGTATTTCACGTAGCTGCGCCGAGCATGCGGGAAACCTTGTATCGCGGGTTCCTCGACCAGCTGAACCGGGATCAGGTGGAGGCGTATTTTGCCGTTGGCGGCGCGCTCGCCGCCCTGGTGTTCGTTCTCTCCGTCGTGTCCGTTCCGCTGATCATCGACAAGGGCGCCACCCCCGGGCAGGCGATGGGCGCCAGCGTGCATGCAGCGTTCAGCAATATCCCGGCCATGATCGTCTGGAGTGCGCTGATCCTGGCACTGACCGTCATCGGCTATGCACCGCTGCTGTTCGGTTTGGTGATCATCGGACCGCTGCTTGGACATGCGACGTGGCACGCTTATAAGGACATGATCCGCTAGCGTCTAAGCGAATCCCACGATGACGACGATGAGGATTCCCAGCGGACACACGTAGCGTAGCGCGAACCGCAGCAGCCGCCGCGACATGGCGGACAGACCGCTGAACTCCGCCTCCGGGATCAAGCGATCCATTCTCCAGCCGACGAAAATACTGACCAGGAACGCGGACACCGGCATCAGCAGGTTCGCGCTCAAGAAATCCAGCAGCCCGAACAAATTCAATGTCGCGAGCCGCGGGATCGCGGCGAGCGGATGCCATTGCGCCCATCGCCCGAACGACAGCACGGAGACCTGCCCGAGCAGCCAGCAGATCCCCGTGCAGAGGGATACCGCCGCCGGCCGACGCATACCGGCGCGCTCGACCAGCCAGGCGGTCCAGGGTTCCAGCAAGCCGACCGACGGGGTGAAGGCGGCGAGAATGAGCAGCGCGAAAAACAGAGTGCCGATGACACGCCCGCCCGGCATTTCGGCAAACGCCACCGGCAGGACCTCGAACACGAGCTGCGGTCCCCCGGCGGGATCGAGACCGTAGTGGAACACCAGCGGAAAGATGGCCACGGTCGCGAGCAGCGATACCGCAAATATCGACCCGATGACCGCAAGCACCGCGCGCCGGAGCGACTCGCCGGCCGGCATGTAAGCGCCATAGGCGATCATGATGCCGGCGCTGACGCCGAGAGCGAAGAGTGCCTGGCCGACGGCCCCGAGCACGACCGCCGGCGACAGCCGGCTCAGGTCGGGGGCGAAGGCAAACTTCAGCCCCCGCGCCACATCGCCGGTCGCAAGGGAATACGCCACGAGCACCAGGAGAATGGCAAGCAGCGCGGGCGCACGCCAGCGATTGGCCCATTCGACGCCCCGGTTCACACCCCGCGCGGAGATGAGCGCGACCAGTGCGAAGAAGCCGAGCTGCCAGAGCGAGACCGCGCGCGAGTCGGCGATGAAGGCATTGAATTTGGCGGCGGCGGCCACCGCTCCGCCATGGGCATAGTTGCCCGTCAAAAAATACCAGGTGTACGCCAGCACCCAGCCGGCGATCATCGTGTAGTAAGAGCCTATCAGGAAGCCGGCGACCGAGCCGGTCCAGCCGACGACATTCCACCGTCGGCCGAAGCCGAAGCGCGCGGCGATCTCGCCCGCCGCCTGCAGCGGATTGCGCCGCGACCAGCGGCCGATGACGATTTCGGCGACGAGGACCGGGGCGCCGAACACCAGGCAGGCGATCACGAAGACCAGGATGAAGGCGAATCCGCCCCCGGCACCCGCCAGATAGGGAAAGCGCCAGATGCTGCCGAGGCCGACCGCGGCGCCGACTGCGCTCAGCGAGAACGCCAGATCCGTCGACCAGCGCTGTCCGCTCACGTCGCCAGGTCGCCGCAGCCCGCGCCGATCATGGAAGGATCGCCATTGCGCGCGCCGGGAAGCCCATGCCTTTCTCCGGCGCGGGCGAAATGTTGTTCATCTTGCTCTCCCATCGCCCGGTGGCAGCCGCTTCCGTTGGCGGTCAGGCTGTGCGGGAAGTGTACTATGAAGCAGCCAGTCTCGTCGGTCGCATCACCCGGGCAGTTATCGCTCGCACGGTCCGCGAAGCAACAGCCGTCGAGGATTGCAAGCCTAGCGTCGAGCTTGGAGGCTCGATGACTGGGGAAGCCAGACCTGCCGCCGGATCAGCGGCGAATGCGGTCGACCGGGTTGAGCGATCGCGACGTAAAAATACGAACGCTGCGATCGCATTGGCCGCGGCAATATTCGAACGTACAAGCGCGTCGCGCGATAGCCGGAGGGAAAGGTTTGGATCGCCACGGCCTCAGGCACGTAGTCCACGCCGGGTTTCGCGGTCGCGGGTTCGGTCCACCATGTGAACGAGCCATTTTTTTGCAGCAGGTTGCGATGTAGTCGAATCTCGGCGAAGTGATCGTCCGATTTCACTGGAGTCGGCTCAACCGATATCGTCAGAGGCATCGACTTCAGCGCCGCCTTGGTCCGGGACTCACCGTACCTAACGGGCTTGCTCGTAGCATCGGTCGCAGGCGCCGCGACGGCATCGCTCCGTGGTTCCCCGTCGGGCGTTGCGGCGGCGAGGTTCCGATTCGCCGCCAGCGGAAGCGTTGCAGGCGCGT
>Ga0182012_10000956_pt1 | contig 31777 bp, 29 predicted proteins | sample 612S2SmetaG_FD_120486 | JGI IMG/M metagenome (GOLD analysis project Ga0182012, IMG submission 120486) | Permafrost microbial communities from Stordalen Mire, Sweden - 612S2S metaG | ecosystem: Environmental > Terrestrial > Soil > Wetlands > Permafrost | place: Sweden: Stordalen | collected...
CCCTGGCGCAATGCGCGCTCGAAATCCGCCTGCGTCCAACTGCCGATTCCGGTATCCGCGTCCGGCGTGATGTTCGGACCGTAGATGATGCCGAGAGGGGACTTCACCGGATATCCGCCCGCAAAGGGCCGATCCGGGGAAGCGGTGTGGCATGACATGCAATCCGCCGCCCGTGCCACGTATTCGCCGGTGTTGATGGCGCTGCCGGCCGATGCCGAGGTGGCGATCGCGCGCTCCCCTACCATGGCCGCGGATACGATGAGCAACAGCCAAAGTCCAGATTGGTTCGTCATTGTCGTAGGCCCGCGCGATGGGTGTTGCGGGCATTATTAGGATAATCGCGGTCTGGTGTCGTCTCCGCTTGACGCTAAGAGGTGTCAGAAGAAACGTACAGATGTTGCACCCGCACCAGGCGGAGCGACTTAGGGAAACGGAGTCTTGCCGGTCGACACGGCGTGACTCGCCATCAAAAAGGCGGCGGCGTTCCAGGATTGTCCCGGCATGCCTCTTGGTGCGAGTGTCTTGCCGTGCAGCCATTCGGTAAAGTCCCAGTTCCCGAGCGCGCAGACTCGCGCGAGCTTGGTCAGTTCCGCCGCCGCCTGATCGGTGCGGCCGGCCTTCACCAGAGCGCCGATCCAGAAACCGCCCACCATCGGCCAGATCCCGCCATTGTGGTATTGCCAGACGAAGTTCTGCCGGTGGCGGGCCATGTACGCGCGCCACAGCGAGCTGCGCGGTTTGATGGGGCGCGTCACCGCGCGGATGGGATAGGGATCATTCACCCGAGCGCGGGTCAGAGCGTCGAGCGTGCGCGCGCTCGCGCGTTCATCCGCGAGGCCCAGCAGCACCGCCAGAACATTGCCGAATACGTCGCCTTCCTCGCCGAAAAACGAGAAGTTGACGAAGCTCAAGTACAGGTCCCGATTGCGACCGCGTCTCAGCACATAGTCGTTGAGCAGCCGGGCCCGCCGGTACTCGGAAAGCGCCGCGGAAAACGGATGAAACAGTCCGTTGAAATAGGCGTGCGTTTCGCGTCCATGCCCAATGCGGTAGAGCCGCTTGACCGAATACCACAAGGCGTTGGTGTACAGAACGAATCCGGAGCGCGGCATGATGTCGGCCCAATCGCTCGCTTCGTTTTGCTGCAGCAGGAAGAAGCGCTGATGTTCCTGCGCCAGGAGCCATTGAATCGCGAGCTTGATGCGGCGGGCATACCGGCGCCGCAGAGTGCTGCCCCCGCGGAGTCGATCGAGGAGCGCGAGCGCCATCAACCACCACAAGGTCGAGTCGATGCATCCGAGATACCAGAAATCCGGCTCGTCCCTTTGCAGATCCACGAACTTCGCGATCTGACCGTTCGGCGCCTGGTGCTGCGCCAGGGTGTGCAGCCCGGCGGCCGCCGCCCGCTCCAGTTCCGCGTCGCCGGACAGGGCCATCCCGATCGCACAAACGGCGGCGTCCCTTCCGAATATGGCCGTGTAACCGCGTTGACGGGCGCGCGGACCGGGCGAGGCGGCGAGGATGCCGTCCGGTGTCAGATTTCGCTTCAAGAGCTCGATGGATCGAGTGCGACAGGTGACGAGCAGCGAATGATCGGCCGGCCGGCTGGACGAGCGGGGCATCTTCGCTACCAGCGATACAAGGTCGCGACGAACCCCTTGGGGTAGGTCATCGGCCCGGGCGGCAGCTCGACGAAGCCGTCCGTTCCGATCAAGCTCAGGAAATCTCCGGAGGTGTTGGTCGGACGAGGGCTCGCCCAGGGTTGACCCCACTCGTCGAGCTCGACCGAGACGGGAAGAAAATAGGCAAGCGGCTGATCGAAATGCACGGGTTTTGCGAGACCGATGCGCTCGGCGGGCGCACGCCGGGTGCCCATCGCGGTGATGATGGCGGGCAGAACAAAGCGTACCAGGCAGGTCAGCGTCGATACGGGATTACCCGGCAGGCCGAACACCCCCTGACCCCGCGGCCCGACGCCGAACCACATGGGCTTTCCGGGACGCTGCGCCACGCGATGGAACACCTCCCGAACGCCGAGACTCTTCAGCACCTTGGGCACGAGATCGAAGCGGCCCATCGACACGCCCCCGCTCAAAATCAACACCTCATGGGTGGCGAGATGCAGCGCGAGACGGTCGTTCAGCATGGCTTCATCGTCGAGCAGGTGGTCGTTGCTCACCCGATCGAATCCGCGCGCGCGCAGCGCCGCGATGACGGCATAGGTGTTCGAGCGGCGTATTTGGTGGCCGGCGATGGGCTCGCCCGGCTCCACGAGTTCGTCACCGGTCGATATCACCATGAACGCCGGCTGACCGCTGACGCGCACGCGGGCCAAGCCCGCGGAGGCGGCGATCGCGATCTCGGGGCCGCCGAGCACGGTTCCAGCCTCTAGCATCAGGGCGCCGTGCCGGCCATCCTCGCCGCGCCGCTGAATGTTGCGGAACGGAGTGTCGTTCACGGAGCCGGTCAGGGATACGACTCCCTCCTCGAGCACATAGTGCTCCAGGGGAATGACGCAATCGGTACCCCATGGGAGCGATGCGCCGGTCATCACTTCGATGGCACTTTCGGCATCCGCGAGCGTCAAGGGGGGGGCACCGGCGGCTTGGGTGGCCTGCACCGCATAGCGGCGCACACCGCGCCGCGACGTCTCGCTCGAGATCGCGATGCCGTCCATGCAAACCCGGTCGAAGGGCGGGTAATCCCGCTCCGCAAAGATGTTCTCGCGCAGCGTACCGCCCACGCATTGCGACAGGGGCCGCGACTCGATCGGCAGGCCGGGCAGCTCGGCATCGATGGCGGCCTCCGCCGCCTGGGGGGTCATGAGCATCCGGCTATGATAAATGTTCATGGCGGCTTCGAGTGATCGAGTTCGGCGAGTGTGTTGATGTTGAAGAACTCGGCCTGTTGATCGAACACCACGCGGGCGTTACGCCGCGCTCGTGCAAAGGCTCCGGTCCTGAGCTCGCCCGCGGCGATGAACGCGGCAAGCTCTGTCCTCAGCGAGGTTTTCATGACGCAGAAGACCGGTTGCGGGAAGAATTCCCCGCCGCTGCGCGTATGGGCGACGGCGATGTCGGCCTCGTTCTCCTGCAAGCCCTGCGTGAGCCGCGCCACCAAGTCGAGCGGGAAATCGGGGGTGTCGCAGGGCACGGTGGCGAGGAGGGCGGTCTCGCAATGGACGAGCCCGGCCAGCATGCCGGCGAGAGGTCCCGCATAGTCCGGCGTCTCGTCCGACCACACCGGGACGCCGAGGGCCCGGTATCTTTCCAGATTGCGGTTCGCAATCACCATCAGCGGGCCCACCTGCGGACGCAACCGCTCGAGGGCGTGTGCCGCAAGCGTGCGGCCCCGATACGGCTGCAGGCCCTTGTCGACGCCGCCCATGCGGCTGCCCCGGCCCCCGGCGAGAATCAGGCCCGTGATGTCGTTGCGCGCGATTATCATACGCACATCCTAGCCATCACCGGACGCCCCTGTCATGGAGCCCAACGATCCAAGCGCCCTTGTTCTCGGCCCAGGCGGCCGCGCGTCGACCCGAGTGCCCGGCGCGCCGCGTTTGAGCGCGGCGTCCGCCGCACCGCTTCGCGAGATCGCCGCGGTCGACGAGCAGGGAGTCACGCGAATGCTGCAGGTGCCGATCGAGCGGCCGCTGACGCTCATGGTCGATGGGCGCGAGATCGTCACCCTGATGACGCTCGGGGCCGCCCCGGAATGGCTGGCGCTCGGTTACCTGCGCAATCAGCGGCTCATCGAGGACCTGACCGACATTCGCTCCGTGGAGGTCGACTGGACCCTGGGGGTGGCCCGCGTGATCTCGCGGCAGGGAGATCTCGGCGGCCGCGCCGCCTCGCCCCCGCTCGGCTGCGGTCTCGGCACGGCATTCGGCGACGTCCTGCAGCGATTCGATGGGATCGCTCCCGTGACGGCCGCCACCATACCGCAGGCGACGATTTTCGCCGTTCTGGACAGCATGCGCCGCCACGATGCGATTCACCGGGCCGCGGGGTCCGTGCACAGCTGCGCGCTGTTTCAAGGCGATGCGCTCATGGTCGCGGTCGAGGATGTGAGCCGCCACAATGGCGTCGACATGCTCGCGGGTTTCATGAGGATGCATGGAGTGAACGGCGCCGGCAAGATCCTGTTCTCGACCGGACGACTCACGGGAGAGATGGTATTGAAGGCGGCGCACAACGGCATTCCCGTGATGATCTCGCGCAACGGCACCACCGCCTCGGGGCACGAACTGGCGGGGAAGCTGGGCATGACTCTCATAGGCCGCGCCGCCAGCGGGCGGTATCTTTGCTACGTCGGCGCGGAACGGATCGCGCGCGATGCGGCCGACATCACCTGAAATCGAGGTCGCGATCCCAACGGCGCCAGCGCAAGCGGCGGTTCGTTTCGTCCGTCCCGGCCCACATCTCCTTCCATAAGTCTTGGATGGAGGTTTTCTCGCGGTTCACGCCAAAGGGCGTGCGCCGGCGCTTGGCCGGCTTGGGGGGCTCTTTGGGTTGCATCGCGCATCAGTGTCGTACGCCCGCGCGTCGAAGTCCGAGATGGAAATCCTAAAATGCGCTCATGGGTTGTTGAATATGTCGCCCCCGAAGCTTTGAAGGCCGTCCTGCGCCGCATAGCCCAGGTGTGCCACGCCGAAATTGTCCTCCAGACTTCTCAGCAAGGAGTAATGGTTATAGGGGATGTCCGACACGGTTCCCGGAGTGATGTGGGGCGACAGCAGCAGCGCGCCGATACGATCTCCCCCGTACCCCTCGATTTTCACCACATCGGTCACGCTGTCCGATTCGACATATGTCTGGACGATGGGCCGCGTGATGTTCGGGCCGATCTTCTGGCCGCAGCAATGCTCGCCACTGGCGTTCGTGATGATCGTGGTTTTTCCGGTCACGGGATCGGTGCGCTTCAGCGGCGGGCTGAAGTCGCCTTCGTCGAAGGTGATGATCAAGAGGCCGTCTTTCTTGTAGGCCGGCGAGGCGAGAATCCTCGGTACCCAGGCCCGCAAAAACGCGTCCGTGGACGCAAGGCCGCCCGGGCGCCCGTTCGCGCACCCCTTGCCCGGCGCACCGGTGCCGTCGCCATCATGCCCGTCATTGCAAAGATTGGGCGTGATGAAGGAGAAATTGGCCGTGGTGCGCGGGGATTCCAGATCGGCGGCGAGCGCGCGCAGGTTGACCACGTTCGTCGCGCAGGCCGCCGAGTCGATGATGGAATGAAAGTACACGAACGGATCGTGGCGCGCGGCGTATTGATCGCCGGCCGGTACGCCGGCGCGCGGCGCCTCCGCGGCCTGAGTCGGATCCTTCTGGTTCAGTTTCGGGTGGCCGCACGTGGGGGCCTCACGCGCCGGATCGTTGCCCATGTCCTCCATGTAACCCTTCCACGTCAGCCCGGCGGCCTGCAATTGATCGGCCAACGTCTTGATCTGGGGAGGGTAGACACAGCCGGAGCCCACGGCCTGACCGTCGGCATCGATTCTGTTCAGGCGGAAATCGGTGAACTCCTCGCAATCCGCCTCGGTCGCCTGGGTCGAGGCCTGACCGCTGATCATCGCGAGGTAGTTGTCGAGGCTGAAGTGCCCTGTGCCGTAATATCGGGTCAGGAGTGCGCCCATCGTCGGCAGCGTCTGGGCCAAATAGGGATCCTGCGTACCCGTCTTGAAGGTCTCATCGAAGCCCTTGTTCTCCAGCACGATGAGGAAGACGTGGCGAATCCGGGGCTCCCCGCCATGCGGCGCGGCGACAACGTTTGCAGCACTTGCAAGCAAGGTGCTGCCCAGCGTTGCATTTGAAATGAACGACAGCATTGTCACTGAAACGAACGATGCTATTCTCTCGAGCATGCGTCCCCGGGCGCAGATCTTCACCGCCACACGATACAGGGTTCCCGGCGTATCCGCACCGACACCCGGCAGACCTGTCTCAAGGCATAATGGGCTGCATCGCCCACCCCAGCATTGCGAGGCAATCATGACCGACATCACGATTCGTGCACCGGACGGCGGAAGTTTTACCGGCTACCTGGCGGTGCCCAAGGGCGGCAAGGGTCCCGGCATCGTCGTCGCCCAGGAGATCTTCGGCGTCAACGCGGTGATGCGCGCCGTGTGCGACGCGTTGGCCGCTGAAGGGTACGCCGCCCTGTGTCCCGATATTTTCTGGCGCATCGAGCCCGGCATCCAAATCACCGACAAGACGGAGGCGGAGTGGAAGCGCGCCTTCGAGCTGTTCAACCTGTTCGATGTCGACAAGGGCATCGGCGACCTCAAGGCGGGGCTCGCGCAACTGCGGCACCATCCGGCCTGCACCGGGAAAGTCGGCAGTGTCGGCTATTGTCTCGGCGGCAAGCTCAGCTTTCTCATGGCAACGCGCAGCGACGCCGATTGCAGCGTCGGCTATTACGGTGTCGGGATTCAGGATCTGCTCGGCGAGGCGAAAAACATCCGCAAGCCACTGGCGTTGCACATCGCGGAAAAGGATCAATTCGTGCCGCCTCCCGCTCAACAGGCCATCAAGCAGGCCCTCAAGGGCAATCCCCTGGTTACGCTCTACAGCTATCCGGGCGCCGATCACGCATTCGCGCGTGTCGGCGGCGCGCATTACGATGCGGCCGCGGCGAATTTGGCGAATTCACGAACTTCGGAATTCCTGCGACAGCATCTCGGAGGCTGATGGGCATGACTGCAACGCGCAAATCGATTCTCGTGGTCGACGACAATCGGGATGCCGCTGATAGCCTCGCCATGCTGCTCGAGATCGGCGGCCATGAAGTGACGGCGGTGTATTCCGCATCCGAGGCGTTGAAACGGGCCTCCGAGCTCAGGCCCGCCGTCATCGTGATGGATCTCGGATTGCCGCAGATCGACGGTTGCGAGGTCGCGCGCCGGATGCGCGGCATGGCCGAGCTCAAGGGCGTGCGTCTTCTGGCCTTGACCGGACATGGACGGGACGAGGATCGGCAGCGCACGCGCGATGCCGGCTTCGACCACCATCTGGTCAAGCCCGTGGATCTGGACGAGCTCGAAAAATTGGTGGCGGCCTGAGCCTCGCATCCGTGCCGCGACGCTACGTCACGGTGGACGTGTTCACCGATCGCATCTTCGGCGGCAATCCGCTCGCCGTGGTTCTGGATGCACAGGCATTGACGGCAGCGCAAATGCAGTCGATCGCGGCCGAGTTCAACTATTCCGAGACCACCTTCGTGCTGCCGCCGAGTACGCCGGAGCACAGCGCACACGTCCGCATTTTCACTCCACGAAGAGAAGTCCCGTTTGCCGGCCATCCGAATGTGGGGACGGCCGTGGTGTTGGCGAGGGAAATCGAGTCGAAAGGGCGGCCTTCGCCCGAGCGGATGGTGTTCGAAGAGGCGGCCGGTCTCGTTTCGATCTCGCTGCTGCGCGAGAGAGGCGGGACGGTGGGAGCGGAACTCGAAGCGCCGCAGCCCCTGACCGTGGGAACATCGGTGTCGGTGCAAGACGCGGCCGAGTGCCTGTCGCTGGCTCCGAGCGATATCGTGGGCGCGGCGCACCCGCCGCAGGTGGCGTCCGTCGGATTGCCCTTCCTCGTGGCCGAGCTCGAATCCCGGGAGGCATTGCGGCGGGCCAAGCCGCTGTTATCGGCTCATGAGCGCATTTTGCCTGCCGTGGGCACCGATTCCATCTTTGCGTACGTGCGGGCTGAGTCGCGCGGCGACCTGCACGCACGCATGTTCTCCCCGCTCGATGGAATCGTGGAGGATCCGGCCACCGGCAGCGCGGCGGCGGCGGCGATTGCGCTCATCGCGTCGATCGGCATCGAGGACGGCTCGGTGAGCTGGCGCATCGAGCAAGGAGTCGACATGGGGCGCCCGAGCCTGCTGCTCGGGCGCACCTCGAGGCTCGGTGGCCAAGTGAAGTCCGTCCATATCGCGGGTCACGCGGTGCCCGTCATGGAGGGAGTCTTGCGAACCCTCTCATGACGCGCAATCGCGCGGACTCTATGGCTCGTGGCCGTATACGATCCTGCCCTCCCATAGGGTGAAAACGACGGCCGCGCTCTTCAGCTCTTCGGCGGGAACCGTGAGCACGTCGCGGTCGATCAGCGCCAGGTCCGCGAGCTTCCCCGGCGCGATCGTGCCGATGTCCTTGAGCCGGTCCAGCACCTGGGCGGAATTGCGCGTGTAGGCGTAGAGCATCGCTTCGCGCGGCATGCGCTGGGCGGCGTCCAACACGCCCTGCGGGCCGGAGCGTGTCTCGGCCTGATAAATGGCGGCGAAGGGATTGGCCGTGCTCACCGGCCAATCGCTGGCTCCCGCGATCACGGCCCCCGAATCGAGCATCGAGCGCGCCGGGTACATCCAACGGTAGATCGACGGATCGATGTAGGGCTTCACCTGCTCGTTGGTGCTGGGATCGGCGACCGCCCACAGGAGCTGCAGCGCCGCGATCACGTGCAGCTGGGCGAACCGCGGGACGTCCTCGGGATCGACGAATTGCGCATGCGTGAGGGAGAACGGCAGGTTTGCGGCCGGGTAGGCCTCGCGCGCGGCCTGGAAGGCGTCGAGCGAGGCTTTGACCGCCAAGTCGCCGATGGCATGAATGTGCACGTTCAATCCGCGCCTGGCCGCCTCGGTGACCAGCGCATTCATTTTTGCGGGCGTGAAGAGGAGTTGTCCCGACCGCCCGGTGTTGAGGTACGGCTTGGTGAGCGCGGCGGTTTGCGACGGGATCTCCACCACGCCGTCGGCGAACACCTTGAGGCCCGGGATGGTCAGGTTGGGGATTGCGCCGTACTTGGCGCGCAACGCCTCGACCACGTCGATCTGCTGATCGCCGAGGTCCGGCTTGACCACGGGGTAGGCGACGACATGGGCCGTCAATTCCCCCCGTTCGGACAGCGCCTGGTACACGGGCAGGAAGCCCGGCTCGCGGACGCTCGCGGGAACCGCACCTCCCACGACCCCGCTGACGGCCGCGTCGAGCCAGCCGGTGATGCCGAGTCCGTTCATGTAGTGAACCGCGGCCTCGCCCGCCTGAAGCATGGCCTCCGGCGAAGGCGCAGGAAGACTCGCGTCGAGCTTGATCTTGCACGCATCGACCATGAATCCGTTCGGCTCGTAGGAGGCGGGATCAAAGCCGTAGCAATGCTGCAAGCTCTTCGGCAGATGGCGGATGTAGGGGGCGATGATCCCGGCGCGCACCCGTGCCGCTTTGTTGGCCCATCCGGTGTGCCCATCCGATCCGTACAGCACGATGGGCTGATCGGCAAAAGGGCCCCGCGAGAGCGCGGCATCGATCTCCGCGGCATGCGCCCAGTAGCCGATGTCGATACCGTTCACGACCAGCACGTCTCCCAGGCGGCTGTCCTTTTTCTGAACGTGCCCTGCGACGAACTGCGTGAGGTTGGGAATCGAGTCCTGGGTGTCGGGGTAATTGGCCTGAATCAGCGTCACGCCCCCCGCGATGGGATGCGCGTGCCCGTCGATCATGCCGGGCATGAGGAAGCCGCCTTTGAGATCGACCTTGCGTGCGCCCGGGCCCGCTGCCTCGGCGACCGCGGCGAGATCGCCGACAGCGAGGATGCGGGTGCCGCGGATGGCCACGGCGTCGGCGTAGGGGTGGTCGGGTTCCGCGGTGAACACCTGCGCGTCGTAGAACACCGTCGTGTCTCGATCGCCGGACGGTGCGCCAAGTGCGGCGCCGGTGGCGCAGACACACACGAGCGCGACATGGACGCGCCCCAGCCAAGATTTAGACCCCGCAAAACTGTTCACTCGATACATGGCATCCCCTGGTGACGGATCGTTGTCCAAAGAACCGGTGCTGACGACCGGTTTCAATCGCCCGCCATTCTCACACGACGAGGGCACATGCCGGGAGCCGATCGCGCGGTGATTATTGACGATGATGTCAGGACGATGATGTCAGTATAATCCAACCGATCCCCAGTCAACCGCGGCGCCGCCCGGGATGCCGCCGCTCTGAGCGCAACGATGAAGGCAGCCTCTCCAAAGAATCCGTCGATGCCGGCTGAGGAGATTCGGACGGTCGGTTTTCTGGGCGTCGGCCTCATGGGCTCGCCCATGGCGCGTCATCTGCTGCGCACAGGCTTTGGCGTGCGCGTGTGGAACCGCACCCCTGGCAAGCTCGATCCGTTGATCGATGCGGGCGCGACCCGCGCTTCGACACCTGCGGCGGCGGCGGAGGGCGCGGACGCCTTGTGTCTCTGCGTGACCGACAAAGCCGCGGTGGAGCACGTGCTATTCGGTCCCGGCGGCGCGGTGGAGGCCGCGCATGCGCCCGCACTGGTAGTGGATTTCTCGACCATCGGCCCGACGGCGACCCTGTCCCTCGCCGGGCGGTTGAAGGGCCAATGCGGAACGACCTGGGTCGATGCGCCCGTGTCGGGAGGGGCGACGGGCGCGGAGCAGGGCAAGCTCGTGATCATGTGCGGCGGCGAGGCGCACGACATCGCACGGCTGGGTCCGCTGCTGGCCGCTTTCTCGCAGCGGGTGACGCGGATCGGCGAGTTGGGCGCCGGGCAAACTCTGAAGCTTTGCAATCAGCTCATCGTCGCGACCAACCTGGTCGCGATCAGCGAGGCGTTCAAGCTCGCGAGCGTCAGCGGCCTCGATCTCGATATCATCCCGCAGGCGCTCGCCGGCGGCTTCGCGGATTCCATTCCCCTGCAGATCTTCGGCCGGCGCATGGCTCAAGGCGTGTTCACCCCGGTTTTGGGTGAGCTTGCGCTCATGCTGAAGGATCTCTCGGCGGTCCAAGAGCTTGCCGGGGAGCACGGCGCGGTGCTGCCGATGACCCTTGCCGCGCTCGAGGTGTATCGGCGTGCAGCCGGGCGGGGCCTCATTCACGAAGATCTCGCGGCATTGTTCAAGCTCTACGCCCAAGGTCCTGCATGAGCGGTGTGTTGCCCATCGCGGCCAATATCAGCACGTTGTTTCGAGAATTGCCGCTGCTCGAGAGATTCGACGCCGCACGGTCGCACGGCTTCGACGGAGTGGAGATTCAGGCTCCCTACTCCGAGCCGCCCGAGGCGCTGGCGAGAGCGGCCGGCGCGGCCGGCATGCCGGTGGTGCTCATCAACGTCCCCGTCGTCGCGGGGGAGCATCCATTCGGGATTGCGGGGCGGCCCGATCTCAAGCCCCTGTTCCGAGCGCAGCTCGCACAAGCGGCCGAATACGCCGAGGCGTTGGGGGCGAGCCTCGTGCATGTTCTGGCGGGACTTGCGCCGGCCGAGGCGGACCGCGAGGAACGCCTTCGCGCATACGAAGACAATCTGGATCTCGCCGTCGATATGCTGCGTCCCAAGGGAGTCGTCCCCTTGATCGAGCCCTTGAACCCCATCGACGCTCCGGGCTATCTCTTGAGCTCGTTCGATGCCGCCCGCTCGATACTGTCGCGACGCGCCCCCGGAATCGGGCTGCAATTCGATGCTTACCACGCGACGCGCATGGGCCTCGATCTGATCGAGGAACTCGAGCAATCGCTGCCCTATGTCCGCCATGTGCAGTTCGCCGATGTCCCGGGCCGGCACGAGCCGGGTACGGGCGGTGTGCCCTTTCGCGACTTGTTGAGCGCTCTGTCCGGCGCGCGTTATGCAGGGTGGCTGGGCGCCGAGTATTTTCCGATGACCACCACGGATCGGAGCCTTTGCTGGCTTCCGGAATGGCGGGCCGCGATGAGCGCTCCCTCCGAGGCACCGTAACCTGCCATCCTGACCATCCGGGGCGCCCCCCAGGCGACCGTTCCATCGGTGCGACAGCGAACAGACGTGCGCGGTGCGTCTGCGTAGCCTGTTGCTGGGCCTCGCGATGCTCGCCTGCCGGAAGGAAATGAACCCATGCTACGCACGATGGATGATCTTGAGGATTACTCCGTCGGGGCGGCCGACGGCTCCGTCGGCCGGGTGAAGGATTTTTATTTCGACGACGAGTTCTGGGTCGTCCGGTATTTCCTGGTCGAAGCCGGAGCTTGGCTTGCAGGTCGCAAGGTCCTGATTTCGACCACGTCCATCCGCGCCCCGAATTGGTTCAACCGGTTATTGCCGGTTTCGATGACGCGGCAAGAGGTGGCGGAACGCCAGGATATCGAGACGCAGCGGCCCATGCGCGGCGACCATCATCTGCGCAGCTGCAAGACGGTCACCTCGTCCCACATCCGCGCGCCGGACGGGGACGTGGGACATGTCTGCGGCTTCCTCATCGACGAGGAAAACTGGGCCATCCGGTACCTGATCGTGGACACCCGCAATTGGTGGCTCGGTCATCACGTATTGATCGCACCGGAATGGATCGTGGGCTTGAGCTGGGACGACCACACCGTCAGCGTGACACTGACCCGTGACGCGGTGAGAAACGCGCCGCCGTATCGCGCAAAAACTCAATTCGACCGCGAAGCCGAAATGAAATTGCACGACCACTACGGACTGCCGGGGTATTGGGCCGGCAAAGTGACGCTGCAGAATCCGCCGGACTACCCATCAACAAGCGAGAAGAACATATGTTGCGAAGCATGAAGGCCATGGAAGAGTACACGATCGGTGCGACCGACGGCATCATCGGCCGCGTCCAGGATTTCTACTTCGACGATGAGGCGTGGGTCATTCGTTATTTCGTCGTGGATTGCGGGGAGACAGGGAAGGGACGCAAGGTCCTGATTTCGCCGATTTCCGTCGGCCGGCCGAATTGGTCGGAAAAAATCCTTCCCGTCTCCCTGACGTGCAGCCAGGTCGCGAGCAGCCCGGACATCGACACCGACAAGCCGGTCTCGAGCCAGCAAGAGATGGGTTATCTCGGGTACTACGGCTATGGCAATTACTGGGGTGGCGGCGGCCTGTGGGGCGCGGGTCTCTACCCCGATGTTTTGCAGGGCGGACTCTCGAGCACGAATCCGACGGCGCTTGCGCAGCATCGACACGACGATCCGCATCTGCGAAGCGCCAATGCGGTCATGCGTTATTACGTGCAGGCGAGCGATGGCGATATCGGCCATGTAGAGGGATTTTTGGTCGATGAGGCGTCCTGGGCGATCCGCTACCTCATCGTGAATACCAGCAATTGGTGGCTCGGCCACAAGGTGCTCGTCGCTCCGCAATGGATAGACGATATCAATTGGGCCGAGTGCAAAGTCTCGGTGGAGATGACGCGGGAGGCAGTCACTGGTGCCCCGCCGTATGATCCCGCGACATCGCCGGATCGAGGGCACGAAGAGGCCCTTCACACCCATTACGGCCGGTCCGGCTACTGGCCGCGCGAGGGAAAGCCCCGGTCGACGGAAACCAGAGTGGGGCCATAAACGATGCCCAACACGCTGTCCGACGACCTGCGCCGCAAGATCGACGCCTATTGGCGGGCCGCCAATTACGTGTCCGTGGGACAGATCTATCTCTACGACAATCCGCTGCTGAAGCGGCCGCTGCAGCTCTCCGACGTGAAGCCGCTGGTCGTCAGCCACTGGGGAACGACGCCCGGCCAGAATTTCATCTACGTGCACTTGAACCGGGTCATCAAGAAATATGACTTGGATATGTTCTACGTGGCCGGCCCAGGCCATGGAGGCCCGGCGATCGTGGGAAACGTGTACCTCGAGGGTACGTGGAGCGAAGTCTATCCGAACGTCACCCAGGATGAAGCGGGGCTCAAGGAGCTGTTCAAGCAGTTTTCATTTCCGGGCGGCATATCGAGTCATGTCGCGCCGACGACTCCCGGGTCGATTCATGAGGGCGGCGAACTCGGGTACTCCCTGAGCCACGCGTTCGGGGCTGCGTTCGACAACCCGGAGCTCATCGTCGCCTGCGTGATCGGTGATGGTGAGGCGGAAACGGGCCCTTTGGCCACCTCGTGGCAGTCCAACAAGTTCCTCGATCCCATCACCGACGGCGCCGTGCTGCCGATACTTCATCTCAACGGCTACAAGATCAGCAATCCGACCGTGCTCGCGCGCATCGAGGGTGAGGAATTGGGCCAGTTCCTGCGCGGTTGCGGCTGGGCGCCGCTCTTCGTCGAGGGCGATGATCCGGACACGATGCATGAGCGCATGGCCACGGTGATGGAGGCCGCGATAGAGGACATTCGACAGATCCAATCAAGCGCGCGAGCGCGGAAGATTGCCGATCGCCCGCGCTGGCCGGTGATCGTGTTGAGATCGCCCAAGGGTTGGACAGGACCCAAATTCGTCGACGGGTTGCAGATCGAGGGCACGTTCCGGGCGCACCAGGTGCCGCTGCTGGTGGATCCGGAGCACGTGGAGCACGTCGCGCTGCTCGAGAGCTGGATGCGAAGCTATAGGCCGGAGGAGTTGTTCGATCAAAACGGCCGCCTGGTCGCAGAGCTGGCCGAGCTTGCGCCCACAGGCGGGCGGCGGATGGGCGCCAATCCGCATGCCAACGGAGGGCTGTTGCTCCGCGATCTCAAGATGCCGGACTTCCGCGATCACGCCGTCAACGTGTCTTCACCCGGCGAAATCCAGGAGTGCGACACCCGGATCTTGGGAATGTTCCTCCGTGACGTGTCCAAGATGAACCAGGCGGAGCGAAATTTCCGCATCTTCGGTCCCGACGAGACGCTGTCGAATCTGCTCGGCGCCGTGTTCGAAGTCACCAACCGGCAATGGGACGCCCGCGCAACGAAGCAGGACGAATTCCTGGCGCCCCAAGGGGGAGTGCTCGACTCGATGCTGAGCGAGCATCAATGCGAGGGGTGGTTGGAGGGCTATCTGCTCACCGGACGGCACGGGCTGTTCAACAGCTACGAGGCCTTCATCCGCATCATCGACTCCATGTTCAGCCAGCACGCGAAATGGCTCAAGGTGTGCCTGGAGCTGCCGTGGCGCAGGAAGATCTCCTCGTTGAATTATCTGCTCGCCTCACACGTCTGGCAGCAGGATCACAACGGATTCACCCATCAAGATCCCGGCTTTATCGATCACGTCGTCAATAAAAAGGCCGATATCGTCCGGGTGTATCTGCCGCCCGATGCGAATTGCCTGCTCTCGGTGGTCGATCACTGCCTGCGCAGCAGGAATTACGTCAATGTCGTGGTTGCCGGCAAGCATGCGCTTCCGCAGTGGCTGACCATCGAGGAGGCCGTCGTGCACTGCACGGAGGGCATCGGCATATGGCAATGGGCAAGCAGCGACCAGAGCGGCGAGCCGGACGTGGTGATGGGCTGCTGCGGAGACACGCCGACGCTGGAGGTACTGGCCGCGGTTTCAATCCTGCGCGAGCACCTGCCGGATCTCAAGATTCGCGTGGTCAACGTGGTCGATCTGATGAAGCTGCAGTCGTCCACCGAGCACCCGCATGGCCTGAACGACGACGACTACGACTCGTTGTTCACGCGGGACAGGCACATCATCTTCGCGTATCACGGCTATCCCTGGCTGATCCACCGGTTGACCTACCGGCGAGCCAATCGCAATCTGCACGTCCGCGGCTACAAGGAGGAGGGCACGATCACCACGCCCTTCGACATGCGGGTGCAGAATGATCTCGACAGATTTCACCTGGTCATGGACGTGATCGATCGGCTGCCGGACCTGGGAACCCGCGGCGCATATTTGAAGCAGACCCTGAAGGACAAGCTCATCGAGCACAAACATTACATCGGCCGACACGGGCAGGATATGCCGGAGATCCGCAACTGGAAGTGGGATCAGCGCAAGCAGGTTGATGTCAGGGCCAAGAGCGGCAACGTCGTGCCGGGGATGGGCCGTAAAGTCGGTTGATACTGAAGTTGCGGCCAGGTGTTCGATGGCGCACAGAGGAATGAACGAAGTCGGCGTAGCCTCTCGCTGGTCGACCGCTAACAGGAGAGTTGAGTGTCCCACACCTATTGGAACGATTGGTATTTCGGCTGGGGTTGGTTTCTTTGGTTTGGAATCATCTTTCTGCTCTTCTCCAGCATCGGCAATTGGGGCTACTCCTACGCCGCACACCAGCGAGTCGGCCAATTACCGAGCAAGGGCGCGTTCGATATTCTCAACGAGCGATATGCCCGCGGCGAGATCACTCGCGAGGAGCTTGGGCTCATGAAAGCCGAGATCGCCAAGCGATAGGCACCGGGAGCCCGAGGGACCGGCCAGCCGCGAGGGACCGGCCAGCCGCGAGCGGACCGGTCAGCCCGCATGAAGGTCAGCGCTCCCATGGAGAGCGCGGTGAAAAGCCCGATTCCGACCGCAATGTGATTCACGGGCACGCTCATGAAAGTCGCAGCCGTATAGCCGGCGACCAGCGCGAGCATGCTCAGGTTCTCGAAGAAGTTTTGAATCGCGATGGCGGATCCCACGCCGGCGCCATCCTCACCCTGTCTCTGCAACAGCGCATCGAGCGGAACGACGAAGAATCCGCTGCAGGTCCCGACGAATATCATGACCGCGATGGCCAGGGAGAGGCTGTTTGCGAACGGCAGAAGACAGACCCCAATCCCTATCAGCACGCCGGCCGGGAGCGCCCGCGGGTAGGTCGGCAGCCGTACGAAACGCGCCGCGAGCGCCGCGCCCAACACGATTCCCACCGCTACCATCGCCGTGAGAAATCCCGGCACCTTGTTGCTGGTGATTTTCAGTGCGACCGGCACCCAGGCGATCACCAGGAAGCGAAGCGCCGCGCCCACACCCCAAAAGAGCGCGGTACCGATCACGGCGAGCCGCGCCTTCGGGTTTTGCATCAGAGATCGGGTCTCCATCGCGAAGTCCCCGATGCTGCTGGAAATGGAGAAGACAATCGTAGTTGCCGCCCGCTTCGATCGAGGAATGAACAGTGCGCTCAATGCCGATGCCGCATAGCAGGCTGAAATCGCCATGAGCGCGCCTTCGATGCTCCAATCGGTCAGCACGCCTCCGGCGACGGCGCCGAGCAATATGGCGGCAATGGTCGACGCCTCCAGGAGGCTGTTGGCCTTGAGCAGCCGCTCGCGCGTGGTGAGCTCGCTCAATATGCCGTACTTGGCGGGTGAATTGGCCGCCGCACCGCCGCCTACCAGTGCATAACAGAAGAACGGATTCATGTGCAGGCACATCCCGAACGCGCCGACGAACTTGGTGGCATTCGCAAGGGCCATGACGCGCCCCTTGGGGTGCGCATCGGCGAGGGCGCCGACGAACGGTGCGAGCAGTATATAAGCGGCAACGAAGAACTCCTGGATCAACGGCCCGCTCCAGACGGGATAATGCAGTTTCCGGACGAGCCCCAGCGCCGCAAACAGCAGGGCGTTGTCGGCCAACGCGGAAAGGAACTGCGCGCCCAGCGTCGCCACCATGCCGCGGGACCACAGGCCGGCGGGAATGTTGCTTCGTTGCGCTATGTGAAAACCATGCGCGGCGGGGTGGTGACAGGCAGATTCACCGAACGAGACTACCCGTCATCGGGCCGGAAGTCTGTACCCAATCGTACTTAAGGCACTCCTCGCACAGACCCACTCCGTACGTCAACGAACAGATCGAGCACCGGCAACGTGCCATCCTGCGCGTTGGAATGTGGCGAGGGGAACCGATATGCGGATTCAAGTAGAGCCGGGTGCGGCAATGGCCGTGCGGCCGGATGACCAAGGGTTGGAACTGATCGCATGACGCGCCAGCGGCTGAGTCCATTGGCCGGGCAATCCTTGGGCAACCAGGTGTTGGCCGTCATCCCTTCGAAGGACTACGGGCGACTGAACGAACTCGAGCCGGTGACCCTGCACTTCGGACAGGTTCTCTACGAAGCCGGCGGCCGGATTCGTTACGTCTATTTTCCGATCGACTGCCTCATCTCCCTGCTGACCGCGGTCGACAAACGCCGCACCCTCGAGGTGGGCATGGTCGGCAACGAAGGCATGACCGGAATGCCTTTCATCCTCGGCATGGGCGTGTCGGGTGTGCGTGCCTTGGTGCAGGGTGGAGGCCGCGCATTACGGATGGCCGCCGCGCCCTTTCGCCTCGAGTTCGACCGGAATCACCCGCTGCGCCAGGCACTGTTCAAATATACCTATGCGCTGATGGCCCAAATCTCGCAGACCGCGGCGTGCAACCGCTTTCACGATGCGGAAGCGCGGCTGGCGCGGTGGCTGCTCATGACCCGCGAGCGGGTCGGATCCGATGAATTTCCGCTGACCCATGAATTTCTGGCCCACATGCTCGGCCTGCGACGGGAAGGCGTCACCGAGGCGGCGAGCGCGCTCAAGCAGCGCGGATTGATCGATTATCGGCGCGGCAAGATTCAAATTCTCGACGTGAAAGGACTCAAGGCCGCGGCCTGTTCCTGCTATCGGATCATCAAGACGGTGTACGAGCGCGTCCAGCGCTAACTCACGAGCGAGCGAGTTCTTCGCGGTGTCTTGTGTTATCTGCGCCAGCTTGTGTTATGTGCGCTATAATACATAGTGGCTCAGCCATAGACCCCCGCCTTGGCGCAACGTTCGCCGGGCTGCCCGGGCCCTTGGGAATCTCGCCATGGAGGCGTACGCCATCATTCCCCTCGACTCGAGAAGGAACCATCTGCTTGACGCGCTGCCTGCCGCAGTATGGGAGCGTTGGGGGCCGCAACTCGAGATCGTCTCCTTGCGGCTTGGACAGGTGCTCTATGAATCGGGCGCGACGCTGACTCACGTATATTTTCCCACGACCACCATCGTGTCGCTTCTGTACGTGACGGAAAACGGTGAATCGGCGGAAATCGCCATCGTCGGCAACGAGGGGATCGTGGGCATCTCGCTGTTCATGGGGGGCGAGTCCACCACGAGCCGCGCCGTGGTGCAGAGCGCGGGTCAAGCGATCCGGCTCAAGGCGCAGGCATTGAAGGACGAGTTCAGCCTGGGCGGACCGGTGATGCATTTATTGCTGCGCTACACGCAGGCGCTGATCACGCAAATGGCTCAGACCGCGGTCTGCAACCGCCACCACACGCTCGATCAACAATTATGCCGCTGGCTGCTGTTGAGTCTGGATCGGTTGTGTGGAACGGAACTGGGGATGACGCAGGAACTGATCGCCAACATGTTGGGCGTGCGCCGTGAAGGGGTCACCGAGAGCGCCTTGAAGCTGCAGCGCGCCGGGTTGATCCGCTATGCGCGCGGGCACATCTCGGTGCTGGACCGAGCGGGCTTGGAGAGGCGAACCTGCGAATGTTACGCGGCTGTCAAGAGTGAATACGCCCGGCTGCTTCCCAACGAGCTGGCCACCTAGGGCCGACGGGAGCTTGTGTACGGTGTAGCACAGACTGGCGGATCGCGGCGCGATACCGTGACGCATGAATGACGCCTTGCAACAATGCCCTGTGTGGTGTGCCGTACAGACGCGTGAAAGCCGCCCCACCTATCGTTCCACGGTCCGCGATGCGAAGTGTGAGCTTGGAGCCCGTGGAGGACCCGATGCGCCGTGAGCACCCATCCCCTGACCGCCGTCCCCCGGACCCGACAGTGCACCCAAGAACCATGGCGAATTCGCCGTCGTTCAACGGCCGCGCAAATGTGCGAGATTTTGAGCACGGCTTCGAAAGGCAGCATCAAGTCGCGGAGCTTGCCCGCCTGTGGGACGTGAGTATCGACTTGCTGGGAATCCTCGATGCGAGCAGTCAATTCGAGAGCACGAATCCGGCTTGGGAGAGGGCGCTAGGGTGGACGGCCGGCGAGATCCGCCGGATGTCGCTCTTCGATCTGATACATCCCGAGGATGTGGAGAAAGTTCAGGCAGGCCTTCGGGATGTCAACGACGGCGAGCCGGTTCTGCACTTCGAAAGCCGGTTCCGGCGCACCGATGGCGTTTACCGCTGGCTGTCCTGGGTCGCTGTGTCGGAGGCAGGTAAATTCTACTGCAGCGCGCGGGATGTGACGCAGGAGCGGGAGGCGCGCACCGAGCTCGCGGCGGCGCTCGATGCTCTGCGTCAATCGCAGAAGATGGAAGCCGTGGGTCATTTGACCGGTGGTATCGCCCATGACTTCAATAATCTGTTGACGGCCATATCGGGGAGCCTGGAATTGCTCGGCAATCGCCTGAGCCAGGGCCGCCTGGATGACGCGAAGCGCTACATCAGTGCGGCGCAGAGCGCCAGCAAGCGTGCGGCTGCGCTCACCCATCGACTGCTTGCCTTCGCGAGGCGCCAGACCCTGGACCCGAAGCCCACCAACGTCAACCGCCTGGTCGCCGACATGGAAGAACTGATCCGGCGCACCGTCGGTCCGGCCGTCAGAGTGGAGGTGGTCGGCGCTCCGAATATCTGGACCTCCCGGGTGGACCCGAATCAACTCGAAAACGCGCTCTTGAACTTGTGCATCAACGCCCGCGACGCGATGCCCGAGGGGGGTTCGCTGATGATCGAGACGAGCAACCAATGGATCGATGACCGTGGCGCCCGCGAGCGCGATGTCCCGGCCGGACAGTATGTCACGATGAGCGTCACCGACACCGGCACCGGCATGACGCCGGAGGTGATCGCGCGGGCGTTCGATCCGTTCTTCACGACGAAACCCGTGGGGACGGGGACGGGTTTGGGGCTCTCCATGATTTACGGGTTCGCGCGGCAGTCGGGCGGCCAAGTCCGCATCTATTCGGAGGTGGGTCACGGGTCAACCATGTGCCTGTACCTGCCGCGGCACATCGGAGATGCCGAGTCTGCCGAAGCGCAGCCGGAGCTGTCCGCGGTAACGCATGCCGTCCAGGGACAAACCGTCCTGGTGGTCGATGACGAGCCTCTCGTACGAATGCTGGTGGTCGATGTGCTGCAGGAACTCGGCTACACGGCGATCGAAGCCGGGGATGGCCATTCCGGATTGAAGATGTTGCAATCGGCGGCGCGAGTCGATCTGCTGATCACCGATATCGGGCTTCCGGGCGGATTGAATGGCCGCCAAGTGGCGGATGCCGCCCGCAAACTGAGGCCCGATATGAAAGTCCTGTTCATCACCGGATACGCCGAGAACGCGGTGCTCAGTCACGGCCGCATCGATGCCGGAATGCAGGTGATGACGAAGCCGTTTGCCATGGAGGGACTCGCGAGCCGCATCCAAAGCCTGCTGGCCTAGCACGCAATCATCGGCGTCGCCGGAACCTCAACGAATGTTTTGACGCAAACCGTCCCCACCGCAATGCGCCTCGCGATACGCGTGAGCGATTGCGGTCGATCCGTGTGCTCATGGGGGACGCGCCTTAAGTTCTGCGCACCAGAAAAATGATCAACGCGACGATAAGAATTGTTCCGAGAATGCCGCCGATATACATGACCATCTCCGTTGCCGTTCCCGACCTCCATATGAACACTTTTGCATCAATCCGTCCGGACGCTAGCGTACTAAGCGGCAAAGAAACGGGGGCGTTCGCCCGGTGAAGCGCTACTTCGGGAGCTTGTTCCCGTTCGCCTTGAACGCCTCGCCCAGTGGAGTGAGCGCGCCGCCCCCCTTGGGATTGGTATGACATTCCGCGCAAGACTTGCCTGTGTCCTTGGCAAATTGCACGGTCGCGCCGGCAGGCTGCCAGACAAGTAATGAGGCCGCGCCGCCGATGAGCGACGCCGCGGCGGTGCTGCACGCGAGCACGAATGTCAATTTTGCTGCTTTCATGGGCCGAATTCTCCGATGCCGATGTCTCAGTGTGTACCACCTCCTTAGTAGATCGAGGTCGTCCGCCGCGGTCTGTGCGGTGTCGAACGGACGGTATGGAGCGAGGACAACGTGCCGCGCGGCCGGCAGCTGCTATCGTTCATCCATCAAGAGCGCCGCCGCGTTGGTACGGAACCGAACTCAAGCAATATGAGGATTCCACGACAACAGGCCGACTCCGATACCGTACACTGATCCTGGGGTTTGGCGTGATCGACGGAGCCTTCGTCAGTGCTGAAATCATCCATCGAACCCAGTCATCGGGCAACCGAGAATCACCTGCTCGCCCTGCTGCCACCGGCCATCCGAACGCTGTGGCTGCCTCACCTCGAACTGGTTGATCTGAGACTTGGGCAGGTCATTTTGGGATACCACGCCGAGCCGTGCGGTCGTTCAAAGCGCGGGAGTCGGCCTCCGTATGAAGGCGCAGTTCATGAAGCACGAGTTCAACCTCGTGCCACCCGTGATGCACTTGATGTTGCGGTTCACCCAGGCATTGATTACGCAAATGGCGCAGACCGCCGTTTGCAACCGGGGCTCATCAAGTATGCGCGCGGCCGCATCAGGGTATTGGATCGCGCAGGCCGGGAACGACGGACGTGCGAATGCTATCGGGTGGTTCGGAATGAGTATCGGCGGCTGCTTCCGGACCGCGCGGTGAGCTGAGGCCGATCCAGCGTCTTTTGCTGCGCCCGCCCACTGTGTGTCAGCGAACAGACCGGCTCCCTTGTGGCGACTTACAGTGAGGCATCAACAAGATCAGGTGAGGAGATCCGACGATGCTGCGCAGCGTGAAGAGTTTGGAAGGGCTTTCGGTCGGTGCCACCGACGGAACCATCGGGAATGTAAAAGATTTCTATTTTGACGACGAAGCTTGGGCGATCCGCTACGCCGTGGTCAATACGAGAGCATGGCTCGGTCATGAAGTGCTGATTTCGCCATACTCGCTCGGTCAGGCAGACACGATACGGGAAGTGCTTCCTGTCACGATTACCAAGGATCAAGTCAGGCACAGTCCCGAACTTGACACCGACAAGCCGGTATCGCGGCAGTACGAATCAAATTACCTCGGTTACTACGATTACCCCTTCTATTGGGGCGGAGCCGGTCTTTGGGGTGAACGCGACTATCCGGGTACACTCCGAGCCGGCATGGGATCCACCGGCTTTCGTGGCCATTTGAGGCCGCCATCGACGGGTCCCAATGCGGACCTGCACCTGCGGAGCTGCAACGCCGTCATGGGATACCATATCCATGCCCGGGACGGTGATATCGGGCACGTTCAGGGATTTCTCGTCGATGACTATCTTTGGGCGGTCCGGTATTTGATCGTGAACACCAGCAATTGGTGGATGGGACACCAAGTACTCGTGTCTCCGGAATGGATTCAGGACGTGAGTTGGCCCGAATCGAAGGTCACAATCGATCTGGATCGGCAGGCGATCAAGGACGCACCGGCATACGACGAAGGGGCGCTGATCGATCGTGACGCGGAGATGCGCATCTACAATCACTACTGCCGCAATGGTTATTGGGAGAGCCAGCGGGAGCGCGCGGTCGCCTGACTTGGATCGGTAATATGGCGTGAGCCGTTCCGCCCGGGAGACTTCGCCTGCAGCGCGAAGTCTCCGGGTTTGAGCGACTAGTCATTGTGCCTGAAGTTCGGCTCCGGCTGCATTGCATGCCGGTGTCCGCGTTCGCGGAAGAATTGCCGCGCCATCGCGACAATGACGCTGTCCGTTGCAGCATCCAGGGTTTCGACGCCTGATATGCGCGCGGCGAGATCCGGCTTATGGCGCTCGATGTAGGTCTGCAGCTCGAATTTCGAGTTGCCTGGACCCGCAATCAATGTATGGCCCGTATGATCGAGCGACGCCACGATACGATGCATGAAGTCGTCGTCCACGGCATGCTTGGTGCCGTCCTCGTGATCCGCCTGATGGTGCCGGCGCTGTGCCGAGGTATGCTCGATCAAGAGCTTGACGTCATCCGTAGCGCTGACGTGAAAGACCTTGGCAAGATGGCGATCGATGAAAACGATGGCGTCGAGATATTCGCTCATGGTTCATGTCCTCGATGTTTGGTTTGACGTGTTCATGCGGCAGTTTCGAGGGGCGGCCGTGGGTTTTCAGCCGGACCCGGAGCGGAGTCCGACGACACCAAGGAAGTGTAGTCGGTATATCCCGCCGCGCCGCCTCCATACAGCGTCGACATGTCGATGGCGGCCAGCGGTTCGTCGAAGCGCAGACGCTTTACGAGATCCGGATTGCTGATGAACGGCCGCCCGAAAGCCACCATGTCTGCCGTCCCGGCGGCGACTGCGGAGATTGCCATCTGTCGGCTATACCCGTTATTGACGATCCATGCACCGGCCTCATGATCGCTTTTGAAGCGAAGGCGAAGCTCGGGAAAATCGAAGGGCACAAGATCGCGGGGACCGCCCGTGGCACCCTCGATGACGTGGATAAACGCCAGACGCAGCGGATTCAAGCGATCCATGAAGCGGTTGAACAACCCCTGCGGATCGCTATCCTGCTTTGCGTCGTTCACCGGTGATACGGGAGACAATCGAATCCCGGTGCGGTCCGCTCCGATCTCGGCGGCGACCGCCGTCATGATCTCCATCGGAAGCCGGATCCGATTGTCCACCGAACCGCCATAGGAATCGGTACGGTCGTTGATGCTGTCCCGAAAGAACTGCTCGAGCAGATATCCGTTGGCACCATGAACCTCGACTCCGTCGAATCCAGAGTCCATCGCATTGCGCGCGGCTTGGCGGAACTGCTCGACGATCCCCGGGAGCTCGTCGAGTCGCAGTGCGCGAGGCGTCGAGACATCCTCGAACCCTTTGACCGTGAAGGTCTTCGCATCGGCGCGGCGCCCCGTGCTCGAGACGGGCGCCTGACCGTGCGGTTGCAGCGACACATGGGAGATACGCCCGACATGCCACAATTGCGCGACGATGGCGCCGCCTTTCGCGTGAACCGCCCCGGTGACGGCGCGCCAGCCGTGGATCTGCGCGGGGCTGTAGATGCCTGGTGTATCCCTATACCCTTGCGCTTCCGGAGCAACCTGCGCCGCTTCGGAAACGATGAGGCCCGCGGAGGAGCGCTGTTCGTAGTAGAGCGCCATCAGCGGCGTGGGAACTTGATGTGCCCCGGCACGATTGCGGGTCAAAGGGGCCATCACGATGCGATTCCGCGCCTGGATGATTCCGACTTGGATGGGATCGAACAATGTAATCATACGGCGCTTTCCATTTGTTTATCGTCAATTCATGGCGACGAGCGGATGCGAGGGCACCGCGAGCCGCAGTGCATCAAGATGACGCGGCTTGCAATGCGTGTCTGTTCGTTATCGCACATCGGCTCCGACGCAGCGCCCGATTGTCGCTACGTACGGCATCGAACGGTGGGGGACAAACGCTTCGGGTACTGTGTCTCCTCCTTTTATCAAACCGGAAAACTTGAACCATGAAGACCGATTCCCAACTGCGCCAGGATGTGATCGACGAACTCAATTGGGAGGCGGCGATCGATGCAAGCAAGATCGAGATAGCGGTGCAGGACGGACTCGTGACCCTCGGCGGGCAGGTTCCCTATTATTCGGAGAAATGGGTGGCCGAGCAGGCCGTTCAACGTGTTGCAGGCGTGAAGGCACTCGTCGTCAAAATCGTCGTTGCGCCGGCGGGCTCGCACACGGATGCCGACATCGCGCGAGCAGCCGAAAATTCGCTCGCCGGGGCCGCCTATCTGCCCAAGGATTCGGTGAGGATTCAAGTTGAAAACGGCTGGATTCAACTTTCCGGCAAGGTCGACCGGGACTATCAGCGACAAAATGCCGCCGCCGCCGTTCGGTACCTGGTCGGCGTCAAAGGCATCACGAATGACATCAGCATCCGCTCGGAAACGCCGTCCGCGCAGATCAAGGAAGAAATCGAGGCCGCTTTGGGGCGCAGATTCGACGCGGAAGATCAGGATATTTCGGTCAGTGTAGCCGGCAAGAATGTCACCTTGTCCGGCACCGTGACCAGTTGGTGGCAGCGGGATCTTGCGCGCAACTCGGCGTGGAATGCGCCGGGTGTGCAAAACGTCACGGATCACATGACTATTGGCTACTGATAGGAGAACGGAATGAATCGACACATGAATCGTACGCACATGGCCATCGCCTCCGCGGGCTTGCTCCTCGCCTCCATTGCCTGGTCGGCAGACCAGCCAAAGGAATCCTGCGCCCACATAAAGTGGAATGCGGCATTCCTCAAGGACTATCCCAACGCGCCTGTGACCTGTCAGGAGGTTACTGTCAAAGACGGCGTGAAGTACGCCAAATTCTACGGCAAGGTGTCCAAGGTTGATCATCAGAGCGTGCAGGTGGCGATTTCGGACGTAGGAAATTTTCCGGTGAGCACGATTGCATTCGAAGTGGGTCAGGGCGGCCTGATTACACTCGGCGACAAGACCGAAATGGTGAGGGATCTGCGGGTGGGCGACCTGCTGACCTTCTGGGTACGTGAGGGCGAGTTCGGTGTATCGCCGACGCTCGCTGATCGGCCAATTGCCATTATCAAGCCGGAGCCGATGCCCGCGAGCTGAGCGAATGAGAATCAACGCCTGAGTGTTCCCGCCATCGAGTTCACTAAAATCTCTGGAGAAGGGTTATGTTGGGACCATGTTGATTGATGCACGATGGCAGAGGCACCTCATCGCCACACTTCAGCTGGAGACCCTGTTCGAGTCGCAACATCTGGATGGCGTGGCTGCGAACGGCCGGCGCGAGGCGACGGCGCATCCTGTGATGCATCGATCTGGGGCGCGCGAAGAAGTCGACAGCCATCGACTGGTCAGCCTACTGAGTGGGCTGCGAGTCGGCCCCGACGTTGTCAAGGCGTCGCTCAGGCGCAATGACGCCACCACGGAGCGCGCCGCAAACATCATCGCCGAGTGGATGAGTTACTTGTCGGAGGATTGCGTCAGGGCCATGGTTGGCGACGGGTGGCACTGGTCGACATGATTCGAGAACCAGCGCCTGCCCAGGGTATCCGAAAAAGCAGCTGTTCCAATCCAGGACGTTCCCGCGGCGAGCCCCTTGACACCGGGGCAGACCAGGTCAGCCGCGAAGGCTGGCGGGTGTGGGGTTGGCGAACAGGCGTGCAACCGCTTTGGGCAGCATCGGTTTGCCGAAATAGAACCCCTGTGCCTCGGGGCAGTGATGGCGCTTCAGAAAGGCGCACTGCTCCCGCGTTTCGACGCCTTCGGCGACCACCTGCATGTTCAGGTTCCGGCCCATGTCCACGACCGCGCTGACGATGCTGGCGTCCTCCGAGTCCGTCGCGAGGTCCCGAACGAACGAATGGTCGATCTTCAATGTATCGATCGGAAATCGCTTGAGAAAGCTCAGGCTGGAATATCCGGTGCCAAAGTCGTCGAGCGCGAGACGCACTCCCATATTTTTGAGTTCGTCGAGCACAGCGCCCGTGCGCAGGGGATCCTGCATCAGGAACGTCTCTGTGATTTCCAGTTCCAGCCGGCGCGCCGCGAGCCCGGTGTCCGACAATACCTGCCGCACGCCCGCGATGAACCCCTTCGCCCTCAATTCCACCGGTGAGACGTTGACGGCGATGCTCGTGGGGGCCGAACCGGCGACCTCCCATGCCTTGGCCTGACGGCAGGCTTCCTCGAGAACCCACCTGCCGATGGGGACGATCAGGCCGCTATTCTCGGCGATGGAGATGAATCGCGACGGCAGGATGAGGCGCTGCTTGGTGTGGCGCCAGCGAAGCAGCGCTTCGACCCCCGTGATCGCGCCCGTAAGGAGCTCCACCTTGGGCTGGTAATGCAACACGAATTCCTGGCGCTCGAGCGCAAGATGAAGGGCACTTTCCAGGCTGTGGCGCTCGAGCGCGTACCGGTTCATTTCAGTTTTAAAGAACTGGTAATTGTTCCGGCCGCAATCCTTCGCCCGGTACATGGCCGCGTCCGCGTTCTTGAGAAGGGCTTCTGCGGTCTCCCCGTCCTCCGGGTAGGTGACGATGCCGATGCTGCCCGACACATGCAGCTCGAGCTGGTCGACGCGGTACGGGCGGCGGAGCGCCGCGAGCATCTTCTCCGCGGCTCCCGCCGCGTCCTTTGCGTTTTCCACATCGCACATCAAAATCACGAACTCATCGCCGCCCTGGCGGCTCACGGTATCGGAGCTTCGCACGCATTCGAGGAGCCGCTTCGAAATCGATTGAAGCAGCCGGTCGCCGACGGTATGACCGGCGGAATCATTCACGTGCTTGAATCGATCCACGTCGATGTACAAGACCGCGAGTTTCTTCCCGTGCCGTAGCGCCATTGCGATCGCCTGGCCGAGACGGTCGTCGAACAACAATCGATTGGGCAGGTCGGTCAGGCTGTCGTGCTGGGCGAGATGCGACATTCTGAGCGAAAGCGCTCTGGCCGCGGTCACGTCGCGAAACACGATCACGGCGCCGGTCACCATCCCACGGCGATCGTGAATGGGCGCGGCGGAGTCCTCGATGTGCGTCTCGCCCCCATCATGGCTTATCAGTACGCTGTTGGGAGTGAGGTTCACGGCCCTATCTTCCCGGATGGCCAGCGCAAGCGGATCCTCGGCGACTTCGCGGGAGTCGACATTGACGATGCGGAAAACATCCGATAGCGCTCGCCCCATGCAGGCCACCCGCGACCACCCGGTGAGGGCCTCCGCGACCGCGTTGACGTAGGTCACCCGCCCATGGGCATCGGTGCTGATCACCGCGTCACCAATCGAGTCAAGGGTGACCTGCGCGCGTTCTTTCGCCTCGAACAGCGCTTCCAAGATGGCGGCGCGCTCGATCATGTTGCGCAACGCCTTCGCCACCGCATAGCCATCGAGTCGACTCTTGACGAAGTAATCCTGAGCTCCGTGTTGAACGGCCAATTTTGCCGTTTCCTCATCGCGCAGGGCGCTCAATATCAGGATCGGAATGTCGGGCGCCGCCGAATAAAGCTTGTCGAATGTCGCGATACCCCGGCTGTCGGACAGAAACATATCGACGAATATCGCAGCCACGCGCTCGCGGCCGTTTCCATCATCTTGAAGTCGCTCGAGCGCTGCCGAGCAGGATCTGACCCAGTCGATCTTGATGGACGCATCGCCGGAACTCAGGAGAAGTTTTTGGACTTCTTTGGCCGCCGAGACATGATCCTGTATGAGAAGTATCGTGTTGGACATCGAATCGCCGTCGACCGGTCGCGGCCGCTGCTTCCCATATAGGACCATGCAGGGTGCGTGGGCGTCTGTGCGGCAGCGAACGCGGAAGGCAGATCCGCGACAGATCCTGGCCGGTGTCACTCAGATAGAGTGGAGCCTCAACCTCTCGCTCAACGCGGGGGCAGGTCCACCGTCGCGCAGTCCGCGTCCTTCGCGTTTCCCGGATCGACGAGCGTCAATTTATGCGCCTGAACATCGATGGCCGGATGGCTGAGGGTGCCCTTGATGAGTACCGGCGCCCGGAATCGGAACAACCGCAAGCTCTTGGGGTGGCCGCTGATGGTGAGATCCAGCGCCTCCGTATCCAGGTGAATTTCGCCTTTCCCCGTGATCAGCACGGATTCGGTGTCCGCGAGGAGCCGTGTCGCCGTGAGAGTTCCATCTTTCGCCTCGAACTGCGCGCCCGCGCATCGCAACGGAATCTCCTTCCGGCTCTTCGTCATCATCAAGCCCAACCCGCGCAGGTCGACACCGGTCATTTCCGCCAGGGAATCCCTCACGGTCCCCTGCTGCACGGCGGCGGCGACGGTCCCATTCGCGCTCGCGGCGATTTGATGGAGCGAGCGCCCCGTTCCGGTGGCATCGATCCGCACTTGGAGCAGGCCGGTGGCCGGCGGGGCGGATCCCTCCTTGCGGCCGATCTCGCCGAGCTGCAGCCCGGTGATGTCGATGTCGGCGTGGGCCCTTGGATCGTCGGTTTTCGCGTCGAGCCTCACATGCGCGCGCAGCTTTCCCCCAAGGATGTCGGCGGTCAGCGGCGTGACGGTGAGCACGCCTTGCTCGAGGGTGCCCTTCGCGACGACACCGGCGAGAATCACACGGCCGACCAGAAGCCGCTCCGCGCGATATCGAATGTCGGCGCCGCCAAGCCTCAAGGTCGGGGGATTGAAGGTGGCGTCTGACAAGAAGAGGGGCGGTGCGCCGGTCTCGGGAGCACGCCCCGCCGCGCGCAGCCCGAAATCCGCCATCCTCAGAAATCTGGAATCGAGTTCGACGTTGAGCTGGGGCCGTCCGCCCGATACGTGCACGTCGACGCTGCCTCGAACGTCGCTTTGGCCGGTCTTCGCGGCCAGATCGGTGAATCCGGTGAAGTCGCCCCGGCGCAGGATCCTGCCCGAGAGCTTGTAAGGGCCGCTGTTGATGAGCGTCACTCCCGTTAAAAAGTAAAGATCCCGGAGGTCTGCCCCCGCCGCCTCGAACGAGGCATCGACGATGTCGAAGTCGAACGGTTTCGGGAGAACGCCGTGGCCCTCCATCTCGGAGCCGCTGGAGCTCTCGCTGAATGAGAAGTGGTAGGGGATGTGGTGGCTCGCCGCGGTCAAAGGATCTCCGCTAATCTCGAAGGAATCGGCGTGCCCGTTGAGCTGGCCCTTGCCCTTGATCGTCAGATGCGACGTGGCTTCGTCGCCGCCATCCGAGGACACGATTCCGTCGAACTGCAGGTGCCGGCGCTGATCATCGAGCAGCACATGCGCCTGGGGAATCGAAAAACTGCGCAGAATCGGCTTTTTATTCGTGTCGGGCGGCAAGTCCGGATTGCTCGTCTGCCAGTTCGCATGTCCGGCGGCATTGCGCATCAGATGCAGTGTCGCGGACTTCATCGACAAGCTCACGATGCCGAAGGTACCGTCGAACCACGGCACGTGCATCACCAACGAGATCTCCCCGACCTGCGCCATGTGTCCGGCGGGCACCCAGGGCGGATTGTCGATGGTGACGCGCTCGCCCCTGAGGTCAGGATGACGGGCGAGCAGATGGACTTGCAGCGCGCCCGCGACGCTGATGGGGCGTCCCGCACGAAGCGAGACGAAGCGGATCACCGCGCCGCGAAACAGTCCCGCGTCGATGCAGGCGGCCAATCCGAGCGCAGCAACCATGATCACCACCGCGCATCCCGCGAGCGCGATGAGCACACGTCGAACGATCACCCACGCGCGCACGGCGCCCGCAATGTCATGGACTCAAGCTTCGCAGTCCGGACCTGTCCGCCGCGCGCTTCGCCTCTTCATATCCCGCGTCCGCATAGCGGAGCACGCCGAGCGAGGTGTCGTTGGTCAATGTCAGGCGCAGCCGCTCCGCCCCCGCGGCGGTTCCATCCGCGATGAGCGTGACGCCGGCGCTGGTCATGAAGCCGGCGTAGCCGCCGCCGCCCGAGTGAATGGCGACCAGATCGGCCTGCGAGGCGCAGTTCACCAACGCATTGAGGAGCGGCCAGTCGGCGATGGCGTCGCTTCCGTCGCGCATGTTCTCGGTCATGATCTTCGGGTGAGCCATGGCCGCCCCGTCCAGGTGATCGCGTGTGAACGCGATCGGCCCTTTCAGCGTGCCGTCGCGAACCATGTCGTTGACCGCGAGACCGAGAGTCGTGCGCGCTCCATGACCGAGCCATGCGATGCGTGCGGGCAGCCCCTCGAACGGCACCGAGTCGCGTGCGATTCTGATCCAGCGGGTCACCGAGGCGTCATGGCCGAAGGCCTGCAGCAGGTAGTCGTCGATCGTGCGGATATCGGCGCCGTCCCCCGACAGGGCGATCCAGCGGAAAGGACCGATCCCCTCGCAAAACAGCGGCCGCAGGAACGCCTCGGTGAATACCGGGATCTCGAAGGCGTCGGTGACGCCGGCCCTGACCGCCTGGCTGCGGATCAAGTTGCCGTTGTCGAACACGATGGCGCCGAGCCTTTGGAATTCGAGCATCGCCCGGACGTGGACACCGATCGAGCGCACCCCGTCGGCGGTGAGCTGGGCGGGGTTGTGCTCCCGCTCGCGGCGCACGTCGGCCGGCGTGTAGCCTTGCGGCACGTAGCCGTAGAGCAGGTCGTGAGCGGCGGTCTGATCCGTCACCACGTCCGGACGCAATGAGCCCGCGGCGATGGCCGGATACACATCGGCCGCGTTGGCCACGAGCGCAACGGCCCACGCGCGGCGTTCGGACATGGCGCGCGCC
>Ga0182012_10000957_pt1 | contig 31774 bp, 36 predicted proteins | sample 612S2SmetaG_FD_120486 | JGI IMG/M metagenome (GOLD analysis project Ga0182012, IMG submission 120486) | Permafrost microbial communities from Stordalen Mire, Sweden - 612S2S metaG | ecosystem: Environmental > Terrestrial > Soil > Wetlands > Permafrost | place: Sweden: Stordalen | collected...
AAGGCGGGATTGTTCATCGGATCCAGCGCCGGCGTTCCACCGCCGGGTATCTATATGTTCAATCAGGAATTCACCTACCAGTCGAATGTCAGGGGGCCTATCACCAACGCCATCGGTAGCAATACCGGTTTTCACGCTGCGGTAGATGTCCAAGGCTTCCTGTTCGTTCCAGGTTGGACCTTCCTGGGCGCGACCTACGATGCTGTCTTGGTGCAGCCCTTCGTTATGGAAAGTATCGGCGCTCCGCTTAATGTTCAATTATCCGGCGCCCACAACACGTATGTCGTGCCGATCGAGTTGAGCTGGAATCTCGGCAACAGTGGGTTCGCGGTAAAAGCCGGTCTCGGCATTTATACGCCGGATGGAACCCAGACCGGCTTGCCTGGCCGCACCGGTAATGCTGGAGATCCATACTGGACATTCCAACCCGAGGTGATCATTTCGTATCTGAAGGATGGCTGGAACCTGAGTGCCGCCATCTACGAGGAATTAAACACGCGGAATTCCGTGTCGCAGTATCAGGGTGGCAGCATTCTGCACGCCGATTTCACCGCTACCAAGACCATCGGCAAATGGACCGTTGGACCGGTTGCCTATTACTATGGGCAGATCTCCAACGACTCGTGTTCGTCGGCAGTCTGTTTGGCCGCTTATCCCCTTACCGCTACCAGCTTGCCGGGCACTGCGGCGTTCACCGCTGCGTCGAGGTCCAACGTCTGGGCAGTTGGCGGTCTTGTGGGGTATAACTTCGGGCCGGCGAGCTTGTCGGTGTGGGCAACGCAGGAAGTCTCGGCCAAGGCTTCGAACCCCGCCGCAGCGGCACTCGTGCCCGGCGGCGATACGGCTCTCACCGCCCAGGGCTTTACAGTGTTAGCGACGCTAAGCTATCGACTCTGGGGGCCCGAGGCGCCGGCCAAGGCACCGATGTTCCACAAGTAACCGTAGCCCCGACGCAAACAGATGTCCCCCTCTCGAGAGGGGGACTTTTTTTGTCGCTGTTGTCCGTGAGGTGGGCGAATTCAAATCAATTCGATGGCGCGCCCAACATCTCTTCTCATCCCGGCATGGTGGGCACGGCGCAAAGGGCGCCTTTATACTACTGCGCGTGGCGCCGTGAGTGATATGGGCGCCGTCTACTCCACGCTGGCGCCGCGGTGCAGATCGGCCTCGATCTGCAGTCGCGTTCCGCCGCCGAAGCGGGCGCGATAGACCTGCAGATTTTCCATCACGCGCTGCACATAGTTGCGGGTCTCGGAGAAGGGAATCAGTTCGACCCAGTCGACCGCGTCGACCTTGGGATCGCGCGGATCGCCGTAGCGTTCGATCCATTTTTTGACGCTGCCGCGGCCGGCATTGTAGGCCGCAAAGGTCATGATGTAGGAGCCGCGATAATCCTCGATCAGGCCGCCGAGCTCGGCGGCGCCGAGCGCGGTGTTGTAGACCGGGTCGGTCTTCATCCGGCCGAGGTCGAAGCTCGCGCCATATTTCTTGCAGACATATTGGCCGGCATCCGGCGTCACCTGCATCAGCCCGTAGGCGTTGGCCGGCGAGACCACGGCCGGATTGAAGGCGCTTTCCTGCCGCGCGATCGCGAACAGGACGCTCTGTTCGACTTCCGGCCCGATCGATCGGAACGGCGGAATGCCGGTCACGGGGTAGGCGTGGAAATCGAACGGCAGCCCGCGATTGAGCGCGGCCTTGCCGACCAGAAGCTGGGATCTAGGGTCGCTGTTGCGCGAGGCGAGCTCGCCGAGACCGACCAGAGCCTCGGGATCGCCGTTTTCGCCGAGGTCGGCAAAGATCGGGACCGCGAGTTCGCGTTCGTCCAGATCGTAGAGCAGCTGCACCGCGCGGACGATCTCCAGCCTTTCGATGCCGCGCGAGCGGGTGGGAGCCTCGTTCAGTTCGATCTGCGGCAGTCCGAGTTTGGCGCGCGCCAATTGACCGTAGTAGCTGGTCGATTGCGTTGCAGCCGCCGTATAGGCGGCGCGCGCCTCCTGGGAGCGCCCGGCGGCCTCGGCGGCGCGGCCCTGCCAGTAGCCGGCGCGCGCCAGCGTGGTCGGGTTGACGCTGCCGACCCCGATTCGGGCAAAATGCTGCGCGGCCGTCGCGGGTTCGTTCAGGAAGCGCAGCGCAATCCAGCCCGCGGTGAACTCCTGCTCGGTCTTGTAGATGTCGCGCGCGGGAAGTGCGGCGTCGCGCGCGATCAGATAGGCGGTGCGGTGCTCGCCGAGATCGATCATCTTGCGCGACAGCAATCGTCGTTCGATCCACCATTCGTCCGGATTATAGAGCCGGGCGGGATCCCGGGTCACGCTCAGCATGAGCTGGGCGGCCTCGTTGAATTTCTCCTCGCGGCGCAAAAGCTGAATTCGGCTGAAGATGTAGCCGGGATCGCCGCGCAGCTCGAACGGAACAGCCTCCAGCAGAGCTTTGGCGTTGGAGGCCTTGCGATAACCGGCGATGCGCGCCTTCGCCAGCGCGACCTCGGCGCTTCCGAGCCGCTTGGCGGCGCGCAACGCGGCCTCATGCTCGCTGCCATAGAGCAACAGATCCATCCGGGCCTTCTGGTCGCCGGGGGTCAGCAGCGCGCCGAACAGATCCAGCGCCGCATCCTCGGTATCCGCGGACATCGGGTCGTTGCGCCAGGCGTCGCGAACCAGGCGTTCGGCGCCCGCGCGGTCGCCGCGCGTCAGCATCGCTCGCGCCAGCGAAAGCTTGCCCTTGGCCGAGAGCGGCGCCTCGTTATCGAACCAGGCCATGACCGTGGCATCGTCGCGGTGGTCGTCCCACAGCGCGGCCTCGCCGCGCCGGCGCAGGAAGCTCTGCGAGGGCCAGCTTGGATTGGCCGTGATGAAGGCGTGATAGCGCTCGACCGACGCGCCGTTGTCCTCGCTGCGCAGGATGATCCATTCCGCGAGCTTCCTGGCAACCGGATCTGATATTGCCGCCTCGGCCTCGGTCGCATCGCCGGGCTTGTGGGCGCGAACCAGCTCAATGACGTTTTCCAGCGCCGCGGTGTCAGCCTGCGAGGTCGAGGAAGTGGCGGCCACGGCCGCTGGGGGTGCCGGTTTGCGTGCCGGCGGTGGCGGTAAGGTTGCCAGCCTGCGGGCCGCCAGCACCGGCGCGGACGCCTTCGCAGACCCCGTGGCCGCATCCTTGTCGGCGGCGTGGGCCGCAGGCGGGATCCTGGCCAGGGCATTGCGGGCGATCGGCCGCGGCTTCGGCAATGGCACCCGGGGCTTGTTTTCCGCAGCCGACGCTGGCAGCCCCATCGCCAGCCACAGGCTCGTCGCCAAGGCGATGGATCGCAATGCAGCAGCGCGGACAGTGGGGGTCACGGCATTCCCTCGCGGCGAATCATTCAATCCCCGAGCCGTTAGCTCTAGTCGATTGAAGTTGTGGAAAAAATCCCAAATACGCCGGGAACCGGCGATGTCTTGCGCCCCCACCACGGCAAAATCGCGGCCGATGCCGGGCAGGGCGGGTCTTTCGCCCGGCCGAGAGAGCCAGTATGGATTGGCGGTTAAGCAACGGTTAAAGCCCGCCCACGCGCGTTCGGAGGAAGTCCATGGCAGCCAAGACCAATTTCCGGGGATCATTCACCGCCTTGGTCACGCCGTTCAAAAACGGCGGCCTCGATGAATCAGCCTTCCGCGCCCTGGTAAACTGGCAGATTGCGGAGGGCACCCACGGACTCGTGCCGGTCGGCACCACCGGGGAAAGTCCGACCGTCAGCCATGACGAGCATAGGCGCGTGGTGGAGTGGTGCATCGACGAAGCCAGAGGCCGCGTCCCCGTGATCGCGGGCGCCGGCTCCAATTCGACCCGGGAGGCCATCGAACTCGCCGAACATGCCGAGCGCGCCGGCGCCAACGCGGTGCTGGTGGTGACGCCCTACTACAACAAGCCGACCCAGGAAGGCATGTATCAGCACTTCAAGGCGATCAATGATGCGATTGGCATCCCGATCATCATCTACAATATACCCCCGCGCTCGGTGATCGACATGAGTGTAGACACCATGGCGCGGCTGTTCGAACTGAAGAACATTGCCGGCGTCAAGGATGCCACCGCGAGCATGGTGCGGGTGTCGCAGCAACGCGCAAAACTCGGCGAGGATTTTAACCAGTTGTCGGGTGAGGATGCCACGGTGCTCGGCTACATGGCTCATGGCGGTCACGGCTGCATTTCGGTGACCTCCAACGTCGCCCCCAGGCTGTGCTCGGAGTTTCACCTGGCCTGGCAGAAAGGCGACCTCAAGACCGCCCTCAAGCTGCATGACAAGCTGATGCCGCTGCACACCAACCTGTTCATCGAGTCCAATCCGTCGCCGGTAAAATATGCCCTTTCGCTGCTCGGCAAGATCGACGAGACGTTGCGGCTGCCGATGGTGCCGGTCTCCGAACCGACGCGGCTGGCGGTGCGCAGCGCCATGGTGCATGCAGGTCTCATCAATTAGAGATTGATCCCTAAAATTACCTGATTCGCCGTGCGACCGTTCGGGTCGTACTAATTTACATGACAAGGGGTATTAGATGCTTAAGGAATTTCGCGAATTCGCCATGAAGGGCAACGTGGTGGATCTCGCGGTCGGTGTCATTATCGGCGCGGCGTTCGGCGCCATCGTGTCCTCGCTGGTCGGCGACATCATCATGCCGATCATCGGCTCGATCACCGGCGGTCTCGACTTCTCGAATTATTTCGTCGGACTGTCGAAGGCGGTGACGGCGAACAATCTGGCCGATGCCAAGAAGCAGGGCGCGGTGCTGGCCTACGGCAATTTCCTGACCCTGACGATCAACTTCCTGATCATCGCGTTCGTGCTGTTCATCGTGATCCGCGCCATGAATACCGTGAAGCGCAAGGACGCCGCGGTCGCGCCACCGGCGCCACCACCGAAGCCGACCCGGGAAGAGGAACTCTTGACCGAGATTCGCGATCTTCTCAAGAAGGCGTGACTATCCGCGCGGCCCGGGCTGGCATTATCGTGATAGAATGAGTTGAGATAGCGCGTGAAGAAATCACGCCCGAGGCATTGTTGCGATGGCCGAGAAGAACGAGCGCGCGATCAAGGTGGTCGCCGAGAACCGCAAGGCCCGGTTCAACTATGCGATCGAAGACACCTTGGAAGCCGGCATCGCGCTGACCGGCACCGAGGTGAAGTCGATCCGCAACGGCAAGACCACGATCGCGGAATCCTATGCCGACACCAAGGGCGGCGAGATCTGGCTGATCAACGCCAACATTCCGGAATATCTGCAAGCCAACCGCTTCAACCATGAGCCGAAGCGGCCGCGTAAGCTTCTGCTGCACCGCAAGCAGATCAACAAGCTGATGGGCGCGGTCGAACGGGAAGGCATGACGCTGATCCCGCTGAAACTTTATTTCAACGAACGCGGTCGCGCCAAACTGTTGCTGGCGGTAGCCAAGGGCAAGAAGCTGCACGACAAGCGCGAGAGCGAGAAAAAGCGCGACTGGGGCAGGGAGAAGGGCCGGCTGCTGCGGGCGCGCGGATGATGCTAAATCATTTGGTGTCGGCCCTAGCGAGCCAAGCGAAGCAATCCATCGTTGCCACGGATCAGAAGCCTGGACGGCTCAAGGGCTTCCGGCGATGACGGCCAATGGAGAATGGCACCATGAATCAGAGAAATCTGCTTGAAGTCGACTGGAGCAAGATCCCGGCTCCGGTCGATGACGGGACGGCGGCCCATCTGGTGGGTCTGCAGATGCCGCCGGTCAGCTTGGTTGCGACCGACGATACCGCGGTGACGCTTTCGGCGTTATCGGGGCGCACCGTGATCTTCGCCTATCCGAGGACCGGCGAGCCCGGCAAGATCGCCTTGGTCGACGACTGGGACATGATTCCGGGCGCGCGCGGCTGTACGCCGCAGACCTGTGCCTTCCGTGATCTGTTTGCCGAATTGAAAGCCGCAGGCGCCAAACAGGTGTACGGGCTGTCAACGCAGAGCAACGCCTACCAGACCGAGATGGCCTCGCGGCTGCATTTGCCGTTCCCGGTATTGTCGGACGAGAAGCTGGAATTGACCCGCGCGCTCGACTTGCCGACCATGAAGGTCGCCGAAATGACCTTGATGAAACGGCTGGCGCTGATCGTCGATGACGCGCGCATCACGCACGTGTTCTACCCAGTATTTCCGCCCGACCGTAATGCCGGCGACGTGCTGGCGTGGCTGAAGGAAAATCCGGCTTGATGCGTCGGCGGAACGGGTAAACTCGGCCTCTCAGATCGGATTGGCTTGGAGGGATGCCATATAGTCATATGACGAGGTTTCTGGGATCGCCTTCCGCGCGATCAGATGGTGAATGCAGTTACCTGCGAGGTCGAACGAGCCGTAGCAGTGGTGGGCAATCATCGCCAGATGCTTCAGTTGCTCAACCGTCATTTCATGGGGCCGCATGAAGTTGCGCACGTAGACGATGTCCGCCTCCACAAGCTGATTCATGGCTGCGTATGGATTTGATGGGTCGAAAAGCGGGGCGATCATGCGCTTGTTGAAGGCCACGAAAGCATGCGGGATGAAGCCCTGCCTGCGCAGTTCGATATCGATATCTCCCGCGGTCGGCTGCTCCTTGTAAATAGGGAGAAACGAAATCTCGGCTTGAATGGCTACCGCCTGCTTCAGTTTCTGCCGCGCGCTTCCGATGACGGCAAGTTCCGATCCCTGCACGTCGATTTTGAGAAGGTCCAGGTCCTTTATTTCAATAATGTCGTCGAGGCGACGGGTTTGCACAGGGTGCTCGGCGACAACAGTGCCCCATTCGGAGAAGTTCGCAAAATGCGATAGCGCATGCGGATCGGGGGTCAAAAGGCTGGTCATTCCCGACGCCTTGCAGACGTGAAGCTTTCCCTTGTGGCCGTTTCCGATCACATAGGGGTAGTATGTCTCCAGATCGGTCTTGCGCGCGTTGAGCGCTTCAAGCGCATTGGCCTGCGGCTCAAAGCCGATGACGCGGCAAAGGCGTTTTTCGAGCATGGATTTATACGGTGGGGCGCCGTCTATCGGATTTGCTCCGATGTCGACGATCGAGGTAAGGCGGATCGGGCGCAGAAGGCTGCGCAGAAGATCACTTTCGTCGTCCGGCATCTGGCGGCGGTCCTTGATCATAAATCGCTGGTTCGAAGGATATGGTTTGTGGGGGGGCCGTGGCGCGCACATTGCGCGACCCGTTGGCTTTGGGACCCGCCTCAGGCATCCCGATCCAGATCCGACTTCACCTTGGCGAACACGGCATGAAACATCTGTGGCGTCAGCACCCCGGTATTGGTGTTGTAGCGCGAGCAATGATAGCTGTCGTAAAGCCTTATGGCGTCGGCCCGATGGACCGCACCGTGCGCAAATATCGCCGCGGAGGCGCGCAGGCCGAGCGCCTTGACCGTTGTTTCATGTGCCACCCGGCCAAGCGCCACGATCGCGCGCAGCCTCGGCATCGCGCCGATGGTCGCCCACAGATAGGGCCGGCAGCTGTTGATTTCGGCCGGCAGCGGCTTGTTCTGCGGCGGCACGCAGCGCACCGCATTCGAGATCCGGCAGTCGAGCAACGTAAAGCCGTCGTCGGGGCGGGCCTGGTAGCGGCCTTTGGCGAAGCCGTATTCCAGAAGCGTCGCATACAGCAACTCGCCGCCGAAATCGCCGGTAAAGGGCCGCCCGGTACGGTTGGCGCCCTGCAAGCCCGGCGCCAGCCCGACGATCAGCAGCCGCGCATCGGCGCCCCCGAACGAGGGAACGGGGGAATTGAAGCCGACGGGATCCCGGGCCCGATTGGCTTGGCGAAAGCTGTAAAGCCTGGGGCAGAGCGGGCAGTTGCGGTCCGGTTCAGTGCCGGCCAGGGCTTTGCTGGCTGATGGATTCGGGCCGGGCGACGGATCATTCTCAGTCGTCGAAATCGTCGTCATCGGCCCTCGGCGCCGTCACGGCCGCGCGCTGCAGGAATTGCGGCGCGTGGTGACGCGGCTCGCGTGGGGCCGGGCGCTCGGATGGATCGCGGCCGAGCTTGGACTGCAGTTCCACCAGGTCGGTGAAGACGTCGGCCTGGCGTCGCAATTCGTCGGCGATCATCGGGGGCTGGCTGGAAATCGTCGAAATCACGGTAACCCGCACGCCGCGGCGCTGCACCGCCTCGACCAGCGAACGAAAATCGCCGTCGCCCGAGAACAGCACGATCTGATCGACGTGCTCGGCGAGTTCCATCGCATCGACCGCGAGTTCGATATCCATATTGCCCTTGACCTTGCGGCGGCCGCTGGCGTCGATGAATTCCTTGGTCGCCTTGGTGACGACGGTATACCCGTTGTAGTCGAGCCAGTCGATCAGAGGACGGATCGACGAATATTCCTGATCCTCGATGATCGCGGTATAGTAGAAAGCGCGCACCAGCGTCCCGCGGCCCTGGAACTCCTTGAGAAGGCGCTTGTAGTCGATGTCGAAGCCGAGCGTCTTGGCCGTCGCGTAGAGATTGGCGCCATCAATAAACAGCGCAATCTTGTTGGAAGCAGGTGACATTAATGGTTCTCGCGTTGTTAAGGTTTTTCGCGCAGCCGAAAATAGCCCGCGCATCTCAAGATATGCCGCCCAAAGTTCGGTGAATCTGTCCCCCGACAAACACCACCCGCAAATATGGTGTGGCTAGGGCGAAAAGACCAATACTTTGACGTTCAATGAAGAGATTTCTTGTCCTGGACGGTACCAGCCCGGCGTCTGGACGCTCCGGCCCTTAGGACCCCAGGCTACAATTAGCCAGCGCCGGGCGGAAAGGCAAATCACAAAATAGTCTTGCGAAAAGCTCCCAGGCCCTATAACTAGCGCCGATAACCAACATATTCGGTCCCAAGCTAACGGAGCGACAGTCCATGGCGCGCGTCACCGTAGAAGATTGCATTGACAAGGTCGACAACCGTTTCGATCTGGTGCTGCTGGCGGCGCATCGCGCCCGTATGATATCGTCCGGATCGCAACTGACGGTGGACCGCGATAACGACAAAAATCCGGTCGTATCGCTGCGCGAAATCGCGGATTCGACGATTTCACCTGAGGATCTGCGTGAAGAGCTGGTTCATTCGCTGCAGAAATTCGTCGAAGTGGACGAACCAGAGCCCGATACAGTGCCTTTGATCGGCTCCGCGGGCGCCAGCGTCGATGCCGACGACACCGAGGTGGCGGTGGAGCGCATGACCGAGGAAGAGCTGCTCAAGGGCCTGGAAGGCCTGGCGCCGCCGGAGGAGCAGCCCGAAGAGGACGAGTGAGCCTTCGGTCGGGCGGAGCGTGTGCATCGCAGTGCCGCTGAATTTACCCAAAGGCCCGGACATTTGTCCGGGCCTTTGCTTTTATTAGGTTATTTATGGATATCCTGGGTTCGCCGCGGGCGTGGACGAATTCCCTAAGGTAGGCTCCGATTTGATCGGTTGACCCGCCGAATTGGCGTTAGACTGCGCCTTTGGACATAGGACGTGGTCGCGCGTTTTCGCGACCTTCGAGGGGATCATCCCCAGCAGGTAAGAAATGGGCAGGCCGAATCCCGGCCCGCAGGTGAGGCTTTGATCGCAATGGCGTATTGGCGCCGCAGCCCGGAACAGATGCAGTCGGCGATCGAATCGATCGCCGTGGCGCCGTCTGCTTCGGTGCCGGCGAAGAATGCCAAGTCGCCGCGTTCGCGCATGATGCGGCAATACGATCTCGTCGAACGCGTCAGGTCCTATAACCCGGATACCAACGAGGACCTGCTGAACCGCGCCTACGTCTACGCCATGAAGGCGCATGGTGCGCAGATGCGCGCCTCCGGCGATCCGTATTTTTCACATCCGCTCGAGGTGGCGGCGATCCTCACCAACCTCAAGCTCGACGACGCCACCATCGTCGCAGCACTGCTGCACGACACCATCGAGGATACCGAGGCCACCCGCGCCGAAATCGACCAGATCTTCGGGCACGAGATCGGCGCCCTGGTGGAGGGTCTTACCAAGCTGAAGCGGCTCGAACTGGTATCGCGCGAGGCCAAGCAGGCCGAGAACCTGCGCAAGCTGCTGCTGGCGATATCCGACGATGTCCGGGTTCTTCTGATCAAGCTCGCCGACCGTCTGCACAACATGCGCACGCTGGAGTTCGTGCCGCCGACGTCGCGACGCCGGATCGCCGAGGAAACGCTCGATATCTATGCGCCGCTGGCTGGCCGCATGGGGATGCAGGAGATGCGCGAGGAACTCGAGGATCTGTCGTTCCGGTCGCTAGATCCGGAAGCCTACGCGGTGGTGATGCAGCGGCTGGATGCGTTGGCCGAACGAAACCGCAACTTGATCGGCGAGATCGAAAGCCAGCTCTCCAAGAATCTGCAGAAAAATGGCGTGCCAGCCCACGTCTATGGCCGGCGCAAGCAGCCGTTTTCGATCTGGACCAAGATGGAGCGCAAGTCGGTCGGGTTCGAGCAATTGTCCGATATCTTCGGGTTTCGTGTCGTACTCAGTGACGTCGAAGCCTGCTACCGCGCGCTCGGCGTGGTCCACACCACTTGGCCGGTGGTCCCCGGCCGCTTCAAGGACTACATTTCGACCCCCAAGCAGAACGATTACCGCTCGATCCACACCACCGTCATCGGTCCCGGCAACCAGCGCGTCGAACTGCAGATCCGCACCGAGGAAATGGACCAGATCGCAGAATTCGGCATCGCCGCCCATGCCTTCTACAAGGATGGCGTCGGCTCCCCGACCGAACTTTTGAAGCGCGAATCCAACGCCTTTGCCTGGCTGCGCCACACCATCGCAATCCTGTCGGACAGCGCCAATCCGGAAGAATTCCTGGAGCATACCAAGCTCGAGCTATTTCACGACCAGGTGTTCTGTTTTACTCCGAAGGGAAAGCTGATCGCGCTGCCGCGCCAGGCCAATGTCATCGACTTTGCCTACGCCGTGCATACCGATGTCGGCAATAGCGCGGTCGGCTGCAAGATCAATGGCAAGTTTGCGCCCTTGTCCTCCGAGCTGCAGAACGGCGATGAGGTCGAGGTTTTGACCTCGCAGGCGCAGTCGGCGCCACCATCGGCCTGGGAATCGCTGGCCGTGACCGGCAAGGCGCGGGCGGCGATCCGGCGCGCGACCCGCGCGGCCGTGCGCGATCAATATGCCGGTCTCGGCCGCCGTATCGTCGAGCGGCTGTTCATGCGCGCCAAGATCGAATACGCCGACGACAAGCTGAAGGGCGCGTTGCCGCGGCTGGCGCGGGCCTCGATCGACGACGTGATGGCGGCGGTCGGACGCGGCGAGATGAAGGCCTCCGACGTGGCGCGCGCCATGTATCCCGATTACCGGGAGGAGCGGGTGGCGCGCTACGGTGCCAAGAAGAGCCTGGCGGTCAAATTGAGGCTGAAGTCGCCGCCGGATCCGGCACGCAGCCCGACGGCGATCCCGGTGCGTGGCATCAATTCCGGTTTGCCGGTCAAATTTGCGCCGAACGGCGGCGCGGTGCCGGGCGACCGCATTGTCGGGATCGTTTCGCCAGGGGAGGGCATCACGATTTACCCGATCCAGTCGCCGGCGCTGAAGGATTTCGAGGAGGAGCCGGAGCGTTGGCTCGATGTGCGCTGGGATGTCGATGAATCGACCCCGCAGCGCTTTCCGGCACGGATCCTGGTCGAGAACGTCAACGAGCCCGGGAGCCTCGCCCAGGTGGCGACCGTGATCGCCGAGCACGACGGCAATATCGACAACATCAGCATGTTCAGACGCTCGCCCGACTTCACCGAGCTCACCATCGATCTGGAGGTCTATGACCTCAAGCATCTCAGCGCCATCATCGCCCAGCTGCGCGCCAAAGCCGTGGTCGCTAAGGTGGAACGCGTCAATGGCTAACAGAACGCTTTGTCATTGCCGGGCTTGACCCGGCAATTCATCTTTACGAAGAGGATGGCTGCGCGGCTATGCCCGCGCACGACATGCTCGAATTGCCGAGGGTCCCTTCCATGCCCGCTCCTCCACTGCGCCTTGGCGTCAATGTCGATCATGTCGCGACCCTTCGCAATGCCAGGGCGGGCCAGAACCCCGATCCGGTGCGCGCCGCACTGGCGGCGATCGCGGCGGGCGCCGACGGCATCACCGCGCATCTGCGGGAGGACCGCCGCCATATCCGTGACGACGACATGGCGCGGTTGAAGGCCGAAATCTCCAAGCCGCTGAACTTCGAGATGGCGGCCACCGCGGACATGCTGGCGATCGCACTTGCGACCATGCCGCATGCGGTGTGCCTGGTGCCCGAGCGCCGCGAAGAACTGACCACCGAGGGCGGCCTCGACCTCGTCGGGCAGCGCAATATCCTCAAGCCATTCATCGCGCGCCTGAATGATGCGGGGGTGCGGGTGTCGCTGTTCATCTCCGCAGAGCCACAGCAGATCGAAATGGCGGCCAAACTGCGCGCCCCGGTGATCGAAATCCACACCGGTGCATGGTGCGACGCCGTGGTCGATGGCCAGGTCCCGAAGGCCGAGGCGGAGTGGCGGCGCATCGTCGCCGGCGCCGCGCTGGCGCGCTCGGTCGGCCTCGAAGTCCATGCCGGGCATGGCCTCGATTATGTGACCGCGGAGAAGATCGCCACACTGCCCGAACTCGTTGAACTGAACATCGGCTACTACATGATCGGGGAAGCGCTGTTCGTCGGAATCGGTGAGACGGTTCGCGCGATGCGCGCCGCCATGGACCGCGGACGCCGAATCCTCGGCGGTCCCGATCCCACCGGCGCTGCGCCGGCGGACCAGCATTCCAGAGGCAAGGCATGATCATCGGTATCGGATCCGACCTCATCGACATCCGCCGTGTCGCCAAAGTCATCGAGCGTCACGGCGACCGCTTCCTGGACCGCATTTTCACCGAGGCCGAGCGCGCCCGCGCCGGGCGCCGGGCCAAAAGCGAAAAGATGGTGGTCGCCACCTACGCCAAGCGGTTTGCCGCCAAGGAGGCGTGTTCCAAAGCGCTTGGCACCGGCATCCGGCGCGGTGTCTGGTGGCGCGACATGGGGGTCGTCAACCTGCCGGGTGGCCGTCCGACCATGCAGTTGACGGGTGGCGCGCTGGCGCGGCTCGAGGCACTGACACCCGGGGGATGCGAGGCGCGGATCGACCTCAGTATTACCGATGATTGGCCGCTGGCGCAGGCTTTTGTCATCATTTCGGCGGTCGCTTCGCCGCGGCCCTGACCGGCATGGCGCGGCTCTGGCCGAAGCCTGTAAAAAACTAAAAGCATGTGTCTTTTCAAATAATTAGAAAGTTTTGATGCGACCATTGATTGCGCGGCTGCGAACAACCGTCTAAAACGCAGCAAGTCAAATCGATCAGAGGGGCGAATTCGGGTTTGCGCCGGGATGCGCTCTCACTTAGCAAAACCACGACCGTTTCCTTGGCGCGAATGAGGCGATTCGCGACAGGAAAGTGATCTGCCGCCGTGCGGGGCGAACCGCTGGGAATTGGGAAAGCGATGAGCGTGACATCCGGGACAAAATCTGAAAGCGGCTTGGGTGAAACCATCCGGGTCATCATCCACGCTCTCCTGATCGCCTTGGTGATACGCACTTTCCTGTTCCAGCCCTTCAACATCCCCTCGGGATCGATGAAGGCGACGCTCCTGGTCGGCGACTATCTGTTCGTATCCAAATATTCCTACGGCTACAGTCACTATTCCATACCGCTGTCGCCGCCTTTGTTTTCGGGACGAATCTTCGGCTCCGAGCCGGCCCGCGGCGACGTGGTGGTGTTCCGGCTGCCCAAGGACGACTCCACCGATTACATCAAGCGGGTGATCGGTTTGCCCGGCGACCGCATCCAGATGAAGGATGGACTGCTCTACATCAATGATACGCCGGTGAAGCGCGAGCGCCTGAGCGATTACGTCGGGGAAGACCCCTGCGGTTCCGACGCCACCGCGCGAGTCAAGCGGTGGAAGGAAACCTTGCCGAATGGGGTCAGCTATGAATCGCTGGATTGCGTCGATAACGGCTTCTACGACAACACCAATGTCTATGAGGTGCCGCCGGGCCATTTCTTCATGATGGGTGACAACCGGGACAACTCGACCGATAGCCGGGTGCTGTCCGCGGTCGGCTACGTGCCGTTTGAAAATCTCATCGGCCGCGCCCAGATGATCTTCTTCTCCATTGCCGAGGGCGAACACGCCTGGATGTTCTGGCGTTGGCCCACCGCCGTGCGCTGGAATCGCATATTCTCAATTGTGCGATGAACGACGAATCTCCGGACATCCACGCCTCGTCGACCACGGGCGAAGCCATAGCTTCGCCCGATGCCGCGCCGGCACCAGCCAGCAAAAAGCGCAGCAAGGTCAGTGCCAAGGCTTCGGCGGCGGCGATCGAGGCGCGGATCGGACACAAGTTCAGCGATCCCACCCTGCTGACCACCGCCTTCACGCATGTTTCCGCATTGAAATCCCAGCGCAAGCGCGGCGACAGTTACCAGCGTCTCGAATTCCTCGGCGATCACGTCCTTGGCCTCATCGTGTCCGACATGCTCTATCGCGCCTTCCCGAGCGCCAATGAAGGCGAATTGTCGAAACGCCTGGCCGATCTCGTGCGCAGGGAGAGTTGCGCCGACGTCGCCAAGTCGCTGGGGCTGCTCGACGACATCAAGCTCGGCGTGGTCGGCGCCGGTGCCGGCGCCCGCTTGCGCAAATCCGTGCTCGGCGATATCTGCGAGGCGGTGATCGGGGCGGTATTCCTCGACGGCGGCTACAGCGCCGCCGCGCTTTTCGTGGAGCGCAACTGGACCGAGCGGATGCGCAAGCCACGGCGTCCGCTGCGCGATCCCAAGACGGTGCTGCAGGAATGGGCGCAGGGCAAGGGTTTGCCGACGCCGGTCTATCGCGAGGTCGAGCGTACCGGACCGCATCACGATCCGCAGTTTCGCGTGGCCGTGGAGTTGCCGGGGCTGGCGCCGGCCGAAGGCGTCGGCGGCAGCAAGCGGGCGGCCGAAAAGGTCGCCGCCTCCGTCATGATCGAGCGCGAAGGCGTCGGCGGCGGCAAAAATGATGGATAGGACACAGGCCGGGGCCGTGCCCGCCACCCGCTGCGGCTTTGTCGCGCTGATTGGCGCCCCCAACGTCGGCAAGTCGACGCTGGTCAACGCGCTGGTCGGTTCCAAGGTCACGATCGTATCGCGCAAGGTGCAGACCACCCGGGCGCTGATCCGCGGTATCGTGATCGACAACAACGCGCAAGTGATCCTGGTCGATACGCCCGGCATCTTCACGCCGAAGCGGCGGCTCGATCGTGCCATGGTATCCACGGCCTGGAGCGGAGCTCATGACGCTGATCTGGTCTGCGTCTTATTGGATGCGAAGGCCGGCCTTAACGAGGAGGCCGACGCCATCCTCGCCAAGGCGGCGGGCGTTGATCACGACATGATTCTGGTGCTGAACAAGATCGATCTGGTTCCACGTGAGAGATTGCTGGCGCTTACCAAGGCCGCCAATGACCGGATGAGTTTCGCGGCCACCTTCATGGTCTCGGCGCTGTCAGGCGATGGCGTTGACGATCTCCGGCGCGCGCTTTCCGAACGGGTGCCTCCGGGGCCCTTTCACTACCCCGAGGACCAGATGTCGGATGCGCCGATGCGGCATCTGGCGGCCGAAATCACCCGGGAAAAAATCTTTCGCCAGCTGCATCAGGAACTGCCCTATCAATCCACCGTCGAGACCGACAGCTGGACCGAGCGCAAGGACAAATCCATCCGGATCGAGCAGACGATTTATGTCGAGCGAGAAAGCCAGCGCAAGATCGTGCTCGGCAAGGGGGGGGCAGCCATCAAGTCGATCGGCGCGGAATCGCGCAAGGAAATCGCCGATATCGCGGGCGTTCCCGTGCATCTGTTTTTGTTCGTCAAGGTGCGCGAGAATTGGGGCGATGACCCCAACCGCTACCGCGAAATGGGACTAGAATTCCCCAAGGAATAAGAAAAAGGAATGACCGGTATCCGATGAACGTACCCAAGAACGTCGTGTGGTTTGAAGTCCTGCTCTATCTGTCGCTGGCGCTCGACGCCTTGTCGGTCGCCTTTCAGGATCGGACCCCGAGCGCGGACATGACGGAAGAAATGATCATGGTCGCGACCGTTATGGCGGGGGGCCTGATCCTGCTCCTGGTTTTCCTGGTCTGGCTTGCCGCGCAGCGCCGCAAGAACTGGCCGCGCTGGGTGCTGGCCGGGGCGCTGGTGATGTCAATCGTCTCGCTTGCGCAGGTGATCGCCGATAATGGCCTGGAACTCGACAGCGGCATCGAGATCGTCTCCTGCGCGCTGACGGTCGCCGGGCTGTATTTTTCCTTCACCGGCGACGCCAAGGGCTGGTTCAACGGCTAGCCACAGTCACGTGTCCGGGGAACGAGGTCGTGACGGCTGCGTGCCGCAGCGGAATCCGGTAAGCTCTGCGCCATGGAATGGACTGACGACGGTATCGTGCTGGGCGTGCGGCGGCATGGCGAATCCTCGGCCATTGTTGAACTGTTGACGCGCGGCCATGGCCGTCATCTCGGCCTGGTGCGAGGCGGGGCATCATCCCGGATGCGCTCGGTGCTGCAGCCGGGCAACAGCGTGCGCGCGGTGTGGCGGGCGCGGCTCGACGAGCACCTTGGCACCTACCAGATCGAGGGCACTCGTTTGCGCGCGGCGACCGTGCTTTCGTCTTCGCACGCGGTCTATGGCGTCACTCACCTGTCCGCGCTGGCCCGACTACTCCCCGAGCGCGACCCGCATGAAGCCATCTACGAAAGGCTGCAGCATGCGCTGGATGATTTCGACGAGGTCGGCGAGGCCGCGGCACATCTCATCCGCTTCGAGCTGGCGATGCTGGCCGAACTCGGTTTCGGGCTCGACCTGGAAAGCTGCGCCGCTACCGGGGCGACCTCCGAGCTGATCTATGTCTCGCCGAAATCGGGTGCCGCGGTCTCGCGGGCTGCCGGGGAGCCCTGGCGCGACCGGCTGTTGCGGTTGCCGGCCTTTTTGCGCCAGACCGCAAGCGGCGCCAATGGCTGGTCGGACCAGGATCTAAAGGACGGCTTTCTGCTGACGGGAATGTTCCTGCTGCGCCATGTGCTCGAGCCGCGCGGGCAGGGCCATTCCGATGCCCGCGATGGTTTTATCAACGCGGTGACGCGGCATCAGGCAAGGCTGACGGTTGAGTGAGATCACCGAGCGGCGCGGCTGATTCGATCCATTCGAACTCGTTGCTTTGGGCGTTTGCATACAGGAATGAATACCCTGAGAAGTATCTAAATACCATTTTCGTCTGGTCCCCGGAATTGCATGGCTCGTAACTGTGCCGTTTCTGGTCAAAAACAATAATATGATACCTTTTGCATGGCTCGTCCGCCGGATCGGTGGTTGCCCTTCACGGGTCCGTGTGCGATGCAGCATCCGGGCTGGGGCTGTCTTTCAATTGTCATCAAAATAAGAGGCGACTCTGAATGAGATTACGTTGCTTTGTCGTTTTGGCCCTACTCTTAGGTGTGTCGCCTGAGGCTTTTGCCGCTGAGCAGGCTGGTGTATTTCATCGCGCATCCTGCACCGTCGTTCGCTACTATGTGGCCAAATACAGCGTGGAGGCGGCTGAATCCTGGGCTCGCAGCAAGGGCGCCAGCGAGGCCGAAATCGAAGTCGCCCGGCGCTGCCTCAAGGGAATGCCGATCGTCACGGCTCAGACCGCTACGCAATGAAGCGGAACATTTTCGATTCCATCGTGGTTAGGCCCACGATGATTCGGTCCGCCTTGATCATTGCCGCCGCGCTGGCTTCGGTTCCCAGTTGCAAAGCTGAGAGCGGCTTGGCTTCGTATTATGGCGGCAACGGTCACCGGGGCGAGATGACCTGTGCCCACCGCACCCGGCCGATGGGCAGTTTCGTGACGGTTTGGCACGGCGGCCGGTCGATCCGTTGCCGCGTCAACGACCGCGGTCCGTTCGTCCGGGGTCGCGTGATCGATGTGTCGCTCAGCGCCGCCCGCGCGCTCGGCATGATCGGCCCAGGTGTCGTGCGCGTTTCGATCGAATAACACATCGCGGGGGCATCGGTGCGGCGGCCGCGGCCGATTTTGCCCCGTTCAGCAAGGTCCCCACCTACGTTCAGCCGGTCTACGACTGGACGGGCCCCTATGTCGGCCTCCACGTCGGCTATAGCTGGGGACGTTCGGCTGCCACTTCCAGCCTGAGCGCCGGCGGACCGGCCTTATTTACCGATACCGTCAGCTCGAGCATGAATGGCGTCATCGGCGGCGGTCAGATCGGGTTACGGATGGACGGTAGGAGATGGTATCGAAGGCCTCACCGCCAGGAATTGGACCGTCCGGCTCGAACATCTCGATATCGATCTCGGCAGCGTTTCGGGTACCTTCAACACTGCGGTCGCTGCAGTGGCGGCGGTACGCTCTTGAGCGGCTTCAATTCGCGCGTTACCGACGACGACGTCCGGGTCGGTGTGAACTACAAATTCGGTGGTCCGGTGATCGCGAAATACTGATCGACATCTGGCGCCTGCCCTCGCACATCGAAAGCCTCGGCCCCCACCGGGGCTTTTTCTTCGCGCAGGTGGGGCTCGCCACGGCGGCGGCCTTCGCCGGGTTGCCGCGGGCCGGCTGGTCTTCGCAGGGGCGTTATTTTGGCTATAAGCGGGTCGTTCATTGGCGGATGAGTCGCCGACGAAAACGCGAAGCCGATCGTAACTGCTTGGCAAAAGGGCTCAACATCCGCCAGGAAGCGACTGAAAGCGCTGGATAATCATGGGAAAGACACTGATTCCACCGGAGCCGGCCGAAATCCACGAGGTGATGCTGCGCGATGCGCTGGAAGAGCGCTATCTCCAGTACGCGCTCTCGACCATCATGCACCGTGCGTTGCCCGACGCCCGCGACGGCCTCAAGCCGGTGCATCGGCGCATTCTCTACGGCATGCGGCTGCTGCGGCTCGATCCCGGCACCCCGTTCAAGAAGTCGGCCAAGATCGTCGGCGACGTCATGGGTTCGTTCCATCCCCATGGCGACCAGTCGATCTATGACGCGCTGGTGCGGCTGGCGCAGGATTTTTCCTCCCGCTATCCCCTGGTCGACGGTCAGGGGAATTTCGGCAATATCGACGGCGATAACCCGGCTGCCTACCGCTACACCGAAGCGCGGATGACCGCGGTCGCGCAGCTTCTGCTCGATGGCATCGATGAGGACGGCGTCGAATTCCGCGCCAATTACGACGGCCAGTCCAAAGAGCCGATCGTGCTGCCCGGGGGATTCCCGAACCTGCTCGCCAACGGCGCGCAGGGCATCGCGGTCGGCATGGCGACCTCGATCCCGCCGCACAACGCCGCCGAACTGTGCGACGCCGCCCTGCACCTGATCGAGAAGCCCGAGGCCAAGACAAAAGCGCTGCTGAAATGGGTCAAGGGTCCGGATTTTCCGACCGGCGGTATCATCGTCGATGCCAAGGAGGTAATCGCGGAAGCCTACATCACCGGGCGTGGCGCGTTCCGCACCCGCGCCCGGTGGCGCCAGGAAGAGGGCGCCCGTGGTGCCTGGGTCGTGGTCATCAGCGAAATTCCTTGGCTGGTGCAGAAATCGCGGCTGGTCGAGAAAATCGCCGAACTCTTGAATGACAAGAAGCTGCCCCTGGTCGGCGATGTCAGGGATGAATCGGCCGAAGACATTCGGCTCGTGATCGAGCCGAAATCGCGCGCGGTCGATCCCGAATTGATGATGGAATCGCTGTTCCGGTTGACCGAACTGGAAAGCCGCATTCCCTTGAATCTCAACGTGCTGGTCAAGGGCCGCGTGCCCAAGGTGCTGGGTCTTGCGGAGTGTTTGCGCGAATGGCTTGACCATCTGCGCGACGTGCTGCTGCGCCGTTCCAACTACCGCAAGGTCCAGATCGAGAACCGGCTCGAAGTGCTGGGCGGCTACCTGATCGCCTACCTGAACATCGACAAGGTGATCAAGATCATCAGGACTGAGGACGAGCCGAAACCGGCCCTGATAAAAGCTTTCAAGCTGACCGAGGTCCAGGCCGACGCCATCCTCAACATGCGGCTGCGCAGTCTGCGCAAGCTCGAGGAATTCGAGATCCGCACCGAGGACAAGAACCTCCGGGCCGAACTCAAGGGCATCAAGGCCATCCTCGCTTCCGAGGCCGAGCAGTGGGCCAAGGTCTCAGAGCAGGTGCGCAAGGTGCGTGACCTGTTTGGGCCGAAAACGCCGCTCGGCAAGCGCCGCACCCAGTTCGCCGACGCGCCCGAGCACGATCTCGCCGCCATCGAGGAGGCCTTCGTGGAGCGCGAGCCGGTCACGGTGGTGGTGTCCGACAAGGGCTGGGTGCGCACGCTGAAGGGGCATGTCGAGGACCTCTCGGGGCTGACCTTCAAGACCGACGACAAGCTCGGTCAGGCGTTCTTCGCCGAGACCACCTCGAAACTCCTGCTGTTTGCCACCAACGGCAAATTCTATTCGCTCGATGTCTCAAAACTGCCAGGTGGCCGCGGCCATGGCGAGCCGATCCGGATGTTCATCGATCTCGACCAGGACGCTGCCATCGTCGCGCTGTTCGTCAACAAGGGCGGGCGCAAATTCCTGGTGGCAAGCCATGACGGGCAGGGCTTTGTCGTTAACGAGGACGACTGCGTCGGCAACACCCGCAAGGGCAAGCAGGTGCTGAACGTCGAAATGCCGAACGAGGCCCGCGCCATTGCCACCGTGGCCGGTGACAGCGTCGCGGTGATCGGCACCAACCACAAGATGGTGGTCTTCCCGCTCGACCAGGTCCCGGAGATGGCGCGCGGCCGTGGCGTGCGCTTGCAGAAATATACCGGGGCGGCGCTGTCCGACATCACCGTGTTCGACTCCAAGACCGGTCTGACCTGGAAGGATTCGGCCGGCCGCGACCAGAGCCTCAGCCTGAAGGAATTGAGCGACTGGCGCGGCAACCGTGCCGATGCCGGCCGGCTGGCGCGCGGCCTGCCGAAGTCGAACAAGTTCGGCAAAGGGGTGGAGTAGGCTCGATATCCACCAAGGCTATGCGCCTGATCCGATGTGACGGCTGGGTTCCATTCGTTCATGCAGGACGCGGACGATTTCGATGAGTCCGGGTCCGATCGCGCGGAAGAAGATTACATGAACGGGATCACCGACCGGGGCCTCGCGGCTTTCGTTGCGGCTGTGCCGGATATGAAAGCTCCGAACACCGGCGAAAAGTTCGCCGCGGTCGACCGTCGATGGTCCCACCGGCTCGACCGCGACGCGCCGCATCGCTGCCGCCAAAAGCGCGCGGTAGCGGATGCGCGCCTCGATTCCATGCAACCTCTCGCTGGAGCGCAGCACTGAGGCGATATCGGCCTTCGCGGGATCAGAAAGCCGATAGCGCGCCACCGACTATTTCGCGGCCGAGGCCGCGAGCCCATCCAGCGCTGAATCAAGGTCGGCATCGTCGACCTCCGTGAACGCGCCACGATCCAGCGCGTCGAGTCCGGCCTTGATGTGGGTGCGCAGAAGCTCAAGTTTCAATTCGTCGGCTCCCAGCCGCTGCTGCAGGCCGCGCACGGCGTCGCGCATCGCCTCACTGGCGTTTTGATACTTGCCCGCCCGGACGATTTCTTCGACGAAGGCATCCTGTTCGGCGGTAAGATTGATGTTGCGGGTCGGCATTGCGGATTACTCCCTCCGGGCGAAGGATACAGTAATTGGCAAATTTTGCCAATAACCTGCTTGCCTGGAATTCGCCCCTCGGTTGTCCGCGAGCAAGTAGCCCGCACGAGCGGAGCGATATGCGGGGTGCTCGCAAATGCGAAGATCCCGGATATCCGCGCTGGCTTCCGGCCTTGCGGCGGCGCCAAATGGCGCATGGCGGGTGGAACTGATCATGACCGCTGCGGGGTTTTGCATGGCTTTCTATAACGTCTGGTCACGCGCGTTCATGCGGCGTTCGAGCGCTTGGTTTTCTTGCGGTGGGGATGGGAGCGGGTGCCGCGGCGCTGATACTCGTGGGCTGGCTGACCGGGAGTGTCGCAGCGCTGGGCGGGCTTGGTCCCCGGCACTGGGTTGCTGGCATCTATCTCAGCGTCGGCGTCGGCGCGCTCGCCTTCATCCCGTGGGTCATGGCGTTGCAGCGAACCACGCCCAGGCGGGTCGCCGCCACCATAATCGTCAACCCGCTCGCGGCCGGCTTGCTCGCCACCCAGCTCGTCGGTGAGCCAATCACGCCCAACCTCGTCGTTGGTCTCGTCGCTGTTTTCGCCGGAATATGGATCGCCACGACCAAGGTCAATAAGCCTTGAGGGCGTTGTCATCTCGATGATCCTGCAACCATGAAATGGTGTAGGCTGCCGGCTACGAAGTTCAGAGTCATTCGGCGTTGGAGGAAAAAACATGAATCGGGCAGGTGGTTTCGTTGCGGCGCTATTGCTGATGGCGCTCTCGGTCGTGTCAGGCCACGCCCAATCCGGCGCAAACGGCGTCGAGAAACTCTATATTCTCAACTGTGGCGAAGGCACCGCCGGCGATATTTCGCGCTGGTCGCCCGGCGTCAATGAAGGCCAGTCGATGGACTTCGTCGATAACTGTTACCTGATCAAGCACGCGCGAGGCTGGTTTCTGTGGGACACCGGCATTCCCGACGCGGTCGCGGCGATGCCCAACGGCCTTTTGCCGGCCGATCCCAAGGCGATCACCTGGCATCGGCCGAAGACCCTTGCCGCGCAGCTCGATCAGCTCGGGGTCAAGCCGTCCGACATCAAGGCGATGGCCGTCTCGCACACCCATCCTGACCACATCGGCAATGTTGAGATGTTTCCGACCGCCATGCTCTATGTCCAGAAAGCCGAGTATGAATGGCCCGGCGCCAATAACGCGCCGCGTTTCAAGCCGGAGCATCCCGTCACCAAACTCGAAGGCGACCGCGACGTGTTCGGCGACGGCAGCGTGACCATTCTCTCGACCCCCGGCCATACGCCTGGTCATCAGTCGCTGCTGGTGAAGCTGCCGAAGACCGGTGCGGTGGTGCTGTCCGGCGATGCCGTGCATTTCCGCAGCAATTGGGATAACCGCCGGGTTCCCGCGCTCAATTTCAACAAGGAGCAGACGCTGGCCTCGATGCAGAGGCTTTCGGAGATCCTGAGCAAGGAAAAAGCCGAGCTCTGGATCAACCACGACAAAGCCCAGCGCGATGGTCTCAAGATGTCACCGGAGTTTTATGACTAGGGTGCTTTCCGATGAGGTTGCATCGGAAAGTGCTCCAGTTGTTCTTTATTTGTGGTATTTTCCCAGGGCAAGCCGGTGTCCACCTTTCCGGAAGATGCTCTAAGTGCCTAACTGGCTGCCGTCGTTGAAGTGTCATCGAATCGAAATAGAGAGAGGAAATGTCCGTTGCAGTATGGTTCGCCCGTGCCCGATGAAATATTTCCTTGTCCTCGGCTGTTTCTTTTGGTGTGCGGCGGTCATCTCACAATTCGCCAGTATCATGGTGGCCCTGTTCCGCCTCAGCCAGCGCGGCACGAACTTCGCCGAGCATGGTGAAGGCGTCAGCGTCATCAGACCGCTCTGCGGCATCGAAAATTTCATCGAGGACACGCTACGCTCGACGTTTAAGCTCGATTACCCCTGCTACGAAATCATATTCTGCGTAGCCGATGATCATGATCCGGTGATCTCCGTCGTTGAGCGGCTGATCAAGGCTAATCACACAATCTCGGCCAGGCTTTTGATCGGCAACCATCCAATCAGCGCCAACCCGAAACTCAACAATCTGGTCAAGGGATGGCGGGCGGCCCGATATGACTGGATCTTGATGACCGACAGCAACGTGCTGATGCCCACGGATCATCTGCAGCGGATGCTGTCGGCGTGGCGCCACGACACCGGCCTGGTGTGCTCACCCCCGGTCGGCGCCGCGCCGTCGAATTTCTGGGCCGAGCTGGAATGTGCGTTTCTCAATACCTATCAGGCGCGCTGGCAGAGTTTTGCCGACGGCATCGGATTGGGCTTTGCCCAGGGCAAGGCCATGCTGTGGCGGCGGGAATTGCTGGATCGCGCCGGTGGCATCGAGGTGCTTGGCAGCGAAATTGCCGAAGACGCGGCCGCCACCAAGGCCATCCGTGGCCTCGGGCTTCGTGTCCGCGTGGTGGGCCGACCGTTTGCGCAGCCGCTCGGTTATCGCGGCATGGCCGAAGTCTGGCATCGCCAGCTGCGCTGGGCGCGGCTGCGCCGGACCACCTTCAAGCTGTTTTTCATTCCGGAGCTATTAACAGGGGCTGTTACGCCGCTGGCACTGACGGTGGCGATCGCGATCGCCGCGGGTTGGCCGATCGCCGCTTTGGTCGCGCCGCTGTTGGCGGCATGGTATGCGGCGGAGGCGCTGTTGGCGCATCGCGCGGGTTGGCAGTGGTCGCCATTATCCATTCCCGCCTGGATGCTGCGTGACGCCCTGTTGCCGGTGCTGTGGGTGTGCGCCTGGCTCGGCAACGAATTCGAATGGCGCGGCAATGCCATGAGTGTTGCCGATGACGATGCCTTGCTACCCTTCGAGTTGGCGCCGCAATCCACCGGAACGGAATGAGCCGGCGCCTGGCCGACTCGATCGTATTGCTGGTGACAATTGCGATCTTTGGCGCGGCCATTGCCGTCCTCGTGGATCAGTTCAGAACCGTGAGCCTGGGCCAGTTGACGACCGCTCTTGCCGCCATGCCGAAGTACCAGATCTTGGCGGCGATGGGTCTTACTGCGGCAAGCTATCTGCTTTTGACGGGCTACGATTTTCTGGCGCTACGCTACGTGCATCATCATCTGCGGGTTCGAGACGTCCTGTTCGCCTCGTTCACCGCTTTTGCGTTCAGCAACAATATCGGGGTGCAACTGCTGTCCGGCGGATCGATGCGATATCGCATCTACTCGAGTTTCGGGCTGCAAGGCGATGAGATCCTGAGCGTGGTCGCCTTTTGCACGCTGGCCTATGCGCTCGGCGTAATCACGATCGGCGGGTCGGTGCTGCTGTTCGAACCGGCCGAGATCGCCTCGCTGCTGCATCTGCCGCAATACCTGATATCGATCGCGGGGGTCGCCTTGCTGGCGGTCTGCGGCGGCTATCTCGCGGTCGCGGCGAAATGGCGCCAGCCGATCGGGTTTGGCCGCTTTCGGCTTCAGCCTCCCTCATTGGCTCTGGCCATCGCGCAGGTCGCGTTGGCCTCCGTCGATGCCGTGCTCGCCAGCTCGGTATTCTACGCGCTGTTGCCGGTCGATTTTGTGCTCAGCTTCCAGTCCTATCTCGGCATCTATATGATGGCGGCGACGCTATCGGTTGTGAGTCTCGTCCCCGGCGGACTCGGCGTGTTCGAGACCGCCATCACCTTGATGACGGTGCCGCCCTCGAAGGCCGGAGCGCTCGGCGCCTTTCTAGCCTACCGCACGATCTATTTTGTCATTCCATTCGTGATCGCAATCACGATCTTTTCGCTGCACGAGATGCGATTGAAATTCGACAAGGGCTCGGCAAAATCCTGACGGCATCGGTCGCGCGCGCTATCCCGCCGCGATGGCCTCGATCTCGATCAAGAAATCGGGGCCATAAAGCCTGGATACCTCGACCAGTGTTACCGCGGGCGCGGCAAGCGGCGTGACCGAGGCAAGGAAGCGGTTTCGCGCCTCACGATAGCTCGCGAGATGATCCATGTCGGTGAGAAAGACGGTCAGCTTCACCAGGTTGGCTGGCGTGCACGCGGCTGCCCGCAGAGCCATGGCAAGATTGTGAAAGACCTGCGTGGCCTGCGCGGGGAAATCATCTTTGCCGACCAGGTTGCCGTCGGCATCGAGCGCGGTCTGGCCGGAGATAAAAATGAGACGCGCGGTGCTGACGTCGACTATGTGCGAATAGCCTGGCGGCGCGCCGAGCTCGGGCGGATTGATGCGCTGGATTGATGCCTTGGCGTCGTCGGTCATGGCATGCCCCCGTTGATGGGACTGGTTTAGTTGCGCGGCGCGGACATCGGCGGCGGACCCAGGCCGATCGGCTTCTTCGGCTTCAGCGTTCCGATGTAGAACGAGGAGCCGGCCACCAGGAACAGCGCCACGAGATAGACCACGTAGGCCTGTGGCGGCGTGATCGCCCACGCTACGATCGCCCTCATTACTGCCGCCGGCCCGTTTTGTTGCATGCCCCGTATTTGCTCGATATCGAGCGCCATGGGAAGGGCCATGACGCCTACGGCACCGCCTTTTGTTGGCGCAGCAGCAGAAGCGACAGCAGCGCCGAGAGACTGAGCGCGGAGGAGACAATCAAGACCCGGCTGCCCATCGCGTCGATCAAGAGGCCGAACGCCAGGGGGGCCGCGGCCTGCGCCATTCGCGCGGGGGCACCGATGAGGCCTAGACGGTAGCCATAGTTGCGCGGCCCGAAGATCGCCAGCGGCAAGGTGCCGCGCGCAATGGTCAGGATGCCATTGCCGGCGCCATGAAACAGCGCAAACACACTGGCCGCACCGCCGCCCGCGAGCGCGAGGATGGCGGCGCCGATCGGATGCATCACGCAGGCAAGCCGGGTCGACAGCAATGGATGATAGCGGCTCAGCAAACTCGCCTCGATGATGCGGGCAAACACCTGCGCCGGACCGATCAGCGCGCCGGCCGCCACCGCCTGCAGCGTGGTCGCACCCGCGGCTTCCAGGATGCGCGGCAGATGGGCGGCCATCGCGCCGGTGACGCTCCAGGCCGCGGCGAAGGCAAAGGCCAGCAGCACCATGGTTCGATCGATCGGTATGTGAGGCTTGGTCGAGGCCGCCACTGCCGCCTTCGCGCCCTTGACCTTCGGCAGCATGAAGAAATTGATCGGCAGGCCGATCAGGATATGGGCCGCGGCCCAGGCAAAACAGGTGTTGCGCCAGCCGATCGATTCCAGGCCGAGCGCGGTCAGCGGCCAACCGACTGTCGAGGCAAAGCCTGCGAGCAGCGTGATGCCGGTGATCGGGCGGCGCGCGGCATCGCCATAAATACGTCCGAGCGCGCCGAAGGCGGCATCATACAGGCCAAGCCCCATGCCGACTCCGAGCAGAAGCCAGGCCACCACCAGCACCGGGATCGATAGGGTGAGGCCTAGAAGCACGAGACCCGAAGCCAGCATCACATTGGACATCGACAGCACCGGCCTTCCGCCGACCAGATCAATCTGCCGGCCTACCCATGGACCGAGCAGGGCCGAGATCACCAGCGCACCCGAGAAGGCGGCAAAGATCCAATTCGAGGAAACGCCGAGGTCGCGCGCGATCGGATCGGCGAGAATGGCCGGCAAATAATAGCTGGAAGCCCAGGCCAGCGTCTGCGTCGTGCCGAGCGCCAGGATCAGGGGAAGTTGGCGCCCGTTCATGGCCCTCCAATTTTCTTCTCTAACGACAACCTCGCGAGCTTGACCGAAATACAATATTTCTATAAATCTGGATATATGGAATCTGAGCAAGCCATTCTGGTGCTGGCCGCGTTAGCCCAATCTACCCGGCTGGGCGTATTCAGGCTTCTGGTCAAGCACGAGCCCGACGGGCTTGCCGCGGGAGACATCGCCAGGGCCGTTGCGGTTCCACAAAACACGATGTCTGCCCACCTCGCGATACTGGCCCGTGCGGGGTTGGTGATGAGCGAGCGCAAAAGCCGCTTGATCATCTACCGCGCCAATTTGCAGACGTTTCAAATGCTCACCGCCTTCATGGTTGAAGACTGTTGCGGCGGCCGTGGCGAGCTTTGCGCGCCCGTTCCTGCATGCGAGCCGGCGCAGGCCAGGGGTGCCAAGGAACGACTCGGGGAGAAAACTTCGTGAAACGACTTCACGTTCACCTCGCCGTCGAAGATCTCGCGCGATCGATCGGATTTTATTCCGCATTGTTCGCGGCACAGCCTGCCGTGCTCAAGACGGATTATGCCAAATGGATGCTGGATGATCCCCGGGTGAATTTCGCGATCTCGGCGCGTGGAGGGGAACCCGGCCTCGATCACCTCGGCATTCAGGTTGAGAATGCCGAGGAACTGCGGGAGGTCTACGCGCGGCTGCACCAGGCGGGGGGAAATATCATCGAGCAAGGACAAACCGATTGCTGTTATGCGAAGTCGGAAAAGTCCTGGATCGATGATCCCGCTGGAATCGCGTGGGAAACCTTTCTTACCCTCGGGGAAAGCACTACCTATGGCGACGGCAGCGGCGAACGCCACGCGCGGGTGGTGCGCGATAGGCAGGGCGCCTGCTGCGCTCCAGAAGCAACGCCAACGGCCGCGACCTCGCCGCATGCAAAGCTTTGATCTCCCGCGTCGGCTTGTGTCGGAGGCGCTCGGTAGCGCATTGCTGGTCGCGACCGTGGTCGGCTCGGGCATCATGGCCGAAAGACTCACTGGGAACCTTGCGCTGACGCTGCTCTGCAACACGGTGCCGACCGGCGCGATATTGGGGGTGCTGATCACTATTCTCGGCCCGATATCGGGGGCGCATTTCAATCCGGCCGTAACTCTGGTCTTTGCGCTGAAGTGCGACATGGCGCCCCGCGACGCGCTGCTTTATATCGCGGCGCAGATCGCCGGGGGCATTGCCGGCACCGTACTGGCGCATGCCATGTTCGCGCTGCCGCTGATCGAGGCTTCGCTGAAGATGCGAATCGGCGGGGCGCAATGGCTGGCCGAAGCCGTCGCGACCTTCGGCCTGCTCGCGACCATTCTCGCCGGCATCCGCTTTGAGCGGGCCGCGGTGCCCTGGCTGGTCGGTCTCTACATCACGGCGGCCTACTGGTTCACATCCTCGACCTCGTTTGCCAACCCGGCGGTGGCGATCGCGCGATCGATGACCAACACCTTTTCCGGGATTCGCCCCGTCGACCTTCCCGGATTCATCGCTGCCGAGCTCTGCGGCGCGATTGCCGCGCTGGTTTTGATGAACTGGCTGCTGCGCGCCACCGACGAGGGTGTTCCGATCGCCAAAGAGGCGCAATTGTGAACGTGACGATCTATCATAATCCCGATTGCGGTACCTCGCGCAACACGCTGGCGATGATCCGGCAGAGCGGCGAGGAGCCTGTGATCATCGAATATCTGAGGCATGCGCCGAGCCGCGCGCGGCTCGTCGAACTAATCGAAGCCATGGCTATCCCGGCCCGGGCGCTGTTGCGCCAGAAGGGCACGCCCTACGCGGAACTCGGGCTCGCCGATGCCCAGTGGAGCGACGATCAGTTGATCGATTTCATGCTGGCGCATCCGATCCTGATCAATCGGCCGATCGTGGTGACGCCAAAGGGCGTGAAACTGTGCCGGCCGTCGGAGGCCGTGCTTGATCTGCTGGAGCATCCCGTCGAGAGCTTCGTGAAAGAGGACGGCGAGATCGTCACACGCGCGAAATCCTAAGCATCTCAGGCTGACGGGCGCGTTGCTTTCACCAGCGCACCAGCCCCGCTCTTTCATCCCGCGCCCTTCCACGGCATAATGGCGCATGGAATTGACGCCCCGATTGCAGCTGATGAACTGGCTGGTCGGCCAGGGCCTCACCGGCCTGTCTGAGAGCGAATTAATTCGCGGCTTCTGCGAGCGCTGCTGCGCCGGAGGGCTCGCGCTGTCGCGCGGCCTGGTTTTCATCGACACGCTGCACCCGATTTTCGAGGGACATGGTTTTCGCTGGAACGATACCGAAACCAGCGAGGGCGACATCTTCGACTATGGGTCCAGCAACGAGGGGGCCGCGGCGGAGACTTGGCGCCTATCGCCATTTCATCACATGCTGGAGAACGGTTACGAAGAGCTGAGCATCGATCTCGCCGATGCATCTTCGTCCCGTTTTCCCATCATCTGGGATCATGCCGCCGAAGGTCACCGGCATTACCTCGCCTTCGTGCACCGGTTCGGCGAAGCCGGAACCCTGGGCCAGATGGATTGCGTCTATTCCTGCTGGCTGACGCGGCGAGCCGACGGTTTTGGGGAGCAGGGCCTTGCGGCGCTGCGCGATCTGGTGCCGGCCCTGGCGCTTTCGATCAAATCCGCCGCGCAAGTGGATATCGCCCGCACGCTGGGCCGGGTCTATCTCGGCCGCGACGCCTCCGAGCAGGTGCTGCGCGGGCGGATTTCCCGCGGCGTCACCGAACGTATCAACGCCGTGCTGTGGTTTTCCGATCTGCGCGGCTCGACCGCGATCAGCGAAAGCATCGCCCCCGACGAGATCATCCCTTTTCTCAACGATTATGCGCAGGCCGCCATCGATGCCGTCCATGACGAAGGGGGCGATGTGCTCAAACTGATCGGCGACGGCGTGCTGGCAATGTTCGCCGGCGACGATATCATCCGCGCCCGGCGTGCGGCGCTGCGGGCCGAACATCATCTACGGCGCAACATGACCGAGCTGAACGCCCGCCGCTCCGAAGCCGGCCGGCCGACCACAACAGCCTATGTCGGCCTGCATGTCGGCGAGGTGTTTTACGGCAATATCGGCAGCGAGGACCGGCTCGACTTCACCGTGGTCGGCCCGGCGGTCAATGAGGTCAGCCGCATCGCCTCGATGTGCCGTTCGGTCGATCGCGCGTTGCTGGTGTCGCAGGCCTTTCGCGATGGACTGGATGCCGCCGCGCAGGTCTATCTGGTTTCCACCGGCCGCTTCGCGCTGCGTGGCATTGGCCGTGCCCAGGAACTCCATACCCTCGATCCCGATATTGCCGCCGATGAAAGCGTGGCCGAAAGCTATCGGCGGGATCTGGCAAGTTAGGCCGACTGACACCTTATGTTTTAGATGGCCGTTGGCCGAAAGGGTGGCCCGCGCGGTCAGCAGGCTTGCGCCATGTTTGGTCCGTCCCCGACCATCGCCGGCTGACGCGCCAGCGCTACCGCCGGCGACCTCCAGATCACCAGCGCCTGCGCGCCGAAGATCGCCGCCGCGAGATAGAGGCACACTTCCGCGCCATAAAGTCCACCGACGACGGCGCCGAGCGCCGAGCCGAGCGGACGCGCGCCATAGCTCATGATGTTGATCGCGGAGACCCGCCCCAACAGCGGTGGCGGCGTTACCGATTGCCGCAAGGTCGTGGTCGAGATCACCCACAGAATCGGCCCGGCGCCGAGCAGAAAGAAGCTGGCGCCCGCCAGCAGCGGCGAGGGGAGAACCGCCGTCAGCGCCATGATGATGGCGGCGGCAAAGCCGGTCACCGGCCCAAGCCCAATCACGATGCCAAAGGGCAGGCGGCCCATCAGCCGCGTTGCCAGCAAGGCACCGAACACCATGCCGGCGCCGTACATCGCAAGCGTGATGCCGACACCGGTCGCAGACAGTCCGAGGCGCCGCACCGCATAGGGCACGAAGACGGCCAGCAGCAGGAAGGACGCCGTGTTGAAGATCAATTGCGTGATGAACACCGGTCGCAGCAGTGGATGATGCCATACAAAGGCTGCACCTTCCCTGACGTCCTGCAATGGATGGCGCCGCTTTTCCTGCTGCCGTGCCGGCTCGTAGATCCCTGACAGCAGCACCACCGCCATGATCGAGAGTGCCGCGGCGAAACCGAACGCGGGCGCGGCGCCGAACCACCCGACCAGCACGCCGCCGAGCGCGGGTCCGCCGGCAAAGGCCATGGTGCGCGCCAGTTCGATCCGGGCATTGGCGGCGGGCAGCAATCGAGGTGAAACCAGCGAAGGAACTAACGAGGCTCCGCCTCAGACCGACGAGGCGTGTTAGAAAGTGGCTCCGATCGCCGGTTCATGACGAGCGTTGGTAGAACCAAGCCCAAGTAGGACCGATGAACGGCCTAAACGCCTTCG
>Ga0182012_10000959_pt1 | contig 31746 bp, 23 predicted proteins | sample 612S2SmetaG_FD_120486 | JGI IMG/M metagenome (GOLD analysis project Ga0182012, IMG submission 120486) | Permafrost microbial communities from Stordalen Mire, Sweden - 612S2S metaG | ecosystem: Environmental > Terrestrial > Soil > Wetlands > Permafrost | place: Sweden: Stordalen | collected...
AAGAACTACGAGGTCATGAAGACGCTCGTGGACCGCTGGATCGAGATGGCCACCGAACTATCCAACCTCCGCATGGCCAACAAGCACACCTGATTCCAGCAGAGAACTTGGCACTGTCCAGATTTAATCTAATAGGTGTATTTACTGGACGCCACCAACCCCAAGATATAGTGTTTTGGGGCATGGACGAGGATTATCCGAAGACGCTGCTTGAGCTGGAGCGACGCTTTTGCACCGGAGAAACGTGTGTTGAGTACCTCGCGGCATTGCGTTGGCCCGGTGGATGGGTCTGTCCATGGTGTGCCGGAGCCGATGCCTAAGCGATTCGGAGGACCCGCTGGCTTTGCGGCCATTGTCGGTATGAGATGTCGGTTACCGCGGGAACCATCCTTCAGGATAGTCACGTACCTTTGACGATCTGGTTGCGGGCCATGTGGCAGATCGCCAGCCAAAAGAACGGCATGAGCGCCTTGGGTTTACAGCGGGTTCTCGGCCTGGGCAGCTACAAGACGGCCTGGGCAATGCTGCATAAGTTGCGCCGGGCCATGGTTCTCCCCGGCCGCGATCGGTTGGATGGTGTTGTCGAGGTAGACGAGGCCTGTTGGGGAGGAGAGGAAACCGGCGCGATCGGCAGAGGGGCGGAGGAAAAGGCTCTGATTATCGTCGCCGCCGAAGAGGATGGAAAGGGCATCGGGCGCATTCGTCTGCAAACGATACCGGACGCGTCCAGCGTAAGTCTACACGGGTTCATTCGAGAGACGATTGCGCCGGGAAGCACGGTCCGGTCCGACGGCTGGAGGGTCTATTGGGGGTTGGAAGGATACGTTCACGACCGCCAGGTTCAGAGTCATCGGGAAGAGGGACAGCATCTGCTTCCGCGCGCCCATCGTGTGATCGCACTGCTGAAGAGATGGCTGCTGGGAACTCATCGGGGCGCGATTGGGCAGGAACATCTGGACGCTTACCTGGACGAATTCACCTTTCGATTCAATCGCCGCACCTCCAAATCTCGCGGCAAACTGTTTTATCGATTGGCTCAGCAAGCCGTGCAGGTCGGACCTGTTCCGTTTGCAGCCTTGGTCAAACCGCAACCGCCTGTATCTGGTGGCGTCAAGTAAATACCCCTATACGCAAATATGAGTCCGTTCCCTGGAGCCAGTCTTGCCGCGGTGGGCTGAAGATATCCAGGTCGACTGTGTCTTCCAGCGCTTCGGCACTGTGTGGCATCTGCGACGGAATTACCAGCACCTCTCCGGCACGAACGACTACTTCCCGATCCTGGATATGGAACTTCAATGCTCCTTCCAGAACATAAGTGATCTGCTCGTTGTCATGGCTGTGCATCGGTACAATGCATCCTGCGCGAAGAATGATTCGTGCCAGCATGCTTCGTTCCCCGCTTACAAGCTGCCGCTCCAGCAACGGGTTCAAATGTTCCACCGGCAAATGGTCCAACGATAAGTGTTGGAAAGCTTGCGCATCCGACGACTGCTTCAATGAAGTCATGATTTAACTCCCCTCTGTGTCTCATCACGTGAACGACAGGTTCAACGGAGCCCGAATGAGCCGGATTGTCTTTGTTCATGCGGTCCACGAGCGCTCGATTTCTTCCAGGGTTCTTCCCTTGGTTTCCGGCATGACTTTCCAGATGAATAGTAGTTGCGGGACCAACAAGATAGCAAACAAGAAGAAGGTTCCCGAGATGCCCAAATGATTCCGCAGCATGGGAAAGAACTGATTGTAGAGTCCGTCGGTCGTCCAAACGGCAAGTGTTGCAATTGCCATGGCGCGTCCGCGAATCTTGGTCGGGAAAATTTCCGACATGATAACCCATTTAATCGGCCCCATCGAAAACGCGAAGCACGCCACAAACATGCAGAGCATTGCCACAATCATCATGCCTTCGGCACGGCCGGTCATGAATAGAAACCCAATCACGCTGAGAGCGCTGCATGCTCCCACTGTTCCCACAAACAGCAGCAGTCTTCGTCCGGCAATATCCATCAACCAGATCGCGATCAGTGTAAAGACCACGTTCACGAGGCCTATCGAAGTAAAGCCGCCCAGCGCCCGACTTAAGGACAATCCCGACCGCGCCAGTATATCCGGGCCGTAGTAGAAGACGATGGTAATTCCACTGAGTTCTGAAGCAATGGCCAGAAAAAGCGAGACAAATAGCGCCTTTCGCAAACCCGGACGGAATAACTGGCGCAGTGAACCGCTGGCAATCGAGAGCGTGCTCTTGATCTCCCGAATCTCCTGTTCCGCCAGCGAACTGCCGCCGACTCGGGACAGCACAGTTCGTGCCTCCTCTGAACGGTTGACTTTGATCAACCATCGAGGTGCCTCGGGCACAACCATGCACAAGCCGGTAAAAAGAATTGAGGGAATCAACTCCATTCCGAACATTGCGCGCCATGTTTGATCCACCACCGCCCACTGGTAGAATCCGCCGAAGCGACCGGCAGAGCCAACCGAGGCCAAGTGCTGCAAGCCGGCGTTGGAGAAGAGCGCCAGGCAAATGCCAATCGTGATGGCAAATTGAAACAGCGTTACCATCCGCCCGCGAAGATGAGTTGGCGATATTTCCGAGATATAGAGCGGCGAAACCATGGACGCGAGACCCACTCCGAGGCCGCCGATAAATCGAGCCCAGATCAACACGTCCAGACTCCATGCCAGTGCGCAGCCAATGCTGCAAACCACGAACAAAGAACCGGAGACGAGAAGCACCAGCTTGCGCCCGAAGCGGTCCGCCAGCCATCCAGCGGCTATCGCGCCCAACGCGCATCCCAGGAGCGCGGAACTGACAAGCCATCCTTCCATGACGGTGCCCAGAGTGAATTGCTTTTTGAGAGCGGTCAAGGTTCCGGAGATCACCGCGGTATCAAATCCGAACAAGACTCCGCCTAGAGCGGAGACACAGCAGACAAAGCTGAGGTACAGTATGCTGCCCTGGGTGCGAAGGTGGCGACCCGTGCGCGATTTCAGGGTCAAGGTCTCGAGCGTAGCGTCGTTGCTATTGATCACTTCTCTGCCTCCGGCCGCGCATGGGCCAGCTGAATTGTTGGTTGCCGCTTGCACGCTCTCGAAACTTCTTCCTTGAATTCGGTAAATGCGGAAAATACATCTTTGCCGGGACGAAAAACGCTGGAGCTGCCACCCACCAAGGTTGTTGCCCCGCATTGAATGCACCGAATCGATGTATCGGCATCGAGGTTGCCATCCACTTGAATCTCAATCCCGGATCGTATTTTATCGAGGGTCTCGCGTAGGTCCTGGATCTTCTCGTACATGGTGGGAATGAACTTCTGTCCGGCGAATCCCGGCTCAACGGTCATCACTACCACATAGTCAAATTGTTCCAGCACATAATGCAAAGTCTCAATCGATGTGGAAGGATTGAACGCGATGCCGGTCCTGGCGCCGGCAGCCTTCATGGCCCTCAACAATCGCAGTGGCGCGCGAGCGGCTTCAATGTGGAACGAAACAGAGTCTACCTTTAGCTCCTGAAACTTATCCACATAAGCCCCTGGATCTTCGACCATCAAGTGGACGTCGATTTGCGCATTCGTCATCTGTTTCAATTGACGCACGAGGTCAAAATTCAGTCCCAGGTTCGGGACAAAATGTCCATCCATCACGTCGACGTGGAACGACCGGGCACCGGCACGCTCGAGTTCGCGGACCTGGGCTCCCATCTTCAATAGGTCGGCGCACATCAGGGATGGGGAAATGTTAAACATGTACCTCCTCATCCTGCTCGAAGTGTCGGCGCGGCTGCCATTGGCCGCGTTGCCGCTCAATTTCCTCAGCCGTGGGCAGCGAAGGCTGCGCGCCTAGTCGTGTCGTTGCCAATGCTCCGGCAAAGTTCGCGTATGGCACTGCCTCACGAAAATCGCCGGTCTCGAGATAGCGGACCAGCAATGCGGCGGTGAACGCATCTCCCGCAGCTGTCGTATCGATCGCTTCCACTTGGGGCGCCCGATATTGCTCGACTTGCCCGTCGGCGGTCCGCAGCAACGCTCCTTGAGAACCAAGCTTGATGACTACAGCCTTGGCGCCGGATCGCGTCATCAACTTTGCCGCGGCCCTTTCAGCATCCGCCAGCGATTTCACTTCAATGCCGGTGAGCGCGGTGACCTCGGTCTCATTCGGACTGAGGAGATCGATTCCCCACAGCTGTTCGAGTGGAAAGGGCCGCGCCGGGCCTGCATCGAGAAACACTGGAATGGCCGATTTTTCTGCGAACCGGTAAGTTGCGATGACTACCTGATCGGGAACCTCGAGTTGCATCATCACGGCGTCGAATTTATCCGCGGCAAACACAGTGCGGAGTTCGTCCTCAGTAATTTCGTAATTGGCGCCGGGAAACACGGCCACCGAGTTTTGCCCTGTCGCATCCAAAAAGATCACCGCCAGCCCTGTCGAACTCCCCTCGGCTTCGATCACGTAATCTGTTGCCACACCTTGCTGCTTCAGCAGGCCCAACAGGGTGGCTCCATCTGCGTCCTTCCCCACCTTGCCGGCAAGTGTGACCTTCGCTCCCAGTCGCGCCAGTCCAACGGCCTGGTTGGCGCCCTTGCCGCCGGGAATCCGCGAGTATTGGTGTCCGACCATGCTCTCACCGAGCAACGGCATCCGAGGCAGTTGAAGGACGAGGTCCATGTTCACACTGCCGACGACCAGGATCGAGGGACGGGTTGGAAGCTCTTCGGGCACTATTCAAGTCCTTGATGGGCAACTCCAACCGGAGTCTCTACTTCACTCGATGCCGCGACCTTTGGCTCGAGCCCATGTTCCGTTCCACAAATATTGACTTCAATCCCGAGGCTCGCGAACGCCGCCGCTTTCGCCGCCAAGGCGCGATTTGCCGAGCGGGTGTCTGGCGCGTAGGCCACTTGAATATGGTTTGACTTGTGTCTCGCCATCATCTGATCGCGCGTGATGCCGAACAGCACCGCATGCATCATGGGCCACTGCCAATTGGTAAGTTGCCAGCGCCGCTCGCTCTCATCGCGTGGCAACTCGACCGCCTTGGCCCGGCCGATATCCGCCTTGAGACGGTTGTCTTCTACAAAGATCCGGCTCCAAATCACCTCGCCGGGCTTGCTGATGCCCTTGATGGTTGCGCCCCCCATGCGAAATGTCATGGTGGGTTGGCGAACACACTCGACACCTTCGTATCCGCCCGTCAAATGTTGCGGTGGCACTGCGCCCGAAATCTCAAAGGTCCACACAAACTCGGTCTCGCCATCCACTTCGAAGTCTTCGCCATAGCGGATGTCATGCAGCGTAGTTTCAGGATCAAGTCCCAGCCGGGTCCAGATCCTGTTGGTGAGCAGCGCATCGACACCGGCACATTCATCCACTTCGTTGAAGTGCGGGAGCGCCTTGCCCTCAAATAGTGTCAGCCCATTCACTTTCGATTGCACGGGTGGCCTATCACAATTGTTCAGCAGCCCCTCGACCAAATCCGATGCAGGAACAAGGTCCTTGAGTCCCTGCTGATACTGAATGCCAATTGCGTCGCATCCAAAATCATCGGCGATGCGCAAGGCGGCGATATACATCTTGCATTGTTCCAGGACTTGGCGATCGGTCAAATCGTTTTCCGGATTGGAACCGATGCGAAATTGAACGCCTTTCCGATCCAGCCATCTGCGCACATGCCCGGCCTCTTCGTCGCTGATTTGTGTCATCGCATAGTACAGGGCTGACTGGCTTAAGCGCTCCTTGAATATCCCGATCGGCGACAGCAATTCATCCGGGACGATGGCGTTGTACATGCCCATGCAGCCTTCGTCGAAAACTCCCAGAATTGCCTTGTTCTCCAGAAGATTCGAAACCACTCCATCCGCGACCCTTTCCGCATCGCCGGGGATTTCAAACTCAGACAGGCATCTCACATGGCTGGTGTCGTGTATTACGGGTTTCCCATCGAGCCATTGCTCCAGGTTCGACAAGAACCACTCGTCCTCAAATGTCTCACTCCAGAGTGTGCTGAATGGAACTCCGAGCTTGCTCAGACATGCATTCAGATTCAACAGACCCACCAGTCCCGGCCACTCGCCGCTCCAATTGGCCACGGTAAGAATGGGCCCTCGATGGGATAACAATCCCGCCAGAATATGCTGGCTGTATTGCCAGACCGTCTCCACTACGATCAGCGGCGCATCGCGAGGAATTTGACGGAATACCTCCATCCCATGCTTCTGGCTCTTGATAAACCCATGGCCCCTACGGGGTCAACGTCGAAACCTCTTTTTACATCGGCTCCAAAGCTGGCTGCCGCGCGCACCACGGCTTGTTCGGCTCTCAACTGAGTGGCCCAGGTTCCCTGGTTGGCCGGGAGCCGCAGATCTCCATTGGCAACCATGATGCAACTTTGTTTCATCGATTTATCCCCCGAGACAGCGTCGTGAATGCTTAGTTACGAATTACAAGAAGAGTTTTGGGTTACCGGTAATCCATTCAGGGAGGAATGGTATAGTCTTTTGTTGAACCCTGTCAAGTTGAGTTAGAGCGCAGAAACAGAACTACTGCAGCTCTCGAGGTTAATTTCAACCTATGTCGATTCGCACACGGAATTCCACCCGGATGAGAGACATTGCAGCAGACCTTGGAACATCGGTGATTACCGTGTCCAAGGCTCTCCGCAATCAAGGCCGAATCAGCACGGAAATGCGGGAGCGGGTGCTGCGTCGCGCCAAGGAATTGAACTACCGCCCCGATCTGACGGCAAGAAGCCTCGCGACCGGACGCACGTACCTCGTGGGCATGGTCGTGCCCGACTTGATGCACCCGTTTTTTGCGGCGATCGCAAAAGCCCTTGCTCGCAAATTGCGCGAAAAGGGCTATAGCCTGGTCATCGCGTCGTCTGACGAAGACCCCATGCTTGAATTACAAGAGATTGAGAGCCTGTTGGCTCGCCGCATCGATACTCTGGTTCTCGCTTCGAGCGAGCATGCAAAGTCCAGCAACATTTTTCGCTGCATCCAAGAGGCGGATATCCCTTACCTGCTCCTCGACCGGCCGGTGCGTGGGCTCAACTCGCACTTCGTCGGCTCCGATGACTTGGCAATCGGTAAACTGGCGACCGAGCACCTGATCGAGCGCGGATACAAGCGCCTTGCCCACATTGGCCTTTCCAGGGTGAGCAACGGCAATCGCCGGCTCGACGGTTTCAAGTCGACTTTAAAACGCCACGGGCGCGCTGTCTCATCCAATATGGTAGTCCTGGTTCAATCGGGAGACGAGCGAGGCGAAGAGTGCGGATTCATGGCGATGCAAAAGCTGCTGACGGCCAAGCCGCGACCAGACGCGGTTTTCTGCTATAACGACATTATTGCCGCCGGCGCCCAAAAGGCCTTACTTGAAGCCGGACTCTCCATCCCCGGGGACGTGGCCCTGATCGGCGCATCAAACCTGGCCGGGCTTTCTTTCTGGAGCATGCTTCAGGTGCCTCTTTCTACCGTTGACCAGGACGTCCCGGAGTTAGCCGCGCAAGCGATGCAACATATTCTGCTGATGCAGAATCGGGAACAGTCGATTGAGCCGAGGAGGACCCTGGTGCCGCTGAAACTGGTCGTCCGCGAATCCACATAGGACCGTCTTGTCTGTCCTCTGTATCGGCGTCGACCAGAATGAGAAACTCCGCCAGACCGTGTGAAATTGCATTGCTTGACACAGCCCCATAGAAGGATGTATTGTGCGCGTGTCAGGTTTACCGGTAATCCACAGGCATTTCCCTTACTTTCAGTAAGTTTGGAGCCATCATGCGCAGTCTCGTTGTCGTTATCTCTTTGGCGCTTGCACTCACACTGCGGCTAGCCGCACAATCGCCTTCCGGCGCAGTTGAACGTAATTCACAGCCGGCCTCGCCCACGGCCCCTACGATCAACCAGGATGCGGCAACGCTTGACCGCATTTGGCAGCAGGCCGTGAGCAAATACGACGCCCCTCGCGCGGCCATGCTCAAGGAGGTCGATCGAGTGGGAGCGGCTGGACCGTTTCGCCCCGACTGGTCGATCCTCGACAAGTACCAGACTCCGCAATGGTACAAGGACGCCAAATTCGGCATCTTCATTCACTGGGGCGTGTTTTCTGTGCCGGCATTTGGCGATGAATGGTACCCGCGCCGGTCTTATTCAATGGATTCACGTGAGTACAAACACCACGTCGCGACCTATGGCACGCACGATAAGTTCGGCTACAAAGATTTGATCCCGATGTTCAAGGCCGAGCACTACGACCCCAACGCCTGGGCTCAGCTCTTCAAAGAGTCCGGGGCAAAATACGTCATCCCGGTCTTCGAGCATCACGATGGCTTCGCAATGTACGACAGTTCCCTGTCTGACTGGACGGTAGTTAAGATGGGGCCTCATCGTGATTTGTACGCTGAACTTTCACGATCCCTGCATGCGCAGCATCTTTATATGGGTGCGTCTTTCCATCGCGCAGAGCACAATTGGTTCTTCTCCCCCGGCAGAGAGTTTACCAGCGATGTGAACGACCCCAAGTTCGCCAGCTTGTACGGCCCTGCGCATCCGCGCATTGCCGCGCCTGAGGCTGATCATGAGCTGATCGAAGACTGGACCTTCGTCAGCCCCGCCTACACCGCGGACTGGCTTGCACGCGCCTCTGAGATCGTCCAGAAATATCACCCCGACATCGTGTGGTTTGACTGGTGGGTCGGTGAGCCGGCGTTCCGCAACGACCTTGCTCGCTTCAGCGCCTATTACTACAACGAGTCGTCGAGCCGCGGCGCTATCGGAGTCATCAATTACAAGGACCACGCGATGAAAACCGCCTCAGCGATCCTCGATGTTGAACGCGGTCAGCTCTCCGACATCCGTCCCTATACGTGGCAGACGGATACCTCCATCAGCAATGTTTCATGGGGTTATATCGAAGGCGATACCTATAAACAGCCGTTGGTCCTAGTTCAGCAGCTTGTTGACATTGTGAGCAAGAACGGCAACCTTCTGCTCAACATCGGGCCTCGTGCGGACGGCTCGATTCCGGATGCCGCGCAACAGGTGCTCCTCGGCATTGGCTCGTGGTTGAAGATCAACGGCGATGCCATCTACGGCACGCACCCATGGAAGATTTATGGCGAGGGGCCCACCAAAGTGGCGGCTGGCGCGTTCCACGACACGGACACTCAGGCATATACACCGCAGGACTTCCGCTTCACCGTCCATGGGGATACTCTCTATGCCATCGAACTCGCCTGGCCTTCGAACAACGAAGCCGTCATTCGCTCCTTCGCGGCCGACGCGCCTGGCGGCCAACTGAAGGTTGCCAATGTGACACTTCTTGGCAACGAGGGCACGGTTCAATTCGAACAGCAGGCGAACGGTCTGCATCTGCATTTGCCCGCCGCGCCAAAGGGAAAGTACGCCTTTGCTTATCGCATTGATCTTCAAGGTGGCTCTGTTGCGTCCGGTTCCCAGCCTCATCTGGACGAGCCTGAATTGGCAGCACCCGCCAGCCTCGTTCAATAGCATTGACATCGAGCCTCCAGAGGCTGAAGCTTGTTCTCACAATGTTGCGAAGATGTTCACCTCCATTTCGGTTCTTGCGCGTAGGGCTGGTGTCGTTCACAGTGGCTGCAGCTGTTGCGCAGGTGAGCTATGGCCAGGCACCTGGGCCAGCAACGCCTGCCGTTCCGACGCCCCCTCCCGCCATCGATGAGAGCGAGCCGCCGCCGTTCGACGCTTATTCGCTGGGCCCGGATTCGCTGCCTCAGCCGTCGGTGCCGGCGGGAAAGAACTTCAGCTTCCAACTCGCGAACTCAAAGATTTTTCCCAACACAGCTCGAACGGTCACTGTCTATATTCCGGCTGCGTACAAGGGGGATAAACCGGCTTGTCTCTATGTCGGTCTCGATGGCCTCGGCTTCAATGCCCCGGTCGTCTTCGATAATCTCATCGCGCAACACGCAATGCCGGTCACGATTGCCATTGGGCTCTCTTCTGGAACGGTTGATTCAGCCAAGCCTCTTCAGAATCCCCGCTTCGACCGCAGCTTCGAGTTCGATAGCCGCAATGACCGGCTGGTCCGCTTCCTTCTCGATGAAGTGATCCCACAAGTAGAGCAGCATCGCACACCGAGTGGCGCTCCGATTCTGGTGTCCAAAGACCCCAACGACAGGGCCATTGGAGGGGCCAGCACTGGAGGCATTGGCGCCTTCACGGTTGCCTGGGAGCGCCCAGAGGCATTTCATCGCGTGTTCACTTCCATCGGTACCTTTGTGGGGATGCGCGGCGGCGAACAGTACTATGTCCTCGTCCGCAAAACAGAGCCCAAGCCGATTCGCATTTTCATGCAGGACGGCGTCCACGATGAATGGGGCGGCGGCCCGGAGATGGGCGACTGGTGGATGTCCAATCAGACCATGAATCGCGCTCTTACTTTTGCGGGCTACGATGTTCGCCATATATGGGGCGCCGGAACTCACAATGGAGGACACCCCTCGGCGATCTTTCCCGACGCCATGCGCTGGCTTTGGAGCGGTTGGCCCGCGCCGATTGAGGCCGGTCAGTCACAGAATCCCGTCCTTCGTTCCATTCTTCAGGCGAATGAGAGTTGGACGATTGTTGCCGAGGGTTGTCCGTCCTTGTCAAGCATCGCCGCCAATGCTCGAGGCCAGATCTTCTACAAAGGAAGCGGGCCTTCCGCAGTGGCCGAGCCTGTCTCAGGGCAGCCAATGAAGTGCCGGCCCGCAGGCGAACCCGCGCCATTTGCGTTCGGGCCCGACGGGAAACTTTACGTCGCTCGTCGCGGAGGCGGCATTGAAGTTTCGTCTGGCTCCGCCGCGAATCAGCCGGCCCGCGTGATCGCCGACCGTCTTCGCTTTCGAAGCTTCACGGTTCTCAGCGATGGTGGAGTTTACGCCGTCACGGAACCCGTCGACGGTGCCAATGAGTTATGGTATGTTACCCCCGGCGGCAAACCTGTTCAGTTCGACACTGGGTTGAAAGACGCTTCGTCGGTCGCGCTTTCTCCCGATGGCCTCTGGCTGTTTGTGGCGCAGAGCCTTTCCCGCAGCGGGCTCAGTTACCGTGTTCTTCCGGACGCAACCGTCGATTCCAAGGAGAGTTTCTACGACTTCTATGTTCCGGCCTGGGCAGACGACGGCGGAGCGATGGCCATCGCCATGGATAAGGAAGGTCGAGCTTACGCGGCTACGCGCATGGGGGTTCAGGTATTCGATCGCAATGGCCGTGTCACGGCAATTCTTCCATTGCCTGGTGGCCTGGCCGCGACCTCCCTATGCTTCGGCGGCGCGGACTTCAGCATGCTTTATGTTGTAGCGGGCAACAAGATATTTCAGCGAAAACTCCGCGTTACCGGCGCTCCGCCATTTCTTCCACCATTCAAACTTCCCCCCTGGGATGCTGGATAAGCATGCATGAACCTGCCAATCCATCTTGCCACTTCAGGGCCGGCTTCGCCATTCCCCTTCCGTATTCCGCGACCAGCCATCAACCCAGTTGGTATGAGTGAATGCCATGCGCTTTAGACCTGCCGTATACGCGATGTTTTTGCTCACTGTCCTCACTGTCTCTTCTGTGTGTCAAACACCGTCCGACACCCAGGACCAGATCGCTCAACATCAGCGCCTTGTGCAGCAATACCTGCAACAGCAACGACCCGACCTGGCAATTCCGGAATTGCAGAAAGTCATTGAGCTCGATCCCGGCAATGTGGATGCTCTCGGAAATCTGGGTGTCCTCTATTTCTTTCGCGGTGATTACAAGGAGTCCGTTCCGCAACTGCGCGCCGCCCTCCAGATCCAGCCCAGCCTCTTCAAGCTGCAAGCACTGCTGGGGCTGGCTGAGCGCAGCCTGGGTGATCAGGCCGCCAGCCGCCAAGACTTGGAAGCAGCGTTCCCCCATTTGACCGAGACCAAGACTCAGGCCCAGGTTGGTCAAGCGCTCATGAGCGACTACACCGTTCATGGAGACCTCGAAAAGGCGGCGACAATTACCTCCATTCTGCTCCAGGCGCAACCCACGGAAATCTCGCTGCTCTATTCGTCTTATAAGATTTATTCGGATCTTGCGGGCAAAGCGATGCTGACCCTGGCCCTTACAGCACCTGCCAGCGCGCAGATGCACCAGATCATGGCGCGGGAATTAGCCAGACACGCGGAGAACGACACCGCCATCGCCAACTATCGCGAAGCCATCAAGATCGATCCACATCTTCTCGGCATTCATTCGGAATTCGGCGATCTGCTTTATCGTTCTCCGGATGCAAAGCTCAAGGCTGAAGCCGAGCAAGAGTTTAATGCCGCGCTGGCAGCCAATCCCGAGGATCAATTGGCCCTGTTGATGCTTGGAAACATCGCGGCAGCGCATGGCAACAGCAGCGCCGCAATCGCTGACTATAATCGGGCGCTCGCAATCGATCCTGACAACGGCGACGTCTGCACCGAACTTGGCAAGGTCTTCGTCACCCTGAATCAGCACGATAAAGCACTCCCGATGTTTGAGCGCGCCGTTCAAATCGATCCGAGCAACTATATTGCGCACTACCGGCTAGGCACACTTTACCGCGAGGCAGGCAGATCGGACGACGCAAAAGAGCAGGTTAACCAGTATCTAACGTACAAGCAGAGGAAAGACAAGTTAGAGAAAGTTTTCAATGACATGCGAGTTCAATCGGGGGATAGCTCAAGAGACGACAATGAAGATGGGATTCGCTGAGGGGATCATCGCCGATGTTTGTGTTTTCATTTCGTCTAACATGAGGGGTTGACAGACGAAAAGGCAGGTTGTATCGTCCTCGATAAGGTTACCGGTAATCCATACAGCGTTTCCAACCTGATTTTGAGAAACAAACTCACTGGAGACCGCGCCGGACACAATTGGAGCTAAGCGGAATCCGATCAGGAGCAATCGATGAATCGACGTTCGTTCATCAGAATGGCTGCCGGCACTTCCGTCGCGCTGGCCACGGCGTTGGGTCACAGCGAACAGGCTGCCAGTTCCAATCCAGACTCAAGAGACGATCTGTACGCGCGCTGGAAAAAACTCGATGACACGATTCGCACGTGGTGGGATGGCGACCTGCATCAGGCCGACGAGACGGCGATCCGCAACGATCCGAAAAAGACGTTGATCTTTCTTCCCTTCCCCTATAGTTCGGGCGGTGGATCGCAGGCCGCATTTCCTGAGATCTACGGTTGGGATACCCAGTTCATCGATCTCGCTTTGCTCGCCCACGGACGCACGGACATCGTGCGCTGGCAAATTCTCGATCAACTCTCGATGATCGATCGCTTCGGCAAAGTGCTGAACGGCAACCGCACGTTCTATCTCGGACGCGGCCAGCCTCCACTGCTGCCGTGGAGTGTGCAAAACTATCTTCTCGCAAAGCAGGATGAGGACTTGGCGATCCGTGCTTATCCCAGCCTCGAACGCGAGTACACAGGCTACTGGTGCGGCCCCGATCACAGTACGCCGATCGGCCTCTCCACTTGCCGCGACACCGGCTCCAAGGATGGCCTCTCCGCTGAGGAAGATGCGGAATGCGAATCCGGTCTGGACTTTACCCCGATCTTCGGCGGAGATGTGCGCCGCTGCGTGCCTCTGCACATCAACACTTCCCTGGTGCGCTATGCCCAGGTGATGGCAGGGCTGGCCGAGCGCTTCGGCTGGAAAGATAAAGCCGCCTCATGGCGCAAGCAATCGGACGAGCGCGCCCAGCGCATCGACAAATACTGCTGGGACGAAAAGGAAGGTTTCTACTTCGAGTATGACTACGTGAGCGGTCGGCGATTGCCCTATTACTCCCTGAATCGCTTTTGGCCCTTGTGGGCGGGGATCGCTTCAACAGAGCAGGCGCGGCGCGTAGTCGAACACCTCGACAAGTTCGACCGGCCCTTCGGGCTCACGTTTACCGACAGAGATTATCCCAATCCGCATGGTCACTTTGGCGCCCTTGAATGGGCCTATCCAGAAAGCTGGCCGCCCCAGCAGATCCTGGTAGCGCTGGCGCTGCAGCGTTACGGCTTCAGCGAGCAAGCCCGTTCAGTGAGCCGCCGCTACATTTCAAATGTCGTCACTACATGGGAGAAGACAGGGATGACATGGGAGCGCTATAACGGCGTCTCGGGTGGGAATCGCGTTCCCCTCGAGCGCGCGGATCCGGCTCCGCTGCACGGATTCTCATCCGCATCCGCAGTTGTGGTTGGACGGATCGTTTTCGCCGCGCAATCATAGTTGTAACTGTGCAGGACAGATGACAAGAGGACGGTGATGGATGAACAGACGAGACATGTTGATTGGCGCGAGCGGGCTCGTTCCCGCAATGGTTGCGGCATCGGCGGCTATCAGTCCCTTGGCCGAAGCAAAGCCGGAGCGCAAATTGAAGATCATCGTTGCCGGTGGACATCCGGGCGATCCGGAGTATGGCTGCGGCGGCACTATTGCGCGGCTCTCGGCATTAGGACATGAAGTTGTATTGCTCTACCTCAACGACGGTGGCTGGCCTCCTACGCCACCGGCAGCGCGCATTGCCGAAGCTGCCAAGGCTTGCCAGATCCTGAAGGCACGCCCGGCGTTTGCCGGTCAAGCCAACGGGCACGCGATCGTCGATGGCACACACTATGACTCGTTCCAAAAAATCATCGAGACCGAAAGTCCCGATGCAATTCTCAATCAGTGGCCCATCGACAATCACCGTGATCATCGCGCCATCTCCATGCTCACTTACGATGCGTGGTCACAACTGAAAAAGCGGTTCGCGCTGTACTACTACGAAGTGTCCGACGGCGAGGACACGATGCAATTCGCGCCGGATCACTTTGTCGATATCACCGGGGTCGAGGAGCAAAAGCGATCCGCCTGTTTCGCCCACGCCAGCCAGGATCCTGATCGGTACTACGAAGTGCAAGATGCGGTTGCTAATTACCGCGGCCTTCAAAGCGGGTACAAAAGGGCGGAAGCATTTGTCCGACAGATCCAGAACCCTTACGACATCTTTGCAATGGCTGGGCTGCCGGTGCGGTGAATGTGTTCATCGAGATAACTCGGCGAAAAGCTCGTTGTAACTGAGGAGAAGCCTTTTGAAAAAGCTTTATTGCTGGCGTAAATTCGGTTCCGCCGCCTTGATCGCCGGGGCGTTTGTTATCTTCAACAGCATTGCATGCTGGGCGCAGGAATCAAATGCCTCTTCCCCAAAAGATGCCTACCTGGCCAACAACCGTCAGCCTGACGCACGCTATAAGACCGATGTTCTGGTCGTCGTCGCACATCCTGACGATGAAGTAATGGCTGCGGCCTACGTTGCCCGCCTCATCGATCAGGGAAAGCGCGTTACGCTGGTGTGGACAACGCGCGGTGACGGCGGCACCAACGACTCCGGCCCTGAGCAGGCGGCCGCCATGGGCGACGTTCGTGAGGTGGAGGGGATCCGCGCAGCGACTCGTTTGGGCGTGACGAATATATGGAATCTCGGCGGCCCCGATACTCCCACCCAGAATCCGCTTGAGTCGCTGGAAACCTGCAACCATGGCCGTTGCCTTGACCGGCTGGTTCGAATTGTGCGTCTCACGCGGCCCTCGGTAATCCTCACCTGGCTGCCTGTAGGAGTGACCGGCGAGAATCATGGCGATCACCAGGCCTCCGGCATTATGGCTACGGAAGCATTTGATCTTGCCGGCGATCCTACAGCGTTCCCAGAGCAAGTGACGCCGGCACGCGAGCCCAACCAGAACATGAACCGGCTGGAAGGGCTTCGTGTGTGGCAGCCGCAGAAAATTTACTACTTCTCTAACCCCACGCACACTGAATTCTTCAAAGGAGAGGGTCCCGAATATTCAGCCGCTGATATATCTCCGAGCCGCCACGTCAGTTATGGTCAAATCGCGGCGGAGGAATTTGCGGCGCACCGTTCACAAGGCGGAGGCAAGGTGGAGCAGGCGTTGCTAGCTCACCAGTCGGATGCTTTGGAACACCCCATTCCTTTCAATGAACCGACGCGATTCATTCTCGGGAAATCGCTGGTGTCCTCCACGCCAAGCGATGATGTTTTCGCCGGAATCGTGCCAACCGGAATCCCGTTTCATCGTGCGCCTGGATATGAATCACCCGCGATCTCGAGCCCGATATTTCACATGGGTTCGCCCTGGTATTTCTACAAGGCGTTCTGGCAAGCGCATGGCATCGAACACCTGACAAATCTAGTACCGGCCGAAGTGACAATTCCTGTCGCAGGAAGCCTGAACATCCCGCTGATCGTCGATAACCCTCTAGACAAAAACATTGCTGTGACCTTTAAGGTGCAGGCTCCTCCTGGGTGGACGGTAACACCGGTGGAAGATGCTTCAGTGGAACCGCACTCACAGTATTTTCTGCGGGTGCATGTCACGGCTCCTGCCACTCGACTCGATGGATGGCAGGAGTTTGCAGTGACCGCGGTGTCCGACGGCAAGAGCATCGGCAAAGTGACGCTGCGGGTCGAACTAGCCAACTGGGCGCTGCCTCAATAGATCTCCGGAAGAGGCGCAGGCAATCATGGTTGAGTCAAGTGGAAGGCCTCGGCCTGAAATGGCGATGCAGGCAAGCCCGCGCCATTCCACAGGTTGCAGTCTGGATCGCCGGCCCAGCCGTATCTCACATACACTGGCGCTCTAATTGAGTCTGCCGAGACCACCACCGTATCGCCTTCGATTTTGGCCTCGGCAGGAACATACTTCTCATCGGCCGCAGCCACAGAGAAGCCACGCAACGCCCCGTTCTTCGCCGTCAAGCCAGACTGCGAGTGGTCAAAGCGAATGCGCAGCGACGCGCCATCGCCAGTGACTTCGCGAAACAACGGCCCTGAATATTCGATTCGTTCTCCGTAGGCGAGGGCGCGAGCCGCGAGAGCCAGGCGCAGACCAACATCCTGCTTGTTCTTGGGATGAACATCGTCCGAATCTCCAATATCAATGGAGACAGCCATAGCCGTATTCTTCAAACCAAGTGTCTGGCGCTGCGCTTCGCGGATCTCAGGCCATAGCCCACCACGCTTCCAGTTCGCAATCTGCACATAGATGAATGGGAAATCGCCTTGTCCCCAGTGGCTTCTCCAATCCTCAATCAAGGTTCCGAATAGTCGCGCATACACGGCCACTGCATCGGGATAACTATTGGATTCGCCTTGGTACCAAATCACCCCTTTGATCGGGAACGGAGCGATGGGCGCGATCATGGCATTGTAAATTCCAGCGGGCTTCCATGATGCCGGATCGGGACGCCACGGCGGAGCCTCCACCGGCTTGCCCGCGGCCTTCGCGCTATCGTAGTCGGCTTGCTGTTTTTTCGCCGCTAAAAGCAGTGTAGGTAACTCGTCCATCTGCGTTGCGCGCCGAGCGAACACGGGCATGAGAGATGCGTCCGCCGACAGCGCGTTCAAGCTGGTCCATGCTTCAGCCGGCGTCCCGCCCCAGGTAACATCGATAACTCCAATTGGGGTGTCTTGATCCTGCTGTACATCTCTGGCAAAGAAGTAACCCACCGCTGAAAACTCGGCAACGCTTTCTGGAGTGCATGCGCTCCAGCCGCGCACCAAGGCTATGTTATCCAGCGGATAGTCAGAGGATCCCGTCGCCACATGGAGCAGGCGTATGCGAGGATAGTTTGCCGCGGCAATCTCTTCCTTCTCGTGGTTCACTCCGCGGTTTGACCCTTCGGCCATGGGAAACTCCATGTTGGACTGCCCGGAAGCAATCCACACGTCGCCGGCCAATACATCCTCCAGCACAGTTTTGTTTGTCCCCGTCACTTGCAACTGGAAAGGTCCGCCTTGTTCGCCGGGGCGCAGATAGACGCTCCATCGCCCTAGTTCATCTGCGATGCTCTGCTTGGTTTCTCCGCGAAAAGTAACTGTGACGGGCTCTTCGGGCGAGGCGGAACCCCAGACATGGACGGGCATGTTTCTTTGAACCACCATGTGATCTGCGAAAAGGGCAGGTAAGTGCACCTCCGCCCGCGCGGTCATCACGCAGGGCAAAATGAGAGAGGCGACTGCTATGAAATTTAATGGTCTAACAATGCTGGCAAATCGAGACTCTGGCATAACTCAACTTCCTGATTGATTCAAGTGGCGTTCTGAGTTTATTCATGGCTCGTTAGTCGCGAAAAAGAAAGGGTGGCAAAATTCGCCACCCTTTCACCTTCAAGCAATGGTCGATTAGAAGGTAAATTTGGCAATGATCTCAGCACTACGCCCACCGACAGTCAAAGATGTGATGGCTGCCTCGTGTCCCGGCCCGATGAAAGCATCCGGCTGACCGAAGCTAGGATGATTTAGAACGTTGTTCGCGTCGCACCGAATCTCCAACTTCGATTCGCGCCACACGGTGAAGCTCTTACCAAGGGAGAAATTGATATCCGAGAGCCCCGGTCCGCGGATGCTGTTGCGGCCCGCGTTCCCATACGCTGCCGGTCCCGGATCGGTGAAAGCGTTTACGTTGAACCACTGTGAGAGCTGGTGGTAGCCGGTGCCGTACAAACTAGCCCCCGGAACTACGTTGGCAAACTGGCTTCCGGCCTGGGCATATGTGTGCCATGCATCGGACGTTTCAGGGGTGAACGGATTTCCAGACTGCCAGATAACGGTGCCTGAGGTCTGCCACCCGCCGATGATCTCGTCGAGCAAGTTGCTGTTGTTGAGGAACTGTGCACCGCGACCGAAGGGCAGCTTATAAACAGCGCGCCCCTTGAACATGCTGCGAATGTCGAAAGCCGCGGGTCCATAATTCGACTGCAGATTCCATCCATTCTGTCCAGTGTTGTAGACACAGTTCCAGGCACAGTTGTCGGCCTCGTCCAAAAACTTGGACCACGTGTAGTTGAAGTTGAACTGAAGACCGGAACTCATGCGTTTCTCGATCGTGGCTTGCAGTGCGTTGTAATTGGAGATGGCGTCCCACTGTTGCCCAGAGACCGACTGGTAGTTTGGATACTGGCGAGCATTGGTAAGACCTTGGGTATCATTTTGCCCAAGTGCACTTTCCGGGATCTGATTGAGATCCATCCAGCGTTCCTGGTGATACCCATGACTTCCGACATAGGCAACATTCGCGGCAAGGTTGGGCCCAAGAGTGCGTTGAATATTCAGGTTGTATTGCCAGATTTCCATGGGCGGAGTGTGAAAGAGATTATAGTGCACCGACTGGCCGTTGAGTGCGTCCGGAGCGGTAGGGGCAGTCAAGTAACGTGAGTTGATCGGTGCGCCGTTTTGTCCCTGATCGTTTACGGAGCCGTCCTGATCGAGGAGGAGCACGGGCAAAACGCCGTTGGTGTTATCACCTTCATTGCCTGACGAACCAAACACTCCACCTGTGCCTTGCGAGCCAATCTGGTCATTGTATGCGTACAGACCAATCGCCCCACGAATCACTGTGCTTGGTCTCGCCTGCCATGCGACACCGAACCTCGGCAGGAAGATATTCCAAATAGAAGCGATATCATCCATGCGGCCATTGGTATGGGTAGTTCCATACCACATCGCTCCCAGCGTATTGACCACCCCAAAAGGGTTGGGCGCCGGATTTACAATCGTTGGATCGAACAAACGTGAGTTTCCATACTTCTCGTGGTTAGGAGTCCATCCTTCCCAGCGCATACCAGCGTTCAGAGTGAGGTTCGGCCGGATCTTGATGTCGTCCTGTACGAAAGCCTGTAGAGACTTATACCTTTCATATTCCATCGGCACATTGGTCGCGCTCCAGCTGTTAGCCTGTCCTAGCAGGAAGTCCGCGTAAGCCAAGCCGCTGGTTTGATCGCCTTGAGTTGACTCAGTGTAGGCGCCGCTGAAGTTCACGGCCCCGGCATCGATACTGCCCCATGCCGCGCTTGCGTTAACCTGGTAGTCCAGAAATTCTCAGCCGAAATGGAGAATGTGCTTGCCCTTGATGATCGTCATTACATCCGTGGGTTCGCCTATGATCTGGTGCTGGATGGCGTTCGTTCCACCTGAAAGGCCCCAGATTCCGGTGCCGTTGATATTAACTTCAGGAAACATATCAGCTTTGTTCCAGTCGATACCGAGCTTGGCCGGGTACCCCTTATCGAGCGTCGCAGGTATGTACCAGTTATTCTGCGTTGAAAAGCCGGCATGGAATTCATTAACCATGGCGGAGCTGAACGTCCAGACATCGGAGATTTGCGCTGTGATTGCGGTGTTATGCGCGTCGGTGCAATTGATTGGGCAATCGTTGGTCAGCTCATTGCCCTGGCCATAGGTGTAGAACTCGGTTGCGGTCAAGCGGTTTTTCGGGGTGATGTCGTAGTCCACACGATAGAAATAGGACCACCCTGGGTTGCTGACCGAGTAATTGTAAAACACGTTATTCGTTGTGATGCCTTGGTTCACTGTCGGATTGGGAACGTTGGGAGTGGGATAGTACTTCTGAATAGCCTGCGCAACGGGGGACATCAGGCCGCTGGGAATCTTATTGCCGTTGACGTAATCGCAGGCATAGTATTCGCACGCAAAAGACTGCCGGTGCAAATTTCCGTTAGCATCGACAACCTGCGTCGTCGGGTCATAAACAGGCGGAGCTCCGGTAAAGTCGCCGTTCATCCACGCCTGAGTCGGCACGGTTTCAAATCCGTTCGATGGGCTCTCGTTCTGGCTGTAGTTGTAGTTGAAAAAGAAGAAGAGCTTCTTTTTGAATGTTCCAAATGGAACCGGCCCGCCGAACGAGCCACCAAAGTAGTTGCCGCGCGTAATCGGCACCGTTTGCAACTGACCAAATCCATAGGATGCGGCATTCAGAGCGGTGTTTTGGAAGTACTCAAACAGATCGCCGTGGAAATGGCTGGTGCCGCCTTTGCTGATCTGGTTGTAGAGCACGCCTCCGTTTTCATACTGAGCTGACCCGGCACTGGTAATCATCTGCACTTCTTGCAGACTGTCGAAGTTGTAATCGTAAGAGTTTCCGTTGGACGGCAGCGACATGGTGGTGCCGTCACCGAGCACGTTATAAAAGACGGCGTTGCCATTGACCGATGCTTGCTGGCCCGGGTCTGCGGCAGAACCACCGCCTGTCGGAGAAGCTGCTGCCCCTGGTGTAAGGACGACGAAATTCTCCCAACTCGGAGTCCCCTGATTAGGCAGATCCTTCAACTCCTGCTCCGCCATGGTGGTGGATTGCGAGCCGGTCTCTGTCTGAAGCAGCTGAACATCCGTTGTGACCTGTACAGTTTCGGTGGTAGCACCAACCTGGAGGTGGCCGTCGATGGTGAGCGTCTGCACCTCGAGAGTCACCGGGCCGCGAATATATTCCTTGAAACCATCTTTCTCGAAGGTGATGAGATAGTGATCCGTAACAATCGAGCCTGTGTCGAAAAGCCCGGTTCCATCCGTTGTGTATGTGGTGATTATGTCCTTATCGACATCCTTTACCGTGACCGTCACTCCGGGAATGACAGCGCCGGTACTATCGAGCGCCGTTCCACGGATGTCTCCTGAGTTCGTATTCTGAGCAAACGCCGAACTTACGCACAGCAAGACGGCGAGCACGATACTAAACCGAATCGTATTTCGCATAGGTGCCTCCTAAATTTACTGCCGTTGCACTGAATCGTTCTTGTTCCGTTGAAGATGTTGCGAAAAAGCGCCCGTCGTGCTCTGCATCCAGACGCCTGAACTCGGCTCGTTCTGCACGTGCTGTCTCGTTCAAGCAATACAAAACTTACGGGCCCACTCGTGATGGACCGTGATGGTTGAAGTAACCGGTTGCGCAGGTCAATTACTGCCTCGATTACTGGTAACTTGTGCGTAAAGCAATTGGTCGGTAATTCCCTGTTGATCCGATCGCGGAGTCATCCAATCGCTCCCCAGCGTTCCATCTGTCTGCTCCCCTGGGAAATAACCCCACAACCACCAACTGCCGCCAACTGGCTGCTCACTTTTTTTGAAGGTCGGCCCTCCCTGCGCACCACACTTGCCGTTCATGTAGTCGAGCAGTGTCTGTGCCCAGAGCCGGTCCTGCTTCGTTTCCAGATTCGAGCCCATCTCCCCTACCCATACCGGCGCGATGTTCTTCGTATAGAGGTAGCCCCAGTCTTTGTTCATGTGCTTAATTAAGGTCGAAGGTTCATCGTTGTCCTTGAAGTCATACACCTTGGTGTCGTATTCATGAACCGAATACACAACCTGGTTCTTGTACTTCAACACCACCGGCTTGGCCGCCACACCGGCGACCCCGCCTACTGCAGACAGATCTCCTTCCGGCCCGATGCCCGCCAAACCATTGCCGGTATTCGAAGTGCTTTGCGGCCCCTCGCAGATAATCAGCAGTTTTGGGTTTTGCGCCAGAAGTGCGTTGCCGAGCTCCGTATACATTCGCCAGATATCGGTCGGCCCACCCATTCCCCAATTGAGGGATGCAGTGCCCGCGCCTTGGCTCAGCGGCTCATTATCCAGGTCATAGCCGATCACTGTCGGGTTCTCGCGGTAACGGCGCTCCAGCGCGAGCGTGTTCACTTTGAACTGCTCTGCCGTCACCGTGCCGGGATTTCCTGATCCGTCTGTTCCGTCCGTCCCCGGCCCCTTGTCGAACCACAGGCCGTTCGTCTGCTGTCCGCCCCAGCCGTGATCGCCGCCATCGTTGGTGTGGTGATCGAAGATGACGCGCAAGCCGATGGAGCCCGAATACTCGACAATCTTGTCCAGCACCTGCATGCTCGACAGGCCCTTGAACTCAGGGTTCAGGTCGTAATTAATAGCTCCCGTTTTCGGCGAGCCGTTCAACAACGCATCGGACCATGCTATGCGTATGGTGTTGAAGCCATCGGCGACCATCCCTCGCATCGTCGTCTGATAATTGACGGATCGCAAAAATCGCGGCGCAAAGTCGAGGCCATCCCCTCCTGATACGCCCACCGATGCAATCCGCACCGGCGTTCCCCGCGCATCCACAATCTGCGAGCCTCGGGTCGTGAGCCAGCCCTTGGGAAGCAGTGAGGCGCCTCGGCCTGCAGATCCGGCCGGTAGCGCCGCACTGCTGGGAGATGCTGGTAACGCAGCACCTGCTTTCACGAAGCGGAGCTGCGATTGTGCACCACATGCTGTTGCGAAAAGGTACAGTACGCACAACCCAACCGCAAACGAACGGAATCCGGGAACCTCTGCAACTCGCGCGCCGACGATCGGGTTGCGGAAGGCTTGAGCGTCTGCAAACGTTATCATAATCTCCGACATCACTCTCATTCCGGCCTTGCTTTCAACGCCACCATCAATTCGGTTCTCTTTTGTTACCGGGCACTTCCTGGGGCCGTCGGTTGCCGTCTGGATTACCGCAAACCCTTGTTTTTTGGCCTTGGGTTACCGGTAACCTTAATGTGCGAGAAAATATTATTGGTTGTTTGGCGAAATTGTCAACAACAGAATATTTCTCGCCTTGCCGCAGTCCCTTTCCGGATTCCTGAACCATGCTCGGCACTGCGGATCCGGATGCATGGCAGATCTTGAAACCACCAGATTCTGCACATCTAATCACTGTTTGAGCTGCCTCTGCATACCCCTCTACACCAGGTACCGACAACTTGCACTGTGCCGAATTTCGCTTGCGGAACACGACTATCAAGAGCTCCAGGATTGTTCGATCTCTTCAAGCGACCTGCCGCGGGTTTCCGGAAGACGGGAAAAGAAGATCACTCCAATCGCGCAGATGCCTGCGTATACGCCAAACGTTCCAGCCGCGCCTACCGACCGCACCAGCGTGAGGAAGGAGTTGGAGACGGCGATACAGCTAAGCCATAAGACAGTGGTGGCAATGGACATGGCTCGTCCTCGGATATTGGTCGGAAATATCTCCGACATATAGACCCAGGCTGCGGGACCGAGTCCCGTGGCGAAAGCTCCCACATAGAGCATGGTGCTGCCGACAACGAGTGGGAAAAAAGGCTTCGTGCGGTGAAAGGCAACGACCAGCAGCAGCAACGAGGCAAGCATCACGGCCACCGAACCGGTAAGCAAGGTGCGGCGCCCGATGCGATCCATGATGAGGAGGGCGATCAGCGTGAAGAGGAGATTGGTGACCCCCACCAGAACGTTGGCTGCGAATGCGTGCCGATCGCTTCCCCCGTTACCATGAGTGACGAACAGCAGCGAGCCATAGTAGAGGACAGCGTTGATTCCAGTCACCTGTTGCAAGGCGGCAATGACGACCGCGAGAATGAGGGGCCGACGCAACCGGCCGACCCAGCCGGGGTCCGGATTCTCCTGGGCGATCGCGAAACGGATCGCTTCAATCTGTTCCGCGCGGTAGGCCTCGCCACCAATCACGCGGAGCGACTGATTTGCCTCATGCAAACGATGCTGCTGGATGAGCCAACGAGGACTTTCCGGAACAAGGCGGAGACAGACGATGAAAGCAAGGGCCGGGCCGGCCGCGGAGCCGAACATCCATCGCCATGCCGACTCGCCGGCAACGGCAAGCGACCAGTTTGTGCAATAAGCCATGAGAATGCCCGTGACAATCGCCACCTGGTTGAGAGTCACGATGCTGCCGCGCTTGTGTGGCGGCGCAACCTCAGCAAGGTGGAGGGGAGCAATCGTAGAAGCCAGGCCGATGCCGAGGCCGCCGAGCAAGCGGGCCGCCATAAATTCGCTAAAGGTCGCGGGAATCGCGGCGAATATCGCGGATAGAAGAAAGATCGAGCCGCTGAGGCGAAGGATGGATCGGCGTCCAAAACGGTCGCTGAGCACGCCTGCGAGCATGGCCCCAAAGAGGCAGCCATACAGAAGACTGCTGGCGGCAAACTCCACCTGAAGTTCAGAGAGGGCAAAGTGAATGCGCAGAGTTAGCAGCGCGCCATTGATGACGGCGGTATCGAAGCCGAACAGCAGACCGGCAATCGCGCCCGTGATCGCGATGGAATAGATGGAGCCGGAACGGAAAGACGGCTGAGCAGGCAAGTTCTCAAAGCTCCTGGGGCCGGCGTAGCAAACTCCGACGCCCGGCAAACTTAACCATTTGACATCGAACGAACATAATCTGTCAATCTTACCTAGAAATAGCGCTATTTAATGCTCTTTTTTGTCTAAAAGGAGCATTTTTGCTTGCCCAGGCTTTTGGCGCGAGCTATGATCGGTTGCAATGAACACGAAATCTCTGACAGGAACAATGAGTCCGCCGGCACCGATTCGCATGGATTTAAGGACCGGCTCGATGGGCAACGACGCCCGAATCGAGCGTGGATGCAAGACACTTGGCCAGATGAATCGCGTCTTTCTCGATGAGCACGCTCGGAGTCTGGCGGACCCGGCGACAGTCGTGTATGCGGTGGAGTACTGGAAACCGGTGGCCCAGGGCACCGAGGGCGGTCTCTATTGGGGAAACTCGACAGTGTTTCCTGGAATGGTCGGCGAAGAGTACTTCATGACGCGCGGCCATTTTCATGCCCGGCGTGATCGGGCGGAATTTTATACGACCGTCTCCGGGGCAGGAATGCTGGTGTTGATGGACGAGCAGCGGCGCGCCTCCGTCCAGGAGATGAGCCCGGGAACAACCCACTACGTTCCTGGCGGAATGGCGCACCGCGTGGTAAACACGGGCGATGCCCCATTGACGCTTGTAGCGTGCTGGCCGAGCGATGCGAGCTACGATTACGCCACCATTGGCGAGCAGGGATTCAGCTTGCGGGTGATGTGCCGGAGTGGTCGTCCCATGCTTCTGGTGCAACCGTGAGCGAACTGGCGATCGGAATCGACATAGGCGGTTCGCACGTGGAGTACGGGTTCGTTCGTGGAAGCGAGTTGCTGGCGTCGGAAACGATCCCGGTGCGGGAGCCGTTGCTGAAAGCTGTGTTGCCGGAAGTGGAGTCAGGGGTTCGGAGGCTGGCAGGACGGCTTGGTCTGGAACTACATCTCATGGCCGGAGTGGCGCTGGGGATTTGCGCGATTGTCGATGGAGCGAATTCGCTGCTGGCGACGAATGGGAAATATGACGACGGGGTAGGCTTCAACTTTGCCCAATGGTCCAAGAGCAGCTTCGGACTCCGATGCCGGGCGGAGAACGATGCGGGGCTGGCATTGCTGGGAGAGCATTTCGCAGGCGCGGCCTGGGGCTTTGACGATGCCGTGTTGATCACGCTAGGCACAGGAATTGGCGGAGCCGTGATGTTGAACGGGAAGCTGCTCCGGTCGGTTGGGCGAAAAGCAGGGGGGCTTGCGGGCCATCTGGGAGTCTCGTGGCAAGGGCGGATTTGCAGTTGTGGGAATCGCGGCTGCGCGGAAGCTGAAGCTTCGACGGCCTCGCTCGATGCGATTTGCCGCGACCATGAAAGCTTTGCTGGGAGCGCGCTTTCAGCCGCCGCCAGAACGATCGATTTCCGCATGCTGTTTGAGGCCGCGGATGGGGGCAATACTCTGGCCCGCGAGGTGCTCGACCACTGCATCGGGGTATGGTCTTCGTTGACCGTTTCGTTGATCCATGCCTACGATCCGCAGGTGCTCGTCTTCGGCGGCGGAGTCATGCATCGTCAGGAAGCAATTCTGCCGAAGATCCGTGAGCATGTTGGCCGCCACGCCTGGGCAGAAAAGGATTCAGTTAAGATAGTGCCTGCCATGCTTGGTTCCTCTGCGGCGTTGTTAGGCGCATTCCCGCTGTTGCGAGACAACGCATGAAACAGCCAACAAATTACGATAAGCTGCCGACGATCCCGGTCTCGGGCGATTCTTCTCTGTGTCATTGTGGCTGGCCGACCATGGCAAGTGTGGTGCGCGGCTGTATTCCTGAAGGCAAACGCGCAGTCGTGGTGGCGGAATGCTATCCGGGAGTGGACCTCGATGAAGTACGGTCAGGGTTGGATGAGCTGGCTGATATCGCAATCTGCGCGGAGAATGCACTGAAGTCTCCGGAAGAGTTAGCCGCGCTGCTGGCTCCTTTTCTGGGAGACGACCCTGTCTTTGGAAAAATGGTGGACCCGGATTTGGCAGCGATGGGTAAAATGTTCGACACTGCAAAGACGGCGCAACTACGCAGAGAGATCGCCGACGCCCGCGGCCATGTCTTGATCTATGGAACGGGTGCGGCCTACATCGCAGAACGATGGGAGCTTCTGCTTTATTGCGATGTAACCCGCTGGGAGATACAGCAGCGCCAGCGCAGGCACAAGACAGCTAACATTGGTGCACAGAACGCATCCAGTTCCGCCGCGGAGTTATACAAGCGGGCTTACTTCTTCGACTGGCGTGTCGCGGATGCCGAGAAGCATTGCCTGCATCGTGCAATCGATTTTTATCTCGATACAAATCTTGCGCAAAGTCCGAAAACGATTTCGGGTACCGACTACAGGGAGGCATTGGCCCAGGCAACCCGGCGGCCGTTTCGGGTGGTGCCGTTCTTCGACCCAGGGCTGTGGGGTGGGGAGTGGATGCGCAAGCACTTCGACCTGCCCGGCGACGCGCCAAACTTCGCATGGTGCTTCGATTGCGTGCCGGAGGAGAACAGCCTGCGCTTCGGCTTCGGCAATCTAGTGATCGAAACACCCGCGCTGTCATTGGTGCACGAGCATGCGGAAGAATTGCTTGGCAGCGCGATCGTGAAACAGTTAGGCGCCGAATTTCCCATCCGCTTCGATCTTCTGGACACGGTAGAAGGCGGCAATCTCTCGCTTCAGGTTCATCCAATGCGCACGTATATCGCGGAGCACTTCGGCATGCCCTATACGCAGGACGAGAGCTATTACCTGCTGGACGCGGAACCGGATGCGGAGGTCTATCTGGGGCTGAAACCCGGGACCAATCCAGAGGAAATGATTGAAAGCCTTGAAGCAGCGCAGGCCGGCGGACCTCCGTTTCCAGCGGAGAAGTACGTGAATGCGTGGCCGGTTAAGAAGCACGATCATGTCTCGATCCCAGCGGGAACGATTCACTGTTCGGGAAAGAACAGTATGGTGCTGGAGATCAGTGCCACTCCGTACATCTTCACGTTCAAGCTATGGGACTGGGCGCGGTTGGGCATGAACGGATTGCCGCGGCCCATCCATCTGAAACATGGCCTTGCGAATCTTCAATGGAATCGCGACCGGGAGTGGGTTGAGAAGAATCTGATCAACCAGGTATGCGAAGTTGGTCGAGGCGAGGGATGGTGCGAAGAGACGACGGGTCTGCACGGACTTGAATTCATCGAGACGCGGCGCCATTGGTTCACCGCTCCCGTGTTGCATGACACGCGCGGCACGTTGAACGTATTGAACCTTGTCGAAGGAGATGAAGCTGTGGTGGAGAGCCCGGAGAAGACATTCGAACCATTCATCGTCCATTATGCCGAGACGTTTATCGTGCCGGCTTGTGTCGGGCGCTATCTGATCTCTCCAACAAAGAAAGCAGTAAAGCCGTTAGGCACGATCAAAGCTTTTGTACGGAGCAAAGCATGAAGGCAGTGGACGCAGGGCTGGATCTGACGATGGATGCGGACACGATGGAGTTCCGCTACGGCAAAGGAGTGACCGGGCCAGCACCGGAGTTTCGAACATTGAACGCGATTCGCGCTAGCCTGCTGGATCCCGAGTGCAGCGGGCCTAGCCCGGTGTATTCGATCGCTATGGACGTGCACCGCAATGAAGACAAGGACGACCTCAACGCGCGCTACCTGCTCTTCGGCGTTGTCGCGTATGCAGCCGGACAACTCGGGAAGGAACCGGTGCGCAGCCAGGGACACGTTCACGCCATTGCTCCGCATAATGGATGGTCTCCACCGGAGTTATTCGAGATTTGGAAAGGCCGGGCGATTGTCTACGCGCAGGAACGCACGACGGACGCCCCCGGCCGATGCGTCGCAGTCTCTGCCGGCCCCGGAGAGAAGGTCGTTGTGCCGCCGGGCTGGGCTCACGCGGTGATCAACGCGGACACCACGCAGTCCATGGCGTTTGGTGCGTGGTGTGACCGGCAGTACGGCTTTGAATACTCCGGCGTGCGCAAGCACCGGGGTCTGGCTTACTTTCCACTGGTGCGAGCGGATGGAACAATCGAGTGGCTTCGGAACAGCCGTTATGGGGCAGCCACGTTGGAAGAGCGAACCAGCCGAAGCTATCCCGAGTTGGATCTCGATCCGATCACGCCTATTTACACGCAGTATCACAACAATCCGCAGTCAGTGGACTGGGTAGCGCAGCCATCACGCTTCGCGAAACTATGGCCGGAGTTTGTACCATAAGCCGCAGCGGAATTTCTTCGGGGGAATATGAACTCAGAACGCAGGATTCTCAAGGTCATTTGGCGCAGCGTATCAGCGGTCGCATTCCTCTCCGCGGCGGCACAATGTGCAACGGCACAAAACGCGCAGCGCGTAACTATATCGCTGAACGGACAATGGAACGTGGAAGAAAGCATTGGTCCCGACGAGATTCCGAAGAGCTTCGGACATACCGTGCCGGTGCCCGGATTGACCCACTCCGCCGTTCCAGCATTTCCGGACGTTGATCAGTACCAGACCCGGCAGTTGCTCTCGAACCTGGTGCAGCAGGGCAGATATAGCAACGCCGACTTCGAAAAGCTCGGCGATGCACGCGGCGTCTCACACCAGAAACGAAACTACTTCTGGTACCGGAAGACGTTTCAAGCTCCTGGCCAGGCGGCGGTAGCGTTGCTCAAAGTAAACAAAGCGCAATTCGGCATGGTGGTGTTTCTGAACGGCACACGCATCGGCGAGCACGACCCATGCTTTACCGCCGCGTACTTCGATGTGACGCATGCGATCCGTTGGAATGGTCCCAACGAGTTAACGATTCGGATTGGTGCGCATCCAGGGGTTCTTCCCGCCAATGTTTCACAGGGAACCGACTTCGAGAAAAACCGCTGGACCCCGGGCATCTACGACGATGTCACCCTGATGGCGATGAACAACCCGGTGGTCTCCACGGTGCAGGTGGCTCCGCAGTTACAGAGTTCCAGCATCCTCGTCCAAACCGAGTTGCACAATTACGCGAATCATGCGATGACCACTCGAGTGCGGCAACAGGTCTTTGAACGAATATCTCGCACCCCGGCATCGGAAAAGACCGAGATCGAGGTGGAGTTGCCCGCAGGTGCGACAAAAACCGTGCAGCAAACGTTGCCTATTCCCAAGACGCATCTATGGAGCCCCGAAGATCCGTTCTTGTATCAGCTCGCTACCTCCACGACTGGCGATAACACCACCACTCGTTTCGGCATGCGGGAGTTTCATTTCGATACGGTGACCCAGCGCGCTTACCTGAATGGCCGGCCATATTTTCTGCGCGGATCCAACATTACTCTGCATCGTTTCTTTGAAGATCCGGCCGTCGGAACTCTGCCGTGGAATGAGGCATGGCTACATCGCCTTCTCGTCGACATTCCCAAGCAGATGCACTGGAACGCGTTTCGCTTTTGCATTGGGCCGGTACCCGATCGTTGGCTCGAGATTGCGGATGAGAATGGCTTGTTGATCGAGAATGAATACATGGTCTGGGTCGGGCATAACTGGGGCATGTACCGGGCTAACTACGACACCAAGGAAATGATCGCGGAATACAGCGAGTGGATGCGGGATAACTGGAACCACCCCAGTGTAGCTATCTGGGATGCAACCAATGAGTCGTGGCTTCCGGAGTTTTCGAGCACGGTCATCCCCGCCGTGCGGTCTCTGGACCTTTCGAACCGGCCCTGGGAGAACAGCTACAACGCGCCTGCGGGAGCTGACGATCCCGTCGAGGACCACCAATACCTGTTCTATGGCACGGCGATGGAGGACTCGCCCACGCACACATTCTCAATGACTGACCTTGAGTCGATGATGGGTCCTGGGCCCAGTTCTCCAACCAGCAAGACAGCGCATGCGATGATCTTGAATGAGTACGGCTGGTTATGGCTCAATCGCGACGGCACGCCGACACTGCTTACGCAAAAGCTCTATCCCAAACTGCTTGGCGACCAGAACACGACGGAGAATCGATTTGCTCTACAGGCCTATTTGCTGGGCGGAGAAACAGAGTATTGGCGGGCTTATCGGCGATATGCGGGCGTGCTACACTTCGTGTACCTCACGGCCAGCGATCCAAAGGCATTCACGTCGGACCACTTCCAGGATCTGAACAAACTGAAATTGGAGCCTCACTTCCAGAAGGCGATGGAACAGGCTTTCAATCCGCTCGGGGGCTATCTAAATTTTTGGCAGCCTACTCTGAGCGTCGACGCAATGCGTGACTATACGATTGCCGTGGTGAACGATGAAGATCGCCCCCGGACGGGGAAACTGCAACTTGCATTCATGGATGCAGACGGCCGCGAGTTGACGGCCGCCGAGGTGACATTCTCACTGGCTCCGCTTGGAGCGCAGTCCTACACGATCACGCTGACAGCGCCTGCCGCGGTCGGCAAGTACTCGCTCCAGGCCATCGCAGCCGCAGCGGACGACAACGCGCACCCGACGATTTCGCGCCGCGATGTTACATTGCAAACAGCGAATGCGCAGAAGTGACGGAAGAACGGAGTTATGTCGATGGGCACTGTGAATCCAGACAAGAGTCCGAAGCAGGAACGGAGGTATGCGGTAATCCTGCAGCACCTGCGGGAGTCGGGATCCGCGAGCGTCGAAGATCTGGGCGAAAAGCTCGGCGTCTCCGTCCATACGATCCGGCGCGATCTCGAAGATCTGCACGATAGAGGAATGCTGCGACGTGTGCACGGAGGCGCGGCGCAACTGGAGCCGTTCTTTTACGAGCCATTCCGGGCGGATCTCTCGTTTCAGGAACAGATCGAAAGTCA
>Ga0182012_10000960_pt1 | contig 31732 bp, 29 predicted proteins | sample 612S2SmetaG_FD_120486 | JGI IMG/M metagenome (GOLD analysis project Ga0182012, IMG submission 120486) | Permafrost microbial communities from Stordalen Mire, Sweden - 612S2S metaG | ecosystem: Environmental > Terrestrial > Soil > Wetlands > Permafrost | place: Sweden: Stordalen | collected...
CGCGCTACCGCAGAATCTTGGTCAAGTTATCCGGTGAGGCCCTGCTCGGCAGCGAGGACTACGGCATCGATCCGGCCATGCTCAAGCGCATCGCCGCGGAGATACGCGAGCTCGTACTGATGGGCGTGCAGGTGGCCGTGGTGCTCGGCGGCGGCAACATTTTCCGCGGCGCGGGCCTCGCCCGGGCCGGCATGGACCGCGTCACGGCCGACCACATGGGGATGTTGGCCACCGTGATCAATGCGCTCGCGCTGCAGGATGCACTCGAGTCGCAAGGCACCTATGCGCGGGTCATGTCGGCGCTGCGCATCAACGAGGTCTGCGAGGATTACATCCGGCGCCGGGCCGTGAGGCATCTTGAGAAGGGGCGCGTGGTTATTTTCGGTGCGGGGACCGGCAATCCGTTCTTCACCACGGACACCGCGGCGAGCCTGCGGGCCATCGAGATCGACGCGGACATCCTGCTGAAGGCAACCAAGGTCAACGGAGTCTACGACTCGGACCCGCTCGAGAATCCGAACGCCAAACGCTACACCCATCTGACGTTCGACAAGGTGCTCAACGATCGCCTCAATGTGATGGATGCCACGGCGATCGTCATGTGCCGCGAAAACAACTTGCCGCTGCGGGTGTTCAACCTGTTCAATGCCGGCGATCTATTGCGAATCGTTCAGGGCGAGGACGTGGGTACCGTCGTCTCCGCCGGACCGTAAGAGGGGAAGTCATGCTCGAGGACATAAAAAAGGACGCCACCGTGCGCATGCAGAAATGCGTCGTCGCGTTCAGGGACCAGTTGAAGAAGCTGCGCACGGGCCGCGCGCACACCAGCCTGATAGAGCACATCAAGGTCGACTACTACGGTTCCGAGATGCCTCTGAATCAGGTGGCGAACATCGCGACCGAGGATGCGCGCACATTGACCGTGACCCCGTGGGAGAAGTCCATGGTGTCGGTGATCGAGAAGGCCATCTACAAATCGGATCTTGGGCTCACGCCGAACACGGCCGGCACCCTGATCCGCATCGCGATGCCCGCTCTCACGGAGGAGCGGCGGCGCGACATCACCAAGGTGGTGCGTTCCGAGGCCGAGGCCGCACGAGTTTCGGTGCGCAACGTGCGGCGCGAAGTCATGACCGAATTGAAGGACATGCTCAAGGAGAAATTGATATCGCAGGACGATGATCGGCGCGCGCAGGATGAGATCCAAAAGCTCACCGACAAGCACGTCGCGGAGATCGATCACGCCATGGCCGACAAGGAAAAGGAATTGATGCAGGTCTGAGCGGACCCGCAGACCCCGAGCGCATCATGGTCGACACGCCGCAACATGTCGCTGTCATCATGGACGGCAATGGTCGATGGGCCCGGGCCCGCGGCTTGCCGCGGGTCGCCGGCCACCGCTCGAGCATCAAGGTCGTGCGCCGGATGGTGGAGGATTGCGCGAAGCGCGATATCCGCTTCCTTACCCTGTTCGCCTTTTCGAGCGAGAACTGGCAGCGGCCTCCCGACGAAGTGGGCATGCTCATGAAGCTGTTCCTCGAATCGATGGCGCGGGAGGTGTCCGATTTGCACCGCAATCGGGTGCGGCTCAGGTTCATCGGCGATCGAAGCGTTCTGGGCAGCGCGCTGGTTCGAAGCATGCAGGATGGCGAATCGCTCACCGAATCGAATCAGGGCATCACGCTGTCGGTGGCGCTTGCCTACGGCGGCCGCTGGGACATCGCCCAAGCCTGCCGTTCGCTCGCGGCCGACGCGGCTGCCGGGATGCTCAGGCCCGGCGACATCGACGAGACTTGTGTTGCCGGCCGTCTGGCATTGGCGGGTATTCCCGATCCCGATCTGCTCATCCGCACGGGCGGCGAAATGCGGATCAGCAACTTCCTGCTGTGGAATCTCGCCTACGCCGAGCTGTATTTTACCGACGTGCTCTGGCCCGAATTCTCGGCGGCGCACCTGGACGACGCGCTCGCCTTCTATCGGCAGCGCGAGCGTCGATTCGGGCGCACATCCGAGCAGCTCGCCGCGCAGGCCGCCGCGCACGTCAATGCTTAGGCTTCGAATTCTGACGGCGGCGATTTTGGGCTGCGTGTTGCTCGCCGGCTTGTTCATGCTCGAGCCGCGCTGGACCATACTCGCCTTCGGCGTCGTCTGGCTGGCCGGTGCCTGGGAGTGGGCTGGGTTCGGGGGCGTGCACTCCCTGCCCCTGCGGTTGCTTTATTGCTGCGCGATTGCGCTGCTCTTGGCATTGGCTTGGCGGTGGACCGAGCAGTCCGCACACCTCTTGATGCTGATCGCAGCCGCCTGCGCTTGGTGGACCGCAGCGTTTCTCTGGCTGATGATCGCTCCGGAGTGGCACCGGCCGCGACTCGCCCTGTTGTGCGGCATAGCGGTGCTGGTGCCGTCGTTCGTCGCGCTCGGCCGCCTGATCCTGGCGGATCGCGGGCCGGTCGGCGGCCCGGTGATCGTGCTCTGGCTGGTGCTGCTGGTGATCGCCTCGGACATCGGCGCGTTCTTCGTCGGGCGCCGATTTGGCCGCCGCAAGCTCGCCCCGCGGGTCAGCCCCGGCAAGACTTGGGAGGGCGCCGTCGGCGGGCTTTGCACGGTGGCCCTGGTTGCCTGGGCCGGCGCTCGCACTTTCGGCTTCCCGACCGGACTGTCCATAGGTTTCGGCTGCGCGGTCGGAGTTTTCTCGGTGATCGGAGATCTCACGGAAAGCATGTTCAAGCGCGCCGCGGGACTCAAGGACTCCGGCGTCATTCTGCCGGGACACGGGGGAATTCTAGACCGCATCGATTCGGTCACGGCCGCAGCGCCGCTCTACGCGCTCGGGCTGTTCGGCTCGGGAGTCATCGCATGAGCGCGCCTCGCGGGATCGCCATCCTGGGATCGACCGGGAGCATCGGCAAGAGCACGCTGGCCGTCATCGCCCTGCACCCCGAGCGCTTCAGAGCCGCGGTGCTCTGCGCACGCTCGAGCTGGCAGGCGGTGGTGCAGCAGGCCATCCTGTTCAAACCCGATTCGGTGGTGCTGGTCGAGCCCCAAGCCGCCGCCGAAGCGCGTGCCGCGCTCCGCCATCTGGGCTCCTCGACGCGCGTGGAAAGCGGCGCCGAAGCGCTGGCGGCCGAGATGGCCGGCGAGAACATCCACATGGTGATGGCCGCCATCGTGGGCGCCGCCGGGTTGATGCCGACGCTCGCCGCCGCGCGCGCCGGCAAGCGCGTTCTGCTCGCCAACAAGGAGGCGCTGGTGATGTCCGGGCGCCTCCTCATGGAGGAAGTGCAAAGGGCGAACACCGAACTCATCCCGATCGACAGCGAGCACAACGCCATCTTCCAATGCATGCCGGCCGGGTATCTTCCGGGAGCGGCTGCGCGCGGCGTGAACCGGGTGATATTGACCGCCTCCGGCGGCCCGTTTCGCTGCACGCCTCTGGCCGAGCTCGAGCGCGTGACGCCGGATCAGGCGTGCAATCACCCGAAGTGGAAAATGGGCCGCAAGATTTCGGTGGATTCGGCGACGCTCATGAACAAGGGGCTCGAGGTGATCGAGGCCACTTTGCTGTTCGGCTTGCCCGAGGCACAGGTCAGCATCGTGGTTCATCCGCAAAGTCTGGTGCACTCCCTGGTGGAGTATGCCGACGGGTCGTTCCTGGCCCAGCTCGGAGCCCCGGACATGCGCACGCCGATTGCCCAGGCATTGGCTTGGCCGGAGCGGGTGAGTTCCGGTGTACAATCGCTCGACCTGGGCGAAATCGGGCGGATGGATTTCGAGCCGCCCGACCATGTGCGCTTCCCGAGCATCGGGCTCGCGCGGGCCGCCGCCCGAGCCGGCGGGACCGGACCCGCGGTGCTCAATGCGGCGAATGAGGTTGCGGTACAGGCGTTTCTCGAGCGGCGCTTGAACTTTACCGGGATTGCAGCGGTCTGTGACAAAGTGTTGCAGCGCCTCGATGCGAGCCCGGTCAATGAGTTGGGCGATGTGTTGGACGCTGACGCCGCCGCTCGACGCCTGGCCAACGCCTTGATAGAGCCCGCGCATGGAGCCCTTGCATGAAGATGCTGATTTTGTCGCAGCCTTCCTGGTAGCGATCGGGATACTGGTCGCGGTGCATGAATTCGGTCACTACTGGGTCGCCAAGAAACTTGGTTTCAAGGTGCTGCGCTTCAGCATCGGCTTCGGCAAGCCGCTTCTCACCCGCATCGGCAGGGACCCGGACCGCACCGAGTATTGCCTGTCGGCCATCCCCTTGGGCGGGTATGTGAAGCTCCTCGACGAGCGTGAGGGCGAGGTCGATCCCAGGGAGCTGCATCGCTCCTTTACGCGGCGGCCGATTGCGCATCGCGTGGCGGTGCTGCTCGCGGGTCCCGCCATGAATCTCATCTTCGCCTCGCTGCTCTATGCGGTACTGGCGATGGTGGGGACCGAAATCGTCAAACCCGTGGTCGGCCAGGTGCGCCCGGATAGCCCCGCCGCCGCGGCGGGACTGAAGAGGGGCGATGAGATCCTGCGGGTCGGCGACTACAAGGTCGGAGACACGGAGGAGCTGCAGATCGACTTGCTGCGCCAGGTGTCTGCACAGGCCTCGGTGCCGATGCGCGTGAAGCGCGGTTCGGAGGAGCTCGCCCTGACGCTGCAACTCGCCGACGACACGCGCACCCTGACCGAGCCGGGAAAACTCCTCCCGGGACTCGGATTCGATCTGGCGACCTGGCGCGCCGATACCACGGTTCAATCGGCGCCGGCCGCCAGCGCCGGCGCGCGCGCCGGCCTGAGGCCCGGCGACAAGCTCGAGGCCGTGGACGGACGGCCCATCGTGAACAGCGCGGATTTCATCGCCGCCGTCACCGGCGCTCCGGGGAGCGTGTTGTCGGTGGAGGTGCTGCGGGGGGCGCAGCGGCTGACCCTCTCGACTCCCGTGCCCAAGATCATGGATGATGGCAAGGCGATCGGGCGGCTGGGCATCACGCTGGCCGAGGGCCCAAGGTCCTGGCCTGCCGGTCTCATCCAGGTGCAGCGGTCGGGACCGCTCGAGGCGATCGGCGTCGGTGTCGAGAAGATGTGGGAGATGTCCTCGCTCACCGTGCAGATGATGTGGCGCATGGTGACCGGGGAGGTATCGGCCAAGAACATCAGCGGTGTGGTGAGCATCGCCGAGTTTGCCGGCATCAGTGCGTACCTGGGATTGACCGCTTATATGGCGTTTCTCGCCATCATCAGCGTGAGCCTCGGGGTGTTGAACTTGATGCCGGTCCCGCTACTGGACGGCGGGCAGGTGGTTTATCAATTGGTGGAAGCTGTCAAGGGAAGCCCGTTGTCGGAGCGTGCCCAAAGCTTCGGTCAGCAGGTCGGGATTGCCCTGCTGGTCGTATTGATGAGCCTCGCTTTCTATAACGATATTTCCAGACATTTGAACTAACGGGAAATCATGATCTATCTCGAGTTTGCGCCGCGAATGCGGCGCCGTGCCGCAAGCGCTGCCCATAGAGACTGCATGCGGTCGTCGTCGCGTGCGGATTGAATTCCGGCTGATCTGCTTGATGGCGCTCGCCATCCAGCCGCTCGGAGTCTCGGTGCATGCCCAGCCCGCGCCGCAGCCCCAATCGCCGCCGCCCCCTCGGGAGCCGCCCAATCCGACGACGGAGCAGTCCTCCGCGGGGCCGCAGCCGCCGGCTGCTGCGCCGTCGCTGCCGCCCGCGGCATCGTCCCCCGACGCGTTCACGGTGGGCGACATACGCGTGGAAGGCCTGCAGCGCATCTCCGAAGGCACGGTATTCAATTATCTGCCCGTCAACATCGGCGATCACCTGGACCAGCAGCGCATCGGCGAGGCGTTGCGGGCCCTGTATGCGACCGGCTTCTTTCGCGATGTGGAGCTGCGGCGCGACGGAAACACCCTTCTCGTGGTGGTGGTCGAGCGCCCCTCGATCGCAAAGTTCGAGGTCAAGGGCAACAAGGACATCAAGACCGAGGATCTGACCAAGAGCTTGCGCAACGTCGGTCTCGCTCAGGGGAAGACCTTCGACCGATCGGTGCTCGACGAGGTCAAGCAATACCTGACCGATCAGTATTTCAGCCGCGGCAAATACGCGGTGAGAGTGGATACGAAGGTCACCGATCTGCCGGGCAACAAGGTCGACGTGCTGGTGGACATCAAGGAAGGCAAGCGCGCCAAGATCGAGATGATCAATCTCGTGGGCGATACCAGGTTCAAGGAAAAGGACGTGCTCCAGACCTTCGAGTTGAAGACGCCCAACTGGCTCTCCTGGTACAAACAGGACGACCGATATTCGCGCGAATCGCTCACCGGGGACCTGGAAAAGCTGCGTTCCTACTACATGGACCGCGGCTACGCGAATTTCCAGATCGAGTCGACCCAGGTGACCATCGCGCCCGAAAAAGACGACATGTTCATCACCATCAACGTCAACGAGGGCGATGTATTCAAGGTGTCGGAGATCAAGCTCGCCGGCACCATGGTGGTCCCGGAAGAGCAGCTGCGAAGGCTTCTGCTGATCCATCCGGGCGACATCTTCTCGCGCAAGCTCGTCACCAGCTCGCAGGAGCTCATGAGCTATCGGCTCGGCGCCGATGGGTACGCATTCTCGAAGATCGATCCCGTGCCGACGCCCGACAACGACAAGAAGACGGTGTCGCTCACCTTCTTCATCGAGCCCGGCAACCGGGTGTACGTGCGCCACATCAATTTCAACAACACCACGGCCATCAACGACGAGACCCTGCGCCGCGAGATGCGTCAGCTCGAGGGCGGCTGGCTCTCCAACTCGGCGATCGAGCGCTCCAAGGAGCGCATTCAGCGGCTCCCGTACGTGGAGAAGGTGGAGTTCGAGACCAAACCGGTGCCGGGAAGCGCCGACCTGGTCGATGTGGACTACAACATCAAGGAGGGCTTGCCCGGACAGTTCGGCGGCGGCATCGGCTATTCGGAAGCGCAGAAGTTCAGCATCAACGGCAATTTCGTGCACAGCAACTTCCTGGGAAGCGGCGATCGCATCGCGCTCGAGGTCAACGCCGGCAAGTACTCGAAGACCTATACCTTCGCGAGCACCGACCCGTACATGACCATCGATGGGGTGTCGAGAACCACCTCGCTCACCTTCCGCGACATCACGCAATTCGTGGCGGCGGCATCGAAATTCTCGACCAAGCAGTTGACCCTGGCGGAGAGCTTCTCGTATCCGATCACGGAGTATCAGTACCTGTCGATCGGGCTGTCCGCCAACAAGAACGAGCTGGTGGTTTCGCAGGGCTACAGCTCGCAGCAGGCGATTGACTGGGTTCAGCACAATGGCAGCACATTCACGCGCTACCTGGACGATACCAACGGCGACGGCGTCATCAATTCGCTCGACAACCCCTACACCGTCTACGGAACGAATTTCTATTCGTACGAGGTATCCGGCGGCTGGAATTTCGATACCCGGAACCGGGCTTTGTTCGCCGACCGCGGCTTTCATCTCGCAGTCTCGGGGCGCATGGCGCTGCCGTTCAGCGATGTGCGCTATTACGCCACCAACTTCCAGTACCTGCAGTACATCCCTTTGTGGGGCAAGTGGCTGTTGTCGTACAACGCGAGCCTCGATTACGCCAATTCGATGGGCAAGACCACATTCCTGCCTCCCTATTTGAACTATTACGCGGGCGGTCCGGACAGCGTCCGGGGCTTCCGCGAGAGCACCTTGGGACCCCGCGACAACATCGGCATCGGCAACCCGTTCGGCGGCAATTTCCGGGTGATCAGCCGCTTCGAGCTGCTGTTCCCCGTCCCGGACAAGTGGAAGAGCGCCGCTCGGGTCAGCTGGTTCTACGACATGGGCAACGTGTTTTATACCGGGAACAAGGTGCATTTCCTCGGCGAGGACGACATAACCCCGATCGACTACCACTTCGCTTATGATAGGCTGAAGAGATCCACCGGGATCGCGGTACAATGGCTTGCTCCGCTGGGTCTGTTCCGGTTCTCGTATGGCATCCCGCTGAACGCCTATCCGGGCGATACGGTGCGATTCAACGATGAAACGGAGCGATTCCAATTTTCAATCGGTCAGGCGTTTTGACGCCTCAGTCAACGAGGTTTAGAGAACAATGTCGACTTTCACCCGCAGAATTCCGTTCCTGGCAGTGGCGCTGTGCGGCCTGTTTGCCGCCGGCCAAGCGAGCGCGGAAATCAAAATCGGCGTCGTCAATTTCGAGAAACTGCTCGAGGAGGCGCCCCAGACCAAGTCCGCCATGCAGGCGCTCGACAACGAATTCGGTCCGCGGCGCCGCGAGCTGATGACGCTGCAGACCGACCTGAAGGCGAAGGACGACAAACTTCAGAAGGAGGGCGCGGTGATGTCCGAATCCGACCGCGCGAACGCCGAAAAGACCTTGCGCGATCAGCAGCGCGATTTTCAGCGCAAGGCCGGCGAATTCCAGGACGATGCGTCGACCCGCAAGAACGAGGAACTCGGCAAGGTTCAACGTTATCTGGTCCAGGAGATCCAGACTTACGCGAATGCGCAGGGCTTCGATCTGGTGCTGGGCCAGGGCGTGTTCTTTGCCAAACCTGCGCTCGACATCACCGCCAATGTGCTGGCGGTGCTCACCACCAAGCCGGCCAACGCGTCGGGCACATCGACACCGGCACCGGCCAAAGCGCCGGCACCGGCAAAGCCGAAATAGCCCGCCGATCCTTCGCACGGGACGTGCGTCAGTGCCGGGGGATTTCAGCCTGGGGGAGTTGGCGGTTCGGTTCGGTTTGGAACTCGACGGAGATCCCGATGCCCGGGTATCGCACGTGGCGACTCTGGCGCAGGCAACGCCGGGAACGTTGAGCTTCCTGGCGAATTCGAGGTACCGTAGAAGCCTGCAGACGACCCGCGCCGGCGCGGTGGTGCTCACGGCTGACGACGCTGAAGGCTGCCCGGTCGCCGCGCTGATCGCTCCGAACCCCTATCTGAGCTACGCTCGAATCGCTGAATTGCTCTACCCGGAAACCAAAGCCGTCCCTGGGGTGCATCCGACGGCGGTGGTATCTCCCGCGGCCCACGTCGCCGCCTCGGCCACCATCGAGGCGCTGGCGGTGATCGAGCAGGAGGTGCAGATCGGCGAGCGAGCCGTGGTCGGTCCCGGGTGCATCGTGCAGCGGGGGGCCCGGGTCGGTGCGGGTACGCGGCTCGTCTCCAGGGTCAATCTGTATCCCGGCGTGGTGCTGGGCGAGCGTGGATTGGTGCATGCCGGCGTGGTCATCGGGGCGGACGGCTTCGGCTTTGCACCGGACCGCGGCACCTGGTTCAAAGTGCCGCAGGTCGGCAGCGTGCGCATCGGGGACGATGTCGAGATCGGGGCGAATACGACCATCGATCGCGGCGCGATCGGCGATACGGTGGTCGAGCATGGCGCCAAGCTGGATAATCAGATCCAAGTGGGCCACAACGTGATCATCGGCGCGCACACCGCGATCGCCGCCTGCACGGGAATTTCCGGCAGCACCGTCATCGGCCAGCGGTGCCTCATCGGGGGCATGGTCGGGTTCGCGGGGCATCTGAACATCGCGGACGACGTGATGATCACCGGATGCAGCCTGGTCAGCGCCTCGATCCGCGAGGCGGGCAGCTATTCGAGCGGCATGCCGTCGGTGCCCACTCGAGCTTGGCGGAGAATGGTGGCGCATTTGCGGCGATACGCTGAAAAGGAGCGATGATGGCAGAACCCTGCAAACTCGATATCGAAGCGATCATGCGGCAGTTGCCGCACCGGTATCCGTTTTTGCTGGTCGATCGCGTGCTCGACTGCCAGGCGGGTCAGTACGTCCATGCGATCAAGAACGTGACCTTCAACGAGCCGTTTTTCCCGGGACACTTTCCGCATCGGCCCTTGATGCCGGGCGTGATGATCATCGAGGCGCTGGCGCAGACCTGCGGCATTCTCGCGTTCAAGACCGTGGAGGTCGTGCCCGATTCCGATACGCGCTTCTATTTCGTCGCGATCGACAACGCGCGCTTTCGCAAGCCCGTCGAACCGGGCGACCAGATCCATCTCAAGGCGACCCTCAAGCGCGCCTTCAAGGGGATCTGGAAGTTCGATTGCCGGGCGGAAGTGGACGGCGCGGTGGTGGCGTCGGCGGAGATCATGGTCGCGCCGGAGACCAAGGTGCCGGGCGCCAGGGGCGTCGCCGCCAAGATCCCGGATCCGTCGGGAGCAGCGGGATGATCGATGCGCGCGCGGTGGTCTCGCCGCAGGCGGAGATTGCTGCGGATGCCGAAGTCGGGCCGTTCAGCATCATAGGTGCCGGCGTGGTGATCGGCGCCCGCACCTGGGTGGGGCCGCACGCGGTCATCAACGGTCCTACCCGCATCGGAACCGACAACAAGATTTATCAATTCGCCTCGATCGGCGATGCGCCGCAGGACAAGAAATACAAGGGCGAGCCGACCCGCCTCGAAATCGGCGACCGCAACGTGTTTCGCGAATCGGTCACCGTGAACCGCGGCACCGTGACCGGCAACGGCGTGACCAGGATCGGCAGCGACAATCTGCTGATGGCCTATTCGCACGTGGCGCACGATTGCACCCTGGGCGACCAGATCGTCATGGCGAACTGCGCGACGCTCGGCGGGCACGTGGAGCTCGGCAACTGGGTGATCATGGGCGGCCTTTCCGCGGTCCATCAATTCACCAAGGTCGGAGATCACGCCTTTCTCGCCCACAACGCCATGGTGACCCGCGATGTGCCGCCGTTCGTGATGGCGGTCGGGCGGCCCGCGGTGCCGCACAGCGTGAACTCCGAGGGTTTGAAGCGGCGCGGTTTCACGGAGGCCCAGATCCGCAATATCCGGCGCGCTTACCGCGTGCTCTACCGGTCGGGTCTGAAATTACAGACGGCTCTGGAGGAGCTGGAGCGCGCTTCCGAGGCCCAACCGGAGGTCCGGCCGTTCGTCGACTTCATCAAACGCAGCTCGCGCAGCCTCGTGCGGTAATTGATGATTTCGGCCATGCCGGCGCCGCTCAAGGTCGGACTCGTCGCGGGGGAGGCGTCGGGAGACACGCTCGGGGCCGGGTTGATAGACGCGCTGCGGCGCCTCGAGCCGGACGCGCAGTTTTTCGGCGTCGCGGGCCCGAAGATGCGTGCCGCCGGCTGCGAGGTCTGGGAGCCGGCCGAGTCGCTCGCCGTGATGGGCTTGTTCGAGATCCTCAAGGAACTGCCGCGCCTGTTGAGTCTTCTGTCGCGCCTGCGGCGCTCCTTCATCGCCGCGCGCCCCGACGTGTTTGTCGGAATCGATGCGCCCGACACCAATCTGCGGCTGGCACGCAGCCTCCATGCCGCCGGAATTCCGACCGTGCAATACGTCAGCCCGCAGGTGTGGGCTTGGCGGCAGAGCCGGGTACAACACATCCACGAATCGGTGGACCTGGTGCTCTGCCTGCTGCCTTTCGAGAAGCGTTTCTACGACGGGAAGGGTGTGGCGGCGGAGTTCGTCGGGCATCCATTGGCCGATGCCATTCCGATCGATGTCGATCGCGCTTCCGCCCGCAGAGCGCTCGATCTGCCCGCCGACGCCGAGATCGTGGCGCTGCTTCCCGGCAGCCGGCGCGGCGAGGTGTCGAGACTGGCCGGGGATTTCGCCGCGACCGCGGCATGGCTCCTCGAGCGGCGGCCCGGTCTCGAGTTCATCGCACCCATGGCGAGCGCCGCGACCCGGCAGATCTTCTCGCACGCGCTGGAGCGGATCGCTCCGCAGGTGCGTGTGCGCTTGATCGACGGCCACGCCCAAGCGGCGCTGATCGCGGCGAACGCTGTGCTGGTCGCCTCCGGAACGGCCAGCCTGGAGGCGGCACTTTGCAAACGGCCCATGGTCGTGGTCTATCGGCTGGGGGCGTTGTCGGCGTGGATCATTCGCCGGTTCAATCTGGTCAAATCCAAGTTTTTCGCGCAACCTAACCTACTTGCAGATCATCGCGTGGTCGGCGAGTATTTTCAGGAACAAATCGACCCGCAGACGCTGGGGGCGGAACTCCTGGCGTGGCTGGACGATCCCGGACGGCGAGCCAAGCTGGAGCAGGAGTTCGTGGGGCTACACGCCGATCTCAAACGTGATGCCAGCGCCCGCGCCGCGCAGGCGATCCTCGCCTTGCTGCGGCGAAAGCCGCCGGTTTCTCCGCCATGATCTCGCATATCGCGGGTGTCGATGAGGCCGGTCGTGGTCCGCTGGCGGGCCCGGTGGTCGCGGCCGCGGTCATTCTCGGGCGCGGCCGGGGAATCGCCGGTCTGGCCGATTCCAAGGTGCTGAGTGCCGCGGAGCGGGTGCGCCTGAGCGGGGAGATTCGCCGCCGCGCGTTGTCGTTCGGCATCGGCTGGGCGGACCCGGCCGAGATCGATGCGCTCAATATTCTGCATGCGACCTTTCTGGCCATGCGCCGGGCCGTGCTCGCCATGGACCGTTGCCCGCAGCGCCTGATCGTCGACGGCAACCGCTTGCCGCGTCTCGAGGGCCTGGGGCCCGCGCTCAGCGCGCGCGCGATCATCGGTGGTGATGCCACCGAACCGGCGATCAGCGCCGCCTCCATTCTCGCGAAAACGGCGCGAGATCAATATATGGATCAAATGGATGCCATCTATCCTCAATATGCTTTCGCAAGTCACAAGGGGTACGCGACGCGCAGGCACAGGACGCTCCTCGCCGAACATGGTCCGTGTCCGCTGCACCGGCGGAGTTTCGCCCCCGTACTGACGCTCCTGGGCGGTACGGCCGCCGCGGACGAATGGGACGCCGAGCTGGAATGGATCTCCGATGTCGACGCCGAGCTGCAGTTCGATCTGCGCCGGGAAAGACCTGCGCCGTGAATCAGTTCGTGCACTTGAGGCTGCACACCGAGTATTCGCTGCTCGACGGCATCGTGCGCGTACCCGAATTGATGGCCGCGGTCGCGCAGGCGCGCATGCCCGCGATCGCGCTCACGGACCAGAGCAACCTCTTCGCCATGGTGAAGTTCTACAAGGAGGCGCAAGCCGCGGGCGTCAAGCCGTTGATCGGCGTCGATGCCTGGATCCGCGAGCCGGGGGAGCGCACGTCGCCGTCGCGCATCGTGTTTCTCTGCCAAAATCTCATCGGCTACCGTCATCTCACCCAGCTCGTCACGCGCTCCTTCCTCGAGGGCCAGTCCCGCGGCGTCCCGCTGATGGACCGGGCCTGGCTCAGCGCCACGGCTCTGGAGGGACTCATCGTCCTCTCCGGCGCTGCCGAGGGCGATGTCGGACAGGCCCTGGTGCGCGGCAAGCTCGAGGAGGCCGTGCGGGCCTTGATGCGCTGGCGGGCCCTGTGTGGAGACCGTTTCTATCTGGAAGTGCAGCGCACCGGACGCGCCGGCGAGGCGGCCTACAGCGAGGCGGTGCTCGATCTGGCGCGCGCGCATGGCGCGCCTGCCGTGGCGACCAATGAAGTGCGCTTTCTGACGCGCGAGGAGTTCGAGGCTCACGAGGCGCGGGTGTGCATCCGCGAAGGCGCGCTGCTCGCCGATGCCAGCCGCGCGCGGCGCTATTCCGAGGAGCAGTATCTAAAGACGCCGGCGGAGATGAGCGCGCTCTTTGCGGATGCGCCGGAGCTGCTTGCCAACAGCGTCGAGATCGCCCGGCGCTGCTCGCTGGAGATCAAATTGGGCTCCTCCATGCTGCCGGCATACCCCGTGCCGGCTGGCAGCACGACCGAAGAGTTCCTCCGCGAAGAGGCACGGCGCGGACTCGCCCTGCGGCTCGATGAGGCCCGCTCCAAAGGCGGTGAAACCCCCGACTCCGCAGGCTACGACGCGAGACTGGCGCTCGAGCTCGGAGTGATCTGCAGCATGGGCTTCGCGGGGTACTTCCTGATCGTCGCCGACTTCATCCAGTGGGCGCGCGAGCATGGCGTACCGGTGGGTCCGGGCCGCGGCTCGGGGGCGGGATCCCTGGTGGCGTTCGTTCTCGGCATCACGGATCTGGACCCGATCGAGCACGATCTGTTGTTCGAGCGGTTTTTGAATCCAGAGCGGGTCTCGATGCCGGATTTCGACGTCGATTTCTGCATGGAGGGGCGCGACCGGGTCATCGAGTACGTCGCCAATAAATATGGCCGCGAGCGCGTTTCACAGATCATCACGTACGGAACGCTGGCCGCCAAGGCGGTGATCCGCGACGTGGGCCGCGTGCTCGGCCATAACTACGGCTACGTCGACAAGATCGCGAAGCTCGTGCCGTTCGAGATCGGCATCACGCTCGACAAGGCGCTCGAGCAGGAAGAGGAGTTGCGGCGGCTCTATGACGGCGATCCGGAGGTCCGCGAACTCATCGACCTGGCCCGCGCTCTCGAGGGTCTCGCCAGAAACGCGGGCACCCACGCCGGCGGCGTGGTCATTGCACCCTCGGTGCTCACGGATTTCACGCCGCTCTATTGCGAAGAGGGCAGTGCCACGCCCGTCACCCAGTTCGACAAGGACGACGTGGAGGCTGCAGGGCTCGTCAAGTTCGATTTTCTCGGCTTGCGCACGCTCACCATCATCGACTGGGCGGTGCGCGACATCAATGCCGCCCGTGTCGCGTCGGGCGAGCCGCCGCTCTCCATGGGGTCGCTCCCCATGGACGATCCCGCCACCTACCAGCTGTTGAAGAGCTGCAAGACCACGGCGGTGTTTCAGCTCGAATCGCGCGGCATGAAGGATCTCATCCGGCGACTTCAGCCGGACCGCTTCGGCGACATCGTCGCCCTGGTCGCCTTGTTCCGCCCGGGACCGCTGCAATCGGGCATGGTCGATGATTTCATCGCCCGCAAGCACGACACCACCGGCGCGACCATCGATTATCTTCACCCCGATCTGAAGCCCGTGCTGGCGGCGACCTACGGCGTGATCCTGTACCAGGAGCAGGTCATGCAGATCGCTCAGATCCTCGCCGGCTACACGCTGGGCGGCGCGGACCTGTTGCGCCGCGCGATGGGTAAGAAGAAACCCGAGGAAATGGCCAAGCAGCGGTCGGTATTCGTGAGCGGCGCCGTGGCCCGGGGCGTGCGCGAGGCGCAGGCCACGATGATCTTCGATTTGATGGAGAAATTTGCCGGCTACGGTTTCAACAAGTCGCACTCCGCCGCATACGCGCTGCTGTCCTACCAGACGGCCTGGCTCAAGGCGCACTACCCGGCGGCGTTCATGGCGGCGGCGCTGTCCTCGGACATGGACAAGACCGACAAGGTCGTGACGCTTATCGACGAAGCGTCCAGCATGAAGCTCACCGTCCATCCGCCCGACGTGAACGAATCGCAGTACGCGTTTCAGGTCGCCGGGCCGGGCAGCATCCGCTTCGGCCTGGGTGCCATCAAGGGCGTGGGCGAGTCGGCCGTGCAGGCCATCGTCGACGAACGCTCCGCCAACGGCGTGTATCGCAGCTTGCCGGATCTTTGCCGGCGCATCGATCTGCAACGCGTGAACAAGCGGGTTTTCGAGGCGCTGATCAAATCCGGGAGTCTCGATCGCCTCGGGCCGAACCGCGCAACGCTCACGGCGGAGCTCGAGCGCGCGATGCACCTGGGAGAGCAGAACTCGCGGGCGATGAGCGTCGGGCAGGTGGATTTGTTCGGCCTGGCCGCAGCCGAGAATGCGACCGTGACGGATTGGAGCGACGCGGAGCGTCTGGCCGCAGAGCGCGAGACTCTCGGTCTGTTTTTGAGCGGTCATCCGATCAGCCCGTACGAGCCGGACCTCAAGTTCCTGGTCAGCGCACGCCTGGTGGATGTGGGCGGTGCGCGGCCCACGTCACCCGTGGGCGAGCGCGGATGGAGCCAGGGAAAGCCCGCAACCGTCGCCGGATTGGTGCTCGAGATCCGCCGCCGTCCGAACCGCGTCACCTTGATTCTCGACGATCGCAGCGCGCGCCTGGAAGTGAGCCTGTTCGAGGAGACCTTCCAGCAGTACCGCGACATCATCGTCAAGGATGCGATCCTGATCGTGGACGGCATGCTGCGGTTCGACGATTTCATCGAGGCGTGGCGCTTGCAGGCGAAAACGCTGATGGATATAGACCGGGCACGCGAACGTTTCGCGCGCCGGCTGTGGCTGCGCTGGCCCGCGGAATTCGACGGACCCCTGGGCCTGAAGCGCTTCGAGGAACTGCTCAAGCCCTACCTGAAAGGGCCGTGCGGGGTCAGCGTGGCGATCAACCGGCCGGACTACACCGGGCGGCTGAATCTGTCGGATGGCTGGTCGGTGCGGCCTTCGCGCGAGCTTCTGGATAAACTGTCCGCGCTGGTCGGACGCGAAGGATGGTATTTGGTGTATGGTCCGCGAAACGACATTCGCGGCGAGGAAACATCTTCATGGCGCTGAATTTTCTGGAGTTTGAACAACCGATCGCCGAGCTGGAGGCGAAGATCGAGGAACTCAAATTCTTGGGCTCCGATGCGAGCCTCAACATTGCGGAGGAGGTCAAGCGGCTGCAATCGAAGAGCCGGGCGCTCACCACCAGCATCTTTTCCAATCTGTCCCCGTGGCAGATCACGCAGCTTGCGCGGCATCCGCAGCGCCCGTATACGCTGGACTACGTCTCGCTGATTTTCACCGATTGGCACGAGCTGCACGGCGACCGCATGTACAGCGACGATCTGGCCATCGTCGGCGGATTGGCTCGATTGGAGGGCCAGCCGGTGATGCTGATTGGCCACCAGAAGGGACGCGATACCAAGGAGCGCGTGCGCCGCAATTACGGCATGCCGAAGCCGGAGGGCTACCGCAAGGCCCTGCGCCTGATGCGCATGGCGGAGCGTTTCCGCATCCCGATCATCACGCTGATCGATACGCCGGGCGCCTACCCCGGCATCGGCTCGGAAGAGCGCGGACAGAGCGAGGCCATCGCGCGTAACCTGTTCGAGATGTCGAATCTGGCAGCGCCCATCCTGTCGGTCGTGATCGGCGAAGGGGGATCGGGCGGTGCGCTTGCCATCGGTGTGTGCGATCGGTTGGTGATGCTGCAGTTCAGCGTGTATTCGGTCATTTCTCCGGAAAGCTGTGCGTCGATATTGTGGAAGAGCACGGAGAAGAAGGAGATAGCCGCCGATGCGATGGGGGGCACTGCGGAACGGCTCAAGAAGTTGGGCCTGGTCGATGAGGTGCTGAAGGAGCCGCACGGCGCGGCCCATCGCGATCCGCAGGCCATGGCGGAGACTGTTAAACAAAGCATGATCAAGCACTTGACGGAACTTTCCAAACAGCCCGTCACGACGCTCCTCGATGCGCGTCAAGCGCGACTGCGCAACTTCGGCGTATTCGGCGACGGCTAGCCTGGTCGCCATGAGCGGTCCCGCATGAGATTCGGCGCGGCCGAGCTCGATGCCGTACTCCAGCGATGCCTTCCAGCAGGTGCCACGAAATTGGTGGTGGGCTTGAGCGGGGGCGCCGATTCCGCCTGCCTGCTGAGCGCGCTGGCGGAGCTCGGCAACCGGCCCCTGCGAGCGGTCCACGTGGATCACGGTCTACAAGCCGCGTCCGCGGCGCTGCGCGCCTCCTCGAGCGCGCTCTGTGAGCGCCTGCAGATTCCGCTCACCGTAGTCGAGGTGACGGTCGAAGCGGCCGGTGAATCGGTCGAGGCCGCAGCCCGCGATGCGAGGTATCGGGCCTTTGCGCTGAATCTGGCGCCAGGCGAATGTCTGCTGACGGCCCACCACGCCGAGGACCAGGCGGAAACCGTGCTTTTGCAGCTGCTCCGTGGCGCCGGGATCAAGGGCTTGTCGGCGATGCCGATGGTGCGCAGCCTGGCAGGCGGCTGGCATTTGCGGCCGCTCCTGCCCTTCACGCGGCGCGATCTTCTGGCCTACGCCGAGGCACATGGCGTTCAAGCGCACGAGGATCCGATGAATCGCGATCTGCGCTTCGATCGCGCGTTTCTGCGCAGCGAGATTTGGCCCGCCCTCATCGAGCGCTGGCCGGGCGCCGCCGCTGCGCTTGGGCGGGCCGCTCGCCACGCCGCAGACGCACAGGAGTTGTTGGAGCACGCCGCAGACGCGGCGCTCTTTCACTTGCGGGATGGACGGGCGTTGTCCGTCACCGGCCTGCGCGCGCTGACCGAGCGCGAGCGGATCAACGTCCTGCGGCGCTGGCTTGGCCAGGCGGGGATTGGCCCACCGCCCACGGCGAGATTGGAGGAGGGTCTGCGCCAGACGCTCAGTGCCGATGCCGATCAGGGTCCCGCCATCGTCTGGGGCGAGCATGCGCTGCGCCGATACCGGGAGCGTCTGTTCGTGACTGCGGCGACCGTGCCGTCGCTCGTTGCGCGCCGGGATTGGCCAATGCCCGCGAATTCACGCCTCGAGCTCGGCCCAGGATTGGGGGCGCTTCGCTGGGTTCCGTGCCTGGGAGGCATCGATGCAAAGCGACTGCCGGCAGCGTTGAACGTCCGGCGCCGCATCGGAGGCGAAACACTCAAGCTCGGTGTCCGGGGCCGCACCCAGAGCGTTCAGCATCTTTGTCAAGCCATGGGGGTGCTGCCTTGGATGCGCGATGCGCTGCCCATGATTTATGCGGGCGACTCGCTGGTGGCGATCGCCGATATCTGGCGGGACGCGCGTTGGCTGGCAGGGCCCGGAGAGCGGGGATTTGAGTGCGTTTGGGAGGGGGCGCCGGAACTCGATTGAGTTTCGAGGCGACGGTCGTGCGCGGGTGCGCAATTGCGGTGGCGTGGATTGTGGGGAGAGGGGCGATCTGGTAGCCTGAACTCCCGTCGAATTTCAATTATTTCCTTCTGGCTTCATGAATCGCGTGAAAAGTGATTTTTCCTGCGATTCTTATTTATTTGGCGACGGTGACCCATCATGACTCGATTTGTTTTCGTCACCGGCGGCGTGGTCTCCTCGCTCGGGAAGGGCATCGCATCCGCCTCTCTCGGCGCCATCCTGGAGGCGCGGGGCCTGAAGGTCAGCATGGTGAAGCTCGATCCCTACATCAATGTGGATCCCGGCACCATGAGCCCGTTTCAGCACGGCGAAGTGTTCGTCACGGCGGACGGAACGGAGACGGACCTGGATCTCGGCCATTACGAGCGTTTCGTGCGCACGACCACCGGCCGCAACAGCAACTTCACTACCGGGCGTATTTACGAGCGGGTGATCGCGAAGGAGCGCCGCGGCGACTATTTGGGCGCCACGGTGCAGGTGATCCCGCACATCACCGATGAGATCAAGTACCGGATCCGCATGGGCGCCGGCAATGCGGATGTTTGCATGGTGGAGATCGGCGGCACGGTCGGCGACATCGAGTCGTTGCCGTTTCTCGAGGCGATCCGCCAGATGGGCGTGGAACTCGGGCACAACCATGTGCTGTACATGCATTTGACGCTCGTGCCCGTGGTCGGCGGCTCGGGCGAGATCAAGACCAAGCCCACCCAGCATTCGGTCAAGGAACTGCGCGGCATCGGCATCCAGCCGGACATTTTGCTGTGCCGCTGCATGCAGACGCTGCCGGACGAACAGCGCCGCAAAATCGCACTGTTCACCAACGTCGAAGAGCGTGCGGTGATCTCCGCGGTCGATGCCGACGACATCTACAAGATTCCCATGCTGCTGCACGAACAGGATCTCGACGACATCGTGGTGGACAAGCTTCGTCTGGATGTCCCTCCCACGGATCTGTCGGAATGGCGCGCGGTGGTGGCGGCCAAGCAGAATCCCGAGGCCGTGGTCGACATCGGCATGGTCGGCAAGTATGTGCAGATCCGCGATTCCTACATCTCCCTGAACGAATCGCTGATGCACGGCGGAATCAAGACGCGCACCCGGGTGAACATCCATTATTTCGAGTCGCAGGACATCGAGCGAAGCGGCCCCTCGGTGCTCGCCGGCATGGACGCCATCCTGGTTCCAGGCGGTTTCGGCGACCGCGGGATAGAGGGTAAAATCCAGGCCATCCGCTACGCGCGTGAGAATCGCATTCCCTACCTCGGCATCTGTCTCGGGATGCAGCTCGCGATCATCGAGTACGCGAGAAACGTGCTCGCCCTGAAGAGCGCGAACAGCACGGAGTTCGACCGCGCCACGAATCATCCGGTCATCGCGCTGATCACGGAGTGGCAGGATCTCGCCCGCGGCCAGCAGGTGCGCGACGAGAAATCGGATCTCGGGGGCACCATGCGCCTCGGCGCCCAGGAGGCCCATCTGAAGCCGGGCTCGCTGGTTCACGCCCTCTACGGAAAGGAATCGATTTTCGAGCGCCACCGTCATCGCTACGAATTCAACAATCACTATCTCGAGGAGTTGAGCGCAGCGGGGCTCACGTTCTCGGGCTTCTCGGCGGATGGCCTGGTGGAGTTCATCGAGCTGCGCTCTCATCCTTTTTTCGTCGCAAGCCAGTTCCATCCCGAGTTCACGTCCACGCCGCGCGACGGGCACCCGCTGTTCACGGGCTTCGTCCGGTCCGCCCGCGAATACCGGGCAGCGCTGCAGCCGGGCCGCGCCACCGCGTGACATGAAGCTCGTATCTTACGAGGTCGGCCCCGATCGGCCGTTCTTCCTGATCGCCGGCCCGTGTGTCATCGAGAGCGAGGCACTGGTGATCGACGTTGCCGGGCGGCTTCGCGACATGACGGCGACGCTCGGTATTCCGTTCATTTTCAAGGCCTCGTTCGACAAGGCCAACCGCTCTTCGCGGTCGAGCTTCCGGGGTCCCGGCATCGAGGCGGGGCTCAAGGCGCTCGCGCAGGTGAGGAAACAGGTCGGCGTGCCCGTGCTCACCGACGTGCATGAGGATACCCCGCTTGCCGAAGTGGCGGAGGTGGTCGACGTGCTGCAGACCCCGGCGTTTCTTTGCCGGCAGACGAATTTCATCGTCGGCGTCTCGTCCCTGGGCAAGCCCGTGAACATCAAGAAGGGCCAATTCTTGAGTCCGTGGGAGATGCAGAACGTGGTCGACAAGGCTCGCTCCACGGGCAACGCACAAATCATGGTGTGCGAGCGGGGATTCTCCTTCGGCTACAACAATCTGGTGTCGGACATGCGTTCGCTTGCCGTGATGCGCTCCACCGGCTGCCCGGTGGTGTTCGATGCAACCCATTCCGTTCAATTGCCGGGAGGGCAGGGCAACGCTTCCGGCGGACAGCGCGAGTTCGTGCCGGTGCTCGCGCGCGCCGCGATCGCGGCGGGCGTCGCGGGCCTGTTCATGGAGACCCACCCGGATCCGGCGAACGCCAAATCCGACGGACCGAACGCCTGGCCGCTGGACCGGATGGCCTCGCTCCTCTACACGCTGGTGGACCTGGATATTGCCGTCAAAAAGAAACCCTTCGAGGAGTCTTTGCTATGAGCCGCATCGTGGAAGTTCGGGGCCGTGAAATCATCGATTCGCGCGGCAATCCCACCGTCGAGGCAGATGTACTGCTCGATACGGGTGCGATGGGCCGCGCCCTGGTGCCCTCGGGAGCCTCCACGGGATCGCGCGAGGCGGTGGAGCTGCGCGACGGCGATGCGAAGCGATTCGGCGGCAAGGGCGTGCGCAAAGCCGTGGATCACGTCAACGGGACGCTGCGCAATCTCGTCGTGGGGCTCGATCCCGCCGACCAGGCCGGCCTCGACGCCAAGTTGATCGCAGCCGACGGCACCGACAACAAATCGAAGCTCGGCGCAAACGCGATACTGGCCGTGTCTCTCGCCGCCGCACACGCCGCAGCCCGCGACCGCAACTTGCCGCTCTATCGGCATCTGTCGCGCGGCGCAGCGGCGCCCGGCGCAGCGGACTTCGTCATGCCGGTGCCGATGATGAACATCATCAACGGCGGCGCGCACGCCGATAACAGCGTCGATATTCAGGAGTTCATGATCCTGCCGCTCGGAGCTCCTTCGCTCGCGGAGGCGGTGCGCTACGGCGCCGAGGTGTTTCATTCCCTGAAGAAGGTGCTGCATGCCAAGGGGTTGAATACCGCGGTGGGCGACGAGGGCGGCTTTGCTCCCGATCTGCCGTCCAATGAGGCGGCGCTCACCACCATTCTGGAGGCCATCGACAAGGCGGGATACCGCGCCGGCCGGGATATCTATCTCGGATTGGACGTGGCCAGCAATGAGCTCTACAAGGACGGCGTGTACGACCTCGCATCGGAAGGGCGCAAGTTCAATTCCAGCGAGTTCGCCGATTATCTCGCATCGCTCGCCGCGAAATATCCCATCGTCACCATCGAGGACGGCATGAGCGAGGGTGACTGGGACGGATGGTCCGTGCTCACCCGCAAACTTGGCAGCAAGCTGCAGCTGGTCGGGGACGATGTGTTCGTCACCAACACGAAAATATTTGCGCAAGGGATCGCGCAGAAGATTGCCAACGCGATTCTCATCAAGCCGAATCAGATAGGCACGTTGACCGAGACGCTGGCGGCCATCGACATGGCGGCGCAGGCGAAGTACGCGGCCATCATCTCGCACCGCTCGGGAGAGACCGAAGATGCGACCATCGCTGACATCGCGGTGGGCACGACGGCAACGCAAATCAAGACCGGCTCGATGTCGCGTTCGGACCGGATTGCCAAGTACAACCAGCTGTTGCGGATCGAGGCTGAGCTCGGCGGCAGGGCGTCGTATGCCGGCCGCCATGCACTTTCGGTTCCGGTTTCTTAAGAACTCATGCTAAGCTACTGACCTCATGAGGATTTTAGCAATTATCTTGGGGATGTGTCTGGTCCTGCTGCAGTACCGGTTGTGGGTTTCCGACCAGGGAATGCGCGAGATCTGGCGCTTGAACCAGTCCATCGAGGCGCAGACGGCGGCCAACGCCGAGCAGCGTGAGCGTAACGGCCAGTTGCTCGCCGAAGTCACTGATTTGAAGGTCGGGCTCGCCGCGCTCGAGGAGCGCGCACGGAGCGAGCTCGGCATGGTGGGCAATAGCGAGACGTTCTATCAGGTCGTCACGCCGGCAACGCCGGTCGCCGCTGCCGCCGCGCCCGTTACCGCCCGCGCCGAGTGATTCCCGTGGGTTCAGCGTGATTTCGGCGGTCCCGACGCGCCGCGTCTTTGCCGTCGTGCCCGCCGCAGGCCGCGGGGCACGATTCGATCCCTCCGCGAAAGGGTCTCCCAAACAATACGCACCGCTCTTGGGCGCCACCGTGATCGAGTGGTCGTTGCGCGCACTGCTGCAGGAACCCCGCATCGAGAAGGTGGTCGTGGCGGTGGCCGCCGACGATATGCGCTGGCCGGCACTGGCGGCTGCGATCGGCCAACCGGACGATGCGGGCGGTGTGCGGACGAAACTGCTGAACGCGACCGGCGGTGCGAGCCGTCAGGAGTCGGTGCTGAGCGGCCTGCAAGCACTGCAAGGTCGAGCGTCCCCCGATGACTGGGTGCTGGTGCACGACGCCGCGCGGCCCTGCCTGGACGGCGGCGACGTGCGCGCGTTGATTGCCGCGTTGGACGCGGGCGCCGCGGGTGCCGTGCTCGCCGCACCGATCGTCGATACGGTCAAGCGCGAGAGCGGGGGCCTGGTGAGCGAGACGGTCGATCGAACCGGACTTTGGCGCGCGTTGACGCCGCAGGTGTTCGCTCTCGGGGAACTCGAACACGCTCTGGCGGAGGCGGTGCGCAGGGGCATCACGGTCACCGACGAGGCGCAAGCAATGGAGCGGCTTGGCGTGCGCCCCCGCCTGGTGCAGGGCTCCGCGTTCAACATCAAGGTGACGCGTGCCGAGGACCTCGCGGTCGCGGCGCAAATATTAAGGGGCATGGGAGAGACGCTGCGATGAGAATAGGCCAGGGTTTCGACGTTCATGCATTCGGCGCGGGCGATCACGTGATGCTCGGCGGGGTCCGAATTCCCCACGGCTATGGGGTCGTGGCGCATTCGGACGGCGATGTCCTCATTCACGCGCTTTGCGACGCCGTACTCGGCGGTTTGGGTGAGGGCGATATAGGGCGGCACTTCCCGGATTCGGATCCGCGCTATCGCGGTGCGGACAGCCGCGTGTTCCTGCGCACCGTGGCACAGATGATGCGCGCGGCGGAATTCAGGCTGGTCAATGCCGACCTGACCCTGCTGGCGGAGGCGCCGCGCATCGCCGCCCATCGCGTCGCCATTGCCGCGAATCTCGCGGCCGATTTGGAGGTCGAACCCCGATTCATCAACGTCAAGGCCACCACCACCGAGCATCTGGGTTTCATCGGTCGGGGCGAAGGATTGGCGGCGCTCGCGTCTGTCCTGCTCGAGCATGATCGATAGCCCGTCTTGAGTATTCACGGCCGACGTTCCGAATCTTGGACGCGCGCCGCGTTGTCGCCGCCGCGCGCGCACGGCACGCCGCTCGCGGCCGCGCAATTGCGGGCGGAGCCGGAGGACTTTCGGGTCGCGGAACAGCTGTCGTTCGTCCCGTCGGGAGACGGTCCGCATTTCTTGTTGCACGTCGAGAAGCGCGCGGCCAACACGCGCTGGGTGGCTGCCGAGATCGCGAGACTCGGCAGCTTCCCGGTCAACGAAGTGGGATACGCCGGATTGAAAGATCGTCACGCGATCGCCTCGCAGTGGTTCAGCGTACCGGCACGACCCCATCCCGCAGCATTCTGGAGCGGCGCCCGCACCGACGAATTCAGGGTGCTCGAGGTGCACGCCAACTCGCGCAAATTGAAGCGTGGCGCGCTCGCCGGCAACCGTTTCCGGATCCGCCTGCGCAAGGTGACCTGGTCCCGGGAAGAGCTCGAATCGAAGCTCGCGGCGCTGCGCACGCACGGCGCGCCCAACTACTTCGGTCCGCAGCGCTTCGGACGCGAGGGATTCAATCTGGATCGCGCGGCTCAGTGGATGCAGAGCGGGACGGCGCCGGCGGGACGCGCAGAGCGCGGGTTCGCATTGTCGGCCGCGCGCGCCCTCATCTTCAATGCACTGCTCGGGCGGCGTGTGCAGGCAGGAGATTGGTCGTCGTTCAAACCCGGCGACCTTGCAAGCCTCGAGGGCAGCAGCAGCCACTTTCCGGTGACCACGATCGATGACGAGCTGCTGCGCCGCCTGCAGGCCTTCGATATTCACCCGTCAGGTCCGCTTTGGGGCCGCGGCGAGCCCGGGACCCAGCGCGCCGTGCTCGACACCGAACTCGACGTGGCGCGCGAGTTCGCGGGCGTCGCCGCGCTGCTGCAGGCCGCGGGCCTGGATCAGGAGCGGCGCGCGCTGCGGTGTGCCGTCCGGGACCTGAAGGTCGAGGCCGATGCCGGTACGGTCACGTTGAGCTTCGGTCTGGGCCGGGGTCAGTTTGCGACGTCGGTGCTCCGCGAGATCATGGAGTTCCCGGCGGACATGCCGCTCGAGGGCGATGTGGAATAGGCGGGTGAGCCTCCCTGCTGGTCAGGCGCGCAACAGCACGTATACCGCTCCGGTGCCGCCGTCGATCGCGCGGGCGGAGGTGAACGCCATCACATCCGGATGATGCCTGAGCCATGCGTTGACCGCGATCTTGAGAATCGGCCCGCGGGCGCCGGAACGGTAGCCCTTGCCGTGCACGATCCTCACGCAGCGATGGGCCGCGCTGCGGCTGAATTCCAGGAACTCGCTCAAGCTGTCGCGGGCTGCGCTCTGATTGAGTCCGTGCAGATCGAGTTCGTCCTCCACTGGATAAAGTCCGCGCCGCAGCCGACGCATCACTTGGTCGTGCACGCCGGCACGCCGGAACGACAAAGGATCGCTGCCTCCGACGGCATGCTCCGCCGCCGCCATCTGCGGGAGCAGATCGAATTCCGGCGTCGTTGCCGCTCGTTGCCGGGCGGCGACGGTGCGGCGAGCATGCGTCTTTGCCGCGGCGACTGCGCGCCCGTCCGCGCGCCCGGTCGGCGGCAATCGCTTGACGTCCCCGACCGCCGCTCGAAATATCCCGGCATCGTCCTCATTGCCGGCCTTCGACTCGCCGGCCGCGGTTGCCGATTGAGCGGCAACGCCGCGCGCGAGCGATTTCAAAACTTGCCGCGGGCCCCGAGGGCGAGGTTTTACCATGGTGCGAGCGCTCGATCCGCTATCCGGGTGTAGGCGGTTACAGTATAGTCCGCAGGGCGCGATGCGCTCGGTCGGCTTGTATTAAATCTGGTGAAAATTCTACTTTCCAATGACGACGGTTATCGGGCGGAGGGCTTGGAGGCGCTCCGTCGGGCGATCGGTCCCTTGGGCTCCGTCACCGTCGTCGCTCCGGACCGCAATCGGAGCGGCGCGAGCAATTCCCTCACCCTCGATGTGCCCGTGCGCGCAGCGCGCTACGACGCCGATTGCTATTACGTCAACGGCACACCGACCGATTGCGTGCATCTGGCGATTTCGGGGCTGTTCGAGTTCGAGCACGACATCGTGATCTCCGGGGTGAACGACGGTGCGAATCTTGGCGACGACACGCTTTATTCGGGCACTGTAGCGGCCGCCGTCGAAGGCCGTTTCCTCGGTCTTCCAGCCATCGCGGTCTCGCTTTGCGTCGAGCCCGGCAGCCCGCGGAACTTCGCCGGCGCCGCCCGGGTCGCGGCGAGCCTGGTCGAGCGATTGTCGGCTGCGCCGCTCAAGGCGCCGATCATGCTGAACGTCAACGTGCCCGATCTACCCGAAGGGCAGCTGCTGGGTTTGAAGGTGACCCGGCTCGGCAGCCGCCATCGGAGCGAAAGGGTGGTGCGTGCCAAAGACCCGCGAGGACGCAATGTGTACTGGGTCGGGGCCGCAGGTGCGGGACAGGATGCGGGCCCGGGCACGGACTTTCACGCCGTCGCGCATGGCTTCGCGTCCGTCACGCCGTTGCAGATCGACTTGACGCGCCACTCGGCTCTGCCGGAGCTCGAGCGCTGGCTGTCGGCTTGAGCATGTATATGGAAGGGCCGCGCCTCAGCGGTATCGGGATGACCTCCGCGCGGACCCGCGAGAGGTTGGTGCAGCGGCTTCAGGATCAAGGTATCAAGGACCGACGGGTGCTGGATCGCATCCGCAATGTGCCGAGGCATTTGTTCGTGGACGAGGCGCTGGCGACCCGCGCCTACGAAGATACGGCGCTACCCATCGGCTTCGGCCAAACCATATCGCAGCCCTATGTGGTCGCGCGGATGACCGAAGCGCTGCTGGCCGCCGGGCCGGTCGATAAGGTGCTCGAAATCGGCACCGGCTGCGGCTATCAGACCGCAGTGCTCTCGCCGCTGGTCAAGGAAATCTACACCATCGAGCGGATCGAGAGCCTGGTGGGCCGCGCGCGGCGCGCGCTGCGCGAGCTCAAAATCCGCAATGTGCGTTTTCGCCACGACGACGGCAATGTCGGCTGGGCGGCGAAGGCGCCCTTTGACGGGATTCTGCTGACTGCGGCGCCTCATGCCGTGCCGCCCGCGCTGTTCGAACAGCTCGTGGTGGGAGGGCGGCTCATTGCGCCCGTGGGTCCGGACGGGCGTCAGGAGCTCATGCGCTTTACCAAGGGTGAGACGCGGGTTCAGAAGGAAGCTCTGGGTGCCGTGAGCTTCGTTCCGCTGCTGTCGGGATTGCAGCGCTAGACGGGAACTCTCCTGGGGACTCTGAGGCAGTGCGGCGCGTAGTCCGACTCATCGGACTCATCGCCTGGATCTCGTCGACGGTCGCGGGCTGTGCAATCGAGCGCGCGAACACCCCCGAAACGTATATCGTCCAGCCTCGGGACACCCTCTACAGCATCGCCTGGCGTCACGATCTGGACTACCGCGATTTGGCGCACTGGAATCACATCGGCGCGGACTACCGGATTGCCGTGGGCCAGGTGCTCACTCTCGCGCCGGGGAGCGACCACCCGCACCCCGCGGCGGCACGCGCTGCGTCCCGCCCGGCCGGTGGTGCGGCCACACCCCATTCCTCTGCCCCGGCCGATACGGCCGCCCCCGCCGATGCCGCACCGGGACAGCCTTGTGGGTGGATGTGGCCCACCGCGCCGGCATCCGCGCCTCGGCCCGTCCCGGGCGGTGGCATCTTGTTCCTGGGCACCGTGGGCCAACCGATCCGCGCGGCGTGCGCCGGCCGGGTGGTTTATGTCGGCAACGGGATACGAGGCTACGGCAATCTCATCATCATCAAGCACGGCGAGACGCTGCTCACGGCGTACGCTCACACCATCCAACTCGCTGTGCACGAAGGGCAGGACGTGGCGACGGGTGAGGAGATCGCCCACATGGGTACCGGAGCGCATCAGATCGCGGCGCTGTATTTCGAGATCCGCGTAGACGGCAAGCCCGTCGACCCGCTGCCTTTGTTGCGAGGCGCAGAAGGAGTTAGATGAATTCTAGATAGTAAATGTATACTTCTGATTAATAATCGAAATAACAAACACTGTTGAAAAGCACGTTGACGCGCCACAAGACCAGGGGGTATGTTCTGCCGCGAGTTGTTGGGGAATAAAGTCCGTTCGCGGGGTGACGAGCGTTAGATTCGGTCAGAGAAAAAGTACAAAAAAATCAATAAGAAGTAGAATTAGTCTCGATACCAAATTATTTGACTCGCCGCCACCCCGCCTTTCTTTTTTTGGCTCTTTGTCTGCGTCACGGGATCAGCAGCGCGACGACTCGACGCTGCTCCGACACGAGCACGTTGAAGGTGCGGCAGGCGGCTCCCGTATCCATGACCTCGAAGCCCACTCCCGCGCGTAGGAACGTGGCGCTGAACTCGGGCGGCGGAAACGATTGCCTGGAACCCGTTCCCAGCAACACCACCTCGGGTTCGTGCGCGAGTATCGCGGCGGCATGTGGTGCGGCCAGCTCGTCGATCGCTGCGATGGCAGGACCCGGCTCGATCGCCGAGCTCGATACGATCACCGCAGCGTGGTACGCGGTGTCATTGATCTTGATCTCGCCCCTCCCGTACGATCGAATGAGATTGCTCGACGAACTCGAGTCCTGGTGGAAGCGCATGTCGGTAAGATACGCGTCCTCAACCTAAGGTTCACATTGCCCATTGTGTATTTTCGCATCGCGGGGCGCGGGATCCCCCGGGCTTTGCGCGCTCCCGCGCTCGAGCGTTTGCTTGCACGCGCCGATGGGCCGTCGAGCACCGCGTCGTGGCGCACCGCGGCTTTTCGAGCCATCACCGCCGACCACACGGACCCCCCGCCGATCGCCGTCGCGCAGTTGCGCGCGGCAGGCGATGGTGCACGCCACGGCTGGGTGGCGGTCGCGACACCGGTCCACTTGGTGGCTGGCATGAGCAGCGTGCACCTGCCCCCCGACGGCGTGCTCGAGATCGAAGCGTCCGAGGCCGACACGTTGGCTGCGGAATTCAACCGCTCGTTCGGCGGCGGAGGTTCCCGGCTGGCGCGCGGACTGGGAAGCGGGCTGCTCTGCGTGTTCGACGAGCGGCTCGCGGCGGACACGACGCCGCCGGATGAAGCGTCGGGCGGCGACGTTTGGGCGCATCAACCGCGCGGCGCGGGCTCGGCCAAATTGCGGCGGCTCGCGACCGAGATCGAAATGTGGCTGTTCGGCCATGCGCTGAATGCGGCGCGTCGGGCGCGCGGCTTGCCGGTCATCAGCGCGCTGTGGTTCTGGGGTGGCGGCGCGCTCGATGTGCCGCTGCCTCGCGTAGCGGGCTGGACCGGGGGAGACGACGCGCTCTTCTCCGCATGGGATCGCCGCACGCAATACCCGGCCGGCGCCGGCGGACCCGATCGGTCCAAGTCCGGGGTGGTGGTGGTGGCGGCGTGGCCCGGGTCAACCGCGTGGGAGGAAGCTGAGCAGCGCTGGATGAGGCCGGCAGTCGAAGATCTCCAGGCAGGGCATCTCACCCGGCTCGAAATATCCGCGGCCGGCAGATCCTTTTCACTGAGCGCGCACGGACTGCGGCGATTTTGGCGCCGGCGTCAGCCATGGTGGCAATCCTTCGATGTCGTCCCGGCCCCCGAGGCGAGCCGCCTTGGCGACTGAAATCCGCAGGCGGCCAAGGGCCGACAGTCTCGAACCCTTGCGCGATCTGCACCCGGTCCTACGGCGTGTTTATTGCGCGCGCGGGATTCACGCGGCGCAGGACCTCGATCTGTCGCTCGAGCGTCTCCTGCCCATCAGCACGCTCGAGGGCGTGGAGCGCGCCGCCGAACTGCTGGCGGCGCACCGGACATCGGGCCGGGTGCTCGTGGTCGGAGACTTCGATGCGGACGGGGCCACCGGGAGTGCGCTCCTGGTCCGCGCCATGCGCTCCCTCGGCTTCGCACACGTCGACTTCCTGGTGCCCAACCGGTTTCAATTCGGCTACGGTCTGACGCCGGGGATCGTGGCGCTCGCGGCGGAGCGGCGGCCATCGCTGATCGTCACCGTCGACAACGGGGTCTCGAGCATCGAAGGCGTCGCGGCAGCGCAGGCGCTCGGGATACCCGTGCTGATCACGGATCATCATTTGCCTGCTGCCAGGCTGCCGTGTGCGGACGCAATCGTCAATCCGAACCTCGCCGGATCGACCTTCGCGAGCCCGGCGCTGTCGGGCGTCGGTGTCGCATTCTATGTGGTGGCGGCGCTCGCGAGAGCCGTGGGCCAACCACAGTTTCGTGCGTCGGATCTGCTGGATCTGGTGGCGCTCGGAACCGTGGCCGACCTGGTGCCGCTCGACCGGAACAACCGGGTGCTGGTCGCGCAAGGCTTGAGGCGGATTCGCGCCGGCCGCTGCGTTCCGGGAATCCGCGCGCTGCTCGAATTGGCGGGCCGCCGGCGGGAGAGGCTGACGGCGGCCGATCTGGGCTTCGTGGTCGCTCCGCGCCTGAATGCAGCCGGGCGTCTTGCCGATATGAGCGTGGGGATCGCCTGTCTGCTGGCGGACGACGAGGGACGCGCGCGGGCCCTGGCCGCCGAACTCACCCGCCTCAACGAGGAACGGCGCGAAATCGAGCAGCGCATGCAGGCCGAGGCGGCGGATCTCGCCGCCTCGGTGCGCTTCGGAGCGTCCGGCGACGAGACGCTCGGGCTCTGTTTGTTCGACGAGAGCTGGCACCAGGGCGTGGTCGGATTGGTTGCCGGCAGAATCAAGGACCGGGTGCACCGCCCTGTCGTTGCCTTCGCGCGCGCCGCGGATGGTTCGCTGCGCGGTTCGGCGCGCTCGGTGGCCGGCATCCACATTCGAGATGTGCTCGACGCCATCGCCGCCCGGCATCCCGGATTGATCGAGAAATTCGGCGGCCATGCGATGGCCGCCGGAATGACGCTGCCCGAATCGAGCCTCGACGGATTTCGCCGCGCATTCGCCGAGGAAATCGCCGCCCGCGCCGATGTCGACAGCCTCGCCGGAGTGATCTTGAGCGACGGCGAGTTGTCGGATGCCGAGCTGTCGCTCGAGACGGCACGCGCGCTGCGCGGCGCCGGTCCCTGGGGGCAGGGATTTCCCGAGCCCGTGTTCGACGGCAGCTTCAAAATCGTCGACCTGCGCGTTGTCGGCGCCCGGCACTTGAAATTGAGGCTCCGCGGCACGCAGCCGGCATCCGCAGACGGCCCGGGTGCGGCGCTCGAGGCGATTTGCTTCGGGTATGTCGGCGGCGCCTCGGAAAATCCGGCGCTCGCGCCGGGCGCCACCGTGGATCTCGCCTACCGCCTGGAGGTGAACGAATACAACGGAGCCGAGCAGATACAGCTCAATTGCCAGCATTTCAAGCTCCGCTGACCCGCGGCAGCCGGGAAACCTATGGTAGAGTTGCGCAATGGAAATCAATCAAATCAAGCGATTCATCAAAGATCTCGAGGAGCGCACCGACTCCTTGAGGAGGTATCTTTGATTACGACAACAAGCACGAGCGCCTGCAGGAAGTAACCCGCGAGCTCGA
>Ga0182012_10000964_pt1 | contig 31620 bp, 26 predicted proteins | sample 612S2SmetaG_FD_120486 | JGI IMG/M metagenome (GOLD analysis project Ga0182012, IMG submission 120486) | Permafrost microbial communities from Stordalen Mire, Sweden - 612S2S metaG | ecosystem: Environmental > Terrestrial > Soil > Wetlands > Permafrost | place: Sweden: Stordalen | collected...
AATTCGAAGATCACGGGCGGCAAGACCTGGCCAAAACCACCGGCGGCGACGCAAACGCGCGAGTTCAAGGTCTATCGCTGGAACCCGGACGACGGCAAGAATCCCGGCATCGACACCTATTTCGTCGATACCGGCGATTGCGGGCCGATGGTGCTCGACGCCCTGATCTGGATCAAGAACCACATCGATCCGACGCTGACCTTCCGCCGCTCCTGCCGCGAGGGCGTCTGCGGCTCCTGCGCCATGAATATCGACGGTCAGAACACGCTGGCCTGCACCAAGTCGATGCACGACGTCAAAGATGGCGCGGTCCGGATCAACCCGCTGCCGCATCAGCCGGTTATCAAGGACCTGGTGCCTGACCTGACCAATTTCTACGCTCAATATGCCTCGATCGAGCCGTGGCTTCAGACCTCCTCGCCAATGCCGCAGAAGGAATGGCGTCAGAGCCACGAGGATCGCGAGAAACTCGACGGTCTCTATGAATGCATCCTGTGCGCCTGCTGCTCGACCTCATGTCCGAGCTATTGGTGGAACAGCGACCGCTACCTCGGTCCGGCAGCGCTGCTGCAGGCCACCCGATGGGTCAAGGACAGCCGCGACGAAGCCACCGGAGAACGGCTCGACAATCTCGAAGACCCCTTCAGGCTGTACCGCTGCCACACCATCATGAACTGCGCCAAGGCCTGCCCGAAGGGTCTCAATCCGGCCGAAGCCATCGCCGAACTCAAGATGAAGCTGGTCGAACGGCAGATCTGACGCCGGACGGCCGATCCTGCGCACCATCGATCTGGCGAAATCGCATGCCGGCCACCTTCCCTGTCATCCTGCATCATTTCGACCAGTCGCCGTTCTCGGAAAAGATTCGGTTAGCCTTCGGCCTGAAAGGGATCGAATGGACCTCGGTGCGGATCTCGCGGATCATGCCGCGTCCCGACCTGGTGCCGCTGACCGGCGGCTATCGGCGCACCCCCGTGATGCAGATCGGCGCCGACATCTATTGCGACACGCAAGTGATCCTCCGCGAGCTGGAACGGCGTTTTCCCGAACCGACCCTGTTCCCTAACGGCAGCGAGGGGCTGGCCTGGGCGAGCGCGATGTGGACCGATCGATCGTTCTTTCAGAACACCGTGAACCTGGTGTTCGGCTCATTGGCGGACAAGGTCCCGCAGGATTTCATCGCCGACCGTGAACAGCTGCGCGGCGCCAGGTTCGACGTGGCGGCGATGACCTCGGCGATACCACAGATGCGCGATCAGTTCCGCGCCCACGTGCAGTGGATCGAGACCCAGCTCGGCGACGGCCGCGCCTTTTTCACCGGTGACGCCGCGGGCCTCTGCGACATCAACGCCTACATGAACATCTGGTACGTGCGCGCCAATCTGCCGGAGGCCGGCGAGATGCTGGCGGAGTTCGGCCATGCGCGCGCATGGGAAGCGCGCCTGCAGGCTATCGGCCATGGCCAGCGCCGCGAAATGTCCACCGCCGAGGCACTCGACATCGCGGCCCGCGCGACGCCGCAGACCGCCGAACTGGCCGATCCCGGCGATCCGAACGGCCGCAAGCCTGGCGACCGCGTCGAAGTGATGCCCGACGACTACGGCAAGGTCAGAGTAGGCGGCGAGATCGTCGCGCTGTCCGCCCAGCGCATCGCCATCCGCCGGCATGACGCCCGTGCCGGCGAGATCGTCGTGCACTTTCCGCGCGCCGGCTTCCTCGTGATTCCCCTGTAGGAAAGACGTCGGATCAATCGCGTGCGAGTTTTGCAGGCGGTCCAATGCGCGCTCCCATTTGCGATTCAATTGTCAAACAGCCAAGATGCGGGTTACGAGAGAGGGCGACCACAAGGGCCCCTACGGGATCGACATGGCGTAGGGGCGCGCCCCTGGTGGGCGCCCTATTTTTGACCCGTAGCGCCATCGGTTATGGACCATCTGGAGATTGAGGCAGGCCTTAGTTTACCGGCTTGATTTCGGAAAAAACCGTGCTGAGACTATCCACGATGGGCTCTGCATCGCCTGCCGTGGCGGATATCTGTAGTTCTGGGAAGTATACTTGAAAGGTATGATGTGTGCGGGCGGCCTCGTTGGTGGCGTCGATCTCTCCATGGATCGCTTGGAGGACGCAGGATCCAACCGCGGTTGTTTCTTCCGATTTGAATTTGTAGGAGATCGTGCTGGTTCTCTCCTCAGCGGTACCGTCACCGGCCGTTGTTAGCGCATGCATCTTGTAAGTCACGTCCGATCGGCGATCGAAATTCCTGGGGAGTCCATAAGGCGTATATTTCGCTGTTCTATGCGAATATTTGCCGGCAAAAGTTGTCGACAACTCCGCCGATGCGATGGCTCCATCGACATAGGTTGCCTTCGTCACGAAAACCGGCGGGTCTGGGTGGGTAGGCGGCGGTGTCTGCCGACTCCAGACGACGTAATCGCCCAATTCGTCGCGATAGGCCTGAACGACTGTCCGCGTCCCGTCTTGACTATGATAAGCCAACTCAACAGGAACCATGGAATTTTTGACCGCGTTGCAATCGACGGAAGGTGGGGATTGTGCAGCCGCAGAACCCGCAAACACCAAAAGCGATATCGAAAGCATACGCATGCGGGCGGCCATCCCAATCCACTATTATCCGCCATCGTCTGTCGCTCATCACAGCTTGAAAGTTCAATCCCGGCTCTACCCCGCGAGCGCTGATACGGCTCGGCTCCGCGAGGGAGACCGGAATCTATGACTACGGATGGGGATTATGGATTCCGGGCTCGCCCTACGGGCGCCCCGGAATGACGCCAAGGGTAGACGACGTCTCAGAACCAAAACACCGGCAGAGGTCGGCGAAATGCCGCGCTGGACTCGGCCGCGAACTCGGTTATGCATGCGCCACTTCGCCCACCCGACGAGGATCTCTTGACGCCAACGATAACGACCCCCGCAGGCGCCGCGTCCGTGGCCAACGATTTGGCGCAGCCCCCGTTCGGGGCATTCGCCCCCACATCGACGCAAGCGGCCCTGATCGCGCTCGCGCACCGCTCGCGGCTGAAGCGCGGTGCCTTTCGTCCGATGCTGTCGCGGCTGTTGCATCTGTTGCGCGCCGGTCCGGTCGATGTCCGCTACCAGGGCGCGCCCTTCCGGTTCTATCATCAGGCCAGCGCCACCGAGCGTGGCGCTCTGCTCAATCCCGATTACAATCTCGAAGAGCTGGACTTCCTGCGGGCGCGGACCCCGGTAGGTGGCGTGTTAGTCGATATTGGCGCCAACGTCGGCACCTATGCCTTGGTACTGGCGAGCCACGTCGGCGCCGCTGGCAAGGTGATCGCGATCGAACCGCATCCGGTTACCCACAAGCGGCTGGCGTTCAACCGTGCGGCCTCGGGCTTCGACTGGATTCGTCTGGTCGCCGCAGCGGCCGGTGCTTCCGACGGTGAACTGATGATCGAGACCGATGGCGACAATCTCGGCGCCAGCCATATTGTGACCGGCCAGGGCAGCGGCCATGCCATCGCCGTGCCGTCGTTGCGGCTGCAGCGCATTCTCGAGGAGGCCAACATCTCGCAGGTCGATGCGCTGAAGATCGATGTCGAGGGTTTTGAGGATCGCGTCCTGACCGGCTTCTTCAAGCACGCGCCGGCCTTGCTCTGGCCGCGCGCGGTGGTGATCGAGCATCTCTCCCGCAGCGAATGGCTCGACGACTGCATCGCGGACATGCGCGCGCGCGGCTATGCCGAGAGCGGCAGGACTCGCAGCAACACACTGTTGGTGCGCGGTTCGGGATAGTTCGCCGGTGCCAGGAGGCGCAGAAGAAAGTATAGATGGATGACGATTCGATACGGGGCGCAAGCTCTCGCCGGGAACAATGTAAAACCAACTTTGAAATCATGGCCTGAACGCGCAATGAACAACGGCGAAGCGGAACCCCGCGTCAGCCGAAATAAATTCGGCTACGCCTTTGAGGGCCGCCACAATCCGGCCTAATGCGTCACCGTATTGATCGTCCCTCACTTCGTCCCAAGCATTTTTCCAAGGATTTTGCCCCGCATGAAAAACCTTCGGCTCCTGCTGCTGGCCACCACCGCGCTGACCGCCCTGCAATTCGCCAGCGTTTCCTCGCACGCGCAATCGGCGCCGCTGGTGGTGGCGCAGGCCGCTCCGAAGGAGGAGCTCGGTCCCGACGGAAAGCCCAAGCAACCCCCGAAGGGCGCCCCGCCGAAGGGAGCGCCACCGAAGCCGGCGGCGCCGCCGCCGCCCCCGCCGCGACCCGCGCCTCCCGCTGCCGCACCACCTCCGCCACCACGACCCGCGCCGCCTCCGGCAGCGCCGCCGCGGCCTGAAGCGCCGCAACCCCGCGCAGAGCCGCCGCATCACCCCGAGCCCCCGCCGCCCGGCGCAGCGCCTCAGCCGCCGCATCCCGTGCCGCCGCGGCCGCCGACGCCGCCCAACGCCGCGCCTGTGCCCCAGCCGGGCGCGCCGGCTGCCGTTCCGCCGCCGGTTCTGGATAGAAGACCGCCTCCGCAGCAGGTTCCGGGTGGCGCGCCACCCCCCGGGCGCGGCGGCCCGCCGCCGGCCGGACCCAATGCCGCGCCGGCTGGCGCCGGCGGGCAGACGGCGCTGCCGCCGGGCGGCACTCCGTTGGCGCGCCGGGCGCCGCCGCCGACGGTCTCCGCGCCGATACCGACCCTGCCACCGCGAGCCCAGGCCCTTACCCCGATCGCACCGGGCGCGGTGGTCCAGGGACCGCAGCGCATGGAGGATTTCCGCGGCCAGCGGCAGGAGAGCGATCAGGGCGGCCGCAAGGTCTTCACCGAACCCGGCCGCATCATCGTTGTCGATCCCAGCGGTCAGTCGTTCATTCGCCACGACGAGGACGACCGCTTCCGCTACGGCGCCCGCGACATCCGGGTCGAGCGGGTCGGGTCTGATACCCGCACCATTGTGATCCGCCCCGACGGCACCGAGATCATCAACATCACCGGCCCTGACGGCCTGCTGCTGCGCCGCATCCGCAGGGATCGGGAGGGCCGCGAACTCATCATCATCGACAATAGCTATCGCGATCCCGGCGCGATCGGCGGTTTCTTCATCGATCTGCCGCCGCCGGTGCTACGCATCCCCTACGACCGCTACATCGTCGAAGCCGACGTAGCGCCGCCGGAGCTGATCTACGAGACCATCGAAGCGCCGCCGGTGGAGCGGATCGAGCGGCGTTATTCGCTCGACGAGATCCGCTACAGCCCGTCGGTGCGGGCATTGATGCCGAGCATCGATCTCAACACCATCAATTTCGAAACCGGATCGTGGGAAATTCCGCCCGATCAGGCGGCAAGGCTGCAGGCGATCGCGGACGGCCTCAATCGGGCGATCGCGCGCAACCCACGCGAGGTGTTCCTGATCGAGGGCCACACCGACGCGGTCGGTAACGATGTCGACAATCTGTCGCTGTCGGACCGCCGCGCCGAATCCGCCGCCGAGCTGTTGACGCAGCAGTTCGGCGTGCCGGCGGAGAACCTGACCTCGCAGGGATACGGATCGCAGTATCTCAAGGAACAGACCTCGGGCCCGAGCCGCATCAACCGCCGCGTCACCGTCCGCCGCATCACGCCGCTGCTCAACGGCGGCACCGCCTCGCTGCCGCCGCCCCCACCCGGCATCGCGCCACCGAGGTAGCGGCGTCAAACCTGCGACATTTGTCGGGTGGGCAAAGACTACGGATCGCGCGAATGCGCGATCCGTAGGCGTGCCCACCATCTTTTCGCATCCGCAAGGGTGGGCACGGCGCAAGGGCGCCGTTGCTCGACCTACGGCTCAGCCCGCAAAAATATCGAAAACAACCCGATGGAGCAGGATCAGCCCTTGTCGCTGTCGAGTTTGAAGAGCGGGGAGCTTTCGCCGATCGACAGCAAGCCGGTCTGCGCGTAGAGATCGAGCTTGGCGCGGGTATCGGTGATGTCGAGGTTGCGCATCGTCAGCTGGCCGATACGGTCCGCTGGCGTAAACGCCGCATCTTCCACCTTCTCCATGCTCAATCGCTCCGGCTGATAGGTCAGGTTGGGGCTCTCGGTGTTCAGGATCGAGTAGTCGTTGCCGCGACGCAGTTCGAGCGTGACCTCCCCGGTGATGGCGCGGGCGACCCAACGCTGGGCGGTTTCGCGCAGCATCAGGGCCTGGGAATCGAACCACCGCCCCTGATAGAGCAACCGGCCAAGCCGCATGCCGCTGATGCGGTATTGCTCGATGGTGTCTTCGTTGTGGATGCCGGTGACCAGCCGCTCGTAGGCGATGTGCAGCATCGCCATGCCCGGCGCCTCGTAGATGCCGCGGCTCTTGGCCTCGATAATCCGGTTCTCGATCTGGTCGCTCATGCCAAGGCCATGCCGGCCACCGATGGCGTTGGCTTCGAGAAAGAGCGCGACCGGATCGGCGAAGGACTGGCCATTCAATGCGACGGGCTGCCCCTCCAAAAACCGCACGGTGACCGTTTCGGCCTTGACGACACTGTCGTCGCGCCAGAACGCCACTCCCATGATGGGGTTTACGATTTTGATGCCACTGTCCAGCCGCTCGAGGTCCTTGGCCTCGTGGGTCGCGCCGAGGATATTGCTGTCGGTCGAGTACGCCTTCTCGGCGCTCATCTTGTAGTCGAAGCCGTTGGCTGCGAGGTACGCCGACATCTCGGAACGGCCGCCCAGTTCATCGATGAACTGCTGGTCGAGCCAGGGCTTGTAGATCCTGAGGCTCGGATTGGTCAAAAGGCCGTAGCGGTAGAACCGCTCGATATCGTTGCCTTTGTAGGTGGAGCCGTCTCCCCAGATGTTGACGCCGTCCGCTTTCATGGCGGCGACCAGCATGGTGCCGGTGACCGCGCGACCAAGCGGCGTGGTGTTGAAGTACGTCGCGCCGCCGGTTGAGATGTGGAAGGCGCCGGATTGGATCGCGGCGATACCTTCGTGAACCAATTGGTTGCGGCAATCGACGAGCAGGACTTTTTCGGACCCCAGGCTGAGCGCCTTGCGCGGGATCTCGTCGTAATCGGCCTCGTCGGGCTGGCCAAGATTGGCGGTATAGGCGAAAACGCGGGCGCCTTTCTGTCTCATCCATAGCAGCGCCGCGCTGGTGTCGAGACCACCCGAGAAAGCAATGCCGACTTTTTGCCCTTTGGGCAGGCCTTTCAAGATCACGCTCATGAAGCCATCCAATCGGTCGTGTGCTGTTGTTCCTGCGAATTGAGTGCGCGATTATCAAATTTCGTGCCGGTGGGCACGCTTTTAATCGAGCATGGCGATCGAACGACCGAAATCGGGATTAGGCAGGTTTACGGAAGCGCGTGAGAAGCCGGGTCAAGGCCGCATCGACACCCTCATCCGTAAGCCGGGTCGCCGACCAGCGGTAGATAAAGGCATAAGCCAGCCAGATCACCAGGAAGGTCACCAGCCCGGCAACGGCGACGTCGGTAAAGAAGTGCCCGCCGAACGCCATCCGGAGCACACTGGTGGTGACGCCGAACACCGTCGCCCCCACATAGGCCCACGGCCGCCAGGCCGGCGGCGCCAGCGCCGCCGGCGCATAGGTCCAGAATGCGGTGGCGCCTTCGCCGGAGAAGAACGAACAGTTGCGGGCGCAGCTGCCGCGCGGGTCCCACCATGGCATGAATTGATCCGGGCCGTTGAACTGCGTCACCACCACTGGCCGCGGCCGACCCCAATAGCTCTTGAAGGTGAGATTGGTGAGCACCCCCGCGGACAGCAGCAGCGTGACCAAGAGGAAAATGATGGCACGCCCCGACATCAACAGCGGCCGGTCCGGCCGGATCAGCTTGATGACGAGCGCGACCAGCGCCGGCGCCGCGAGGCCCCAGGCAATCCACATTGCCCCGTCGCGCGCGATCTCGGCAAGCGCGTTCAGCCTGAGCGGGAAGGACCTGGTGGTGGCGTCATAGAACAACGACGAAAGCTTCAGGTCGAGCTCGGGATCAATCCCGAACACCACGCCGACGACGAGCGCCAACGCCAGCGCGATGCAGAGTCCGGTCCGGTTCATGGCGCGGGGTTTAGCCGAGCCCGGGAACGAAGAAAAGTCTCCGGGCCATCTTCATGATGGCGGCGGCAAGGGCGAATGCGACGGCAACGGCGGCGGCTGCAAGCGGCGCGGCGGTTCACGCCAGCAACCTGCATTGCGTCCGGCGATCATCCAGTAGACCACGCCGCCGACGATGCCCGCGCCAGTCATGATTTCGAGATGACGGCGAACGATGCCCTCGAAGCGAAGCGTGCCGGGGTCGAACGGGACCAGGCCGAGATAGCAGGCCAGTCCGACGATGGCGCCCCCGACAGCGTAGGCCAGCGCGCTCCTGATATAGAACGCCTCCGTGATCGCGGCCACGATCATCGCCGGCAGCAGCGCAAAGCCCGAGAGGAAGATGAAGCCGAAACCGAGCACAATGTTCAGCGCGCTGGAATCGATCGGGCCGGTGCCAAGATCGGAAAATTCCGGAAACAGCACCGCGCCGACCACGATGCCTCCCGCCACCAGACAGGCGGCGAGAAAGGCAAAGAAGATGACAAAGAGGCGGCCGATCAATGCCATGGAGCAAGACCCATCAAGGACGAACTCGAACTTATGCCTTGCCTAATCCGTCATCGCCATGGCGCGCAGCGCCTGGCGTTCGCGCACCGACAGTTTCTCGGTCTCGGATTTCAGCTGGCCGCAGGCGGCGAGAATGTCGCGGCCGCGCGGCGTGCGTACCGGCGACGAGTAGCCGGCGTTGAAAACATATTCGGAAAACTTCTCGATCTGGTCCCAGTCCGAGCACTGGTAGCGCGTGCCCGGCCACGGATTGAACGGGATCAGGTTGATCTTGGCCGGGATGCCCTTCAACAGCTTGACCAGGAGCCTGGCGTCTGCAAGCGAATCGTTCACGTCCTTGAGCATCACATATTCGAAGGTAATGCGCCGCGCGTTGGAGGAGCCGGGATAATCGCGGCAGGCCTGCAGCAGTTCGGCAATCGGATATTTGCGGTTCAGCGGCACCAGCTCGTTGCGCAACTCGTCGCGTACCGCATGCAGCGAGATCGCCAGCATGACACCGATTTCATCGCCGGTCCGGATGATATTCGGCACCACGCCGGAGGTCGACAGCGTGATGCGGCGGCGCGAAATGCCGATGCCCTCATTGTCGGCCACGATCAACAGCGCGTCGCGCACCGCGTCGAAATTATATAACGGCTCGCCCATGCCCATCATCACCACATTGGTGACGAGACGGCCACCGGAAGGCGTTGCGCGGTCGGCCCAGTCATGGAGACGATCGCGCGCCACCATGATCTGGCCGACGATCTCGCCCGCCGTCAGATTGCGCACCAGCCGCTGGGTGCCGGTGTGGCAGAATGAGCAGTTCAGGGTGCAGCCGACCTGGGAGGAAATGCACAGCGTGCCGCGATCGGTCTCCGGAATATAGACACACTCGACTTCGTGCGCCTTCTCGCTCGCATCTCCGCTCGGCAGCCGCAACAGCCATTTGCGGGTGCCGTCATGGGAGACCTGCTCGGCAACCACTTCGGGGCGCGCGACGGTGAAATGCGCCGCGAGCTGGGTGCGCATTTCCCTGGAGATGCTGGTCATCTCGTCAAAATGCCTGGCGCCGCGGACATAGATCCAGTGCCACAGCTGCTGCACCCGCATCTTGCGCTGCGCCGGCGCCACGCCGATGGCGCCGAGCCGGTCAGCGATCTCCGCGCGGGACCATCCGACCAGCGAGGGCTTGGCCGGCGGCACATAGCTCTCATCGGCGGCCTTTTCCAACGGCGCCTCATCGCAGCCCGAGGCAAGCGCGTTCGGGACCTCCGATGCTGGGTGGGTCGCGGCAGAGGCTGGGGTCATCGCGTCACTGTCTGATGTCAGAAGAGGCCGGCCAGCGTGCTGCGCAGCACCAAGCCGGGAGGCAAATCGGGACGGAGTCCCATCGCCTCTGGAGATTGCTATCAAATAGGCGTTCCCTGGATGCCAAACAACGCTGTTTGATGGTTGAAAGCCGATTATCGCTGGCAGTCCTGCGCCACCCGGTCGAGCGCCTGGGAAAGCCCCTTCATCGAGAACGTATCCGTGGTCTCGGTGCCCTTGGCCGAAACGCCTTTGATGACGACGTCCGTGGCCCGGCGCATGGCATCGACCATTCGCTGCTCCTCCGCGGCGTTCTTGATCCACAGGCCATCGCCCTGGGTGTACATCGAGTAAGAAGCGCCGCCGACCTCCAGCGTCGACTCCGATCCCGGCTTAAGCGCGTAGCCGATCATGACCGAGACTTCGTTGATGACTTTTTCGCCAGGACGCGTCGACACGAATGCATAGGCCGGATCACGAGGGCGATTGGGCGGATTGGTTTTCGACGATGAAGGCTTCGCCAGCGCAAAGCACACCTTCCGGCCGTTCGGCATCGCCATATAGGCGCCCCAGCTGCCGAACTGGCCAATCAGGATGGGTTCGGCCCCGCCAGGTACGGCTGCCGCAGGCCTGGTTTCCGGCTTGGCCGCCACGGGTTTTGCCGACAGCGGCTTGGCCGCGCCTTTCGGCGGTACGTCCTGGGCCCGCGCCAGTCCCGCTCCGCACAGCAGCACGCTCGCCAGCAGCGCCGTCGATTTTCGCCGTCCCCTCATGCGAGATCTGGTTCCTCATGATTGTGACTGGAAGATGGCCCTGACATCGCGTCGTCACACCTGCGATGGTTATCGGGGAACTGCGTTGATGGAAAGGCAAGGCGAACTTAGTCCCGCCACATAGTACCGGTCATAGCCGCGGCTTGCGAGATCATCCTGTACCCTTCGGCCGCGCTGCCCGCACTTTTTCCCACTGCGCCTCGCTCCATTGCAGCAGATCCTCGGCACCGGAACTGCGTAAATGCGCGCCGCCGTCCTGCACCACCATCTCGCCATTGATGTAGCCCGCGGCATCCGAAATCAGGAAACTCGCCAGATCGGCAAGCTCGCGGTGCTCGCCAACCCGGCCAAGCGGATTGCGCAGAGCCCAGCCTTCGTCGCGGCCTTCGGGCCGAAGCTGACCTGCTGCGCCCGGGGTCGGAAACGCGCCGGGCGCGATCGCCACGGTTCGAATGCCCTTGGGGCCCCATTCCACCGCAAGGCTCCTGGTCATTGCCAGCAAGGCTGACTTCGCCATCGCCGAGGGCACCGTGAAGGCCCGCCCGGTAATGGTCGAGGTCGAGAGGATGCTCAAGACCACGCCGCGGTGGCGGCCTTCGATCCAGCGCTTGCCGGCGCCGAGCGTGCAATACAGCGCGCCGTGCAGCGTCGGGGCCAGGATGGCGTCGGCGGCACGAAACGACAACTGCGCGCTCTGCGCGATGAAGGTCGCTGCCGCGTTGTTGACCAGCACGTCGAGCGGCGCGCCGTGAAAAGCGATGTCGAGCATGGCCTCGACATCAGCGCCGAGGCGGACATCGCATCTGATCGGGGTGACCTTGGCGCCGAAATCTGCGCGGATCTGGTCTGCCGTTGCCTCCAGCATGGCTTGCCGGCGGCCGCAGATGAAAAGTTCGGCGCCCAGTTCGGCAAAGCGGCGGCCCATCGCCGCGCCGAGTCCGGAGCCGCCCCCGGTGACCAATATCCGTTTCCCGGCCAGCAAGCCTTTTTCAAACATTGCACAAGTCCTTGGCCACCGCCTTGAGGATAAGATGGTTATAGCGTGGCTGCGCGGCGCGCCCGGAATAATGACAACCCCGGCGTTTCGAATCCGATTGTCGCCCCGCTTCAAATCCGGCAAGAAGCGTTTGCAAAGCCCCGCGCATTCGGAAATCAGGTGAGCCCATGAAAGCCGTTCTCTGCTCGCACTATTGCGGTCCCGATGATCTTGTGCTCGCGGATGTGCCCGATCCCATCGCCGGTTCCGGGGAGGCCGTGATATCGATCAAATCCGCGGCGCTGAATTTCTTCGATCTCCTGATGATACAGGGCAAATATCAGATCAAGCCGCCTTTTCCGTTTTCGCCGTCGGCGGAAGTTGCGGGCGTGATCGAAAGCATCGGCAGCGGTGTCAGCGACTTGAAAGTGGGCGACCGGGTGGTGGCGTCCTGCGGCCAAAACGGCGCGCGCGAAAAGATCGCGCTACCGGCAAATTCCATCGTCAAAATCCCCGACAATCTGGATTTCGATCGCGCCGCGGGCATCATCATCATCTACGGCACCACCCTGCATGCCCTCGAAGATCGCGCCAGCCTGAAGGCCGGGGAAACCATGGCGGTGCTGGGAGCTGCCGGCGGCACCGGGCTTGCGGCCTGTGAACTCGGCCGACTGATGGGCCTGAAGGTGATCGCCTGCGCCTCGTCGGATGCAAAACTTGAGTTTGCCAAAGCGCATGGCGCCGAACTCGGTCTCAACTATGCGACCGAAGATCTCAAGGAGGGCTTGCGGCGGCTCACCGGCGGCAAGGGCGTCGACATCATCTTCGACCCGGTCGGCGGCGCTTATGCCGAGGCCGCGCTGCGCTCGATCGCCTGGGAAGGCCGCTTCCTGGTGATCGGATTTGCCGCCGGCGACATTCCGAAGATGCCGCTCAACCTGGCGCTGCTGAAGGGCTGTGACATCAGAGGCGTGTTCTGGGGCGCGTGGGCCAGGCTCAATCCCGAGAAGAACCGCGCCAATCTGGAAAAGCTTGTGCAATGGACCGCGGAGGGCAAGATCTCCTCGCACGTCGACCGCTGCTTCCCATTGGCACAAACCGCCGATGCCCTGAAGGTGCTCGCGGGCCGCAAGGCCATGGGCAAGGTGATCCTGCATCCGTAACACCCCCCTCACCGACCCGGCGCGCCGACCGTCATTTGAGACAGCATTGATGTGGCGCCGCGGCTCGCGCGCTTAGCCTGGGTGCGCACCGCGCGCGGCCGGACACATCACGCGTCTCGCCGCAAAGAAATCAAGATATCACCCGAATTACGCCGGCAAGGGCCGCGGTTTGGTCGGATTCACCGCGCCTTTTAACAACCCTGGCGGGCAGCGAGATAAAAAGAACGCTGGGATGCCAAATCAGTTTCGTTGCTAGCGCGGAGGGGGGCATCACCATGGCGCGGGAAACGGAGTTCGAGGCTTTTGGCGACGTCGGGTCCCGGTCCGACCGTAGTCGTCCCATCCGCTCGAGCGATATCGAAACCGGTCCAGGCATCGATCAGGATCCATTTCCCTTATTCATCTACGGCAACCGCGAACCCGAGCCCCCGGTGTTCGAAAAGCCGTGGGGCGAACGGGTGTTCTCGTCCAGAACGTTCAAGGCCGGTTCGGTGGTGGTGCTGGCGGCGACCGCCATGATTGCGATGCTGGCTTGGGGCAGGGTGCTTGGCGCTTTTCCCGCCGAGAAGATTCCGCTGTTCGGCAGGTCCTCTGATGCATCATCGCTGGTTCTGATAAATGACTCACCGATCGGGGAGGCGACCGCGTCACCCGGCGCCAGGTCCGCGCCTACGCGGGAAGACATCGCCGACGCCTTCAATAGCGTTCGTCAGCATCAGATCACTGAAATCCGCCAGCCGGCAACCGTGCCGCCGCCACCCAGACCAGTGCCGCCGCCCCGACAATTGGACCCCGACGAGATGGCGGCCATGATGAAGCGGGCCAGGGGCCTGTTGGCGATCGGCGACATCGCCGCCGCACGGCTGTTGCTGGAGCGGGCCGCCGACGCCCTTGAGCCAAGCGCTGCATTTCTACTGGCGCAGACCTACGATCCGGCGGTGCTCGGCAGGCTGGACTCGCGAAGCATCACTCCCGATCCGGTGGCCGCCCGCAACTGGTACCAAAAAGCGGCGCAACTCGGCTCGCCGGACGCGCAGCAGCGGCTTGCGCAGACGAAGGAATAGTTTTTTTTCTGAAATTGGGGAAACGGCATGCAGCGGATCTTAGGGGTGGCGTTCTTCGCCATGATGATGAGCCTTGCCCTGGGAGCACGGGCCGAGGATGGCGAATTTGATCCCGCGAAGGTCAGCGATAGCCTGAAGGCCATATTCCAGTTCGGATCGGCCGGCACCAAGCAGGCGCTGAACGCAAATACCGTGACGCTGATCTCCGGCACCATCGGCGGCACCTATGTTCAGATCGGCGCCGACCTCGCTTCGGTGCTCGATGACGGCAATCGACTGCGCGTCCTGCCTATTGTCGGGCGTGGCTCGGTTCAGAGCGTCGCCGACATTCTGTTCCTGCAAGGTGTCGATCTCGGGATCGTGCGCGCCGACACGCTCGACTACCTGGAGAAAAAGGGCATCGCCAAGGACATCAAGAAGCAATTCACCTATGTGACCAAGCTTTACAATGAAGAGATGCATGTCATCGCGCCGAAAGCGATCAAGAGCTTGCGCGAGCTCGACGGCAAGACCGTCAGCGTCGATTTGCCTAATGGCGGCACTTTCGTCACCGCGCTGATTGTGTTCGAGCGGCTCGGCATCCGGCCGAACTTCATCTATGTCGAGCAACGGATCGCGCTGGAGAAATTGCGCAACGGCGAGATCGACGCCGTGATCGCCGTGCAGGGCAAGCCGTCCAAGATCATCAGCCAGATCAGGGATGACCGGCTGCATCTGGTGCCGGTCGATTACGCCAAGGCGCTGCAGGGCGACTATCTGCCCGCGACCCTGTCCGCGAGCGACTATCCCAATCTGATTTCGGATCAGGAGCAGGTGGATACGATCGCTGTCCCGGCGGTGCTGGCGGCCTACAATTGGGCCCCTAATACCGACCGCTATCGAAAGCTGGCGCTGTTCGTGGACAGTTTCTTCACCAAATTTCCAACCTTCCAAAATCCGCCATTCCATCCGAAGTGGAAAGAGGTGTCGCTGTCGGCCCCGTTGCCCAACTGGCAACGTTTCCCGTATGCCGCGCAGTGGCTGGACAAACACGGGGTCCAGCCGGTCGCGCGGCACTTCGATGAATTCCTGCAGCAGCTGCCGGCGGGGTCCGGCCCGGCCTCCGACACCGAGAAGGAAGCACTGTTCAAGCAATTTCAGGCCTGGGAGGCCGAGCATAACGCTCGGGCCCAGGCCAAGGTGATGCGCAGCCCAGAGTAGATCGGGCCGGCGCGCTCGTCGCAGAAGCGATCCCGCCGAACAGTTCCGCCGCATTTTCGCGCTCGGCGCTCGATCAGGCCGCGCTCGGCGTCGCGGCCGCTATCGGTATGCGTGGGGGTGACAGTTCACAACCATGGGGCGCCGGTTCAAGGCCCGTCCCTTCAAGAAATCGTGCGACCGCGCCTCAATGATATCAAGATATCTCCCAATTCGCGCCGGTGATTGTCGCGTTTCGGACCGATTCTCCATGCGAATTGAATAGTGGTAACGGAGACTCCCGGTCGACGACGAACAAGAACTGAGGCCGGGATGCCCTAAGTTGCGTTCTAGCGTTTCAAAGGCATCACATGGCTCGGAATATGAGGTTCTTTCTAGGCCGCTCGCAGGCGAGAGAACAGGACACTGACGACGCCGAGTTCGCAGCGTACGACAACGAGCCGTCGAATGAGCCCGAGCGCCGCTCGGCTCCGGACTACGCGATGCCGCTCTTTCTATCCGAGGATGCCGGACGAACCCGGCGGCAGGTTTTCCCAACGAGCTGGGCTTGGAACTGGAAAGGCGTGGCTTCGCGGCCTCGGGTCATCAAGGCAGGCATTGTTGCGGCCGCTGCGGCAGCGATCGCCTTCGGGGCTGTGTATTCGGAGGCCTCGTTCGACCTGTTCGCCACCGTAAAAGCGTCGCTGTTCGGCACATCCACAGATCAGTCCGCCGTCGCGGAGACGTCAACTCAAGATGCTGTGGCCGCCGCGGTGCAGTCGACGCCCAACACGTCGTCGCCATTTACGCAATCAACCGTTGGTGTCCGGACGACGTCCTCCATCGCGAGAGGCGCGCCGACACGCGACGATATCGCGTCCGCGCTCAGGACAGCCCGTCAGGGCCCGCCGGACCTCACCCAGTCCCCGGGCGCCTCACCGCCGGCGCGAAGCCTCAATCCCGATGCCATCGCGGTGTTGGTCAAGCGCGGCAAAGCTCTGATTTCGCTTGGCGACATTGCCGCCGCCCGCTTGTTGCTCGAACGGGCCGCCGACGCCCAGGACGCCGGCGCAGCCCTGCTGCTGGCCCAGACCTACGATCCGGCCGTGATCGGAAAGGCGGATGTGCGCACGATTACGCCCGATCCCACGATCGCGCGCGGCTGGTATCAGAGGGCCGCCGCGTTGGGCTCCCCGGACGCGAAGCAGCGCCTCACTCAGATGCAGAATTGACGCTTACGACATTGGGGGAATGTATGCGGCGGCGACTAGGACGGGTGGCGTTCGCCATCATGATGACGTGTGCTCTCGAGGCTCGGGCGCAGCCAATCGTGCTCGAACCGACGGCAAGGATAGGCAGCGACGGCCCCAAGGCGATCCAGCAGGGTGCCGCGGCCGAAGCCAGGCAGGCGCTGAACGCCAATACGGTGACGGTGATGACCGGAACCATCGGTGGCACCTACGTTCAGTTTGGCGCCGACCTTGCCACGGTCCTCGATGATGGCAATCAACTGCGCATTCTCCCCGTCGTCGGGCAGGGCTCGGTGCAAAATGTCGAGGATATTCTCTATCTGCAGGGTGTCGATCTTGGCATCGTTCGCGCCGACACCTTCGACTACATGGAGAAGAAGGGTCTCGCGAGAAACCTGCGGAAGCAGTTCACCTACGTGACCAAGCTCTATCATGAGGAGATGAACGTTGTCGCGCCGAAATCGATCCGCAGCCTGAGGGAGCTCGACGGCAAGAGCGTCAGCATCGACCTTCCGAACGGGGGCACCTTCGTGACCGCACAGATCGTGTTCGAGCGGCTCGGCATCCGGCCGAAGTTTGTCTACCTCGAGCAGCGGATCGCCCTGGAGAAGTTGAAGGGCGGAGAACTCGATGCCGTGGTTTCCGTTCAGGGCAAACCATCGCCGATGATCAGCCAGATCAACGACGACCGGCTGCATCTCGTGCCGATCAACTACGATGATTCCTTGCAGAGCGACTACCTGCCTGCAAGCCTTACGGCGAAAGACTATCCGAACCTGATTCCGGACCAGGAGCAGGTCGACACCATCGCCGTCCCGTCGGTGCTGGCGGCCTATAACTGGCCTCCCACCAGCGCGCGCTATCGAAAACTCGCGATGTTCGTCGACGCCTTCTTTACGAAATTTCCGGCCTTCCAGAATCCGCCCTTCCACCCGAAATGGAATGAGGTTTCGCTATCGGCCCCAGTTCCCGGCTGGCGGCGCTTCGTTCCGGCCCAGCAATGGCTCGACAGCCACAAGGTGGCCCCGGTTGCGCGCGTGAGATTCGACGAATTCCTGAAGCAGGATTTGGCCACGCCGGGCAGGCTGACCCCCGACGCCGACGGGGACGACCTGTTCAACAAGTTCAAGGCCTGGGAAGCCGAGCAAAGCACCCGGGACCCAGCCCCCCCGGTACGCAAACGTCAGAGTTCGACTTTGCCTTATTAGGATTCAGCCGGTGCCGTCGGGTGTATCGAAATCCGCGCGGCTCATCGCCCGCTGCAAGGCGGCGCGGGCGGCGGCGTGGTGATCGGGCGTGATGTGGTTTGCGACCAGCCGTAGAGCGGTGGCGAGTACCGCGGCATCGTCGGTGAAGCCCAGCACCGGCAGCATGTCAGGAATGAAGTCGAATGGCAGGATGAAATAGGCAATGGCGCCGAGCAGCGTTGCCTGCACATGCCGCGGGGTCTGTTTGTCGAACGCGCAATAATAGGCGGCGAGTAGATCCTCGGCGAAAGGCAGCTGCGCCACCACCCGCTTGAATTTGGCCCAGAAACGCCGACGCACGCTTTCGCGGTCCTTGGCGAGCCTGTCGGCAGGTTCAAAACCAACGGTATGTTCCGAAATCATCGCGTCCGTCCCCGTGCCGGCGTGGCCAATCAAAGCGGGCCGACGTTTCAGCATTTGGGGAGGTCACCCACCCGCTGCAAGATCCCCGGTGCCGCTGGATCAGGTCACGCCGAACTGCCTGGCGATAGCGTTCATCGCGGTTGCCAGTTCGATGTCGCGTGCGGTAACGCCGCCGGCGTCGTGGGTCGCCAGGACCACCTCCACCGTCTTGTAAACGTTGCGCCATTCGGGGTGATGATCAATCTTTTCGGCCACCAGCGCGGCACGGGCCATGAAGCCGAAAGCTTCATTGAAATCCTTGAAGGTGAAGGTTCGCGCAATGGCCTCGCGGCCCGGTGTTTCGACCCATCCTGGCAAGGCCTTCAGGGCCGATTTTCGCTGCTCCGCCGACAGTCGCTCCGCCATGACCGCCTCCTCTTTTCACGCCATCTTTACCCTGGCACCATCTACCGCCTCCGGCCTCCCTGCCACAATCGATGGACAAAGTCAGTACCGGGGGCCGGTAACCATGACACAGAAGTAACCCTGCCGTGGCAGGGAATTTGCTAAGATTACGCTCTGTCCGTGTTGGCCACATGAATTTGAACCTCAAACGGTTGTTTGCAAGATCGATGACCGGAGGTCTCGACCTGGTCGGGCCGCCGGCTCAGCCGACGGCGCGCTCGGCGCGGCGAAAGATGATGTTTGTCACCCTGGCGGGCCTGCTCGCAGTGATCGGCACGCTGGCCGGCGCCTACTATTTTGCGATGCGGCCGGTGACCCTGCGGATTGCGGTCGGACCTGCCAACAGCGATGACGTCAGGGTCGTGCAGGCGCTGACGCAGGCCTTCGCGCAATCCCGCGGCGATATCCGTTTGCGTCCGATCCAGACTGATGGCGCGGCCGCTAGTGCCCAGGCCTTGGCCGACGGCAAGGCCGATCTTGCCATCATTCGCGGCGATCTCGACGTGCCGAAAAATGCGCAGGCGGTGGCAACGCTACGCAAGAACGTGGCAGTGCTTTGGGCGCCGCCTACCGCCAAAGGCAAGGGCCGGAAAGCCGGTCCGAAGATCAGCAAAATCTCGCAACTCTCCGGACGCCGTGTCGGCGTCGTCGGCCGCACCGAGGCCAATGTCAATCTACTCAAGATCGTGCTGCAGCAATATGGCGTCGATCCGAGCAAGGTCGAGATCTTTCAGTTTCCGGCCGCCGAGGCCGCGGCGACCATCCGCAGCCAGAAGGCGGATGCCTATTTCGCCGCCGGACCGGTCAACAGCAAGATCACCGCGGAGGCGATCGCGGCGTCGCTCCGCGATGGCGGAAGCCCGACGTTCCTCGCGATCGATTCGGCCGAGGCGATCGCGCAAAATCATCCGGTTTACGAAGCATCGGAAATTCCCGCCGGCACCTTCGGCGGCTCGCCCGACAGACCCGATGACGATGTCAAGACGATCAGCTTCGCCCATCACATCGTGGCCCGCAAAGGCCTGTCGGAATCGACGGTTGCCGCTTTTGCCCGGCAGCTGTTCGCGGTCCGCCAGTCGCTGATGGCCGAGTTTCCGCTGGCGGCGAAGATCGAGACCCCGGATACGGACAAGGACGCCGTGATTCCAGTGCATCCGGGCGCCGCGGCCTTTGTCGACGGCGAGGAAAAGACCTTTCTTGATCGCTACAGCGATTTCATCTGGTGGGGGCTGATGGGGCTGTCGGCGATGGGCTCGGCGGGCGCCTGGTTCGCGGGCTACCTGAAGAAAGACGAGCGCAGCAATAACAGTACGTTGCGCGAGCGCCTGCTCGATATGATCGCGGCGGCTCGCCGTAGCGAATCTGCGGAAGAACTCGATCAGATGCAGAGCGAGGCGGATACCATCCTGCGCGACACCCTGCAATGTTTCGAGCATGGCGCGATCGAGGAGGGCGCGCTGACCGCCTTCAATATCGCGCTCGGACAGTTCCACAACGCCGTCGCCGACCGCAAGGCCTTGCTGACGAGCCTGCCGCAAAACCCGCAACGGGCGGCGGCGCAGTTGCGCGCCACCGGGACCCTGTAGACAGGCCCCGCCTGTAATCTCGCTGTCATAGAATCTTCCTAGGCCTGTCAACGCCCTCAGGGCATCCTGAGGACCGACCGAGGAGGCTCCCATGACCCTGATGTTGGCCCGCAGCCGCGGACTTTCGCGCCGACGATTTCTTTCCACCGCGGCAGCGACCGGAGCCGGCGCCTTGGGCACGATCGCAATGCCCCGACTGAGCCGCGCATCCGACCGTCCGCAGATCACCCATGGCGTGCAATCCGGCGACGTCAGTGCCGACGGCGGCATGGTATGGTCGCGCACCGACCGGCCTTCGCAGATGATGGTCGAGGTTGCCACCACCGAGTCCTTTGCCAATGCCCGAGCCTTGCCGCCGATCGCGGCGCTGCCGGAGAGCGACTTCACCGCCAAGCTGCTGCTGGACAACCTCCCCGCCGGGCAGGACATTTTCTATCGCATCCGCTTCCGCGACCTGTCGCATACCAGCCTCGTGAGCGAGCCTGCGGTGGGCCGCTTCCGAACTGCTCCCGCTGACCGGCGCGACGTCAGTTTCGTCTGGGGCGGCGATGTCGCGGGACAGGGCTGGGGCATCAATCCTGACGACGGCGGCATGGTGACCTTCGCCACCATGGCCAGGCATCGGCCGGATTTCCTGATCCATTCCGGCGACACGATCTATGCCGACGGCATCATTGCGCCCGAGGTGAAATTGCCCGACGGCAAACTCTGGAAGAACCTTACCATTCCCGAGAAAGCCAAGGTCGCCGAGACGACCGACGAGTTTCGCGCCGCGCACAAGTACAATTTCCTCGACGACAACGTCCGCGCCTTCAACGCCGAGGTTCCGATCTTCGTGCAGTGGGACGACCACGAGGTCATGAACAACTGGTCGGCGTCGAAGGATATTCCCGCCGCCTACAAGGTTCGCGACATCTCCCTGCTCGCCGCCCGCGCCGCCCGCGCCTTCCACGAAATGTACCCGATACGCGAGAGCCTGGTCGAGCCGGGCCGGGTCTACCGCACCTTGAGCTACGGGCCGCACCTCGATGTCTTCATGCTGGACGAGCGCAGCTATCGCGGCCCCAATGGTGAAAATTTGCAGACCCGATACGGCCCCGACGCCTACTTCATCGGTCCGGATCAGCTGTCGTGGCTGAAGCGCGCGCTGTTGAATTCGCGCGCCACCTGGAAGGTGATCGCGTCCGACATGCCGCTCAGCCTGATCGTTTATGATGACGCCCCCAACAGGAAGGGTTCGGAAGCTTTTGCGCAAGGCGACGGCCCGCCGCGCGGCCGCGAACTCGAGATTGCCGACCTGTTGCGCTTCATCAAGTCCGCAGGCGTCGCCAACACTGTGTGGCTGACCGCGGACGTGCACTACACCGCGGCGCACTATTACAATCCGGACAAGGCGCAATTTCAGGATTTCGAGCCGTTCTGGGAATTCGTCTCCGGCCCCCTGCACGCCGGAACCTTCGGGCCGAACGAACTCGACAATACCTTCGGGCCCGAAGTGAAGTTCATCAAGGCGCCGGGCCTGGATAACCAGAATCTGCCGCCGTCGGCCGGCATGCAGTTCTTCGGTCACGTTCAGATCGGGGGCAAAACCGGCCAGATGACGGTGACATTGCGCGACCGCGCCGACGTGACGCTGTGGTCGATGACGCTCGACCCGAAGCCGGGATAGCGCCGCTTATCGGCGCCCGGCTCCGCTGCCGGCTCGGCGCCGCAGCAGCTCGCGCAACGCATCGCTGGAAAAGGGCTTGGAAAGCCTGGCTTTTTGCGCGAGTGCCGTGGGCAGTCTGAGGTCGGCGCCATATCCTGTGACGAAGGCAAAGGGCACGCCCAGCGCATCGAGCCGTTCGGCGACGGCAAAGCTGTTTTCACGGACCAGCCCGACGTCGAGCAAGGCAAATTCCGGCACACGACTGGCAATCATGTCCAGCGCCATGGCCACGCTTGCGGCCGTTCGCACCGTCTTGATGCCAAAACCGAGAATGGTGTCCTCGAAGTCCAGCGCGATGATCGGATCATCTTCCACGACAAGCACGTCGTTGGGGAAGTGACCGGGAGCGTCGTGTTCCATGATCTTGCTGAGGAGATAGGTCAATGTCGAAGTCCACCGAAATCGGCTTCACCGCGGCTCGGGCGTCTTTCCGCAGGTTCCCCGTTGAAACCAACATGCGGCGATCGCGTTGTCTGTCCACTTTTACACACACCCGCTCGATATGATCGTGCATCAAGGCACCGCGGGGCTAGGGAGCCATTGCCAATGACACCGCGCGCGCACACGCCGGACGGCGTCGAACGGCCCGACAACAACCTGCTGCGCCGGCTCAGTCTCGGCGACTTTGCGCTGATCGCGCCTCATCTTGTGCTGCAGGAAACCGGCGCCAATCACCTGCTCTATAACCCCGGCGACGATGTCGAGATCGTCCACTTTCCCTGTGGTCCCAGCCTGGCCACCTATCTCGTTGCCAACGAAGACGGTCGCGACGTCGAAACCATCCTGGTCGGCCGCGAGGGCGCCGTCGGCGGCATCGTCAGCGAGGGATATCTGCCGGCCTACACCCGCATCACGGTCAAGTTCGGCGGTCCCTTCGTCCGGCTGCATGTCAGCAGGCTGGACGCGGCGAAGGCCAAATCACCGAGCCTGCGCAATGCGTTCGCGCGTTATGCCGACTGCATGCTGGCCCAGATGTTCCAGTCGACGGCCTGCAATGCCATCCATTCGATCGAACAACGTACCGCCAAGTGGATCATCTCGGCGATGGAGCGCACCGGCAGCGATGGTGTCGTCCCCTTGACCCACGAGCAGCTTGCCACGCTATTGGGCGTCGGCCGCAGCTATGCCAGCCGCGTCATCCAGGCCTTCAGGGCGCAAGGGGTGCTCGAAACCCGCCGCGGCTCGTTCCTGGTGCGCGACCGCGAGGCACTGCGGTTGCGGGCCTGTCTGTGCAACGAGTCCGTCAAGAACCATTTCGAGGAAGTGCTGCGCGGCGTCTATCCGGCAGGAGATGGCCGAAACGGCTCGGCTGCCGCCAAATTCAGCTAACCAAACCGCAAACAACGCATTGTTTTTCGACGATTCCTGACTATATTGCGACGCAACGAGCCGAGGTGTGCCCGGTCCTTTTGGCCAGGCCTCCTTTTGGGTGCCAGTAACGCCCTGCCAAACTCCTGGTTTTCGAGCGCGATCCGGAAAGTCGGTCCCGGTTTTCCGGTGAGATCGCGCTGCCACTGTTGTCTGATCCAGAAGAAGAGCTATGAAACTTCGCAACGTCGCCATTATCGCCCACGTCGACCACGGCAAGACCACGCTGGTCGACCGGCTGCTGCAGCAATCCGGTACCTATCGCGACAACCAGCGGGTGGTCGAGCGGGCGATGGATTCCAACGATCTGGAGCGCGAGCGCGGCATCACCATCCTGGCCAAGGCCGCCTCGGTGCAGTGGAAGGATACCCGCATCAACATCGTCGATACCCCCGGCCATGCCGATTTCGGCGGCGAGGTCGAGCGCATCCTGAACATGGTGGACGGCGCGCTGGTCTTGGTTGACGCCGCCGAAGGTCCGCTGCCGCAGACCAAATTCGTGGTGTCGAAGGCGCTCAAGGTCGGGCTGAAGCCGATCGTGGTGATCAACAAGGTCGACCGGCCGGACGCGCGACCGACCGAGGTCATCAATGAAGTGTTTGACCTCTTCGCGGCGCTTGATGCCAGCGAGGAGCAGCTCGATTTTCCGATTCTCTACGGTTCGGCCAAGCAGGGCTGGATGGCGGAAAGCCCGGACGGACCGAAGGATGCCGGCATGCAGCCGCTGTTCGACCTGATCCTGCGCCATGTCGCTCCGCCGACGGTCGAAGCGGGTCCGTTCCGCATGATCGGCACCATTCTGGAGGCCAATCCCTATCTCGGCCGCATCATCACCGGACGCATTACCTCCGGCACCATCAAGCCGAACCAGGCCGTCAAGGTGCTCAGCGGCGACGGCAAACTGATCGAACAGGGACGCATTACCAAAATCCTTGCCTTTCGCGGCATCGAGCGCACGCCGCTGGAGGAGGCCGAAGCCGGCGATATCGTCGCCATCGCGGGCCTGACCAAGGGCACGGTCGCCGATACCTTCTGCGACCCCTCCGTCGAGACGCCTCTCAAGGCGCAGCCGATCGATCCGCCGACAGTGTCGATGTCCTTCATCGTCAACAATTCGCCGCTCGCCGGCACCGAGGGCGACAAGGTAACGAGCCGCATGATCCGCGACCGCCTGTTGCGCGAGGCCGAGGGCAATGTCGCGCTGCGTGTCACCGAGGCCGCCGACAAGGATGCCATGGAGGTGTCGGGCCGCGGTGAATTGCAGCTTGCGATCCTGATCGAGACCATGCGCCGCGAAGGTTTTGAACTATCGGTGTCCCGTCCCCGCGTGGTGCTGAAGAAGGACGAGGCGACCGGCGAATGGCAGGAGCCGATCGAGGAAGTCGTGATCGACGTCGATGAGGAGCATTCCGGCGTCGTGGTGCAGAAGATGAGCGAGCGCAAGGCCGAGATGATCGAGATGCGCCCCTCCGGCGGCCACCGGCTGCGACTGGTGTTCTACGCGCCGACCCGCGGCCTGATCGGCTATCAGGGCGAGTTGCTCACCGATACCCGCGGCACCGCGATCATGAACCGGCTGTTCCACAATTACGCACCCTACAAGGGCGATATCCAGGGCCGCCGCAATGGCGTGCTGATCTCCAACGATCAGGGCGAGGCGGTGGCCTATGCGATGTTCAAGCTGGAAGATCGCGGCCCGATGATGATCGAGCCGGGTTGCAAGGTCTACAAGGGCATGATCGTCGGCGAGCACACCCGCGACAATGACCTCGAGATCAACATCCTCAAGGGCAAGCAACTCACCAACATCCGCACCACCTCGAAGGACGAGGCGGTCCGCCTGACGCCGCCGATCAGGATGACGCTGGAGAAGGCGCTGGCCTATATCGAGGACGACGAACTGGTCGAGGTGACGCCGAAGTCGATCCGGCTGCGCAAGAAGTTCCTCGACGCCAACGACCGCAAACGCGCGGAAAAAGCCAAGGAAGCGGTGGCCTGAGGAGGAGCGAATTGTGGCCGTAGCGAAGCGGACGAATAGCCAATAGCGAATAGAACGCCTTGGAATGCCGCGCTCCCGCTACTATCTACCCGATGCTCGCCCCTTCCTGACCGCAATTCGTTCATGCCCCTCGCCTCCGAAATCGATATCGCCATTATCGGCGCGGGCGCCGCGGGCGTGGGTGCGGCACGCGCGTTGGAGCATTCCGGCCTGTCGGTGCTGGTGCTGGAGGCGCGCGATCGCCTCGGCGGCCGCGGCCATACCATCATGGCCGCACCCGACATTGCTTTCGACGTCGGCTGTGGCTGGCTGCATTCAGCGGACAAGAATTCCTTCGTCAACATCGCCGGGCAGCTGGATTTCGAAATCGACAAGACCCGGCCACCGTGGCGCGAACAGGGGGCCCATATTGGTTTCCCGGCGCCGGAGCGCAGTGATTTTATCGCCGCGCTGGACTCGTTCTACGACCGCACCGATCAGGCCGCCGAAACCGGACCCGACGCTCCCGCCAGCCTCTATCTCGAACCCGGCAACCGCTGGAATTCGATGATCGACGCGCTTTCGACCTACATCAACGGCTGCGAGCTCGAATATGTCTCGATCCATGACTCCCGCGCCTATGAGGATACCGAAATCAACTGGCGCGTGCGGCGCGGTTATGGCGCGCTGATCGCCGCTTACGGCGCGCCTTGCCCGGTCGCGCTCAATGCGCAGGTGAAACTGATCGATCACACCGGCCAACGGCTGCGGATCGAGACATCGCAGGGCACGCTCTCGGCCGGCCAGGTGATCGTCACCGTGCCGACTAACCTGATCGCCAATGAAACGCTGCGCTTTTACCCCGCATTGCCCGCCAAGACAGCGGCGGCGCAGGGCCTGCCGCTCGGCCTTGCCGACAAGGTGATGCTGTCGCTGGAAGCGCCGGAGGCGCTGCCGAGGGACGGCAATCTGCGCGGTGCTACCATGCGCACCGCCATGGGCAGTTATCATCTGCGCCCGTTCGGCCAGCCCTGCATCGAAGGCTTTTTCGGCGGCCGCTTTGCGCGGGATCTGGAAGAGGCCGGCTGCGGCGCGCTGGCGGCGCAGGCCATCGACGAGATCGTGGCGTTACTCGGCTCCGAGTTCCGCCGCAAACTAAAGCCGCTGGCGGAATCACGCTGGGCCCACGACCCGTTTGCGCGCGGCTCCTATTCTCACGCGCTGCCCGGCCATGCCGGCGCGCGCGCCGTGCTCGCCGCGCCCGTCGACGGCAGACTGTTCTTCGCCGGCGAGGCAACCTCGCCGAACTTTTTCTCCACCGCCCATGGCGCAAGGGATTCGGGAGAGCGGGCGGCGCGGGAGGTTGTGAGTGAGAAAAGCCGGAGTTGACGTTAAGATGTGGAGGATCCGGGGTGGCGCCTATCCAGGGAGATGGCAATGAGTACCTCGACCTCCGACTGCCTTACAGAGCGACATTTGATGCTTTTTGGCACCATCGTGCATTGGTTGGCTCAGCATGAGGTCCTGCTGCAGCAGATCGCGGCAACCATCATCGGATCGCGTTCATCCGATGTCATGCTGTTGACGAAGGATCTTACGCTGGCTGAGAAGCGCATTGCCGTTCTTGACTTGCTTCGTCACCGTGAAATACCGCGCGATCAGTTCGACGCGGTGCTTGATTATCTGAAAATTCCCGAAACATTCCGCCTGCTATCACGCGATATCGAACATTCAGCTTGGATCGCGGGTGATCCGCCGAGCTCAATCCAACCCAACTGGATCCTGCGACCCAAGCCGGCGATCAAGCCGGTACATGGCGGATTGGATGGACGAACTGACCATTTCCTGGAAGATTACGACGATCAAGTCCAGTATACCGTCGATCAGCTCGCTGAGACGGCGGAGACCCTGCGCCATAATTATCAGCAATTCTTCACATACTGCCGGTCGGTCGGTCTGGTGGCGGAGATCGATCAGAAAAGTTGACTAGTCCTCTTGTGGCGGGGACCGCCTTCACTGCGGTGACGCCAGCTCCGCGATAAGTGGAGCGAGGAAGGGTTGATAGGCACGCCAGCGTCCGATGGAGCTGGCATAGATCGGCTTCCTGACCTGCGCCGCGCTCGAGGTGCTCACAATCCGCTCGGTACGATGGAAGTCGAGACAACGCGGGTCCCACGGCAGGCCGCAATGGGCCAGAATGCGGCGCGCGGCCGCTTCGAGATCCCGGACACAATCCTCATAATTGACGTCGAGGATGCGCCCCGAGGGCAGTACGCGGTGCCAGTGCGCCATCAGGGCCTGATAGTGCAGGTAGTAGCGGCCGAGTTCAGCGAGGTCAAAGGTGTGGAAATTCCCTTCCGTGAAAAGCCTGGAAAAACAGGAGATGCAGGTATCGCGCGGATCGCGGATGGTATGGATGATGGTTGCGTTGGGCAATGCGAGATGGATGAGGCCGGCGGAAACAAAATTCGCGGGCATTTTGTCGGTGATGTGGGATGCGGCCGGCGCCAATGGCTCGATCCCGGCAAGATACCGTTCGCCGAGCTCCCGAAAATGCTCGCCCGACATCTGCAGGGCAATCTCGGGGTACCCGGGCGCGCTGGGCATCGTGGAGCGGACGTCGGCCAGAGCCCGATCGAACAGCTTCAGCTCTCCCGCGCCAAACACCAGAGGGTGGCTCGCCAAGATCTGTTCGACAAGGGTCGTTCCCGACCTGGGCATTCCGATGATGAAGATCGGCTTGGAGGAAGGCTGGCCATGGCCCTGCGCGGCGCGCATGAACTCGGGCGTAAACACCTGTTGGGCGCGATCCATCGTACCCAGAACCAGGGCCTCGTCATAATCGACGCATGAGCGCCTGAGCTTGTTGCCTGCCAGAAGCTGCCTGAATTCCTCATCGAACTGGCCGACGTCGGCATGAGCCTTGGCTAGCGCAAAATGCAGGTCGACCTTCTGTTCAGTACTAAGTGAGGCCTCCTGCTTGGCCAACGCTTCGAGCGCCGTCAGATAGGAATCGCCAGCTGTGTATGTCCTGACCTCGCCCAACTGGCGGAAGTGCGAGGGCTCCGAGGGCGCGAGCGCGATGGCCTGTTCGGCGGCCTCGCGGGCCTCCGCCAGCTGGCCGAGTTCCAGCAAAGCCACGCTGAGATAATGATGGGCCCCAGCCAGATCCGGCTGTAACGCGAGTGCGCGCCGGCTCGCCTGCTCTGCCTCACCGGGTCTGCCGAGCTGGATCAGTGCGATGGCGAGAATGTAATGGGCTTGAGCGTGATCGGGTTTGAGCGCGAGCGTACGCCGGATCATGACCTCAGCCTCATCGTATCTGCCGAGGTCAATCAGCACTTTCCCGAGATTGCAAAGCGCCGCTGTACTGCCGGGCTTGAGCTCGACAGCCTGTCGGGTCACGGCCTCGGCCTCGGCGAATCTGCCGAGGTCGATCAAGACGGTCCCGAGATTGCAATAGGCTTCGGCAAAGTCCGGCTTGAGCAGAATGGCGTGCCGGAGCATCTTCTCGGCTTCGTCAAGTCGACCTACCTTCTGCAGCGTGCTGCCCCGGCCGTTGACGGCGTCGACATGATTGGGATCTATAGCAATAACCTTGTCGTAATCCGCAAGCGCCTCGTCGGCCCGACCCAATTCCTGCAGCAGGTGGCCCCGATTGGCGAGCGTCGCAGCGAGGTTCGGATTCAACGACAACGCCCTGTCGTAGCTCAACAGTGCTTCGTCGAACCTTTCGACTTCCGCCAATACGACGCCGCGATTATTGTGCGCCTCGACAAGATCGGGGTTCAAAGCCAGCGCCGCGTCATAACTCGCCAGCGCGTCTTCCAATCGATTGAGGTCCCTCAGGACCATGCCCCGGCTATTGAACGCCATGGCATATTTTGGATTCAGGGCGACGGCCTTATCGTAGCACGCCAGGGCCTCATCGAAGCGCCCCAGCTCTCTCAGAGCATTGCCGCGGTTATAGCGGGCTTCGGCATAGTTCGGATGGAATCCCAGAGCCTTGTCGTAACTTGCCAGCGCCTCGTCGATTCGACCCAGCGACTTGAGAACGTTGCCGCGGTTGTTCAAGGCCTCGACGTGGTCCGGCTTGAGCTTGAGCGCGCTGTCGTGGCTGGCCAAAGCCTGCTCCAGCTTGCCCTGGCGCTCCAACGACAGGCCGAGGTTGGAAAACCAGGTCGGGTTGGTTCGATCCTGCTTGATCGCGCGGCCGATCCATTCGGCCGCGGCGTCGTAATGCCCGAGGTAATAGGCAACACCACCAAGGAGTTGAAGCGCATCAGCATTATTCGGCTGGATCGCCAAAACCTGCCGATAACATCCCTCGGCCTCGGCAAGCCTTCCGGCCCTATGGTATTCAAGCCCCCGCTCCAAAAGCCTGGCGACTGCGGGATCAACCGATGGATTGCTCAGTTTGGCGTTGGCACGGCGTTGCTGACGGTTCACAGCGGGTCCTTACCGCTTGTCGTGTCGGCCCCCCTGAGTCGAGATTGCAGATGTTGAGACCATCGATCAGCAATTCTGGGATCCGGGCACTCGACGCCGGGCCTGCTCATTTGCACGATGACATCCTCCACACGGACGGGGCCGCGCGCTCCCGACCGCAGCCGCGTCTCTGTGATCAAGCTCCGTCCGATCCCACGCTCTCGTGACCATACACCGCTCGAAAGAGAGGCAAAATAATTTTTTCAGCTTGCCCGGATACAGGCCGGATGATAGCGGCACCGCGTCGGAGGACGGCTAAAAATTCTGTTTGGATGCCGCTTGATCGCGGCGACCGCCCGCGCACGAAGGCCTCCTTGAAGGCGCGACCGCTCATGGAGTGTCGGCGAGAGCCAGCCGGATCAAGGTCATGTTTGAGGCCGACGCCAATGGCGCCATCGTCGGGGAGCACTAATGTATTTTGCGATCGGGGCCGCGCCGACATTCGTGCAGCATCCATCTGAGCGAACAGGGTCGTTGAATTTGCCGTAACTCACGCTCATCGGCCTGTCTATTCCAGCACCCTCTCCCGGAACCCCTCGTCCGGCACAAAGCACGCCTCATATTTTCCGAAAATCCGGTAGCGGTTCCTGGCGACGAGATTGTAGACCGTGTCGCGCAATGGCTTTGGTATCGCGCGCAAGCCGCCCGCCCAACCCCAGCCCGGCAGCTGGGACAGTACCGTCAGGGCGCCGTCGGATTTAAAATGCGCGACGCCGCCATGGATCACGGCATTGGTGTCGGGATCATGAGTGTCGATGTCCAAGGCCTGCGCCAGCCTTGCGCCGTAAGGCGACTGGATCGCGGTAAATCGAAAGCGCCGCGCGGTGTCGCGGGTCGCGACAAAACGGATCCAGCGCGAGCAGAACACGCAGACGCCGTCATAAAGGATCACGTCATCGTCAAGCCATGTCATTCGCATCGACACCGTCATCGGTCATCCAGCATCAGCAGGGCGAGCAGCATCAGCACGATCGCAGGCCAGGTCTTGACCAGCGCGCCCAACGGTTCGATCCATAGATCAGGCGTCAGGATGGCCGCGAGGCCCATGTAGCCGAGCGACGCCGCGATGCCCGCGATCAGTCCGGCGGCGCAGGTACGGCGGAATGCGATCAGCAAGCCAATCGCCATGTCCATCAGGCTTGTGCCAACCGTGATAGGGCCGACCAGCGGCGGCGGGAAATGGTGCGAAACGAGGATGCGGGTGGCCGCGCCATAGGAGATGACCAGAGCGATCAAGCCCGACAGGGTCCAGAACACCACAAGGGATGCGATCACGAGCGGCTTGATCAGATAAAGCCGCGCAAACCATTTGTCCTGGATGGTGGCGGAACGCGGCCCGACCGCCTGGACCAGGGTTTTCGGCACAATGCCGGTGGCCGCCATCCAGGGCGAGGGGTCGCCGGCGACCCCGCGGCGCAATTCGGCCAGCGCCGTCGTTCGTATCGCAGGTTTCCAGCCGAACCAGCTTGCAAGATCGCCGAGCCAGGCGCCGAAATCGAGCAGCCGCGCCGGCAACATGATGCGCCGCTGCTTAGGCGCGCCCAGCGAGCGGCGAAATTGTTCGATCACGGCGCCCAGCGTGACCGGCTGCGGTGTCATCAGATCCCACATTACGGCACCGGCGGTTTTGTCACGGATATCGCGGCCGGCAAGCCACGCGATCGTGGTGGCGATGTCTTCAACCGCGACCACCTGGAATGGCGTCGCGGTTTCAGACGCGGGAAGCCTGATCGGCAACGCCGCCAGCGCGCGCAGCACGGCACTGCCGCCATAGGCCGGGGCGGCAACGACAAAGCCTGGCCGCAGGATTGCATAGGGTATGCCGGATGCCGCGATCAGCCGCTCGGCTTCGCGCTTGGTCCGGCTGAAGGTGGTGCGGTCGTGAACGCCGGTGCCAGGAATGGAGATATGGACCAGGCGGACGGCGCGGCGCGAGGCTGTGATGGCCCGCAACAGACGCGCGACGAAATCGCGATGCACGGCGCTGACATGGCTGCCGGGACCATCCTGCAGCACGCCAATGCAGTTGACCACGACGGCGGCGTCGCGATCCCTGATCAGAGCGGCCAGCGCGCCCGTGCTCATCGATAGCACCGGGATTTCCAGATCGAACGAGCCTGCCCGCTGCGAACCGGCATAGCGCCGCGCGATTCCGGTCACCCGAAA
>Ga0182012_10000966_pt1 | contig 31581 bp, 29 predicted proteins | sample 612S2SmetaG_FD_120486 | JGI IMG/M metagenome (GOLD analysis project Ga0182012, IMG submission 120486) | Permafrost microbial communities from Stordalen Mire, Sweden - 612S2S metaG | ecosystem: Environmental > Terrestrial > Soil > Wetlands > Permafrost | place: Sweden: Stordalen | collected...
AAGTGGATTTTCAAATCGGCTCGGGCACACTAGGCACCCTCTTCAACCTGGGCGGAGCCCAAACCCTATGTGCGGAATCGTCGGTGTGGTGGCGGAGCGAAATGCCGTACCCATTCTCATGGAGGGCTTGCGACGCCTCGAATATCGGGGTTACGACTCAGCCGGCGTGGCGGTTCTCAGCGCCGACCACCAATTGGAGCGCCGTCGCGCTCTCGGGAAGGTGAAGGCGCTGCAGGACAGCCTGGACGCCGATCCGGTCGCGGGACATGTCGGCATTGCGCATACGCGGTGGGCAACCCACGGCCTGCCGACCACCCGCAACGCTCATCCGCACATATCACGCGATGGCATCGCCATCGTGCATAACGGCATCATCGAAAATCACGAGGCACTGCGCGCCGGGCTCATCGATCTCGGCTACGAATTCACCTCCGAGACGGATACCGAAGTCATCGCCCATCGCATTCACCACCACGCGGCGGATTCCTCGGGCCTGTTCGAGGCGGTGCGCAGGACGGTCGCGGAACTCGACGGCGCCTATGCGCTCGCCGTCATCTCGGCGGCGGATCCGGACGCCATCGTGCTCGCATGCGAGGGTTGTCCCGCGGTCATCGGCCTCGGCATCGACGAGAACTTCATGGCTTCGGACGTGGCCGCGCTTCTGCCCGTCACCCGGCGCTTCATGTTCCTGGAAGAGGGCGACGTCGCGGAGATCCGGCGCAAATCCATCAATATCGTCGACCCGGCAGGAAACCCGGTGACGCGTCCGGTGCTGGAAAGCGAATTGCCGGCCGATGCGGTGGAGCGAGGTCAATACCGGCATTTCATGCTCAAGGAGATCCACGAGCAGCCGCGCGCCATCGCCCAGACGCTCGAAGAGCGCGTATCCGGGGCGCGATTGCTCGAGGCGGCATTCGGGCCGACCGCGGCGGCCGTATTCAAGCGGGTGAAGGCCGTGCACATCGCCGCCTGCGGCACGAGCTATCACGCCGGCCTCGTGGCCGCCTACTTCCTGGAGCAGGTTTGCCGCATCCCCGCCCGCGTGGAGATCGCAAGCGAATACCGCTACCGCAATCCCGTGGTGCTGCCGGACACGCTGTTCGTCACCCTCTCCCAGTCCGGCGAAACCGCCGATACCCTCGCGGCCTTGCGCAACGCGAAGCGCGCGGATTATCTATCCACGCTCACCATCTGCAACGTCGCCGAGAGCTCCATGGTGCGCGACTCGGAGCTGGTTCTCCTGACGCGGGCGGGCCCGGAGATCGGCGTCGCGTCCACCAAGGCGTTCACCACGCAGCTGACGGCGCTCGGCATGCTGGTGGTGGCTCTCGCGAAAAACCGCGCGAACGGAGCCGAGCTCGAGCGTGAGCTGATGGTGCAATTGCTGCAATTGCCAGGATTGGTCGAGAAGACGCTGGCGCTGGACGATCAAATCCGCGCCCTGGCCGAGGTCTTCGCGGAAAAGCACCACGCGCTGTTCCTTGGGCGCGGACCGCTGCACGCCATCGCGATGGAAGGGGCGCTGAAGCTCAAGGAGATCTCCTATATCCACGCCGAGGCCTACGCGGCCGCCGAGCTCAAACACGGTCCGCTGGCGCTGGTCGACGAGCACATGCCGGTGATCACGGTGGCGCCGAACAACGAGCTTCTGGAGAAGCTCAAGTCAAACCTGCACGAGGTGCGCGCCCGCGGCGGCCAGCTCTATGTGTTTGCCGACCCCCAGGCGCACATGCAAAGCGCGGAGGGTGTGAACGTCATCCAGATGCCGGCGCCGGCGAGCATTCTGCAGGCGCCCGTGGTGTTCGCGGTGCCGATGCAGCTGCTCGCCTATCACGTGGCGGTGCTCAAGGGGACCGATGTCGATCAGCCGCGGAACCTGGCGAAGAGCGTGACGGTCGAGTGAGGGGATTCGTCAGCCGCGCCGGCTGAATCAGAGCGGATACCGCCCCGAGGGCAGCCGCAGCAAATCCTTCACGACCGGAGGCGCGAACTCGCACCATTCGATGCCGACACCGTGCGACGGCTTGCGGGACACCCGCGCCTTGACCACATAAGAGCCCGCGGATGACGAGGTGGGCGCGATGCGAACTGCGATCAACGCGTGAAGATGGAGGTCGACGCCGGATTGCAGGAGTGCGCCGCTCAAGCTGATATTCTTGAGATGGCCGTCGACCTCGGCGCGCCCCTCCTCCAGCACCTCCACAGGGAGATCGACGCGGACCCTCTCGCCCCAGCGATGCTCCGATCCGAGAGGCAGATGCACCATCATCTTGTTCATGGCGCTCCTAGCTACGCTTACGGAGGCGCGTGACGGCCGCGGCGAGAGCCAAGGCCGTCGATTTTCCAGGGAGGACTCGGGCAAGCGCCTTGCGAAGGCGGCTGCGCCTCGGCGCCGCAACGGCAACCTCCGTCCAAGAAACGCTCCTGAGAACGCGTTGACCGACTTTGGAGGGCAGATCCTGCAGCAGCATCGATGGAGCTTCCACTGATCGAACCCCTTGAAGTTTGCGGCACGGAGCGCAGGCCGACCGTTCGGTATCCCACATAAGGTCCATTTCGACAGTCACGCAATCATACGGTCGTGACCGCCATCCTGCGGGCCATCAAGTCCGCGAGGTCTGCCGGGCTCATGGGGCGACCGAAGTAGTAGCCCTGCGCCTCGGTACAAACCATTTGTCGCAGAACCGACACCTGATCCTTGCTCTCGACCCCTTCCGCCACCACCCGCATTTTCAAGCTCCTGCCCATTTGGATGATGGCGCTGACGACGCCGGCATCCGCCGCGTCCGTGATGAGATCGTGTACGAAGGATTTGTCCACTTTCAAGGTATCGACCGGGAAGCGCCTCATGTAGCTCAAACTCGAATATCCAGTCCCAAAGTCGTCCAACGCGATCTTGACGCCGAGTTGCTTCAGAGACCTGAGAACGAGATCGGTTGTCCTCGACTCCTGCATGAGGAACGTCTCGGTGAGCTCCAACTCGAGAAATCTCGGATCAAAACCGGTATCCGCCAATATTTCGGCAACCCCGGCGACGAATTCCTTCGACCGCAACTCGACGGCCGACACGTTCACACAAAGCCTCAACGGCATCGCGCCCGGCTTCTGCCATGAGCTCGCCTGCCTGCAGGCCTCGCGCAGCACCCACCGGCCGATCGGGACGATCAATCGGGATTCCTCCGCGATGGCCATGAATTCGGACGGCAGCAGCAGCCCGCGGGTCGTGTGATGCCACCGCAGCAGCGCCTCCACACCCGACCAGACGCCGGTCGCCAGATTCATGATCGGTTGGTAGTGCAACTCGAGCTCGCGCCGCGCGACGGCGTAGCGCAGCCCCGTCTCGAGCAGCTGGCGCTCGTTCGCACCCGAGTTCAGCTCCTGGCGGTAAAACTGAAAATTGTCCCTGCCCAGGCCCTTGGCTTCATACATCGCAGAATCGGCGTTCCTCAACAGCACCTCCACCTCGGCGCCGTCACCGGGGAAAATGGCGATACCGATGCTCGACGATATATGCATTTCCTGTCCATCGATGACGCTCGGGACCCGCAGGCTATTGAGAATCTTGTCCGCGGAAATGGCCGCATCCTCGGCATGCGCAACCTCCGACAATACGATCACGAATTCGTCGCCACCCAGACGGCATACCGTGTCAGACGCCCGAACGCATTCGATCAACCGCTTGGCGACCAGCTGCAACAGGCGATCGCCCACCGCGTGGCCCAGCGAATCGTTGATGTGCTTGAACCGGTCGAGGTCCAGATACAGCACCGCGAGCACCGTGCTGTGCCGCTTCGCCGCCAGCAACGCCTGCGTGAACAAGTCGTTCAGCAGCAATCTGTTCGGCAGATTGGTCAAGCTGTCGTGCTGGGCGAAATAGGCCAGCCGATGGGTGAGCGCCCGGGTCGTGCTGACATCGTGGAAGACCATCACGGCCCCCACGATGGCGCCGCCTCGATCATGAATCGGTGCCGAGGAATCCTCGATGGGGAGCTCTTCGCCGTCGCGCCGAACCAAGATGCATGAGCTTGGCAGCGCGATGGTGGTGTCATAAAGCGCGGCCGCCTTCATCGGGTTCAAGATCCCCGCCCCCGTTGCGGAATCAATGATCCTGAGCACGATCTCGAAGGGTTGGCCAAGCGCCTCGGCACGGGGCCAGCCGGTCAGCCGTTCCGCGACAATGTTGAGATACGACACGTTTCCCGAGACATCCGTGCAAACCACCCCATCGCCGATGGAATTGAGGGTTATCTGCGCGCGCTCTCTTTCGTTGAACAGCGCGTCGGCGACATTGGCCCGATCGAGGACCGCGGCCAGGGTCTTCGGCAACACATAATCGTCCACACGCTCCTTCAAGATGAAATCCTGGGCGCCCTTCAGGAGAGCCGCCTTTGCGACCGCCTGGTCGCAAGCCGCACTCAGAATGACGATGGGAATGACCGGGGAGGCCAGATAAAGCCGATCGACAATTTCCATGCCGGTCCCGTCAGGCATGCAGAGGTCAACGAGAATGACGGCGATGCCGTCCGAAGCAGGACTCAATTGCCGACCCGAGCGCAATCGCTCCAGCCCGAGCGCGCAGGTTTGCACCCATTCGATTTCGTAGCGCTTGTGTTCCGACAATGCATCGCGGACCGATCCGGCGCCTTGAACATCGGCTTGGATCAACAACACGTGAACTGCCATGGGTCCCTCCGTGCAGGCTAACGTGGCAGCAGCCTACACCCGGCCGTGGAGGCATCGTCTGTTCGTTACCGTACCCAACCCGTGGCGATACGCTTTCCTAGGGGTTTCCCCGCGGCTATGGCGGGTCGTGGCAGACGGCTTCCATGTTGTGCCCATCGGGATCGAGAACGAATGCGCCGTAGTAGTTCTCGTGGTAGTGCGGTCTCAATCCGGGCGGTCCATTATCGCGGCCGCCCGCCGCAAGCGCGGCATGATAAAACGCGTCGACCAGCTTGCGGCTGGGCACGCGAAACGCCACGTGGACGGCAGGAACATTCGGGTTACCCTTGGCGATCCAAAAGTCGGGCTTGGGCGGCTCGCCGAACCCCGCAACATCCGTGCTGCCGGTGACCGCCGCCGGAAACTCGGCCAGCAGGCGATAGCCGATGGACCCCAGCGCCTCCAGGTAGAATCGCCTGCTACGGGGATAATCGCTGACGCTCACTCCGGTGTGGTCGATCATGAGTCATGACTCCGTGCTCGATAATTCGGGCCTACAGTCGATATGATCCAGATTCAAGCCAAGGAGATCAATGTGCATATCGCCCGTTCGAAACGGCCGGCGCGCAAGCGCGCGAAGCGGCCAAACCGGCGAGCCGCCCCCGCTGCATTCGGCGCCGCATATTTCGAGAGGTTCTACCTGAGCCCGGCCACCCGGGTCACCGATGCCGGCGAGATGCGCACCCGGGCCCGCCTGATCGCCGCCGTGCTGGCGCAGGCCGCGATCCCGGTGCGCAGCATTCTCGACGCCGGTTGCGGCATCGGGCTTCTGCGCGCGCCCTTCGCCCAGGAGTTGCCGCGCGCCCGGTATACCGGGCTCGACGCGAGCGAATATCTTTGCGAGCGCTATGGATGGGTGAGGGGCTCGGTTGCCGACCATGCTCCCGCGCGGCCGAGCGACCTGGTCGTCTGCTACGATGTGCTGCAATACCTCGACGACCGCGAGGCCGCGCGCGCGATCGCCAATTTCAAGCGCCTTACCCGCGCGGCGCTCTATGTCTCCGCCTTGACCCGCGAGGATTGGCGTGAGCATTGCGATCGCACCCTGACGGATCGCGCGGTGCACCTGCGCGCCGGTGATTGGTATCGACGGCGGCTCGCCCGGGACTTCCGCTATCTCGGCTTCGGCGTCTGGCTTCGCAAGGACGTGACCGCGATCCTGTGGGATATGGAGAGGCGTTAACCGCTCAGAGCGCTGCCTGGATCCAATCGACCAGGGCGGCGTGGACCGGCTCGCCCACACCCAGGTCGCTGCGGGCGTCGTTGATGAACGATACCAGGACGTAGGTCTTTCCCGATGCAGCGGTCACGTAGCCGGCGACTGCGGTGACGCCATCCAGATGACCGGTTTTCAGCCGCACCGAGCCCGGGGCGGTCTTCTGCATTCGATTTCGCAGGGTGCCGTCGACCCCCGCGAGCGGCAGCGAGGCGAGGAATTCGGGGGCCCAGCGGCTGCGATACGCAAAACGCAGCAGCGTCGCCATCTCAAGCGCGGAGATCCGGGCGTTGCGCGAAAGGCCGGAGCCGTTGTCGACCACCACATCGGCGAGCGGCAGGCCGCGGTCGTGCGACCAATCCGCAATGGCCCGCGCGCCCTTGTCGAGCGTGGCCGGAGCACCGTAGCGATCCGCGCCGATGGTCAGGAAGACATGACGCGCCATGAGATTGTTGCTGTATTTGTTCGTCAGGCGTATCACTTCGCCGAGGGTCAGGGATTCGAAGCTCAACAAGGACTGCGCGTCCGGGGGCGCCGCCGCGATGCGCATCGCGCCTGAGAACTCGCCGCCGGATTCGCGCCACAGCTCGACGAAGGTGCCGAAGGCGTAGCTCGGAGCTTTGAGCATCACCCGCGTGATGGCGCGATCGAGGCACTCCCCCGACAGGTCACCGGAGAATACGGCGCGATCCGATTCCGCCGAGGACACCTCGAAGTCCACCCGGGCCGCGGCTCCGCTGCAGCGTCCCGCCACGAAAGCGATCCGGTTATCGATGGCGAGATTGACCGGCGCCGGCGTCGCGACGATGTCGACGCTGCGCGTGGCGGCATTCGGAGCCATGCGGAACTCCACGGACTGGAAATTCACCATGAGCGCATCCGGCTCGACGTTATACGAGCGGTTGGGGCGGCCGTCGAACGCCCCGGGATCTTCCGGCGGCAGCGCAAACGCCGTGTCGTCGACCACGATATCGCCGCCGATGGTGCGGATCCCCTTCGCGCGCAATGCATGCACGAAACTCCACCAGCGCTCCAGGGTCATGTACGGGTCTCCGCCGCCCTTGAGGATGAGATCCCCCCGTAACACGCCCTCCTCCAGGGTGCCGCGCACCAGCGCGTCCGTATGCCAGGTGTAAGCGGGTCCCAGAAGATCCAAGCCCGCGAAAGTCGTCACGAGCTTCATGGTGGATGCGGGACTGCGGAGCGTCTCCGCATTCAAGCTCGCGACCATGCGCCCCGAATCCATGTCGAGCACCGCGAAACTCGCCGAAGTCGGTGCAAGCCGACCGGTGGCGAGCGCGTGGGCTACCGGGGCGGGTATGACCCCCGTCGAGGCGGAGGCCGCGGACGCCGCCAGCAGCCCTGCCGCGCAACAGGCCAATAGCCGATGAACCGCATGCTTCATCATCGCAACACCACGCTTCGCCACGCTCCCGATCTCCAGCGCAGAAACAACATCATTCCCAAGCAACATACATAAACCAGCGCGGCGATCCATCCGCCGACCGCTCCGAGCCCGTACTGCGGCAGCCAATGCACCCACCCGTCGCCCGATTGAAACGAGAGCGCGTGCGCCAGCGGCACGAACAGCGCCCACGACAGCGCGAGCACCATGATCGACGGCACGCGGACGTCGCCGGCCCCGCGCAGGCACGCGCCGCTCGCTATGTTGAAGCCGTCGAACAACTGATACCCGGCGGCGATCCAGAGCAGCACGTAGCCCTTCCCGGCCACTTCCGCGGCCTGCGGATCGGCCGCGTTGGTGAACCAGGGCATCAGCCATCTTCCCGCCGCCGCCACGATCACGCCGATCAAACCCATGTAGGCGACGGCGAGGGCGATGATGCCGTTGCCGACTTTGTACGCCCAATCCAATCTGCCGGCGCCGATGGCCTGGCCCACCAGGGTCGTGCCCGCCATCGCGATTCCCACGGCGGGCATGTAGCAAAAGGAGGTGAGCACGAGCACGATCTGGGTCGAGGCGCCGTCGACGTTGCCCAGACGCACCTGCATGAGCTGAAACAGAGCGAATCCCAGGATGTCGGCCGCATACAGGAGCCCCATGGGAAATCCCAGCTGGAACTGCGTCACGAGCGCCCGCAAGTCGAGCGGGTAGGTCCGACTCGAGCGGTAGCGCCGGCGGGTCCGGCCGCCGAGAAAGCCGGCGAGCGCGGCGATCAGGCCCACGAGCTGCGCCGCGCCGGTTGCCCAGGCGGAACCGGCGACGCCGAGTCCGATCCCGAAGATGAACAACTGGTTGAACGCTGCATTGATCACCGCAACGGCCAACGTGACGCGCAGCGTGATGGTCGGCCGCCCGATCCCGTTGAAGAAGCCGAGAACCGAGTAGAGCGCGATCCCCAGGGGCGCGCAGAGGATTCTCGGGAACCAGTATTGGAGCGCAAGATCCAGCGTGGCTGGCGCAATGCCGAAGGGCGAGAAGATGGCCCTGCCGCTCCACGCCAGCGCGGCAAACACGGGCATGGTGAAGAGCGCGGCCCAAAGAGCGGTCCACGTGGCTTGCGAGGCGCGCGCCAGGCGCTGCGCGCCGTAGGACTGGGCCACGAGAGTCTGCACGGACAAACCCACGCCGCCGAAGAGCAGGATCAAGACGAGGACCGGCCAGTAGACCGCCCCCATCGCCGAGGTCGCCGCCGGGGACAGGCGCCCGACGAACCAGGTATCGGTTGCATTCAGCACCGCTTGCACGGCACTGTTGAGCATGAAGGGGAGCGCGAGTCCGGCAACCGCCACGTAGTCCAGGCGCACGCGCCCGCTCGAGCTCAGCCGCTGACCCGGCGCGAGTTCTGTCGATGGCGGAGGCGACGGCGCGTCGATCGAGTCCACTGATGTATTCCCTGCGGCGAGCCGGCGAGGTTACCAGGCATGAGCAAGAATGTAGAACGCACCATCAACGCAACCCTGACGGCGCGCGAGCTGCCGGGCGGGGCCTGGCAATTGTCGAGCGTCGGGCAGGCAGGGGTCGACATCATCCTGCGCGGAACGGACCCGGATGCGCGCGCCGACCTGACCGGCCTTCGCGCGAGCAGGGCGCTGATCGTGTGGAATGGCACCGGGAACCGGCACGGCGCCACCGTGACGCTGACCACGGCGGGCGGCACCCGCCAACTGCGCGCGCGCACCGTGATCCTGCACGAGTCCAGGACGCTGCTCTACGATGGGCTGCCCCTGGTCCGGCTGGACGATGCGGCCCGACGATTCTGGCGCCGTGTGTTCTGGTTGGTGCGCATTCCGGGCGGCCGCCGTCTTCTCGGTCTGGTGGCGCGACGATCCGGAGGCGCAAAGTAGCCCGAACGGCGAACTGCATCACAGGCCCCGGCGCATTTTGTAAATCCCCCGCGCCGACCCTGCGATTCCCCATTAAGTTACGCCGGGAACTGCGACGCGGGTCGCGGCCGGGAAGCGCCAATTCCCTCACATTCGCGCAGGGAGAATCATATTCGTCCATTACCCTGAGAGCGGCGCCACCAGTGCTGGATATCAAACCATTCGACGCCGAACCGGATTCGGCCTCGGCTTCATTCGAGCCGTACGGCCGACTGCTGCGGATGCTCATGCCGAGCCTCAAGGGGGTGTTGGTCCACGATGCTCTCGGCAACGTCGCGTGGGCCTCGGAGGACTGGGATCTCGGCGATGAGCCCGATGTCGTGAAGGAGGCGATCGCCGGCGCGATCACCGACCCGCACGAATTCCCGGGCGTCGTCCGCCACGATGCGGACAGCGCGGTGTATTCGTTCGCCCTGCGCGGCGAGCACGTGGATTCGCTGGGAGTCGTCAGCCTGCTCGTGCGTCTCTCGGGCGCGCGGCGCACGGAAGCGCGTCCGCTCTCTTACATACGCCAGCTCGTGCAACCGGCCCTCGAATGCCTGCGCCGCGAATTGGCGCTGCGTTCCAAGCTAGGATCGCGCGAGCGCGATCTCGACGTGCGCGAGCGTGATTTGTCGCTCATGCTCGAAATGTCGTCGACTCAATCCGCGACGGGTGAGGCGGACGAGTTTGACCTGATCCTCAAGACGGCCATGGAGCACATGGACTGCGCGCTGGTTGCGCTCTGGGTCCCCGACAAGAACATCGGCCTGTCGATGACCCGCAGCGGAAACCCGATGTCCCCCGAATCGCTGCTCCGCGCACAACAGCATCTGATGGCTTGGATGCAGCTGCAGCAGCGCACCATCGTCGTCAACCACATCTCCAAGGTGGCGAGCGATGTGGCCGCCCCCTACAAGATCCTGGCATGCCCGGTGCGCCACCCCTCCGAACGGGTGATGGGCGTGATGGCGCTCTTCAATCCCGCGAGCGCCCACGATTTCGATTCCCATCAAACCCGCGTTGCCGAGCTGCTGGCGAAAAAAGTGACCGTCATCATCCAGGCTCAGTACGATGCCGGCACCGGTCTCATGACCCGCCATGCCTTCGAACGCCAGGCCAAGTCGCTGCTCTCGGCGGCGACCGAGTCGGCCGCGCATTCCATTCTCTATCTGGACATCGACCGCCTGCACGTGATCAACGAAACCTTCGGCATGCACGTGGGGGATGACGTGATCGTCAGCGTCGCCGAGTGCATGGCGAAGGAATTGCCTCCGAAGGCGCTGTCGGCGCGCATCTCCGGCGACCGGCTTGCGGCGCTGATCCCGGACAGCGGGATGGAGGCGGCCGCCAAGCTTGCGGAGCGCATCCGCGCAGCGGCCGCGGCCATCGTGCCCCGCGCCGGCCAGGGGTCGTTCGAAGTCTCGGTCTCCGTGGGTGTCGCGCCGGTCGGGCGCGCCGAAAACGCGCTGGCGCATGCCCTGGCCACCGCGGAAATAGCGTGCAAGGCGGCCAAGGACCGCGGACGAAACCGAGTCGAGGTGTTCCAGGACTCGGATCAGAGCATCATCCGGCGCCATACCGACATCCTGGTGATCGGCAAGCTTCGCGATGCGCTGGGCAACGACAGTTTCCGCCTGGATGCACAACCCATCCTGCCCCTGCGCGGCAATTACGGGCGACCCCGGTTCGAATTGTTGATCCGCATGCTGGGCGACCGGGGCGAGATCATCCCGCCCTCGAAGTTCCTGTCCTCCGCCGAACGTTATCAGCTCATGCCGACGGTGGATCGCTGGGTCGTGCACCGGGCCTGCGAGCTGCTCGGCGAGCACAGTGCGGCGGTGGGAGAGGACATCGCGCGATTCGCGATCAATCTCTCCGGCCAGTCGCTTCAGGACGACAGCTTCCTCGCGTACGTGGTCGAGGAGATCCGGGCGAGCAAGCTGCCGCCGAATGTTCTGTGCTTCGAATTGACCGAGACCGCCACGATCGGAAATCTCGAGAAGGCGCAGCACTTTCTGCGGACCCTGCAGGACCTCGGGTGCCAGTTCGCGCTGGATGACTTCGGAACGGGCGTGAGTTCGCTCGCCTATTTGAAGGATCTGTCGGTCAACTATCTGAAGATCGACGGCAGCTTCGTGCGCGATTCGCTCAACAACACGCGCAGCGAATCCATGATCAAGGCCATCGCACAGTTGGCGAAGGTCATGTGCATGGAGACCATCGCGGAATACGTCGAAACCGATCAGCTGCGCGCGCGCATGGCCGATCTTGGTGTGGACTATGGCCAGGGATTCGCCATGGGGAAGGCTCAGCCGCTGAACGACCTGCTGGCCGAATTGGCGATCTATGAGGCCACCGTGAATACCTGGGAGGGGATGACGCAACCGCCGCCTTCCGACCCGCAGACGCCCGCGTTGATCGTCACCCACTGAGTCCCAGGTGGCAGGGGATCCCGGCCGCGGCAGCCCGCCCGCCCCCCTTTCTGTCGTCCAAAGTCTTACACGCTTTAGCAAGATATTGCCCTTGGAGCCGCGGCGCCGGGATGGCGGAATGAACGCGTCGTCACACAACCTAAGGCCTGCCCCATGTTGATTCTCACGCGACGCGCCGGCGAGGCGCTTCGAATCGGTGACGACATCGAGGTCACCGTCATGGCCGTCAATGGGTCCCAGGTTCGGATCGGCATCAACGCGCCGCGCGACGTGGCGGTGGACCGCGAAGAGATCGCCGAGCGCAAGCGGCGGGACCGCGAGGCCGAAAGGCCGGCGGGGACCCAGGGGATCAAGATCGCCGGAGCTCCCAAGCAGGACGCCAACGGGTCAAAGCCACGTCCGTAAGCGCCTGGGACGGGATCCTCTCCCCGACCGGGTTCGATGCCGCAATGTCAAGTTTTTGCACGCGCGCCAAGTACCGTTACACTTGCAGCGAATGCGATCCAAATCGCAGGTCGACACTCAACCAAGGTACGGAAACGCATGACGGCAACCTCGGCGCAGGCACCGGAACTTTCGGTGCAAACCTGGTTCAACTCGGACAGGCCCGTGAGCCTCGCGGCGCTGCGCGGGCGGGTGGTGGTGCTGGTCGCCTTTCAAGTGCTCTGCCCGAATTCGATCGCCGCCGCCATTCCTCAAGCCCGGCGGATCCACGAGACATTCGAGCCGACCGACGTGTCGGTGGTCGGCCTTCATGCCACGTTCGAACATCATCAGGCTTACAGCCTGGCGCTGCTCAAAGCCTTCATTCACGAATATCGCTTGAAATTCCCGATCGCCCTCGACAGCGCCAACACCGCCGGACCGATACCCCACACGATGGAACGCTACAACATGCGCGGTACGCCGAGCTTGGTGCTGATCGACCGCCAGGGCCTGATCCGCAAGCACGCCTTCGGGGCCACCGACGATCTCAGGATCGGCGCGGAAATCGGCGCGCTGACCCAGGAGGCGGTGTCCGCATCGGCGCTTGCGCCCCCCGTGGCGCCCGCCGCCGCCGGCCGCCCGCCCGCGGCGGCCTAGCGAGCACCAGCGAGCTCGCGACGCCGGTGGGATGGAGACGAGCTCAGCGTGCCAGCGCGAACCGAATGCGTATCCGCGCGCGCCGCGCGACCGGCTTGGCATCGACGAGCACAGGCTTGTAACGCCATTGCAACAACGCGTCGATGGCCGCTCGATCGAACACCCCGCGCGGATTTGCGGCGTGCACCGTCGGGTCCTTCACCAATCCCGACTCGGCCACGGTAAATTCGAGCTCCACCCATCCTTCAATGGAGTCCTGGCGCGCTTTGAGCGGGTAATCGGGCTGCACGGACTTCACCAGCACGAGCTGACCGGCATCGATCACACCGTTCGGGGATGACGCCTGCGGCGCGGCCGTGTTCGCATGCTCGCTCCCCGCCGCGGCGGGATCCTCGCGCGAGGGCTGCTCCGTCGCCTGAGGAGCTTGGTCGACAGTCTTTGCCTGATGCTCCGCGGCGGCCAGCAGATGACGCTGGTTGTCGACATTCGTCGCCGAGGCGATTCCCTCCGCGGCATCGAGCCAACCCGCGGCGGCCTTGAAATCCCTGCGGTCCATGGCGCCGCGCGCCGCATTCAACAGCGCGAGAGCGAGCACCTCGCTCGCGCGGCCGGCGGCGTCGTTCGCGGGATCGCTCTTGAGCGCCTGTTGCACGTAGAAGCGCGCACTGTCGCTCTCAGGCTCGACCAGCCGCCCCTCTTGGAGGCGCTGCATGGCGAGCGCGGCGTCCCGCTCGGCCGGGTCCGGCGCAGCGCGACCGCCGTCGGGCTCTGCCTGCGCATTCGGATGGGCTGAATCGGGGGAAGCCTTGAGCCGACCTCGCGCCTTGGCGAGTTCGGCGGTGAGGATCACGATACGTCCCAAGTCCGCGCCTGCGTGCCGCGCCGTCTCGATGGCGGAGGCCGCTTCATCCAGGCGTTCGTCGAGCAAGGCGTTTTGCGCGCGCGCCAACAGCCGCTCGCGCAGCGCGGCGATGCCGGACCGCGCTTCGGCGTTGGCGGGGTTGCGCGCGAGCTCCTGCAGATAGAGCTCCAATGCATTGTCCCCGCCCGGCGCGACCAGGCGGTTCGCGGCGAGCGCCTGAGCCGCCCGGGCCAGCAACTCGGTGTCGGTGGATGTGACGGCGGTTCGCGGATCGGCAGGCGGAGCAGGAGCCGCCGTGTCGGTCGGCGGCATGCCCGCCACCGCCGAAGGGGCGCTCCGGCGGTCCCCGTGCGTCAGCCCCCAGATGCCGCCGGCGATCGCACAGATCGCCGCACATCCGCCCGCGATCATCAGGCCGCCGTTGCCGGAAGGTTTGGCGGCGGCGGCCGTCTGCTCGCCCAGGCGTCGGCGCTGATCCTCGTAGCGTTTGACGGCAGCGTCCGCGAACAGCCGCGCCCGGGCGGGCGACATGGGTTTGTGGATGAAACGGTACACCGTGCCATCGCTGATCAGGCGGGCGAGCTCGGTCTCGGCGTCGCGGGCGCCCGCGACCACGATGACGAGATCGGGAAACTGCTGTTTCATCTGGGCGATGAACGGGGCACATGCCTGCTGGAGCGCGTTCACGTCGAGCACCAAAATGCCGACGCCTCCGGCGAGCAGCAGATCAGCGACCTTGTCCGGTGAAAGCACGTGCCAAAGCCGGCGGGAAGCTCCGACAGCCTCCCGAAGCGTCTGCAGGAAGGCCTCATCGGCGGTGAGGACGACCAGCTCGACGATGTCGGCCGCGAGGCTGAACCTCAGCGCATCCATCGTCCGGGTGTCGTCCTCGGGAGCTAGCACCGGCGTGTTCCTCGCATGGTATGACTCGATCATGGGGTTACGTTGTCGCCTGCCGAAGCCGGTGCGGCAACTCATCCAAACCCTGAATTGTCTAGGCTAGTGTCATTCAGCGGGTGACGCTATACGATACGGAGTCTCGTGAGGCAGACAACGCCTGTTGCACTGCGTCAAGTTATTTCTGTGACTGGCGACACATTGGCGGGCGCGCGCGCACTGCCAGCGGGGGGGAGATGTTGTTGAGCGAGTCCATCGGCATCCAATGCAAACTTCCGGTCGACCAGCGCGCGGCGCTGGAGCAGTTGCTGTTCTTCAACGTCAATCAGCACCGCGTACGGCTCGGCATCCAGCAATCCATCGAGACCTATGGCGTACCCGAGATCCACGAACAGGACGGCGGGCTGTCGATCCGCGTCGGCGATATCGAAGGCGTCCAGTCCTTGTTCGCGGTATCCGACGCGGGCCGGCCGTTGGGGGTGGCGGTGTTCGTGCGACTGGCGCGCGAGCGATTCGTCGTGCTGCACCTCGGGGTGCAGCAGCCGTGCAAACTCGCAGCCGACTTGAACACGCGCGTTTTGCTCAAATTGATGCATGAGATCCGCAGCACCGCGCGCCGTACCCACGGTGTCGATCGCATCGAACTGGTCTACCGGGATCGCCCCGCGGTGCGGTTGCACGGCTGAGCGCAGTGGCGATGAGTCGCGTCAAACGCCACGACGACGGGAAGCTGCGCTGCGCGTGGTGCACGACCGATCCCCTGTATGTCGCCTACCACGATGAGGAATGGGGCGTCGCCGTGCATGACGACCGGCGCCTGTTCGAGATGCTCTGCCTGGAGGGCGCACAGGCGGGCCTTTCCTGGCTTACCATCCTGCGCAAGCGCGGGGCCTACCGCCGCGCGTTCGACGGATTCGACCCCGAGGCCATGGCCCGCTACGGAGCCGCGAAACGCAAACGTCTGATGAACGATGCGGGAATCGTGCGCAATCGGCTCAAGATCGAGGCGTTCATCGGCAACGCGCGCGCTTACCTCGAGATCCGCGACCGGCGCGGCGCGTTCGATGAATACATCTGGCAATTCACCGATGGCCAGGTTCTGCGCCGCCGCCCGGCCACGCTGACCGGCATCGCCACCACGACGCGCCAGAGCGATGCCATGAGCAAGGATCTCAAGCGCAAGGGCTTTCGATTCGTCGGCACGACCATTTGCCATGCCTTCATGCAGGCGGTGGGCATCGTCGACGAGCATCAGCGCGATTGCTGGGTGGCTGCCCGGATCACTTCCGGGTGACGGAATCCGCCGTCTGGCCGAACAAGACTTTGCGCCGTTCCTCCGTCATCGTGGGATTGGTGTCGAAATTCGCGGCCAACGCATAAGCCCGCACCGTCGCCGGCCGGCTCTTGATGGCCTCGAACCATCGCTTCAGGTGGGGGAAATCCTCGAGCCGCTGCCCCTGCGCCTCGTGCGGCACCACCCAAGGATACGCCGCCATGTCGGCGATCGAGTAGGCGCCGGCCACGAACTCGCGGTCCGCCAGGCGCCTGTTCAGCACGCCGTACAGGCGATTGGTCTCCTTGACGTAGCGTTCGATTGCGTAGGGAATCTTCTCGGGCGCGTAGCGCGAGAAGTGATGATTCTGCCCGGCCATCGGGCCCAGGCCTCCCACCTGCCAGAACAGCCACTCCAACACTTCCGCATTACCGCGCGCGTCCGCCGGAATGAACAGCTCGCTCTTCTGCGCCAGATACAGAAGGATCGCGCCGGATTCGAACACCGAGAGCGGCGCGCCGTGATCGGGCGGACTATGGTCGACGATGGCCGGCATGCGGTTGTTGGGCGAGATGGCCAGGAACTCCTTGGTGAACTGTTCACCCTTGCCGATGTCGACCGGCACGATGCGGTACGGGAGCTGCGCTTCCTCGAGCAACAGGGTGATTTTGTGCCCGTTGGGTGTCGGCCAGTAGTACAAGTCGATCATTGCGAACTCTCCGGTGGCTCGAGGCCTATCTTATGCCTTCGTAAAATGGCGATGTCCACGTCTTCCTCGCGCGACAGTTTTCGCATCTCGCGCACGCGGTCGCGGGCGAGGGCATTGGTGAGCCAGGGAAGCGCCGGAGCGTCGTACTCGCTTGCCGCCGTCACGCGCCATTCCAGCTCGCGCCGACGCTCCGCGACCGCGCGCGCATCCTTGCTGTCGGGCGGGGACAGCCGCTTCTCGATGGTGAGGCCCGCCATTTGCGCGGAGACGGTGTCCGCGCGCTGCATGAGCTTCGCGACTTTCAGACAATTCTCGCGCCGCTCGCCGCCGTAAGTTTCGCGGCAGGCCGCCAGGAGCGGCGTGAACGGCGGCACGATCTCGGCGCCGGCGACCGCCATGACTTCGCTCAGCCTGCTCAAATCGGACGGCACGTAGCCCGCCGGCAGCTCGGCCTCCGCATGCTTCAACGTATCGAACAGCAACACCACGGTGCGATTGCGGTAGACCTCGAACCGAGAGCCCTGGGCCATTTCCTGCAGGATGCGCGAGACCTCCTCCGAATCCTTGTCCCGTTGCGCGACCGCCAGCGTCGCCATCCACACCGCGCCGTTGTCGGCGTCGACCCATCGCATGGTGGTGGCGGGATCCCGAATGTCGCATCCCGCCGTGCCTGCGCACAGTTGCAGCCGCAGCCAGCCGATGGCTGCATTGTCGGGATCGAGGTCGCTCGCCTTGGCCGCCAAGTCGACGGCCGCCGCGCGGACCGCCGCGGAGTCGCCTTTGTATCGTGGCGGCAGCAGATATCGCAACGCGGCCGCGGTCGCCAACGAAGCGGCGTCGCCATGGGCGCTCAGCGCCTGCGCGGCGGCGGCACGCCACGCGAGATACCGGCTCGACGCCGCCGTGCCGGCTGCAAACCCCGCCCCCGGGTTGTCCCGCGCGGCCGGCGCTGCCGACGCGAGCGCTGCCGACGCCAGCACCGAGTGCGTCGCCATGAGCGCGATTGCCTGAAAGCACCGCCTGAAAACTGGAGGGCCCAAGGTGCTCGTGCCCTGAGTCAGTAGCTCTTGGCCCGGGTGAGGCCCGCGGTGATCGCGAGCCGCATGGCGTCTTCCACGGAAATGTCGAGCGGCTGGATGATCTCGCGCGGCAGGTAGACGGTATAACCGCCGAAGGCGTAGCTCATCGGAAAATACACGGTGACCATATCGTGCCCGCCATGCGGGTCCAGCACCGCGGGCGCATCTTCGCGCGTGACGAAGCCGATGGCATTCACGCCGGCGAATCGGGCCAGCACCACACGCTGCAGATCGCGCTTCTCACCGCTGCCCGAGGGCAGCAGGCTCACGACGTCGCGGAACCCGCCGTACAGGGTCTTCACGAATGGAATGCGGCCGAGAAAATCGTCCCAGTATTTGACGAAGATCTTGCCCGCATAGGCGTTGACCAAGCTCCCGACGATCAGCAGCAGGACGAATCCCGCCAACAGTCCGAGTCCCGGCCAATAATGTTCGGGGCTCACGATGCCGAGCGCGATGAGCGCGCGGCGCAGCCACCCCTCCACGGTGTGCACCAGCCACCAGATCACGTAGACCGTCAGCGCGAGCGGCAGCACGGTGACCAAGCCGCTCATGGTCAGCGCCAATATCTTCCGTAGGACGGTTCTCATGCGCCTATGATAGACAAAAGCGGCGGACTACTGGCGCGGCAATACGAATCGCAGTCCGTGATAGTCGAGCACGACGCCATCGCGGCGTATGCGCTCGAGCACCGGCCCTTCCGCCAGCGTGGCGCCCTCGCGATACTTGCGCATGTTGATGTACACGAAGCGCTCGGCGGCCTTGGTCGCGTATACATGGACGTCGAGGTGCATTTCCGGCAGCGCGTTGGCGCCCGTCAGATCGAGCTCGCTGATCGTCGGCAGCACCTCTTGGTCGGACTTGTCGTCCCCCGAGGTGAGCAGCGGATCGCGCTCCCGTGTGCCGGCCATGGCCGGGGCGGGCGGGGAGGCGCGGCCCGAGTGCGCCGGCACGGCGCTCATCGCTCCTCCCGCCGGCCCGCTGTCCGCGGGGATCTCCGGCGCGTAGACGGGAGCGCCCGCATCCATCGGGCTGAAGTGATGATCGGGCGCATTGGACTCGGCGGCGGGCGGCGCGGTGGCTTCAGCCTGAGCCGGCGCAGCCGGGAGCGGCGCCCCGCTCGGCGCCGGGGCCGCAGCCGGTACCGCGACGCGCGCGTCCTGAGCCGCGCGGCCCGACAGTCCCGTCCAACCGCCGCGCGTCAGCACGACGATGAGCACCGCGAGGTTGACGGCCAGCAACGCGGTCAACGCGATGGCCCAGATCGGAAAGCGCGGACGCCTGGGTGCGGGACCGGTATCCATCAACCCGGGAACGCTCTGGCGCTGGCGTTCGATCTCGGACTTCTTCAGTGCATCTAGGATGAAGGACATGCGAGCATGGATTCCTAGCCGTGCGGCGTGAGGGGCGTGAGGAGCGGGGAGCCCGGATCGGCCAGTGCGGTGTCGAGCACGACCTGCGTCTGCAACCCCGCGATGCCATCGACGTTGAGCCGGTGTTCGCGCTGAAAATTCTGTACGGCAATCGCGAGCTGCTGGTCGTACAGGTCGTCGAGCGCAGGATCGGAGGCCGCGCCGTGAAGCGCGTTCAAGCTGCGGCGCAGCCACCTGACCTCATCCCCGCGCATGCCCAAGGACAGCAGCCGGGTGTGAGGCGTCTTGGGCTTCCACACGACCGTGAATTCTCCGAACCAATCGCGCGACAGCTCGTCGAGCGGCACGCGCACGTTGCGATCGCCCAGATCGAGCGTGCCGGCGTCCTGGTCGAGCGCGGACAGCACGACGCGGTGCCTCTGTCCCTCGTCATCGGTCAGCGTGAGGATGGCGGGACGGTTCAGGGCGCGAACCTGTGCCCACGAGCCGCGCTGGTCCAGACAGGCAAGCCCCGCCTTTTGCGCCTGGCCGCAGGGGTCCTTGTCGTCGGTCATTGCGGTACCCCAGAGCGACAGCAGCCGTCGGAAGGCTGCCGCGTCGCCGGTATTGGCGGCGTTTTCGGCCAGCAATGCGTTGATCGAGACCCGGGCCGGTGCAGGCGCCGGCGCCGGCGCCGGCGCCGGCCGCGGGCTCGACGGCGGCGCGAGGCGTGCCGCTGGAGCCGGCTTGGCGGCCGCGTGCAGCGCCGATGAGGAATGCCGCCAGAAGCTCGACACGAGGAACGCCGTGACGCAAACGCCCGCCAGTGCCGCGGCCGCCGCCGTCCAGCCGAGCCATCGCGGCAGGAAGCGCCGACCGTAAACCTCGCCTGCCGCGCGGCGCACCAGGGCGGGCGTCACCTTCTTGGTGTCCTCCGTGTAGGCGCCGAGCAGCGCGCGATCGCAGACGACGTTGATGACGCGGGGAACCCCCGACGAAACCCGGTGCACTTCGGCGAGCGCCGGGGGCGTGAATATCTCCCCCGATGCGCCCGCGACCCGTAATCGGTGGCTGACGTATTGCTCGGTCTCCGGCTTTGCGAGCGGATTCAAGTGATAGCGGCCGGTGATGCGCTGAGCCAGCTGACGAAGGTCGGTGCGGTCCAAGAGCTCGCGCAGTTCCGGCTGGCCGATGAGGATGATCTGCAGCAATTTTTGAGTCGCGGTTTCCAGATTCGTGAGCAGGCGGACCTGTTCCAAGACCTCGGCCGACAGGTTTTGAGCCTCATCGACGATGACGATGACGCGCCGGCCGTCCGCGTGCGCGGCCAACAGCCGCCGGTTCAGCGCATCGACCATCTCCTTGACGCTGTGTCGATCGGCTTCGTCCAACCCCAGGCCGAGCTCCTCGCAGATGGTGAGCAGGAACTCGACCGGCGTGACCCGCGGATTCAGGATCACGGCGACATCCGCATGCTGCGGCACGCGCGAGAGCAGTGTTCGCACGACGGTGGTCTTGCCGGTGCCGACCTCCCCGGTCAGCTGGATGAAACCCCCGGATTCGTTAATGCCATACAACAGGTGCGCGAGCGCCTCGGCATGGCGCTCGCTGAGATACAGATAGCGCGGGTCCGGCGTTATCGAGAAAGGCTTTTCGATCAGGCCGAAGAAGCTGACGTACATGGCGGGTGGGATGATACCAAGCTCAGCCTCGGCGCGGACCCGAGCCGGCCCGCGGCAGGAGGCTCGCCCGGGTCAGCACAGCCGGGCCGAAGCGACCCCGGATGCCGTCGACCGCCGCGTCGAGGCGCGAGTCCTTCGCCGGCGCGGTCGTGAATAAATCGGCCTGCCGCAGGGTGCACAGGCCGCCCGTCCCGACACCGATCAATCGCAGCGCCGCATCGGGTTGGTCCGCGCGCCAGGCGGCCAGCAAGCGTCGAGCCGTAGCCGAGACGACCGCCGTGTCCTGGGTGGGCTGGCCGAGCACGCACTGGCGGGTATAGGTCTTGAAGTCCGCGCGCCGGATCTTGACCGAGACCCGGCCGGCCGCGAGGCCTTGGGCACGCAATCGGGCGGCGGTGCGGTCGGCGAGCGCCGTCAAATGCCGCTCGATCTCGCCCGCGTCGCGAATGTCCTCGGCGAAGGTTTCCTCCGCGCTGATGGATTTCTCCTCGCGATCAGCCTCCACCGGACGCTCGTCGATGCCGCGCGCCAGCGCCCGCATGGCCCGTCCCTGCTTCCCGAATGCGCGCCACAACACCTGCTCGCTTGCCCGCGCGGCGTCTCCAACGGTTCGAATGCCGGCCGCATGCACGCCGGGCAGGCTTTTCCGTCCGACTCCGAACAATCGTTCAATCGGCAAAGCGTCGAGCACCTCGTGCAGATTTTCCGGTCCGATACGGAACATTCCATCGGGCTTGGCGAGCTCGGAGCCGAGCTTGGCGAGCAGCTTATTGGGTGCGATCCCGACCGAGGCGCTAAGTTCAGTGGCCGCTCGTATACGGCGGCGGATCTCGGCCCCGATGGCCCCGCCATCCCCGAGGAGGCGCCGGCTCGCGGTGACATCCAGAAACGCCTCGTCCAGCGACAGTCCCTGCACCAGCGGGGTGAAATCCCGGAATATCGCGAAAACCTGAGCCGAGACTTCGCTGTAGCGCGCCATCCGCGGCCGCACGCAAATGGCGTGCGGGCACAGCCGCAGGGCCTCGCGCATCGGCATCGCCGAACGGACACCGAAGCGCCGCACGGCGTAACTCGCGGCGGCGACCACGCCGCGGCCGCCCGTCCCGCCGACGATCAGCGGCTTGCCCTTGAGCTCGGGACGATCGCGCTCTTCGACCGATGCGTAGAACGCATCCATGTCGACGTGCAGGATCACCCGCACGCCGCGCGCCTACTTCACCGTGATGGTGATCTTCTGCGAGTGCAGCGTCGGGTCGAACGGGACGTGCTGGTAGTCCGCGAACAACAGCTCGAGCGTGTGCTTGCCCGGCGCGAGCGTCACGCTGGTCTCCGTCTGGCCCTTGCCGAAATGCACGACCTTGTCGGTCGCCGGCAACGGTGCGTCGAGCTTCAGATCGCTCACATCCGTGTCGATCAGCAGGTGATGATGGCCGGTGTTGTCGACCTTGACGCCGGCGGGCGCGACACCCATGCCCTTCAAGCCGAATTTGACCGTCACCGGGCTCGTCACCGTTGCGCCGTTGGCCGGCGCGATGATGTACACCTCGGCGCCGGGCGGAGCCGGCGGGCGATCTTGCGCGAATGCCGCGGCGGCGAGGACACTCGCGCCGAAGGCGAGCAATGCACGATTCATAGACGTCTCCCAGTAGAGCTAGATGAGATCCTTTACTCCGTCGCGCTCCTCGCAGAGTTCGCGATGCGTGGCCTGCATCTTCTCGCGGGAGAACTCGTTGATGTCGAGACCCTTGACGATGCTGTACCGGCCGCCCTTGCAAACCACGGGATACGAGTAGATGACGCCCTCAGGAATGCCATAACTGCCGTCGGAGGGAATCGCCATGCTGACCCAATCGCCCTCGCGGGAGCCCAGCACCCAGGTATGGATGTGATCCACCGCCGCCGACGCGGCGGAGGCCGCCGAGGAGGAGCCCCGCGCCTTGATGACGGCGGCCCCGCGCTGCTGCACGGTCGGAATGAAATGATCCGCGAACCAGCGCTCGCCCACGAGCGGGATCGCCGGCTTGCCGTCCACGGTGGCGTGATGCAGATCGGGATACTGGGTGCCGGAATGATTGCCCCAAATGATCATCTTGTTGATCTTGGCGAGCGGTGCTGCGGTCTTCTCGCCGAGCTGGGAGAGCCCCCGGTTGTGATCGAGGCGCGTCATCGCGGTGAAACGATCCGGCGAGATCGACGGCGCGTTACGCTGTGCGATCAACGCATTGGTGTTCGCGGGATTGCCGACCACCAGGACGCGCACCTCGCGGCTCGCGACCGCATCCAGCGCCTTGCCCTGCGCCGAGAAGATCTTGGCGTTCTCGAGCAACAGATCCTTGCGCTCCATGCCGGGGCCGCGCGGTCTCGCGCCCACCAGCATCGCGATGTCGCAATCCTTGAAGGCGACCCGTGCGTCGTCCGTCGCCGTGACCTTGTTGAGCGTCAGAAACGCGCAGTCGTTCAACTCCATCACAACGCCTTGGACCGCAGCCTGCGCGGCGGGGATCTCCAGCAGATTCAGATTGATGGGCTGGTCCAAGCCCAGCATGTGGCCCGAGGCGACGCGAAATGCGAGCGCATATCCGATCTGGCCGGCGGCCCCTGTGATCGTGACGGTAACTGGTTTCTTCATGCGGACCCCTGTGAACGAGCCGCCAATGTTAGCCGAACAGGGTGTGGGTCGCATGCCTGCGCCAGCTTTGATGCGGCGTGAAGTCCGGGTGTTGTGCTACATTAGCATGCTACATGACCCATACACAGGATCGGCCGCAGCGAGCGTGGGAATGGACCCGAATTGGAACGACAATCAACCCATTTATCGCCAACTTCGCGATCGGATGGTCGCTTTGATTCTCGAAGGCGCGCTCAAGGAGGGCGATGCGCTGCCCTCCGTTCGTGCCGTGGCCGCCGACTACCGGCTGAACCCGCTCACGGTGCTCAAGGGGTATCAGCAGCTGGTGGATGAACGGCTGGTGGAAAAGCGCCGCGGGCGCGGAATGTACGTGAGCGAGGGTGCGCGCGAGCTGCTGCTGGCGGGCGAGCGCGATCGATTCCTCAACGACGAATGGCCGCGCATTCTGGCGGTCATCCACCGGCTCGGATTCTCGGCGGAGGAACTGTTCGCCCAGGAACCCGCCGCGACCCATCCGGCTCCGGCCCCCCCGCACCGGCGAAACGACGGATAAGTGAGATCCACCATGTCTTCTCTCATTCAGGCCCGCGGGCTCAGCAAGAGATTCGGCTCCCAGGTCGCGCTCGATCGCGTCGATTTCGACGTAAAACACGGCCGTATCGTCGGCCTGATCGGACCCAACGGCGCGGGCAAGACCACGGCGCTGCGTGCGGTCCTCGGGCTCACCTCCTACGACGGCCAGCTCGAGGTGCTGGGGCGCGAGCCGTTTCGCGAGCGCGCTCGATTGATGGAGGAAGCGAGCTTCATCGCCGATGTGGCCGTGCTGCCCTCCTGGCTTTCGGTGGATCACGCGATCGAGTTAGTCGGTGGCGTGCATCCCAGGTTTCGAGCCAGCCGGGCGCGGACGCTGCTCGCCGGCGCAGGCATCGCGGGCGGCCGCCGCATGCGGGAGTTGTCGAAAGGCATGAAGACCATGGTGCATCTGGCGCTCACCATGGCAATCGACGCGCGGCTATTGGTCCTCGATGAGCCGACGCTCGGTCTCGACATCCTGGCAAGGCGCGGGTTCTATGACGCGCTGCTCAACGATTACATGGACGATACGCGCACCATTCTCATCACCACGCATCAGGTCGAGGAGGTGGAGAACCTGCTGACGGACGTGCTGTTCATCGACAAGGGGCGAATCGTCCTCGATTGCTCGATGCAAGACATCGCCACCCGCTACGCTGCGATCACCGTCGCCGACGAGACACTCGCCGCGGCGCGCGCCGAACGGCCTTTCTACGAACGGCCCCTGCTCGGCAAAAGAATACTGTATTTCGAGCAGCCGAATTTCGAGCGGCTGGCCGCCCTCGGCAACGTGTCGACACCGAGCGTCGCCGATCTGTTCGTCGCCAAGCTGTCCCGGGGGGCGTCCGCATGAATACCTACGTGTGGCTGGTGAAGCGGGAATTCTGGGAGAACCGGACCGTCTGGATCATCCCGGCCGCCATCGTCGCGCTGCTCACACTCGCCTCGTTGTTTGGGCAGATAGAAGGCTCGGTCTTCGATACCGCGGAAAGGGTGCGCTCGATCGTGGGGATGATGTTCCTGTTCTTCGCCGCCATGTCGCTCTACTCGTACTGGTATCTGCTCGATTGCCTGTACACGGACCGAAGGGACCAGAGCGTCCTGTTCTGGAAATCCTTGCCGATCTCCGACACCGACACGGTCCTGTCCAAGCTCTTCTTCGCCCTCGTCGCGATACCGCTCGTGTACTTCGCAGCCGCCGACGCGGCGAGTCTGCTGGCGGCATTCGTGCTTTCCGTGCGCGCGCATTCGCTGCTGGGAAACGCCCTGTGGCAGCCGGATGTCTGGCTGCAATTGCAGGCGTTATGGATCTACATCATCGTCACGACGGGCATATGGTACCTGCCGGTCACCGGCTGGCTGCTGTTGGTCTCGGCTTGGGCCCGGCGCGCGGTGATGTTGTGGTCGGTCCTGCCGCCTCTTGCCGTGATGCTGGCGGAGCGCCTGTTCGTCGGCACGCATGTGGTCTCGAGGGCGATCGGCGGCCGGCTCTTCGGATACGCTTCGAGCGCCTTCAACGATCAGACTTACAACTTTGCGGGAGGTTGGCCCCAGAATCAATTCGCCGGGTCGCCGCCGGTTTGGCGGATCCTCGATCCCTGGGGCTTCCTGTCGAGCCCGGCCACCTGGATCGGCGCGCTGGTCGGCGCCGCGCTGATAGCCGCAGCCATTCAATTGCGCATGAGAAGGTCGGACCACTGACGGAAGGGGCGGCGCGGCGCGGATCGCCGCCGCTCTTGGGATTCATCGGCGGGGAGTGCAAAATACGTGCTCGCCAACGCATATGTCCCAAGGAGCGCTGCATGTACAAGACCAAGATCGACCTGACCGAAAAGATTCGCCGCAACGTCATCGTCGTCCTCAACGACCGGTTGGCCGAGGCGATCGACCTGCAGAGCCAGGTCAAGCAGGCGCACTGGAACGTCAAGGGTCCGAACTTCATCGCGCTGCACGAGCTGTTCGACAAGATCTCCGATGTCGTCCTCGAGCATATCGACGAGATCGCGGAGCGGATCACGAGCCTCGGCGGGACGGCCGAGGGAACCGTCGCGGTCGCCGCGAAGCGCAGCAAGCTCAAGAACTATCCCTTGAGCATCACCGCCGGCAAGGATCACCTGTTCTATCTATCGACCCAGCTGTCGGTGTTCGGCAAGGCTGTGAGAGCCGCCATCGACGAGACCGCGGATCTGGGCGACGCGGATACCGCGGATCTGTTCACCGGCATTTCGCGCGAGGTCGACAAATACCTGTGGTTCCTCGAGGCGCATCTGCAGGACAAGGCATGAGACGGCCGGCTTGCCGGCGCGGCGCCCGGCGAGCTAATCGAGAAGATGCGAGAAATAGCTGTTGCATAGGCGGTTGAGCGGATCGGTCCGCTGACGCAGCGCCCGGAACAGCTTGGCGCGCTCGCCGAAGGCCTTGGCGACATGCTCCGGCTTCAGGGCGCGCGACTGGTTGAAGGTCGGCACGCCGCCCAACGCGGATGCAAAGTCGTTGAAGTCGATCAGGAACTCGTCCCACCCCCGATCGCCGGTCGAGGACGGCTCGAGGGTGAACGTCGGCCCGGCAAAGCTCACGCTGAACAGGGAGGTCTTGTCCTGGTGGAGGCGGCTCGCGCCGTTGACGACGTTGCACCGGTAGCCGTGCTGCTTGTAGTAGGACCGGCAGAAGGCGAAGTACTCGGCCAGGAGCTTCGGGAAGCCGGACTGCGGAAAGCCCCAGAGCGTGTACGTGTAGCGCGCCTTCCATGCTTCCTGCGGAAAGTCGCGGATCCACTCGTGCGAATACAGCACGACGTTGCGCGCGGCGCGATCCAAGGTGGCGCGCAGCGCGCGCTGCACGCCCGACACCACGGCACCCGCAACGCCCGGGGCCGCGAGCACGCTGCCCACCGTCGAGCCGAATGCCGGCAGGACGTTGCGCATCACGGATTTCTTGATCTGCCAGATGCCGGCCCGGTTCATGCGGGCGCTCTCGTCGAGCGTGCGCCGCTCCACGGTGATCTGATCATTGAACGGCGAGATGTGCAGGCGCAGCGCGCCCGGGGCGCTCACGATGCGTGAGAAGCGCGCGCCGAACTCCTTCAGCGTCAGCACTTCGTAATCGATCTTCACCGGCGTGAGGGGCTGCACCTTGAGCACGGCCTCGCTCACCACCCCCAGAAGGCCGAAGCTCGAACAGAGCACGCGCTTCAAGTCCGCGTTGCGGTCGGTGATGGTCATCTGCTTGCCCTGCGGCGTGATCAGCGTGAGCTCGGTCACGAGCGAGGAGAGCTGGGCGGCGCCGGCCTCGTAGGAGGCCTGCGGCAGGGTGGTCACGGCCACCGCGCCCACCGTCATGTGGCCCATCTCGGGAGTCAGCGGGAGCTCCTGACCGCGCTCGGCGAGCGCGCGCGCCAGCGTGCCGATCCGCACTCCGGCCTGCGCCCGGACTTCCGTCTCGCCGAATTCCACGATCTTGTCGAGAGAGCCCAGGTTGACGGTGGTGCCGCCGTCGCCGCCGACGCAGCGCGTCTGCGAATAATCGCCGCCGACGATTCGCACCGGCGTCGGGAACTGCTTCGGATCGCGCAGGATCGAGGGAAGGTCCTCGGCACGCCTGGCTTTCATCACGAGCCTCGGCCGCCGGTACAACCCTGACGCCGACGTGTCCGCGCTTCGCGAACGATCTACTTTCATCACCATAACGCCCCCCGCAATCACCTGACGAGCAAACTGCAGCGCAAGGGGCATCAAAAACCGGGAGGGGCGCGGACGCGCACTCGGCGCGTCTGGAAACTGGCGACCCCGCTATCGTCAGGCTTCATGGAAGCCCCTTAGACCGGTGGTTTTGCGTCCCCGCCTTTCGGTGGGTTTGCCCTTGAACAGCCTCGTTACTATGGGAGCAGAGGGGGGAAAATGTAAAGTAATTTTTACCCCATTAAGAGCAAAGTCTCGGCATGCTCCACCGCTTCGGGCGTGCCGCACACCACCACCACGTCGCCGACCTTGAAAATCGTGTCTGCGCCGGGTTCCCGGCCCACGATGCCGTCGCGCCTCACGGCGCTCACGGCGGCTTTGGAGCCCTTCCCGGCGAGCTCCGCGATGCTTTTGCCCACCGCCCAAGCATGCGGGGGCAGTATCACGCTGTGAAGCTCTTCACGAAATGCGTGAGTGTCATCCGGGACCGCGGATCCGGGGTCGGGAAAGTACTGCCGCAGCATCCCGTAGCGATGGCTGCGGATGTCGTTCACGGTGCGGATCACCCGTGAGACCGGCAGCTTCAGCAGCAGCAGCAGATGGGAGAGCAGCATCAGGCTGGCTTCGAGGGTCTCCGGTACGACTTCCGTGGCGCCGGCGGCCTGCAGCTCGTCCAGCCTGGCGTCGTCCTGAGTGCGCACCAGGATCGGCACGTCGGCGCGCAGCGCGCGCACCGATCGGACGATCTTGAGCGACACCGCGGGGTTCGCGAACGTGATGACCACGCAGCGCACATGCGACAAGCCGACGTTCTGGAGCACCGCCGGCTGCGCCGCATCGCCGTACATCACCGGATCGCCCGCCTGGCGGCCGGCGCGGATGCGCTGCGGATCGACATCGAGCGCGATGTATTCGAAGCCGGTCTGTTCCAGCACACGGGCGATGTTCTGGCCGACCCTGCCGAAACCGCAGATCACCACGTGATCGCGCCCCGCGAGCGCGCGCGTGGCCTCGGCCTCGCGCATCGCCTCGGTATACCGCGGCCCGGCCTCGCGCAGAATGGCCCGTGTGATGCGCCGGTTGTGGCGGATCAACAGCGGCGAGGCCACCATGGACAGCACGGTGGCGGCGAGCAGCGGCTGAACCACGGCGGGAGCCGCGAGATCGCGGCGAAGCAGGAGCGTGAGGAGGGCAAACCCGAATTCGCCGCCCTGGCTCACGATGACTCCGGTTCGCAGGGACTTGAACCAGTTCTTGGTGGAGGGCTCGGCGGCGACGGTCACCACGGCGGCTTTCAGCACCAGCATGGCGAGGAGTATCACGCTGACCAACGGCAGGGTCCGGAGCAGCAGCCGGACGTCCAGCATCATCCCCACGGTGATGAAGAACAGGCCCAGGAAGATCTCGCGATAGGATCGAATCGTGGCTTCGATCTGGTGCCGGAATTCGGTCTCCGCCAGCATCATGCCGGCGAGGAAGGCGCCGAGCGCGAGCGACAGCCCCGCGGTCTCGGTGGCCCATGCGGAGGCGAGCACCGCGAGCAGCACCGCCAGCGAGAACAGCTCCGCGGAGCGAAAGCCCGCGATCGCGACGAACAGCGGACGCAGCACCCAGCGGCCCGCGGCCAGCACGAGCAGGAGCGCCGCCAGCGCGATGCCGATGGCGGCGGCGATATGCGAGGCGGCGGCGCTCGAGCCGCTCACGGCGAGCGGGGACAGGAGGCCGAGGAACAACGGGAAGCTCAGGTCCTGGAACAGACAGATCGCGACGGCCAGCCGGCCGTGGGTGCGGTTGTTCTCCGACTGTTCCGTAAGCTGGGCGATGATGATGGCGGTTGAGGACATCGCGACCGCCCCTCCGATGACGACGGCGGCCGCCGGTCCGGTGTCGAAAGCCCAGATCGCGATGGCCGCGACCACCGCCGTGGTCACGATCACCTGTGCGCCGCCGACGCCGAGCACTTCCCAGCGCATGGCGAAGAGGCGCGGCAGCGAGAACTCCAGCCCGAGGGTGAACACCAGGAACACGACGCCGAAATCGGCGAGCAGCCGGGTCGTCTCGTTGTCGGCCGCGACCGCCAGCGCGTGCGGGCCCAGAAGCATGCCGACGACCAGGTAGCCCAGGATCGCGGGCATCGCGAGCTTGCGCACGCCCGCGACCACGCCCACCGCGGCGGTGAGCAGGATCAAGATTTCGAACAGTGGACCTCGATGCATGCTTAACCGGAGGCTTCTACATCCCTGGGAGCTTCCCTTGCCTGATAGCATATATCGATGACTATGTTGGCGCTCCAACGGGATGGCGCGGATTGGCGGCTCGACCTCCGCGGCGATTGGTCGCTTCAGGGACTCGAGCAGATCGATACCGAGCTCAAGGCGCTGCCGGGGCCCATCACGGGGGTCCTGACCTGCGACTGGTCGGCAGTGGAGCATCCCGGCATAGGAACCGTCTGGGCGCTGCTCACGCGCCTGGCCTACCTCGGCGACTCTCAGCTCGAGATCCGCCACCAGGGCCACCCGCCGCACACGGTCGAGCTGCTGCGTAAATTGAATCTCGAGCTCTGCACCGCCCACGGCAAGCGGACGATTGCGCTGCCCAATCAGGAAGGCGCGGTCGCCGGACTCGGCCGCTGGACCGTGGTGCAGGCACGGGAAGCGCGCGGTGTCCTGGGATTTTTCGGCCGCATCGCGAGCGTTCTCGGCGGCGCCTTCGCGCATCCACGGGCGCTGCGCTTCCCCTCGATCGTACGGCACCTTCACGAAACCGGCGTCACGGCCATCCCGATCGTGTCGCTGATCGCCTTTCTGATCAGCGTGGTGGTTGCCTATCTCGGCGCCCAGCAGCTTGCCCGTTTTGGGGCCACCATTTTCGTGGTCGACCTCGTGACCATCGCGGTGCTGCGCGAGATGGGGGTGCTGTTGACCGCGATCATCGTTGCGGGCCGCTCCGGCAGCGCGTTCGCCGCCGAGATCGGCGTCATGCAGCTCAACGAGGAGACCGATGCGCTGCGCGCCATGGGGTTGAACCCCATCGAGCTCCTGGTGGTGCCGCGCGTGGTCGCCCTGATGATCGCGTTGCCGCTGCTCACCATCGTAGCCGACGCGATGGGTCTCGCCGGCGGCGGCCTGCTGTCGCTCGTGCAGCTGCATATTCCGCCGGCGCAGTTCGTCACCCGGCTGCGCGAGGCGCTCAGCCCGACGACGTTCTGGGCGGGGCTGATCAAGGCACCGGTGTTCGCCCTGTTGATCGGCATGGTGGGCTCGTACCGCGGCATGCAGGTGCGCGATTCGGCCCGCGAGCTCGGCCGCATGACGACCATGGCGGTGGTGCAATCCATTTTTCTGGTGATTCTCGCCGACGCTTTTTTCGCCGTGCTGTTCGAGCAGATGGACTTCTGAGATGGCCGCATCCACCGGAGCCGCCGCCGATGCCGATGCCGATGCACCCATCATCCGCGTGCGGGGCCTGGTCAATCGATTCGGCAGGCAGATCGTGCACGACGGCCTCAATCTCGAGGTGCGCCGCAACGAGATCATGGGGATCGTCGGCGGCTCGGGCGCCGGCAAATCGGTGCTGCTTCGTACCATCCTCGGTCTGCGCCGGCCGCAGGCGGGCACCGTCGAGGTCTATGGCCGGGATATCGAGCAGCTCACGCCCGCCGAGCGCCTTGCCATGGTCAAGAGTTACGGGGTGACGTTCCAGAATGGAGCGCTCATCAGCTCGCTCACCGTCGCGCAGAACATTCAACTGCCGCTGCGCGAGTCCTATTCGATTCAGGAGGATGCGCTCGACGAGCTGGTGCAGCTGAACTTGAGCCTGGTGGGCCTCGCGCCGGACGCCGCCGGGAAATACCCGGCGCAGCTCTCGGGCGGCATGGTCAAACGGGCCGCGCTGGCCCGCGCGCTCGCCCTCGAACCGAAACTGCTGTTCCTCGACGAGCCGACCTCCGGGCTCGACCCCATTTCCGCCTCGGACTTCGATGCGTTACTGTTGTATCTTCACGGCGAGCTCAAGCTCACGGTAGTCATGATCACCCACGACCTCGACAGCCTGTTCCGGACCTGC
>Ga0182012_10000968_pt1 | contig 31566 bp, 30 predicted proteins | sample 612S2SmetaG_FD_120486 | JGI IMG/M metagenome (GOLD analysis project Ga0182012, IMG submission 120486) | Permafrost microbial communities from Stordalen Mire, Sweden - 612S2S metaG | ecosystem: Environmental > Terrestrial > Soil > Wetlands > Permafrost | place: Sweden: Stordalen | collected...
AGCAAGGAGTGACTCAAATCAAAAATGATTATGTCTTTGTTCTTATTGGAGGTCAGTCGCCGGAAGCGTTTCTGGAACAGATTGGCGTCCAAATGGTGGAACGGGTGGTAGCCGCATGAACAAAAAGAATCTCCTGACGCTCGCCGCAATCGCGATCGCCGTTGGTCTCACTGCGTGGATCATTGGCAGGCAGTTTGCGTCCGCGCCCGAACGAGCTCACGTGACGTCCACGGGCCCAAGCGCTGGACCTATGCTGAAGGCGGTTTCAAAGACCACTATTACCACGACGAAGGCTCCATCGACGCCCGCTCACGAGAAGGCGTTTCTTGAGGAACAGTTGAAGGCGAATCCAAATCATCCGCCGACTTTGCTGCGGCTGGCAGAGATGGAACACGCCGACGGCAAACTTCCCCAAGCTCGCCAACATCTGGAACAAGCTATAAAGAGCGACCCTACATTGATTGACGCGCGCCTGGAATTAAGTCTCGTTTGCTACGAAATGAACGATCCCGCTGAGGCCGAAAAGCAAAACCTGGCCGTTCTTAAGCAGGATTCGAGGCAACCTGACGCGCTCTATAACCTGGGCGCTATTTACGCGAATCACGATCGTTATGCGGAAGCCCGGCAGTTTTGGAATGATGCCGTGAAATATGGAAAAGACTCCCCCAGCGGGAAGAATGCTGCGGTTGCTTTGACGAAGCTGCCGAGATAGATTCGCAAATGCGGGGGTCACGCTTTGCAGTGATACTGTCTAAACACTCTTAATGGCCTGTGCCGCGTATTGAAAACAATGGAGCTTTAGTATGCCCCCCACTGTGCCTACAAAAGCTGCAGGAAGTTTGGGACCAGTGGCGTCGGCCAGATACTGCGCGCCGTTGACGGTGTATTGATTCATCTCCGTCTTAAAGGCTCTCGTGACTTGAGCCGCCGTACCGCTAAGGGTGATGGAGCGATTACCCCCGGCCACTTGTTCCACCTTGAAGCCATAACTCTCCAGCCACGCCGATACCGTTGCGATATCGGCAGGAGCAACTCCGAACTGGGCGGCGAAGGCTTGCGGCGTTAAGTATTTGTGATAATTCGCAGACTTCGGATCACTCTGCTGTTGAATGAGCGTTTCTAGCAGCCGCAGGGCATGAGTATGTTAGGCTGCACCTGAAACGCCGATGCAAAAGGCCAATATGACTAATTGGTGGCCAGGGCCTGTATCTTAGGAGATTCTTCCGGCGGAATTCAGTTTGGGAAAAGCGTAGTTCTGAACGCTAAGGTGGGATGGGAGGTAGTTTCGTTTATGCATCGCATTTCGTTTCCGCTGGTCGTAGGGTTCATTGCTTGCGGCGCCTTACGCACCGCCGCGCAAACGGATTGGCCCACCTTCGGTCACGACCTTGCGGGTACCCGTTACTCTCCCCTCAATCAAATCAACCCCGCGAATGTAGCCCGATTGAAGCGAGTCTGGACGTTCCACATGTCCGCTGACTTGCGCGGCGATGCCGGACCCACGGCAGAGGCGATGGAAGCGCATGGCCCAATTGGCAGGGCCGGCGAATCGACTCCGCTAGTGGTGAACGGCCGCATGTATCTCACTACTCCTTACAACCAAGTGGTTGCGCTTGAACCGGAAACGGGAAAACTAATTTGGGCTTACGCTCTCAAGGGCGGCAACCCCGCCGTTCGCGGGCTGGAGTTTTATGCTGGCGATAAACAGTCTCCTCCTCAAGTTGTCTTCGGCACGTCAGACGCCAAACTTATTTCACTCAATGCCGAGACGGGCAAAGCTGTTCCCGGCTTTGGCAATGAAGGCATAGTAGATCTCAAGCAGGGCGTCCTCAATGGCTTTCCAAATGCATTCTATGATCTTTCGTCGCCTCCAATCATCTACCGGGACTTAGTCATCACTGGAGCGCACACGCAGGAATCTCCGAGCCTCGGCGCTGCCGGCGATACCCGTGCCTGGGACATGCACACGGGCAAGCTCATCTGGCAATTTCATTCCGTGCCACAGCCCGGCGAAGTGGGCCATGACACATGGGAAGGCGATAGCTGGAAAGGTCGCTCCGGAACCAATGTCTGGGGCATGATGACTGTCGATAGCGAACGCGGCATTGTCTACATGCCGTTCGGCCAGAGCACTTACGATTACTGGGGTGGTGATCGGAAAGGTGCGAATCTCTTCGGTAATTCTCTGGTTGCTCTCGATGCCAAGACAGGGAAGCTGCGCTGGTATTTCCAGTCGGTTCACCACGACACTTGGGATTACGATATCAGCGGGCCCCCCGTGTTGCTTGATGTAGTTCGCAACGGCCGCAAAATTCCGGCAGTCGCGGAAATTGGCAAAACCGCGCTGCTTTACATTCTCGATAGGCGAACCGGCAAGCCGATCTATGGAGTGGAAGAGCGGCCTGTCCCGGCAAGCGATGTGGAAGGCGAACAGAGTTGGCCCACGCAACCGTTCCCGTTGAAGCCGGGTCCGTTAGCGCGCAACAGCTTTCAAGCCAGTGAAATTGCCAAAGTGACGCCCGAGCACCAAAAGTATTGCACTGAACTTCTGGCGAACGAGAATGGCATGCACAATTTGGGGCCCTTCACCCCATATGGCGCCACCTTATCCGTTGTCTTTCCGGGCACGTTGGGAGGAAGCAATTGGAATCCGATGTCGTTTGATCCGAAGCTGGGCTACCTATTTATCAACACGCAAGATCTGGGCAGCATCGGAAAGGTTGTGAAAAACAAAGAGGGTTCTCGCACGCCGTACGCACGCGTGAGTCCGCTAGGCCCGGTGGGTCGCTTCTGGGATCGAGACAAAGGCTGGCCTTGCCAAGAACCGCCATGGGGCAGACTCTTTGCGGTGAATGTCAATACTGGAGAAATCGCTTGGGAGAGCGTGCTGGGCGTAACCGACGATCTGCCTGCGGAAAAGCAGAAGACCGGACGGCCGAATATAGGTGGAAGTTTAGCGACTGCTGGCGGCTTGGTTTTCATCGGTGCCACTACCGACAGCCGCTTCCGGGCTTTCGAGTCTACAACAGGCAAAGAACTGTGGGTGACTAAGTTAGACGCCAGCGCCCACTCCGCTCCCATGACCTTTCGAGGCAAGGATGGCAAGCAATATGTTGTGATCGTCGGTACCGGCGGAGGCTTCCTCGCCGACACTCCCAGTGCGGATGTCGTTACGGCTTTTGCGTTGCCTTAATTCCGTTCTATTTTGTTTGCGTGGCCGTGAAATCGCCATCCACCCCGAACGGTTCAACGTTGACACTTCCGGACATTTTGGTCATCGTCGAATCGAGCGCTCCGCTGAACTTCACGGTCAGGGCGGTTCCATTGTAATCCGAGTCATAAGACCAGTTGATTTTCGATCCATCGATTTTGCCGACGGTTTTAACGGTGCCGTTGTCGGACGTACAACTGCCGGTTACATCGTTGTCTTTCTGGGTGAACGTGCAGTCGCTGTCGCTTTCGTTGCCTGCGACGCTTGTATGAACTTTCCATTTTCCGCTAAAGGAAGGGTTGTCAGCCGCCAACATAAGAACAGCCGCGGATGTGAGCAGAAGCCCGACAAAAAATGATTTCATGCTATGCCTTTCTGGATAAGGTGGCACTCGGTGCCACAAAAACAATATAAATGACATGATGTGCCATGTCAACACTTAATGACAAAAAAGGCACTGAGTGCCACTTTTATGCTATATTGAGTCTGTTGTGAAAAAATCAACCGGGGCGCTCAAGGCAAAACGAGAGATTCAGCCGGCGGAGGCGCTCCCCGGTTTGCAGGCTCGTAAACAAGAGTTTGTGCGAAACACAATGTGGGACGCCGCGATTGACCTGTTCGCTCAAAACGGATTTGACGAAACAACCGTGGACGAAATCGCCGAGGCGGCCGGTGTTTCGCGGCGATCCTTCTTTCGGTACTTCTCTTCGAAGGACGACCTGATGGCGCAGGGCATGGTCAACTACGGCGCGATTGTGACCTCGGCGATCGAGGCTTGTCCCCAGACTTTTTCTCGTTCGGACATTCTTCGCGAAGTCGTGCTACGCGTGGCCCAACAATCCGCCGCGCAGGCGCGAACGCGCAAGATTATGGAGATTGCCGCGAAGTATCCGGCCGCCCGAGAAGCGCAAGTCGCGCGGATTGCCGAAGTGCAGGAACAAGTCGCACAAGCCTTTGCGCGGCGCTGCGGGACGGCTGCGGGCGACAAGGTCACTGCCCACATCCTGGCGGGGTTGACGTTGTCGATCCTGGGTGTGGCCTTTCGCACTTGGTTCGAAAACGGCCAGCAAAATATTTCGGTGACGGTGGATCAGATACTCGAAGCGCTGAGTGGCTTGCTTTGCGAAGATAGGAAGCGCATCAGGCGGGGTCGAAGGAAACCCACTCCTGCTGCCGGGGTTTGACTTCGCTTGAAACTATGGTGGGCGGTCACAGGATCGAACTGTGGACCTCCTGCTTGTAAGACTGACACTAGCATGCTATGTAGTTGATTCTTTTAGTGGTCGCCGGGCCGAAAAACGTGTTTCTTCGGCCTATTCGGCGCTTATTGCACAACGTTTTGCACAACGCCGCATTCAAATCTGTGACTTCCTCTCCAGGCTCCTAAAGCCGCCCGATCAGTATCCCAAATCCTTTCTCTTCCTAAGTTCATTTGCTAGGTGAGGCTTCACATGAACCGCTATTGCTCTGTGCGGTAGCGGACCGTGTGCAGCTTCGCGTTGCATGGCCGGACTGAGCCATTTGGCTGGTCTCAGCCGGGGATAAAGAAAGGAAAACATCTTTGAAGAAACAATTTGCATTACGGATTTGCTGTGGTCTCCTCCTTTACGCCGTGTCTGCGTTGGCGCAAAGCGGCGACATCTCGGGCTCGACGGCCCAGGTAACAACCCTGGGCGTCTCGATCCTGAAATTGATCATGGGCCTGGTTCTGCTCGCCTGCGTCGGCGTAATTGCCTGGGGCGGCGTGACGATCGCGACCAACCGTCCCAAGGGACTCGCCATGGTGGCCGGTGGCGTTGTCGCTGGTCTGATTGCCGGCCTCAGCTACGCACTGGTCGCAACGACGAGCGGTGCGGCTGCGCCAGCTGGAATGATCTTCTTCTTTCCGCACTAGGAGACGCGCATGATTTCGAAGGAATGCGAGTTGGTGCCCATGGACCGGACGCTCAATCCCGAACGTGGAATGTTCGGCATGGCGTGGTACGTCATCCTCGGCATCGTTGTGCTTGCTTTAGTGTTGTTTTTCTTATTGTCCAAGGTGGTCGGCGGCTTGTTTGCGCCGGCCGCCCTGTTTCTTGGCTGGTGGTTCACGAAGGACGATCCGAAAGAACCACACTTTCTGTTCCACGATTTGAGTCTTCCGGCTGAGTTCGATCCAGGAAAGTCATGATTCTCAAAGCACTCCCAGAAGCGAGCCGATTCTACTCCGAAGCGGGCAAGGTGGACGACATCTTCCATCCGCGAATGCTGGGCGATGGCTTCTTCGCCACTAAGACCGGCTACGGCGCGACTTTTTCTGTCAGCGGTGTCGACAGCGAGGGTCTGGACCGCCAGACCCTCGACTATTTGTCGAAGCGGATCGCAACCGCGAACCGCATGTTGCCGGATGACTGCGTGGTGTTTGAGTATTGCGTGGTTTCGTCTATGGACACCTTACCGGCTCGGCCGATCCAGCAGGACATCGTGCGGCAGCAGGCGCTCGAACGGCTGAACTTTCTAAAAGAAAACGCCCGGTTCCGCTCGGTGCGGTTATTCGTGACGTTGTACATCCCTGGCAAGGTCGCGGACGATGCGAAGCAGTTTGCGCAGCAATCGCGTTCGGCACTCCAGCGGCTGCAACAAGCGGCAGCGCTCTATGAGCGCCAGATGAGCCAGTTCCGAGTCAAGCGCTTGAACGCGGATGAAGTGGTTCAGTTCTACAGTTACCTGCTGAATCTGGAACGGTCGTTGATGACGAAGAAGGCGGCTTTGCCGGGAGCAACGCCGAAGAAACTGGGCCGCGTTCACATTGGTAGCGATGGTGAGTATTTCCGTATCGGCAAGCGTTGCTGCCAATTGCTTTCGATCAACGAGCCGCCGCGCGGAACCCGGCCTGATTTGTGGGGCGCGGTCGTGGCCGTTGATTGTGACGCCGTGTGGTGCCAGGTCTGGCAGCGAAAAGCGGGCAAGATGACTCGGGCGCAGGTGGCGGCGGTGGAACATGCGGTCGGCACGGAAGTCACGGATTTGTTCAGCGCCGTGGTGGGCGGCTACGACGCTCATGAGGAGAAACCGAAGACGGCCACACAGCACGCGCAAGAGAAGAAGGTGGAAACCATCGGCGGCGTCCTGGCCGATCTGGATTCGGGCCATTACTACGGCCATTGGGCATTGTTTGGTCTCGTTCATTCGACGAGCGTTAAGCAGGTTGAAGCGGCACTTCCCCGGATTCACTCGATCTTCAGCGATCCGAGCGAGGCAACGCTGCTGGAAGAACGGCGCGGTGCGCGGTCTGCGTATCTGTCGATGTTTCCCGGTGGCCAGAGCTACAACGTACGGAACGTCTGGATGCGCGGAGACCATAAGGCGAATGGCGCGTTTGTATACGCGCCTTTCCTTGGACATCCGTATTCGGACGATCTGCGAGACGAGTACACCCTGCTCTACGAGACGCGCCTCGGAACGCCGTTCTATTACACGCCGTTTCTGAATGGGAACGGCAACACCACAGTGCTTGGCGGTCCTGGCCGGGGCAAAGGTATCAACAGCAACGCGATCTTTACCGGAGCCCTGAAGTACAGCACCAAGACATTCATCTTCGACCAGGGCGGGACGTACGAACAGAACGTCCGCGCGCACGGTGGCGCGATCACACACCTGGGCTTGGAGTATCCGCGCCTGAACTTCTTTCGCATCAAACCGACCGCCGACAACATGTACGCCATTGCGCAGATGCTCCGCATGATGCTGACCAAGTCAGGTGTAGCTACGGATGCCGATGATCTGCTCGCGATTGAGAAAGGTGTCGAGCGGCTGTTTGCAACAGAGTTTCATGGGCGGCGGTTGGGCCACATTCCGCTGCCGGATCGCCTGAAGAAAGGCTTGGCGCGCTGGATGCGCGGCGGGGTCTATGGCGCTATCTTCGACAACGCCGAAGACGATCTGGAGTTTCACGACATCCAGCTTTTTGATTTCGCTTCGTTGGGTTCGTCACACAACGACTTGCTCGAAGTAGAGATGACCTGGATCTTGTTCCTGTGCCAGGGAATGATTCGCGATCCCCAGAATTTGGGGATACCGAAACACATTGTTCTCGACGAGCTGTGGAAGCGAATGGGCTTATTGCCGGTGATTCAGTTCGTTCTCGAAACACTGAAGGCCGACCGCAAGAATCTCGCGTGGGCCACGCTGGTTACGCAATCGCTCGAAGATCTGGGGCAATATGCGCCGCTCATTAAGAACGCATGCCCGAACACTCTATTCCTCGGCGGAGCCTTTGACCGAAAGCTCTACAAAGACCACTTCCGGCTCAATGAGCGTGAGTTGGAGCAATTGGAATCGCTCGGTGAGCGCGAGCTGGCGCTGAAGGTGGACGGTGAACCCATCGCTCTTGGCGGTGACGGGTATTTCAAGGTGCTGCGGATGAATCTCGATCCTGTCGCCTATATTCGATCCACCACGAAGCCGGCGGAGCGCGCCTTGCGTGATGAAATGCTGCGCCAACACGGCCCAGTGGAAGGGATGAAGCAGTTAAAGCAACTCGCCGCGGCGTATCGCGGCTAAAGAAAAGGAAAGCAATGAAACGCATTGTTCTTTTGTTTTGTTACGCGACCGGCATGGTGTTCGCCGCCCAAGAGCCTCGGCCGGGCATACCGAAGGTCGTCCCGCTCGGAACGCATGGCACCGTGCCGGTGCGCGCGGCGTTCAACCAAGCGACGTTGATCAAGCTGCCGGAAGGGCAGCGGGTGATGAACGTGTTCGGCGGGGATAAAGGCGAAGGCGGTGTGTGGGCCATCGACGCCGGTAAAGTGCCGACGCGCTACGTGGCCATCAAGCCGAAGGCAACCGGGATTCACACCACCTTGCACGTGGTCTCGAATACCGGCGACGAGATTAGCTTCTTCGTGCAGGAGGTGACCGGAACCGACCCGCAGTTTGATCCTGAGGTGGACGTCATGGGTACTCCGGCTTCGACGAGCGGCGGCGAAGCGGTCGTGATTCCGGCCGTGAAGTGGGTGCCGGCGGATGAAGTCACGGCCTGTCAGAAGGCGTCCGAGAGCATGAAGGTCGATCTTGCGGCGGTCCAGAAGAAAGCCGAAGAGGATGCGGCTGCTAGAGTGGCGCGACTCCAAGCCGAATATCCGAAGAAGCTTCGATTCGGTTACGAGTGGGATCAAAAGAAGGCTAAAGAGCTGGGCTTCGAAGCGGCGTGGGCGGACGACAAGTTCACCTACTTTCGTGGCAAAGATGTGATGGCGCTGTATGAGATTGACAGCGACGGGAAACCTTCTTTGATCGAGTACAGCTATGCCGATGGTGTCTACACAGCAAAAAAAGTGATCTACGACGGGTACTTCGCGATTGGGCGACGCAAATCGGCCAAGCTTATCTTCCACCGGGATCGGAGCAAACCGTAAATGACGAACGAAGGCATTCACGATCCGTACCAGGTGCCCAATGACGGGATGGCAACCGAGGCAAAGGTATTCACGCCGAAGGCCCGCCAGCCAATGTCGCGGGTGGTGACCGCGGCCCTCGTGATCGGAGTTGTGGCCGTGGGTGTGGCGATTCTCTCGACAATCGTATCCGCGACATCGAAGTCTCCGGCATCTGCGGGAACGATAGCGAAGCCGGTGACGATGAGCAAAGGGCAGGGCGACAGCTTTGCTTCGGAGCAGGCACAAAAGGCGACGTTCCTCAAAGCGCAGGACGAGGACGAGAAGAAGCGCAAGGCCGAAGACACGGTGCTCGGCGAAGCGAAGGAACTAGCGGCAGATCCTTTGGAGGAAGCCCCCGGTGCTCCGTCGCGCACCAAGAAACAGGACGAAGCGATTCGTAACCCGCAACCACCGAAGCAGAAGACGGAAGCGGAGATCCAGCGGGAGAGGGCGCTCATGGAGGCCCAACACCGGCGGCAGAACGATATCGATTCGTCGCCGATGTCGTTGGACTTTTCTGACTACTTTGATCGCCAGCAGAAACCGGCCTCGCCTACTGTCGCACAAGCTGCGTCTCAACCGGATGTCGATCCACAGGCGGCGGCCGAGGAGGCAAGAGCAGCGATGGTTCGAGAGCAACATCGCGCCGGACTGGCCCAGATCACGGGAGCCATGCGGAAACCGCAAGCTTCCGATTCGGAAGCGCAAGAGGAGCCGGAGGTTCATTCGCGTAACAGCGCCATCAAAGAGGCGCATGATCCCACCGACGACTACGTCTTTGATTCGTCTTACGGCAAGCTCTACCGCTTGATCGAGGACTCCATTCTGGAGACGGTTCTGGTCAATCGGTTAGCGGGTGCCGCCGCCGGGCCGGTCATCGTCATGGTGACGACGGATGTCTACTCGCACAGTGGCGCACATCTGTTGATCCCGAAAGGGACCCGGCTACTCGGCCAGGTGTCGGCGGTAGCGAGCACCAATCAGGAGCGGCTCTTCGTCGCCTTCCACCGGATGGTGATGCCGGACGGCTATTCGGTGAGTCTCGACAAGTTCAAGGGATTGGACGTAGTCGGCCAAACCGGACTGCGGGATCTGGTGAATCACCACTACATGCAGATTTTTGGTGCGAGCCTGGCGCTGGCCGCCATTGGCGCGACGGCGAATGCGGGCGCGAGCGCTTCCAATGGCTCTTATGACTGGGGCGTGTCCATGCGAACAGGCGTATCACAGCAACTCGGACAAAGCGCCCAGCGAATCATGGAGCGCTTCCTCAACGTTTTACCCACCTTCACGATTCGCGAGCGGGCGCTGGTGAAGGTGATGCTGTCTGGCGACTTGCTGTTGCCGGACGTGAAAAACCACACGATGGACCCGGACCTTTAAAAAGGAGCAAGTGAATGTCGTTATCGAAGGAAGAACAGATGTTACGTGAGTTGCGCTGGATCAACACGCAACTCAATCCCGGCCCAGCGGCCTTAAAGGCACTCGGCTTTCTAGTGTTGGTCGGAGTTGTGTTTACGACCGTAGCTCTCATTGTGAACGGCGCGGCCCGCCTGCATCCGGCGAGCCGTGTTCCACAACAGCAGAGACGCTTGGTCCGGGGCGGTACCGTGCGACCGCCTCGTGTTGTTCACCCTCAAGTTGTTAACAAAGGAGAAACCATTTAATGAAACGAACGAGAACCTGGCTGTTTGTCCTTCCGCTCGCGTGCGGACTCTCTTACCTGGCGCTCGACCCAACGCCTGCTTACGCCATCTTCGGGATCGGCGACATTGTCTTCGATCCGAGTTCGTGGGCCGAGATCGGCGAAGTCTGGAGCCAGGATATTTCGAATGGCGCCAAGCTGGTCGAGACTTACAACCAGACAGTGAAGATTGTCAAAAACGGCCTGGATGCCTACAACCTCGCGATGACCATGGCGCAGCGTGTCGAAAACAAGAACGTTTGGAAGATGGCGGCTTTTGCGGTGGGCAGCGAGGAGATGAAGGATCACTATGGGGAATCCATCAACTGGAGCGCTGCGATGAACGGCGATGTATTGAATGCCGCTCATGCCTACAACGAATCGAAGCTTGGCGCGGCTGGCGCGGGCTGGTTGGGTACGGCAACGGCGAACAACAGTTCGCGGATGGCGAATTATGCGTCGTTGCAAATGCTGGACCAGGTGTCTGAGCGATGCGCTGGAATTCTCGCGAATTATAAGCAGTCGCAGGACGCGAACCAGGATGCCGAAGACCAACTGAACAGTGACACTCTTGATTCCACCGACGCCAAGAACAGCATGGTGGCAGTGCTCAACGTACTGTCCGGTGGCCACATCCATCTGAAGACACAAGAGAAGGCCAACGGCAACTTGCAAGCCTGTCTGGCCGAACAAGCCACGATCAAGGCGAAAATCGAGCGCGACAAACTGGCGCAGGAACACAACTGGTACTGGGATGTGGCGCAAGGAAAAGCCACGCAACCCGCGGCGTGGGATTCGGCGGCGGCCGGAGATTTTGTAGCAGCGAACTACTTGGAGCCCTAATGTCCATCGTGCAAATTAAGCTTCTGGCCGCCATTCTCGGGCTTCTCGCCATGCTGGGCGCGGCTTATCTTTACCAGGCCCGGCAAGATCATCGGCCCGCCTATGTGCTGACCGAAGAAGATAAGACCCGGTCGAAGAAGTTGCTGCCGAAATCGCCATCAAGGAACTATCTGGAGCCGTGATGATGAGGAAGCGACTTGGGTGTCTATTCCTCATTGGGCTTGCGCCGGTGTCTCCGCTATGGGCGGCACCGGCGGACGGCGACTCCGGCGCGGTAGCCGCGGCTGTCGACTGGGGATCAAAGATCAACGAAGCCGTAACGACGCTGGTGACGGGCGCAACGCCGCCCGTCCTCGGCTTCGGCTGGACGTTGTTGTTCATTCTCGGTGTTTACACCTTGCTATCGACGCTGCTGCAGTCGCTACAGAGAACCTTGAGCTATCACCACTTTGTTCCGGCTGCGGTGTTCCTCGCATCGGTTTCGGTTTTGTTCCGAGTGTTGATCGCAGGCTTGATGCTCTCCTTCTATTCCTCGCCCATTCCAGGTCTTGCCATCAACTTCCATCAAATTTTCCCTAGCTTGGCGAACGGTCTCACTAAAACGGTGAGCTTGGCCGAGTTAACAGAGGTCTTCGATTTCTTGAAAGATATCGTTTCTAAGATGCCGCCCGTGGGGATTCTCGAAGTGCTGCCGGGAATGCTAGCGGTTCTGGTGTTGGCGTTGTCGGCGCTCACCTCTTTTGCTCTGACGCTGATGACTGCGATGAGCCACATCATTGTCGGCGTTTTGTCGGTGGTAGGGCCGCTGTTTATTCCGTTCTACGTCTTGCCCGGCCACGATAAGCGGTTTTGGAACTGGCTAGACAACCTTATTTCGTATTCCATGATGCGCTTTGTGGCGGCGTGCTTTGCGATGGTGTTCGCGCACGTCTACATTGCACTCTTCAATGGACTCACTTCTTTCACGGTCGGCGCGTGGATCTCCGTTCTCACGCAGTTCATCATCATCACGGTCGGTGCGGTGTTCGCGGCCTTCAAGGTTCCCGATGTCACCACGATGCTCTTCGGTGGATTCGGAGGGCTCGCTTCGGATATCGCCAATACCGCGCAAACGTTGACAACCCGTTGGGTCACTAGCAAGTTCGGCAAAGGTTAGCTCTATGAAACTACAAACACATTTGATTCCCAGAGACGAAGCGGAAATGGCGTCGCTGCCGCGCATCAAGCACGATGCCGTAGCGGAAGAGTTGGTTGCGGCCCGGCTATACGCGAAGCGGATCTCGCGGACCGTGTTCTGGTTTCAGGGCCTGGTGATTTTGGTTCTCGGTCTGGGCGTCTTTGGCCTGGCGATGCGTCCGGCCAAACGCATCTACATCAAGCTCGACGAAGTTGGGCGCGCAACACCGGTTAGATACAACGACATGGAGCACTACACTCCTGACGCCGCGGTGGCCAAGAACTATTTGACCGACTGGGCGCAATATCGATACGGCAGATTGCGCGCTACGATCCTGAAGACTTTTCCCAAGAACTACCTGTTTCTCGAAGCCAAGTATGGCGCCCAAGTTCGGGATCGCGATGCGAAGGCGAATGTGATTGCCAATGTTCTGGCCGGTCGCGAACCCGAGAATGACGTCACGATCTTGTCCACGACGTTGACGAGCTTTGGCAAACAGAGCATCGGAACGACGATTGTCGCTAGCGGGTCCGCCGACATCATGCTGCGGAAGAGCTTCCTGAAGGATGGCAATGAACAGCGTCAAACCTGGGTGATTGCGGTGCGCTTCTATCTGAACCCAGAGCAGGTTGAGCGGCAGACGGCGGAGAATCCTGACTATCAAACCATCAACCCGTTGGGGTTGACGATTGTGGAGTTTATCGAGAACCGCGCGGCGGTGGAGGCAACCGGTGACGGTCACTGAAGAGCTGATTCTGCCGTTATTCGCGGGGATGGGCCTTGATAAGCATCTTCTCGATCCGGAGGTCTCGGAGCTGATGGTGAATAACGGCCTGGCGTTCATCGATAAGCAGGGCGCAGTGGTTGAACTGCCGGGGATTCACATCGAAGCGCGTAAGCTGCAGGCGGTGATTGAGATTGTGGCGCAAGGCATCGGCGATCACATAGACGACTATCAGAAGCCCTGGCTTGATGCGCGGTTGCCCGATGGCTCGCGCGTGGCCGCGGCTTACCCACCCATCTCGCCACAGGGGATCACGCTGACGATTCGTAAGTTCTTGCGGCATTTCACGACCGAGGAATTGGTCGAGCGAGGGGCGCTGTGTGAAGATTCATTGCGCGTTCTTCTCGACGCCATAGATCGGCGTCGGAACGTCGTCTTTGCCGGTGGAACGTCGACCGGCAAGACGACGCAGCTCAACGCGTTTGTTCGGCATATCGATGGCGACGAACGGATCGTCACGATTGAGAAGCCAGTCGAGATGAAGCTGACCCAAAGGAATGTGGTCCGGCTGGAAGCGGTGCCGGCGGTGGGAGATCGCCCGGAAGTGACGATGTCGCAACTGCTCTCGATGACATTGCGGCATCGGCCCGACCGCATCATTGTCGGCGAGGTCAAAGATTCCGAGGCCGCTTTTGGATTGCTGCAAGCGATGAACACGGGCCATGACGGTACGGTATCCACGATTCACGCAAACACCGCGGCCTCAGCCCTCACTCGTCTTGCATCGCTCGCGATGCCCGGCTTTGGGTCGCTCGATCTCTCCAGGCAGGAAGTTGCGGCGGCGATTGATCTGGTGGTCGAAACCAAGCGGTTACGCGGCTGGCGTGGGGTCAGCTCGATTCTTGAAGTCCGTGGTTACGACGAACGAAACCGTGTATTTGAGACAGCCGAACTGTATCGGCGTGTTCACGCTGAGGCGGCTTAACAAGGAGGCGAAATGGCGGGGGAAAACGAACAGAGTTGGACGATTCAGCAATTTACGGAAGTGGCGGGTAAGTCTTGGTATTCGCTGCAACAGCGAAACGAAGACGGCGAGATTCAGAAGCAGTTCACCGGCTACCGGCCCGAAATGGATGAGCTGGCGAACAAACTGAATGTCAAGCCCAAGGAACTCGCCCCCACAACGGAGGAGAAGTTTTACGAATCGCTGTCTCGTCCGGAATTGGACAAGGAGATGGGCCGGCAACTCGGCGCGGCTCCTGCACAAGGGGTCCGCGCTAGCTATGGGCCGTACGATCTAGACGCGTTTCACGCGGGTTTTGAAGAGCGCCAGTTGGAAGAGAAGCGCCAGTTTGCACGCCAGATCGCGCCGTCTGAAGCGCAGATTGCCACGAAGGTGGAAGGGCAAGCCCTGATAAGCCCGGCCAAAATGAGCACGCCGGAACTGGTGGCGGAGGCCCAAGGTCTTCACCAGCAATTCGAGAGATTGCATGAGAGATATGAACAATCACCGGCCTCGGCCCGTGCTGAGGTGCGCGAAGAGATGAGGCCGGTGGTGCAGCGCGAGAACGAACTACGAGCGGAGTACGGCAGTCGCGTTGCTCCCGAACTGACTCGGGACCGGGTGCCGGAAGGGCCGCAGGCCTCACTGGGATATTGACATGGCCGCACACAAAACACCCGATCAGATTCGACGCGAGACCGTGCCGCTCAAGCACTACGGCATTACTTATGCCTTTCTTGGCCTATTCGGCGGCGCGGTGTTGTGGTTCGGCGGCTGGGCGCTTTTTCATCAACAGCAGGTCAAGCGCTATCCGGCGTACGTCCAGGCGGCGGTTCAAGCGGAGGCCGGTTCGTTTTCTTTGCTACCGAGACAGAAGCGGCCGGGCCTTTCGGCTTGCCAGTTGCGCTATGCACTGCTGCGTCATGGCAATCAGGAGCATCGTTATGACGCGGAGATCATTCGCCACGGCTGGTATCCACGCGGTGCCGATCCAAACGCTTGGCTCGCGCGCTACGGCGCGGTCGAGCCGGTATTCAACGGGAATCCGCTGGAAGTGTTGCAGGTTCCGTTCATTTTGATGCTCATCACGACTGCCTTTGCAGCAGTGTATGGAATCGTGCAGGACTTACGTTACAAGAACCGGCTCGTGTCGGGGATTCAGTTTGAAGGGGCGCAAGTTGCAACCGTCGATGAGTACAACGCCGAAACGAAGGGCGATGGGATGGGCTACGTTGTGCAGCCGTGGAAGGACCGCTAGATGGAACGAACGCGACATGGCCATTGGGATTCGTTCGGCGGCTGGCGCTGGCTGAAGATTCCTTCCGCGAAGGAGAACTCGCATCAATTCCGCATGGGTGACTCCGGCGCGGGTAAAACGAGTCTCACCTATCAGGACCTGCTCGATGCGGAAGCGAATGGGACTTCGTGTGTTGTAAACGACGCCAAGGGCGGCGAGTTCATAGCACGGTTTTATCGTCCCGAACGAGGCGACGTGATTCTCAATCCAACGGATGACCGTTGCGCTTACTGGAACATCTCGCGGGAGGGTGTCGATCTCGCGACCTTTAAGACAGTCATGACATCACTGTTTCCGCCGCCGGTGGTGCGGGATGCGACGGCGATGATCTTCAATCAGTGGGTTGTTTCGTTGGGGGCCTTCTTGCTCGATCAGTACCGGCCCGACACCGAAACCTTCGGCGGCTGGATTGCAAATTATGCGGAGATAGAGCGGCGCATCCGGGGAACCAGTTACATGCACTACCTGCCGGCGAATGCCGCTCCGCAGAAAGCGGGCGTGCTGGCGACGATGGCCCTTGCCGGAGATCCACTGTGGATGATGCCGCATGAGGGAGACGGACGCCCCGAAATGTGTATTCGAGAATGGTGCCGCAATCCCCAGGGCTGGGTGTTTGTGTCGTCCGATGCGGATTCGCGTGAGGCTCTGAAGCCGTTGATTTCGATGTGGATGGATCTGTTCATTCTGAATCTCTTGTCTTCGACGACGAAAGCTAAGGTAAAGCTGATCTATGACGAACTGCACACGCTGCAAACGTTGACCAGACTGCATGACGGCATCACGATGTTGCGCTCTGCTGGAACGCAAATCATTGCGAGCGTGCAAAACCAGGAGCAGCTCAAACATCTATACGGCGATCAGTCGCGCACAATTCTCAGCCAGGCATACACGAAATGGATCTTCGCTACCAGTGACGCCGAGTCGGCCGAAATCCTAGAACGCGCGGGCGGCAAGCGAAAACTGCTACGGCTCGAAGAGACGCATAACCATAGCGAAAATCTGTTTGAGGAAAACCGCAAGAGCCTGCGCGTCGCGGAAGTAAACGAGCCAGCCGTGAGCGCCACCCAGATCAAAGGCATGGGCGATTTGCACGCGTATTTCATTCAGCGCGGTTTCCACAACCAACTCGCGGTAGTTCCGGTGCAGATTCCCTACGTGAATCTCCCTGAGCGCTGTCCGGCAAGGATCGAGCGCTCGATCCCACAACGGGATTTCTCCATACCTCCAGCAGAGGCGTCTCAGCTACCGCCCTTTCCGGGCGAGCCGTTGCAACTTCCCGACGAAACTCAAAGTGCGACGAATGCTGTGGCGGTGAGTTTCTAGGCCAATATGTTGACGATCAAGGCCATGGCGGGAGGCGAAACGTATGCTTCGCACCACCTCACCAACAACGACTACTATGCCGTCGGCGAAACCGTCACCGGCCAGTGGATCGGGCGTGGTGCGGAATTGCTCGGCCTCAAAGGCGACGTCGACCTGGAGGATTTCGACAAGATTCGGATGGGACTGCATCCCGAGACGGGGGAGTTCCTGCGCGAGCGCCAGAGCGCCGATCGCTACGACAAGGACGGCAGGAAGATCGGTACAGCGCGCAATCTCTATGACTTCACGGTGAGCGCCCCAAAGGATCTCTCGATTCAGGCGCTCGAAGACCCACGTTTGATCGAAGTTCACAACGTTGCGGCCAGTGAAGCAGTGGATGAGTTGCAACGACTAGCTTCCGCGCGCGTACGAAAGGGCGGACTCAGCGAGTCACGCGAAACGTCCAACCTCGTCATTTCCAGGTGGAATCACGATACCAGCCGGGAGCTAGACCCCCAGCTTCATACGCACTTCGTTGCCGCCAATCTCACATTCGACGGCACAGAGCAAATCTGGAAGGCGCTCGACGCGCGCTGGATTTATGAGCAGCGCGACTATCTGAGCGAGGTCTATCGGAACGCGGCTGCTCGCGAGTTGCTCAAACTCGGCTATCGAATCGAAGATCGTTTGGAGAATGGCAGAGATAACGGCCTTGGCATCATAGGGATCGGCGAAGAGACCCGCGAAAAGTTCAGCCGTCGAAGCGCGCAGCGAGATGCCGCGATTCGGGACTTTGTTGAGAAGAACGGGCGGCTGCCGAGCAATAACGAAGTCGCCATCCTGGTTCGCGACACTCGCGGCGAAAAGCTGACGGAAATTAGCACGGCTGAGGTGAAGGCGAACCAACGAGCGCGGCTGACTCCCGATGAGGATCTTGCGTTGCGGAGTCTGCGGGAGCAAGCGATCGAACGCGGCTCTTTGCACCGGTTGCAATCGCCTGGGCTAGCGGTGGATCACGCCGCTGAGCACATCTTCGAGCGTGTTTCCGTGGCCAAGCAGCATGAGTTGAAGGCTGAGGCTCTGCGCTATCAACGAGGGCATCTGGATGTCAGCGAGCTAAAGGGCGAACTGGCGGAGCGGATCGCTTCCGGCGCCATGCTCGGAGCTAGAGGCGAAGTGGCCACGCAAGAGACCTTGCGGCGAGAGCGGGAGATGATCCGCCTTGTGAACGACGGCATGGGTCAGTTCGAGGCTTTGGGCAAAGGGAAGTCATTCGAGGCCCCAACGCTGCGAAGAGAGCAGTTGGAGGCAGTCCAGGCTATCCTCAACTCGCGTGATTTCGCGGTGAATCTGCAGGGCGCGGCCGGCACAGGTAAGACAAGAACGCTCGAAGAGTTGCGGCGTGGTTTGGCCGACGCTCGGCGGGATGTTGTCGCCGTTGCCCCCACCGTGTCGGCGGTTGAAGAACTGGAGAAGGTTGGTTTCGAGCGCCCGATGACCATTGCGCGACTTCTAGCGTCTTCGATGGAACAGGCGAAACTCACTGGCGGCGAAGCGCTGATTGTCGATGAAGCCGGCATGGTCAGCGCCAAGGACATGGGTGCGCTGTTGCGCCTGGCGCAAGAAAAGCAGCTTCGCATGATCTTCTCTGGGGACACCAAGCAGATTCACTCGGTTGAGGCCGGTGATGCATTGCGAGTTCTGGAACGGGAGTCTCAACTGAAAGCCGTTTCGCTGCTGGACGTCCAGCGTCAGCAGAGCGCGGAATACAAGGCTGCGGTCGAGGCGTTGCGCCGCAATCCGCAGCAAGGATTCGAGCAGTTGGAGGCTATGGGCGCGATTCGCGAAGTGCCCTGGCTCACCCGTAATGAGGCCGCGAATGAAGAGTATCAGCGGGCACGAAGGACGCCGAATGCGAGGGGTGAAGAGCGATCCGTTCTGGTCGTGGCCGCCACGCATGACGAGATCAAAAGCGTTACATACGCAATCCGCCAGGATCTGAAGCGCAGCGGCGAGATTGGAGTGAGCGAGACGGTCGCTCGTCATGCTCCGCTGAACTGGACCGACGCCCAAAAGAAGAGGCTCCAAAACTATCAACCCGGCATGATTCTCGAACGGGCGAATTCGAGCGGTCATCCTGCGCTTGAAGTGGTCGCGGTTCATTCGCAAAAGCTTACGGTCCGGCGTCCCAACGGCAAAACGGCAAGCCTCAACCCGTCGGAATTGGAAAAGTACGCAGTCTTCCAGAAGGAAGACATCGAAGTCGCCGCCGGGGACAAGCTGCTTTTACAAGCGAACTGGCGCGAGAAGCGAGGGCAAGACTTCAAGGCGACAAATGGCGAACTGGTCACTGTCGCGTCCGTGAAAGATGGACGAATTGCCCTGGCGGATGGTCGGGAACTGCCCGAGACCTACAAACAATTCGCGCACGGCTACGCGGTGACGGCTCACAAGAGTCAGGGCAAAACGGTCGACGAACAAATCATCATCGCGGACCGGATGAAGCGGGACTTGTTCTACGTCGCGGCGACGCGGGGACGGGAGGCTCTGAAGGTCATTACGAGCGACTCGATCAGCTTGGAAGAGTCAATCGGAATAAACGCTGACAGGCAATCGGCCAGCGAACTGGACCGGAAGCAAAGCGAACTGGCGGCGCGGCTCAAGAAAGAATTCGATTTCAACGGTGCGTACTTTGCGCACCAACAACTCAATCAGAGGAACTATCAACATGTCGTACAACAAACACCACAATCTGGCGCCGGGCTCGGATTCTGAGTCCTGGCAGATCGCGGACGATGAGCGCCCGATGGCTCTTTGCATCCAACAACGCCGCTCCGCGTGGGTCTTTCCCTACCACAGATTCGCCTGGGCGGAAGGACACAATTCTGAAGTTCGGGTTGCCTTCGCAACGCACATCGTGACGCTATCCGGTCACGGACTCAGCGCGTTGTTGACGGCGCTGATCAACCACAGCGTGGTACGGATCATCGAGCCGACCGAAGCGGAGGCGCAGTTTGCCACCGGCCGGGGCATCACATCGGTTACGGTGTCGTTGATTCGCTAAGGCAACAGAATGGCAACAAAGAGGCAACAAGATAGCAACAGCCAAGCAACAAAAGGGCAACAAAACTGGGTGTTTTTGGCACACAGATTTGTTCTAAGCCGAAGGCTTAGGGATGGTGTCTGTTCTTTCTTCTGTTCCTGTGGTCCGGAGTGCCTCTGGTGGCGCGACTCGTGGCATAGCCATCGAGCGCTCCGAGGAGGTTGGAGCCGATGAACGAGCGGCTCCAACAGATCTTCGACGAAACGCCGCAGGATGACGCGAAATCGAAGCTTGACCCTTACCGGAAGTTAATTTTTCGCTGGCGAAGGCAAGGCCGCACGTACCGGCGGATTCGAGATCTACTCGCCGAGAAGTGTGGTGTGCAAACGAACGTGGCCAATCTCTATCGGTACACGCAGCGGCGAGTCCGGCCCAGGAAGCCGGAGTCGGGCTTGGAGGCGGAATGGGAGGAGTCCATTTCGGGGCCACTTCAACCGGAAGTGCACAGCACCGCACGGCCGACAACTCGACGATCATCGGAGGAGATCGCGGCGGAGCGGGTCCGCATCTCCGCATTCCGCAATCAGCCCTCCGCGGAACCCACTCACGAAATTGTGTTTGTATTCGACGAGAGTAAACCCATTACTAAGACCCAACAGAAAGGCTAATCATGGCAACCACTGCAATCGAAGTCACCACAGAAGAAAAGCCAGCAGCGATTCCGGCGGCGCGAATCGTATTCACCGAAGGCGGCAAGGGCGGCGTCGGCAAAACAGCCGTCGCGACAATCCTGGCGGACTGGTATCAGTCCCAAGGGTTTTCGCCTGCCCTGATCGACATGGACACCGAGAACAAGATGAGAGGTTCGCTCTCGCACTTCTATCCGGCGCGCAAATCGAACATTCAAACGGAGCGGGGACTTGACGAGTTTCTACACGTACTGGACGAAGGCTCACCACTGATTCTCGCCGATATGGGAGCGGGTGCGGGCCAGGTGGCACATCAATGGTTCAACTCGATGTATGACACGGCGGCGGCGAACGGCATTGTGTTTACCGCAGTGGGCATCGTGACGCCCGATCCGGCGAGCGTGGCCAGTGTGCTTTCATGGGCGGCGTTTCTGCAGAAGCGTGTTTCCTATGTGGTCGTCCGAAATGCCGTCAGCAATCCGGCAGACTTCTCATACTGGGAGACCGATGCGCAAGCTGTCGATTTTCGAAAGGTGATGAAGCCGCGCGAGATTTCGATGGAGTACCGTGTTTCGGAAATTGAGCACGAAACACGGCAGCACGGCGTCACGCTTAGAGCCGTAGCAACGCGAGAAGCATCGGTGCCTACTTTGAAACAAACTGCAACCGTCTGGCGGGCGCAGGCGTATCGGCGCAATGTGTTCGCCGAGTTCGACAAGATCAAGGATGTTCTGCTGTGAGCCTGGGTGTCGAAACCGGCTTGGCAGAACTCACGGCGCGGCTGGTCAATGCGGAGGACCGGGAACGTTTTGCGCAACTGGTGACCTATGCGCATTCGTTGCCGGATGGAGATGAGTTCCGGCAGTTGATGGAACTGCTCGGCCTTGTGTCGCTCCTCGGACAACGGATACCGGAAGCGGCGGGCGAGTTGCTCATTGAACTGCGCCAATTGTCTCGCGCTACAGGGGAGCAGAATGCCCGTATCGAAGCTCGCCTGGCTGCGTTGCCGGGGGAAGTCGTCCAAGGAGTCAATGTGGCGGAGCTTGCTGCCGGTCTATCGGAATTGTTGCGCCAGAGTTTGGCAAAGCTTGGATTGAGGGAATCGATTCAGGTTCTTGAGTCGGCATCGAAGGCCCTTAACGGCGTAGCCGGGGAGTTATCCGCCAATCTCGCGCCCGCAGCTCGGCAGATTCGAACCGTGACCACCAGCGTCTCTACCGAAGTGGCGAAGTTGAACGCGGCGGCAGTGCAACTTCAGAAGGCGTCGGCGGAACTGGCGGCGCACGGACAATTTTCGCGAGGCTTCCTGCAAGTCTGGCTGGCCTTAGGGCTGTTTCTTGCGGGCGGTTTTGCAGGCATTTTCCTGTGGGAAAAAGCGCATTCTCCTTTGGGAGTGGCGGTTACTTCAATCCATGAAGCAAAGAAAGGAATACACACAAAATGAATCATTTGAACCGAGTTTCGATACTAGGCCATGCCGGCCGGGACGCGAAGAAGTCAACCTGCATGAACGGGACAGCGGTCGTCCGATTCACCGTCGCCACCAACAAGCGACACAAAGACCAGAAAGGAATCTGGCAGGAAACAACGACTTGGCACAATGTGGTGGCATTCGGGCCGATGGCGGAACGCGCCGCAGCGGTGAAGACAGGCTCGCTTCTGTTTATCGAAGGCGAACTGAACTACCGAGAACAGGAACGACAGGTGGAAGCTGCCGGTGTCGGTCAAGTGGCTGTGCGCTGGCCCATTACTGAGATCGTGGCGAGTTCAGTGGCTGTCCTGAACCGCGGTGCCTCACCTAGTTGCCGTAAACCGCACGATGGCGCTGCCGCTTAGGTGATGCGTAGATGCGCTCTGTCTATTCCGTGGAGTGTCTGTGTGGCCGCAAAGTGGAAAGCGAATCGCGGGAATTGGAATGTCCGTCGTGCGGACAGAAGATTCGGGTTGAGTGGCCAGCCTCCGAATCAGAGGAATCCATCGAGGGTCCTCCCAAGCGGTCTGCTGCAGGCGCGGCGTAGTTGATCCAAAAAGTGAAGCCCGGATCAGGTGCAACTGAACCGGGCGGAAAGGAACTTATTGTGTTAAGCGAGAGACGTGCTGCCTCTCATTCGCAGTATAAGCGGTTTTGCGAATCAAATTCAACTGAAAAGCGCTCGCCTAGCCGGACTACGAACAGGCCACGGCCTACATCATCGGACGGCAGTCGGCACGCGAATAAGCGTGATGTGGAAAGTGCGCCCTTGAAGCGTAGTGCTGCACAACTATACGGGGCGCTTTGCGATTGTGTGGACCATTCGGCCTATACCGCGCTGGTGTGGCCCAAGGTTCCAACGCTGGCGCGGCGGATGAAAGTCACTGTGCGAACGGTCCAACGCGCTTTGGAAGAGTTAGCGGCTGAGGGCTGGATCGGGACACCGTTCGGAGATGCGGGTGGGGCGCGCGAAGGCGTCGTTTACCACCTGCATCCCGATGGTAGAGCCTGTTTGTTTTGTGTCGCGGCGGCGCGAACGATCAATCAGCGTACCCAACTGCCAGTGAACGTCTCGACGGGTGACAAAAAATCACCGCTGCTCAATACAACGGATGACAAATTGACACCCGTGACGGGTGACATTTCTTCACCCGTGTCCAAGCCGACGGGTGACATTTTGGCAGCGACGGGTGACATTTTCGACAGTGCATATAAGGAAAGAACTTCTCTAAGGAATTTATCTAAAGAATCGTCGTCGACGACAGCTCCCAGCGACGAACCGCCGGAAGAGTTTTTCGAACTCATGAGTCACGAGATTGATCTCGACGATGGTGTCTGGCGGCGGATCTGGAAGGAGGCGCGGGCTATAGTTCCTGATGCGACGCCAGAGGAAATCCGATTTTTCTTCCGAGACAAGGCACGCCAGGTGTTTCGAAATCGGCGGTTGGAAAATCCGACGGGAGTGATCTTGAGTAGCGTGGACCAGTGGTTTACTCGCAGGCGTGTACTGCAGCGAAGATCAGAAGCGCAGAAAGCGGCCCTTGAGTTGGCAATGATGGAAGAAAAATTACGCACGATTTCCTCTCCGCTGCCCGCGACGAACAAGGTCTTGGAGCCGGAGCCGCAGTCTCGTAGAAGCGAGGCAGTGCCAGCGGCTGACGTGCGAGCGCTAGAGGCGCAAATCGAGGCAGCGGCTCGGAACAAGGTATGGTGATCTGATCTCCGTGAGGACGACTCTTGGGCAAGACATGGGAGGTGCCGTCTTCGGTAAGTCGAGGGTGAGAATAGGTACCGTTAATCCGCCAGAACGTGGCGCCATACGGGACGGATTCGACATTCTGTCTAGGACGCGCTGGCTATTGAAAGAAGGTGCAATTATTGCGCGCGCTTGAAACGACTCAAGGCAATCTGCGTCGAAGCTACCGATAATGGCAACTACCGGGTTCGGAAAAAGCCGGCAGTCGGGCATCGAATTTCCTTAAATCTTGCCGTATCTGCTTGCTTGGCGCGGAACCGCTTCGCAGACCACCAGCCACGCGGTTCGCTTGGACTGAGTCTGAAAAAACGCTAGACCTTTGGAAAAGGCGACGTACGATAACGTCCTATATCATTCATTAACGGGATTGGGAAGGAGAAAGAGGTTCGGGCACTTGCACGAAATGGCGAAAATGCGGCGCAACCATCAGCTAGATTCGAGCTTTGTACGAGTAGCGCGTTTATCCGGCCAATCATGATGCCCGCTGTCACTTAAGGTCAATAGAATCTAGCGCGTGCACAGATTGGACCGGATAAACGCGAATAAGCCGGCCAAAGTGCTTGGTTCTAAATCGCTTACGCTAAGAATTAGGGCCAAACACTTTGGCCGGTTTATTTAAGTCATCCGACCAGAGACAGTTCGACGGTTTGCCGACAACACGTCAACTTGGATCGCAAAATCCTGACTCTACGCAGTGCAACTAGGAACCAGCGGACACCGTTGGGTTTCGCGTTAGGATGCGTTGCGCAAGCTCCCAGCGGCTGGAATCGTCGGAAGTAATCGTTTTCCCCAGCTGTCCCTTTATTGCCGATTTCACTCGCTCTTGATCTGTTGAGTCAACCAGTCTCATTAGCCCTTGCGCCAACGAAAGCGCGTGGAATTGCTCGAACGCAGAGCGACTATTCTGGATACCATCGAGAGCCATCGGCAGGTGCTCCGGGAGTGGAGAAAGAATTGCGAGGGCCAATGCCATGACTCTCGCTCCATCGGTACCGCTGGCAAAGTGGACAAGGACCTCCGCAGCCTGAGGCGGTGGACTCATCAGCCGTTGCAGGCGGTTGATGAGCCGGGTCATGCTGCCCGTGCGCTCTCTGCCCGCAGGCATCTCGGACCGCAACTGTTCATATTGCTGACCAAATGACATCATGAGTTCGCGAGGGTTCTTCTGTGGCCGGAAGGTGAAAGCCTCGAGTGTCTCGCGGCGCGTTTTCTCAGGAATCGGATCAATCACGAGTGTGGAGCCTGGCGCGAGGCGTTGAGCGAAGCCCACCATGGAGGCCATCATGGAATGGCTACTGTCCGATTCAGACTCAACAAAGGCAGCGAGCACCTCTTCATAGGCGTAGAAAGGTTCATAGAGGATCTGCCGGTTCGCGAAATAGTTGTCTTGCTCGTTAATCGTGATCTGCTTCATCACGGGCGAGAAAACGGCTCTTGCGCGCTCGCGGGCTGCGTCGAGCTTACCCCGCTCTGCCATTTCGATCCGACTGGGAAGAGGCCACACGCTCAGCGGACGGCCGGAACCGGGTTTGGATCGCTGCTCGAATGCGGATCGCGCGACGGCTCCGGCGCCCTGGATGCTCTGCGAGTTCATGGTGAAGCAGACCACCAGGTCATCGGGCATCTGAACGGTGCAGATGCCGGAAGTATCGCTGACTCCAGTACGGCTGTCGATCAACGTGAAGTCGTACTCGGCACGGAGGCTCTGTTTGAAAGCCTCAAGAAACACACCACCGCCCAACTCCTCGTAAAAACGCTTCCAGTTAAACGAATTGACCCGAACAGGATAACCCGCGTCTTGGCGGCCCGCCGGTATGTAATCGAGACGGCCCGGCTTGGCGAAAAAGGGCCAGCGAAGCGATTGGGCATGGCGCGTCACGTCGGCGAAAGGTAGAAACCAATTGGGGTCAGCGGATCCCTGCTTGCTCATCGCGCCCGTTGCGAATTCGGTGACGATATCGATCACGCCTTCCGATGCGGAGAGCTCGGGGTCGAGTAGGAAAGGATGGAAATAGCGGTGTAGGCCAGGAGCTTCAAGATCCCAATCAAGGGCCATCACCTTGTATCCGGCCGATGCGAGGATCCAAGCAACATTGGCGAGCGCCATAGAGCGGCCCGTGCCGCCCTTGTAGGAGTAAAAGGTGACGATGCGGCCTTCGCTCTGCGGGTTCAATGTCCCGGTCGGCTTCAACGTTACCGCTGGAGTGCTCATGATCTGCCGGCGACCGGACCGGTTACTGTGGGTTTGGAAGCGGGGGCTTCGGCACTAAGCTCAGCACTTTCCGCTTTTCGCATGGGAGCGCCGACTTCGAGGATTCCCATGCAAAGTTCCGTGAGGCGCGTTTCGATTGTCTTCGCCAGTTCTTCTCGCGAAGCGATTCCGTCCCAGTAATGTGCAGGTGGGCCGACCATCAGCTTGCGTTTACAGAAGCGGCGTAGCAATGGCAGATCGGCTTTCTTGTCAGAAGGCCATGGAACAAGCACGGAACAGTTGAGAAAATTCTTGGCTTCATCGTACGAGGTAAGCGCGTCCGAGTACGGCTTTAGCGGCATGCTGCTCACGTCGGCGATGAGCATCACTGGCTCGTTATTGCTTTCTGCCTTGTCGATCTCGCTTGTCAGATTCGCTGTCGCATCGAGGTCGTGGTAGCGGAGCCTAAGGGTGGTCGAGATCCGCTGAGCCATGATGCCGATCTCGTCATCGCCATACGGTTGCCAGTTCCATCCCTTGGAAGATAGATAGACGAAGTGCGCATGGTGCGGACCGTTTTCCGCTCTCGGCACTGATTGCCCTGGCTTGGGGAGAAACGCATGTTGGATCTGTCTGAAATCTGGAAGCTGTGCCAAGGACTGCATCGGCGAGGTGCCAGCTACCACCAGTTTCTTGGCGAGTTGGTCAACGAAGTCGATGTAATCCGATTTGAAGCGCTCGTTCTTCAGCAGGCCTAGGAGACCGCGTTCGACGTAGGCTTGCGGTAGCGAAGCGTCAGTGAATTGAATATCTTTGATGGCGGTCGGGAAAGGGTCGATCAATGAAGGCGCCCAGATGATGGGGAACAAGATATTGGGCGTGGCACCCGTTCGCTGCTTGTGTGTGGCGATGCGGTCGAGGAAGACTTGGTATTCTTTCCCCGCGAAGGCGCTGCTGACATAAGAAGTAGAGCAAAGAGCAACGCACACCCGGCTCTGGCATAGGCCGTCGGCGAGGACTTCGCGCCAGCGGCTTCCGGCCGTGATAGTTTCGGAATCGTAGAAGAGAGGCTCGTATTGCGGACCCAGCAGGACGCGTAGGGATTCCTTCAGGTCGTCCGCGAACGTTTTGATCCAAGGGTCACTACGGCTGTCGTCGCGAGCGTAGCTAAGAAATGTCCAGTGTGCCATCCTGCGTGTTGTTCATTGTAATTGATTGATAGACAGAGTGGAATGTGTTCGCGAGATTACCGTCCGCCGAGGCAACGAATGATGTGCTATCGCCGATCAGAATATTCTAGATGGATGTTGCCCCTGCAATAGAAACAAGCTATTTGTCTCCAGGGGAACTCATGGTAACCGCCACTTGGCCGTAGAACGCGCATTGCGCGAAAGTGGCTCGGCAGAGGCTTCGAGCGAATCGTCGGCCATTCGGACTCTTGTGGCCTAGAAAGGAGTTAGAGCTACCGATGATAGTACATGCCCGGCAATTTGCATGGTTTGAATGTTTACGCAGTCTACCGAAGTTTACCGGGATAAGATATGAACGCGAATGCAAAACTCCCCGGTTGTAAACATGTGGAAAGTCGGAGAACACTTCCCATCGCTCTTGTCGTTGACTCCGCAGGAAGTCTCCGCTCACTTATTGAACGACTGGTTGCCGGCGGTCCCTGCGGGGCAAGGCGTAGCTTTCATGGGCTGGCCAGACCGATTGTTGATCAATGAGTATGGGCGGCTGAATTTGTCCGAACTAGTGGCGAGAACTGAGCGCCAATGGAAGGGAGTCATTTCATGGCTACTAGGGATCGCGGGCGCACGAGCCTACCTCAAAGCGGATGGATACCGCTGGGTTGCGCCTGTCAGCGCGTTCTTTGAGGATGTTGTTCAGCCAGTTAACGTGCCCGCTTGGTATCTCTCATTTCCAAAGCCTGCCTTGACAACTGCTCGTCTGAGACCACGGGTTCTCTGTGCGGACTATCTTGCAGCTAGATCTTCCGGAGGTTCTGGTCCAGTTAGATGGGCCGTCGTAGAAGCCAAGGGGACAAAGAAACAGTTGAGCGGTTCCGTCGGTTGCGACCCGAAATGGCAAGCGCAGGTTCGCAATCTTCGAATCTCGTGCGATGGCGCTTCGCTTGTCCCTGACCGTTACTTAGTCATCGCGACCCGCGTGAATTCCAAAGGCTGGGATAGAGAATTGAAGATCAAAGCGTGGAACAACGAAACAACGCAAGACGACCAGGCTTTCTCTCTAGCGTTGCCCGACTTGGTTTCTGGACATCTCTTTGGATTTTACTACGGCATCGGACTATTAAAAGTTGCACAAGGCATCTCGTCGAGCGCGTCTCGGCGATCCCGAGGCCAAAAGGACCTTGCGCCAAAGGCAGAATTCGTCAATTCGATCGAGGATGATGGCATTCGTGTTGATGAGGTGGTTCGTCTAGGGGGTGGGGAGACATCCGCCTTTATAGAACTTTCGGAGCCTTTACGAAGGCTAACCGAAAAGTTGGTCTTTCTTGACCACCAAGACGCAGCAATGAAGGCGATTCGGATCGCCGATGAGGAGCTTGATGAGTGGTGGAAGCAAAACCGAATTTCAGACCAACCAAACACCGTAGCCTTGCCATTCGGCATTCGAGTGAAGTTTATTGGTGGGGTCGGGTGATACGTCCGATTCTGTAAATTACTAGCGGATACCATCGGCACTGATCGCGCGTAGCAAAGCCGTCGACCTTTATCGAGGGGAGCGAAATCGCGTGTGATTCGAGCGTCGGCACTGACAACTCACCAGCTCCCTCCGAGTCGCGCGTAATTCGCCCGGAACCCGGCTACCCTTCGTGGACAATATCGAACTTTTCTAAACAGCCCAAACCTAGACCATCTAGCGGTGTTCACTGCGGAGGCTGCACTCTAAGCCAATTGGGTCAACTGCTTACCGACATCCCCTGCGCGGCCCGTCAGGCAGTGTCCCTGCTAAAACCGACGACCGATGTCTGTGCCAGCCCGCAACCAAGTGCGAGCTTACAAATCGTATTGCCGCGAAAGCTGTCGGCCCGTCACATCGCAGAACCATTGAGAAAGCATATGGCGTCTGGGTTCGTCCAACGCGTGCCACGAATGCTTCAAAGTCATCGCAGCTTTTGCTTCTGCTGTCAAGGAGCTCTCAAGAGACGTTTGACGTTCAGCGACGCATTGTCGCAGCGTTTCAACGCCGCTCAACAACATACAACACACCGCGCAAATGGCCGTTACATCGGGTGGCTCTTGCAGGATGCAGTTGAATGTCCCGCGCACCGGGCTCCCAGTTTGCATATTCAACGGAACTTCAGCCCGAATCTCAAACTGATCCAGCTCGCGGAAAGGCCGCTGTTCGTCCCATTCCGCCTTAAGAGATTTAAAGTGATCAAGCGCGGTGGCGGGTGCATCCGATGAAAAGGGCTCGTCACCGCAAGCGTGCGCGACCACATTTACAGCATCGCGAAGCCCCGTATTGGATAAAAACTCTGGATAGGTTTCCACCAGCCTCGACAACATTCCGAAGGCAACGATGGGCTCGTCCAACCTCAGCGCGTCATCGGCAAACTGGGTCAGCGCGATCACTTCCGCATCCCAAAAAGGCGTGACCTGCGACTTGACATCCCGGTAAAACGCTCCAGCATCGGGATTGCACATCAGGTAGGCAAAATCATCGATAGATGAAAAGACTCTAACGATGCCTGGTTTGGACGAAACAACGGGACTGACCGCAATCCAGGACAATACCATCCGCAGCACGTCTGAAGCTGGTCTCGCGCCTCCCGGAATAAGGCCAACCCAGTCTCCTGCCCAGTAAATGACCGGCACAGGCGCGATGGGCATGGCCGTCCGGCATTTTTCACAGCATAGGCCAGGAATTGGTTTATGCGGCCACGCGCGGATGATTTCGTCAAGGACAGGTTGTATGTTTAGCGGGATCGTTGTAAGAGATGGCTGGCCGCAGGTTTTGCAGGGGCCGCTGATTTCCGAATGCCGGGGATAGCTAGTGCTCATCGTGTTATTCCCCGATGGTCCGAATAGGGTAAACAATGACGATCGATTGGGACGAGGTCAGCGGTGGGCCTTTCCGGCCTATGATCTCGCATCCGCAATCAAGGGTTGCATGGTAGCGGAAGCCTTGTTTCGCCGTAACAATCAGCGAAAAGGCATCGCTCTCATTTGGCTTGAGAATGAATTGGGAACGCGAGTCAACAAGCAAATCGACTGAACTGTCTTCCGAAATATCGGCCCGCAACTCAAACTCAGGAAGCGGAGCCCCCACAGTCGGGAGCCGAAATTTCTTGATCTGGTTAATTTCCTGGACCTCTAACTGCAAGCTCGACAGCTTGACCGATTTGCTTGTGAGGTTGGTGACCGTGAAACGGACTCGCGCATTATTCGGAGAGTAATGAAGTGCTTCTACTTCCTGCTCCATAACGTCGAGACTGATAGTGGTGCCAACATCTATTACAGGCTCCTGGGGTTGCCCAACATGGGAGAACGTTGTGACAAAGTCGCACAGTAACCGGTGCTGAATGGAGCGGTTGCTTTCCGGCTTTGCTATTGAAAAATGATCTGATTCGGGCACTTTGAAACTCTCTCCAAAGTATCGGGCACCTGAGAACGGCTCCACGACCTGTTGGCTCATGACGCTCTTAAGGAGAATGAATTTGTCTTCAATCAACTCCTTGCCAGTAATTCGTAGCTGTCCCCTCTCCTTCAAGTTCCTAAACTCCTTATCGAGATCGCCCAGCCACTCGTTTCCGCGAACAAACCGCAGAGCATCGCCCTGGCTATGGCCGAGGAAACGTGCCAACGGGGACAGCCAGTCAGCATACGAAGACCCCAGTGAGGGCGAAGCGACGAGGAACAGTCCGATGTGCTTCTGAGCTGCGATCAGCTCTGATGCCCGTTCAATAAGGAACTTTCTGACTACGATGCCACCCAGGCTATGGCACACGAAGACTATCTCCCGACATGCAATGACGCCATCCAATCGCATATGCTCTTTCAAGGCATCGACGACATCACTCAATCGGTAGCTTCCGCTGAACAGACTTGTCTGGTAAGTAAATACGTACACACCGAGGGATTGGAGGCTTGGTTCTTGCGTGAGTAGTTCAGGCCAATAGGCACCGATTTGGTTTCTCCAACAAGAATCGCCGTCTGACAAGAATCCGTGCACGAAGACGATGCAGAGGCTATTGCCAGGATTTCTAACCCATTCGCCCTTCATGACCCTCCTTTTGTGACAACGCTACGCGTTGATTTGACGATTCTCTACACTACCTCATCCTCAAGCGCGGCCGCATTGCCGGGACTGCACGACGGCATCTGAACTTCTGCCAAACGTTTGCTGCGGGGAATTGAAGAGGCAATTCCTAGTAAAATACTCAAACGTCTTTTCTGCAGCAGCTACGTGCGGGGGGCATTCATATTACCCAAGATGGATTCGAACCCGAAACAAATGAAAACATAAGAGTGCTGCTAGCCCTCTTGTCGGGATCTGGCGAAAGGACAATGTTATCAATGGGTTGGCAGTTTGGCCCCCCGTCGTGGATTCGAACCCCTCAGCGCGATTTCGGCTGGTCCACTATGAATGAACCATGGCATCATCGTCCGTGTTGTCGTTTTAATGCGGCCAAAGCCCTAATTGCGGGATTTGGCCATGGACCGGGGAAAAGCGCTATTCTTTTTTCGTTCGAAGCTAACTTGACTGGAGGGTGAAGGCTCAGGTTGGCAGAGCG
>Ga0182012_10000969_pt1 | contig 31562 bp, 34 predicted proteins | sample 612S2SmetaG_FD_120486 | JGI IMG/M metagenome (GOLD analysis project Ga0182012, IMG submission 120486) | Permafrost microbial communities from Stordalen Mire, Sweden - 612S2S metaG | ecosystem: Environmental > Terrestrial > Soil > Wetlands > Permafrost | place: Sweden: Stordalen | collected...
CGACCTCAACCGTGACAACGGGGATCTTTTGGGCCTCCTTGGTGCTGCGTTTCGTCAGGGTCAGCGTCTCGGTGCTCATCCCAGTCGTCATCGCAATCGGGTTGAAGATCTTGGCGGTGAACCAGGGGGGCATGAGGTAGGCCATAGATACAAGTTTGATCGACGGTCATCCGAGATGTCGCGTGTTTTTGGAACATCGGTGGCCAGAATTCTGACCAAAGTCCGGACTATGTGCTTACTGACGGACAGCGACTCAATTTCATCTGGCGTAGGAGTCAATAGCCGTGAGCCTGATCACCGATCCTCGGGTGCCGCTCCGAAGCCTGCACCGTTTTTTCATCGGCGGGGAGTGGGTCATCAACGCCGCCACCGGCGAACTCATCCGCCAGCTAACACTGGACCCCACCAAGGATTACCAACCCCGCGGCCTCCCCTGCGGACGCCCAAAGAAAAACCCGAACCCTAAACGAGGGTTCGGTGCTATTCCGATGTCTTGAGACATCACCTGGCGGTGGCGGAGGGATTTGAACCCTCGGACGGTTTTAGCCGTCACACGCTTTCGAGGCGTGCTCCTTAGGCCGCTCGGACACGCCACCGCCGAGCACCTTACCGAACAAACCAGCGCTCAACCCAATCGCTGCCGGGCGAAGAACGCCTCCAAAGGCGCCGCGCACTCCCCCGCGAGCACACCACCGCGTACCGCGGGGCGATGGTTGAGCCGACGGTCCCGCACCACGTCCCACAGTGATCCGACCGCTCCTGTCTTGGGTTCCCAGGCCCCGAACACCAGCCGCTCGATGCGGGCGAGCACCAAGGCGCCTGCGCACATGGTGCACGGTTCGACGGTGACCGCCAAGGTGGCCCCCTCCAGCCGCCACCCGTCGCCGAGCACGTCGGCCGCTGCCCGCAGCGCCAGGATTTCCGCGTGCGCGGTGGGATCACCCAGCGCCTCTCGGGCGTTCACCGCACGGGCGAGTTCGCTTCCGTCGGCGCCGATGACCACCGCACCGATCGGCACATCGCGAGGGCCCGCCGTCGCTGCAACCGCCAGTGCGGTGCGGATCAGGTCTTCGTCAGCAGTCACAGAGCCTGCCTGATGGCGGCGACCCGCTGCGCCCGGCCCCGCCGCGCTTGCGATCACCGACCCTTCCTCATGGCGGCGACCCGCTGCGCCCGGCCCCGCCGCGCTTGCGATCACCGACCGAGACGGTCGATCACTGCCGATAGCTGGTCCGCGAAGCCCATCTCCCGGGCAATACGGCCCAGCTGCTCGTCGGCGTAGAGGTCGCTCTCATCGAGGATGACCCCGAGCACTGCCTCCGGCAGCCCGATGTCCGACAGCAACCCCAGGTCACCTTCCTCGAACGGTTCTGCATCCTCGAGGTCCTCGGGATCTATCTCGGCGTCCAGGTTATCGAGAACTTCGGCGGCGATGTCGTAGTCGAGCGCGGCGGTGGCGTCCGACAGCAGCAACCGGGTCCCAGAGGGTGCCGGGCGCACGATGACAAAGAACTCATCATCGACGTCCAGCAGGCCAAAGACGGCGCCCGCACTGCGCAGTTCACGCAGCTCCGTCTCGGCGGCCGCCAGACTCGTCAGCGCTTTGGAGGCCATCGCGGAACAGCGCCATTGGCCCTCTTCGCGCACGACGGCAACGCCGAAGCCGTCCGGTGAGTCCGCGGACGGGCCCTGCGCTGAGGCCCGTTGTGCTCCCATGGGCGCCTACGCTAGTCGCTGACCAGGCCCGTTGACCAGCCTCGCCCAGACAATGCAGAGGAGCCGGGGCATCCGAAGTCACCGCCAGCCGCCGAACTGTGCCAACCTTGAAGTGTGGCTTGGAGAGTGGCATGACAGCAGCGGGAACGCCGGTGTGTGTGCTCGGCCTCGGGCTGATCGGCGGCTCGATAGTGCGTGCCGCAGCGGCCGCCCGCCGTGAAGTGTTCGGTTACAACCGGTCAGTAGAGGGCGCGCATGGAGCCCACGCCGACGGCTTTGACGCCACCACCGATCTCACCGCCACACTGACCCGCGCCGCCCGCACCAATGCCTTGATCGTGCTGGCCGTACCTATGCCGGCAGTGCCGGGCATGCTTGCCCACATCCGCGAATTGGCCCCAGATTGTCCCCTGACCGACGTCACCAGCGTGAAAACCGCGGTTCTCGACGCGGTCGCCACGGCCGGTCTACAGGAACGCTTCGTCGGCGGGCACCCAATGACGGGTACGGCGGATTCGGGTTGGGTGGCCAGCCAGGCCGGCTTGTTCACCAGGGCCCCGTGGGTGGTCAGCGTGGACGACAAAGTGGACCCCACCGTGTGGTCGATGGTGATGACGTTGGCGCTGGACTGCGGCGCGGTGGTGGTACCGGCCAAATCCGACGAGCACGACGCCGCGGCGGCTGCCATCTCACATCTGCCACACCTGCTCGCCGAGGCGCTGGCCGTTACGGCCGCCGAGGTCCCACTGGCCTTCGCGCTGGCCGCCGGATCTTTTCGCGATGGCACCCGGGTGGCCGGCAGCGCCCCGGATCTGGTGCGCGCGATGTGCGAAAGCAACTCCGATCAACTGCTGCCGGCGGTTGAGAAAGTCATCGAGCTGCTGAGCCACGCCCGTGAGTCGCTGGCCTCACATAAATCGGTGGCCGATCTCATCGAGGCGGGCCACGCCGCACGTACGCGTTACGACAACTTCCCGCGCTCCGACATTTTCACCATCGCTATCGGCGCAGACAACTGGCGCGAGGAATTGGCCGCCGCGGGCCGGGCGGGCGGGGTGATCAGATCCGCTCTGCCAATCCGGGATAGTCCACGATGAACCCGGCGGCGTCGACGGTCACGGTGGTGTCGGAGACCGGTGAACGCAACTTGATCCCGTCCAGGCGTCCCTCGCTGGTGTAGCTCACGGTGGACGCGGTGACGGTCATTTCGGGCACGTTCACATACACAATCGGCAACGTGATCGAGTCCGCCCGTTCATGTAAGCCCAGGCGGCGAATCGGCAGTGCGTTGAAGAACGGGCTGAACACCACGTCGATGTCAAGAGCGCCGTTGTACGCCGCGCGCGATTCACCTTGGTGGTCGGTCACCAACCACATGTTCTCCTCGTCGCGGGCAATGGCGAGCTGACGTTCCCTTTCGGCCAACGTGACGGTGAGCCCGAACCGCTTGGTGGCGCCACGATCGTCGGTCTGCACTTCGTAGAAGGCACCGAACGCCGGATTGGTTGCGGTGGCCGCGGCCACTATTCGGCCATTCGCCTTGATCCGCTTGCCGGTCAACTGCACTCGCACCGATTCCATGCGGGAGACGTCCTGTGCGCGCCAGGTCAACATCGCCGGCCAGAGCTGCTGAGTTGGATCAGAGGGGGCTGCGTTCACACATCTACCGTAAGACGTGCCCGGTAACGGCGGTGGGTTGGTCGGTAACTGCGCTCGCCGGATCTCACCGACCGACAGCCTGGCGTAGCCGGCCGGTGCCCGGCACCGACACCCATACCGCCAACGCCAGCAAGCCGTCGAGGATCAACGCCAGCGTGGCGACAGCCAGCGCGCCGACCAGAGCGAGTTGGAATTCGCGCTCCTTGATCCCGTCGATCAGATAGCGGCCCAGGCCGCCCAGACTGGCATAGGCGGCCACCGTCGCGGTGGCGACCACCTGAAGTGTCGCGCTGCGCAGCCCGCCCAGCATCAGCGGTAGCGCATTCGGCACCTCGACGCGCAGCAGCACCTGGGCCTCCGTCATACCCATCGCGCGGGCAGCATCGACCACCGTCGGCTCGACGCTGGCGATGCCCGCATACGTCCCCGCCAGCAGCGAGGGGACGCCCAGCAGCATCAGCGCGAACAGCGGCGGGCCCACGCCCAGCCCGAACAGCAGCACCCCCAGCAACAGCACGCCCAGCGTCGGCAGCGCGCGCAACCCGTTGGCCGCGCCCACCACCAGCAGCGTCCCGCGGCCGGTGTGTCCGATGAACAGTCCGACCGGGATGGCCACCAGCGCCGACGCCCCTACCGCCGCCGCGGTGTATTCCACATGCTCCAAGGTGCGCGCCGCCAGTCCAACAGGGCCGGTCCAGTTGTCGGCGGTCAACAGGTAGGAAACCGCCTTTTCCATGAAGTTCATCGCGCGCCACCCACTATCGGGGACACAGCAGGGCGCTGCCTACGGGTGGCACGCGCAGCGCGTTCCCAGGGCGTGGCCAGCCGGCCGGCCAGGACGATCACTATGTCGATACAGATCGCGAGCAACAACAACGCAATGATGCCGGCAACGATCTGATCGCTTTTGTTGGTCTGATACCCGGCGGTGAACCAGGTACCCAGGCCACCGATACCGATGACGGAGCCCACCGAGACCATCGCGATATTGGCCACCACGACCACCCGTAGCCCCGCGATCAGCACCGGAATAGATAGCGGCAGATCGACTTTCAGAATTCGTCTAATCGGCGGGTAGCCGATCGCGATAGCTGCGTCATGGACGTCAATCGGCACCGCGTCCAGCGCTTCGAGCACCGCTCGCACCAGCAGCGCCGCGGTGTAGGCCGTCAGAGCGACCACGACATTGGCCTCGTCGAGGATCCGCGTTCCGATGATCACCGGCAAGACCACGAACAACGCCAGCGACGGGATGGTGAACACGACACTGGCGGTTACCGTCGTCAGCGATCGGGCAATCGGGGCGCGCTGCACAAGCACGCCAAGCGGCACCGCGATAGCCAGCCCGATCAGCACCGGCTCCAGCGACAACCGCAGATGCACCAAAGTCAGCGACCATGCCTCGTCCGGGTGGGTAAGCAGATAATGCATGTTCAGTCCCGCCGCCGGGCGTCCACCGCGGCCAGCACATCGGTGGCCAGGATGCCGCCGATGACTTTGCCGTCGCGGTCGACAGCGACACCCATCGACGATGGGGAGGACAGCGCGGCGTCCAGCGCCTGGCTGAGATTTCCTTCCGGACGAAGTTGCGAACCGATGGCGGTGATGCTGTCGGACAACGACGCGCCACCATGATGCCGCCGCAGACCGGCGGCATCGATCCAGCCCAACGGCACACCGTCGTCGTCGATCACCAGCTTCCAGCCGTCTGGCATGTGTGGGCCTACGGCTTCGTAGAGACCGTCCGCAGGGATCCGCTCGATGTCGTGCAATGGCAGCCCGGATGCCCCGATGAGCTGCAGCCACCGATAGCCGCGGCCGAGACCGATGAACTTCGCCACGAAATTATCAGCAGGCCGCGACAGTAGCCGCGCGGGTTCGTCGTATTGGTGCAGCACACCGCCCTGTCCGAACACCGCGATTTGATCGGCAAGCTTGAGTGCCTCGTCGATATCGTGGGTGACGAAAACGATAGTTTTACGCAATTCACTTTGTAGACGCAGTATTTCGTTCTGCAGCTCGAGACGAACCACCGGGTCGACGGCGGAGAACGGCTCGTCCATCAGCAAGATGGATGGATCGGCGGCCAGGGCGCGTGCCACCCCAACGCGTTGTTGTTCGCCTCCGGAGAGCTGCGCGGGATAGCGGGTGGCGAGGTTGGCGTCCAGTCCGACGCGTTCGAGCACCTCGTAAGCGGCTCTGCGGGCCGCCCGGCGGGGCTGGCCCTGTAGTAGCGGCACGGTCGCGACATTGTCGATAACCCGTTGGTGGGGCATCAAGCCCGCATTCTGGATGACGTAGCCGATTCCGAGACGCAGCTTCACGGGGTTGACGCCTGACACGTCCGCCCCGTCCACAGTTATGGTGCCACTGGTCGGCTCGATCATCCGGTTGATCATCCGCAGCGCTGTGGTCTTCCCGCTGCCGGAAGAGCCGACGAAAACCGTCAACTTGCCGTCGGGGATCTCCAGGCTCAGCTGATCCACGGCGGTAGTGCCACCGTGAAACAGCTTGCTGACTTTGTCGAATCTGATCATTGCCCGATTGGGTGGTCGAAGCCGTTGTAGCGGATCCAATTTCGTGCCGCCTGGCGAGGATCAACGCCCGAATTACCCGCCACCGTCGCGTTCAGCGCTGTCACCGCGGACGAGGTGAGCTTCGCCGATACTGCGTCCAGCACATCTTTGAGGCGGTCAGACTTCTTCTGCGAATTGACCAGCGGCACAATGTTGCCCGCCAAGAAGTTGTGTGCCGGGTCCTCGAGTACAACCAAGTTGTTCTGCGGGATGGCCGGTGACGTGCTGAAGACGTCGGCGGCGTTCACCTGCCCCTGAATTAATGCGCGGACCGTCACCGCACCGCCGCCGTCCTCGATGGCGACGAAATTATTCGGCCTGATGTCGAGCCCGTACTTGCGCTTGAGTCCCGGCAGCCCGGCCGGCCGGTTTTGGAACGCCGACGGCGCCCCGAACTTCACATCTGGTGAGTGTGCCGCCAAGTCGGCGATCGTTTTCAGGTTCCACAAGCTAGCGGTTTCACTGGTGACGCTGACTGTGTCGGCGTCAGAAGCCGCTGACGGCGTCAGAATCGACAGGTCACCCGGTAGCTTCTTGTAGAGTTCCAACTCGACGGCGTCGAGCATGGTCGCAGTGGAGTCAGGTTCAAAGTACAGCAGCAGATTGCCGATGTACTCCGGCACCAGATCGATGGAATGGTCTTTGAGCGCCGGGACGTACGTCTCGCGGCTCCCGATTCCCATTCGCCGCCCTATGTCGAACCCGTTGGCCTGCAACGCTTGTGCGTAGATTTCGGCGATGATCTCCGATTCCGGGAAGTCACCGGACCCGACCACGATAGATTTCAGGTCGCGGGTTTCCGGCCCGAGTGGATCGGGATTGCTGCACGCCGCGAGCAGGCAGACCGTGGCGAGTCCTACTACCGCGGACACGGTTGCACTACTTACGCGCCGCAGCATCGCCATACCGCTGACACTAACGTCGGAAAAGACAAGACGCTGGCGCACCTGCGCACGTACCGCCAGGTTTCCCGCGTGGTTGGTTTCTTTCTCCGGCGGATGGGGCAAAGATGGAATCATGAGCAGTGACTCCCCCGACTCACCCACTCCGCCACCCCCGACTCCCCCTGTCGGTCCGACACCCACGGAACCGGCGGTCAAGTTCACCCGCGCGGGCGCCCTGTGGTCAGCGTTGACTCTCGGGTTCCTGACCCTGATCGTGCTGCTGATCTTCATAGCCCAGAACACGGCGTCGACGCCGTTTTCGTTCTTCGCCTGGCACTGGAGCCTGCCCCTGGGTGTGGCCATTCTGCTGGCCGCAGTCAGTGGCGGGCTGCTCACCGTGGCGGTCGGCACCGCGCGGATCCTTCAGCTGCGCCGAACGGCAAAAAAGCACTTCACAGCAGCTACCACTACCTAGGACGGGATCACCGGGGCCCTCTAACCGGGTAGCTTGGCGAGCTCTTCCAGGCCGCGGGAGATCAACGGCGCCACAACCTCAGGCGCCATGGCATATGTTTCTTCGCCGTCCGCCTGCTCCGACATGCGGCGGCGGAATTCGATGCCGGCGGCAATGATGGCGAGCTTGAAGTATGCCAGCGCCATGTAGAACTCCCAATGCCACAGCGGCAGCCCCGAGACCAGCGAGTAGCGGTCCGCCAACTCGTCGGCCGTCGGCAGCAGTGGTGACGTCCAGGCGGCCTGGGCGCTGAGAATCAGGTCCAGCGCGGGGTCGCGGTAGACGCACATCAACGCCGCGTCGCTGAGCGGGTCCCCCAGCGTCGAGAGCTCCCAGTCCACAACGGCGCGAATCCGCGTCGGATCGTCGGCGTCCAGGATGGTGTTGTCGATCCGGTAGTCACCGTGCACGATCGAGGTACGACTCTGCTGTGGAAGAGCTTGGCGCAGACCGGAGTGCAGTCGCTCTACGTCGGCGTCGCGGTGGTCGTCGGGCAGCCGCACCAGATCCCACTGCGAGCCCCATCGACGCACCTGCCGTTCCAGATAACCGCTGGGTTTGCCGAAATCGGCCAGCCCCACTGCGTTCGGGTCGACGGTGTGCAAGTCGACCAGGGTCCGGATCAATGCGTCCACGCAGCCGTCGATGACGGTGTGACTGAGGGATTCGAGTTGGGCGCGCCTGCGCACCACCTGCCCGGCAACGAATTCAACGATCTGGAATGGCGCGCCCAGCACCGAGTCGTCCTCACACAGTGCGATCGTGCGCGCCACCGGCACCGGCGTGTCCTGGAGTGCGGCAACGACTTTGTATTCGCGGGCCATATCGTGCGCCGACGGTGTCAAACCGTGCAGCGGTGGACGCCGCACCAGCCAATTTGTCTTGTCGTCAAACACGCGGAAGGTCAGATTAGAGCGACCTCCGGAGATGAAGTCCGCCCGTAACTCGCCGTCGCGCTCGATGCCGAACGAACGCAGGTACCGGTCCAGCGCCGGAAGGTCCAGCCCGTCACGTCGATCAGCCGAAGTCACCGCACTTGTTTACCATCTTTATTGCCCGACTCCGTCGTGACACCTTCGCGCATCGACCCTGCGCCTGTGACTTCGATCCTGCACTGACGGCCCTGGACGCAGGCTCGACGCGAACCAATCTGGCCCGGACGGGCTGCATCGTCGTCGAACCCCGCCTTGATTGCCCGACTTTCCCCCGCAAGCGGGAGGTACCCCCACCTCAGCCCGGACGGGCTGCATCGTCGTCGAGCAGGCGATGATTGCGGGGCAGCAGGTCCCACACATGTTCGGTGGTGTTGACCGCCGCCACCATCGCCTGGCCGGATCGCGAGTACAGCAGGCGGGTGACCGCTGTGTAGTCCACCTGAAAAGACAACATCCGCGCCGTCCCCAGAATCTCGTGCAGTAGCAAGTTGATCACCCCGCCGTGGCTGAACACCGCGACGGTGTCCTCGGGATCGGCGGCGGCGACAACATCGGCCACAGCCGCGAGCACCCGCGCCCGAAAAGCGCCTTCGTCGACTGCGCTGGGCAGACGACCCTGGGCCAATCGGGCCCACTCCTGGGGCATTTCCGCGCGGATCTGCTCGACGGGGATGTACGCCGGAAGGTCGCGGTCATATTCAGCGAACCGGTCGTCGATCTCAAGAGGCAGCTGCCGTGCCGCGGCGACTGGTTCGGCGGTTTGGATGGCGCGGCGCTGCGGGCTGCTGACAACCCGGGTGATGGGGAACCGGGCAAGCGCCTCAGGCAAGCGCGCGACCTGCGCGATCCCTTCATCCGACAACTCCGGGTCAGACCCCTGGCCGTGTTCGCTGCGCAACGGCAACGCATGCCGGACCACAAGCACTTGCATGGTGGTGTCCTAAGTTCATGGGCGTCTGGTGGATCCGCCTTCGGTTAGCTCCGCTAAGCCTCGCATGCTGACGGCCAGGCCACCTTTCCAGACGGGTGGAGAATGCTATTCTCTGCTCAGAGAGTGGGGTGTGCGGACAATGGCGACTGCTGCTGAAACCCAACTGGACCCGGGTGTTCTTGGTCGTTGGCTCGATGCGAACGACGCTCCGGGAAGTGGCGAAGAGCCGCTCCTGGAGCAGCTCAAAGGCGGCTCGCAGAACACCTTGTACCTGATTAAGCGGGGCACTGAGCGCATGGTGCTCCGGATGCCCGGTGCGCGCGCCGACGCGGCCCGTATCGACGGCTTGTTGCGGGAGATCCGGCTGGTGCGGGCGCTGTCCGGCACCGATGTGCCGCACGCCAGTCTGATCGCCGCCGATGACACCGGCGCCGTGCTCGGCATGCCGTTCTACGTGATGCAGGCAATAGATGGGTGGAGCCCGATGGACGACGGCTGGCAGCCGCCGTTCGACACCGACCTACAGGCCCGGAGCGGGCTGGCGTTCGAGCTCGTCGAGGGCGCTGCCAAGCTGGGCCGGGTGGACTGGCGTGCCCAAGGCCTAGACGGCTTCGGTCGCCCGGACGGATTCCACGAACGGCAGGTAGACCGCTGGCTGTCGTTTCTGGACGCCTACAAGGTGCGCGAACTGCCCGGCTTGGACGAGGCCTCCGATTGGCTGCGCCGGAACCGGCCCTCGCATTACCAGGCGGGCATCATGCACGGCGACTACCAGTTCGCCAACGTCATGTTCGCGCACGGGGGGCCGGCGCGGCTGGCGGCGATCGTGGACTGGGAGATGACGACGGTCGGTGACCCACTGCTGGATCTCGCTTGGGCGCTGTTGGGCTACGACGGCGAAAATCCCCGTGCCGACGGGTTCTATCTGGACATGCACGGCATGCCGACGCGCACCGAATTGTTATCGCACTACGAGGAAGTCAGCGGGCTTTCCACCGAGAACATCGACTACTACCTGGTGCTCGCCAATTGGAAGCTCGGCATCGTGCTGGAGAAGACCTACGCCGCCGCGGTCCGCACCGGGAAGGTCGACCCCAAGATCGCCGATACTTTCGGGGTGATGATCCCGCAGCTCATCGCCACATCGGCCGAGCTTGCCAGGTCCTTGCCGACCACGAGGCGCTGAAGTGGGTTATGCGGATGAGCTTTTCGACCTCACCGACCGGGTGATCCTGATCACCGGCGGCAGCCGCGGGCTGGGGCGTGAAATGGCCTTTGCGGCTGCGCATTGCGGCGCCGACGTGGTGATCGCCAGTCGCAACATGGACAGCTGCGTGGCCACCGCCAAGGAGATCGAGGCTGAAACAGGACGCTCCGCCATGCCGTATCAGGTGCACGTCGGACGCTGGGACCAGCTCGACGGATTGGTTGAAGCGACGTACGCGCGATTCGGCAAGGTCGACACGTTGATCAACAACGCCGGCATGTCGCCGCTGTACGACAAGCTGAGCGATGTCACCGAGAAGCTCTTCGACGCGGTAATCAATCTCAACCTCAAGGGCCCCTTCCGGTTGTCGGCCCTGGTCGGCGAGCGCATGGTGGCCGCCGGCAGTGGGTCCATCATCAATGTGAGTTCCACTGGGTCACTACGCCCCGGCGGCGACATCATTCCGTACGCCGCAGCCAAGGCCGGGCTCAACGCCATGACCGAAGGACTGGCACGGGCGTTCGGGCCGACCGTGCGGGTCAACACGCTGATGGCGGGACCGTTTCTCACCGACGTCAGCAAGGCCTGGAATCTCGAGAAAGCCAAGACGAACATGTTCGGCCACCTCTCGCTGCAACGCGCCGGAGACCCACCCGAGATTGTTGGTGCCGCGCTGTTCCTGGCTTCTGACGCGTCCAGCTTCACCACGGGTTCGATCCTGCGCGCCGACGGCGGCATTCCCTAAACCTCAAGGAGTATTCGAATGTCTTGGGACTTCTCCACCGAACCGGAGTTCGAGAAGAAACTCGACTGGATCCGCGAGTTTGTGCATGCGGAGGTCGAGCCCCTCGAAGTGCTGTTTCCAGGCTGTGAATTCCTGCCGCTGAACGACGAGCGGCGCCGCATCGTCGACCCACTGAAACAGCAGGTCCGCGACAATGGCTTGTGGGCACCACATTTGGGACCCGAACTGGGTGGGCAGGGCTTCGGTGCGGTCAAGCTGACGTTGATCAACGAGATTTTGGGTCGCAGCCCGTGGGCGCCGATCGTGTTCGGAACACAGGCGCCCGACACCGGCAATGCCGAGATCATCGCCCGCTTCGGAACACAGGATCAGAAGGACCGCTATCTGGCCGGACTGCTTTCCGGGGAGATCTTTTCGTGCTTTTCGATGACGGAGCCGCAAGGCGGCGCCGATCCACGGGTCTTCACCACCCGTGCGGTCCGCGACGGCTCGGACTGGGTGATCAACGGACGAAAGTACTTCTCCTCCAACGCGTCCGTCGCCTCGTTCTTTATCGTCGTAGCGATCAGCGATCCCGATGTGCCAGTACACCAAGGCGCCTCGACGTTCCTGATCCCGGCCGGATCCGAGGGCCTGACCGTCCAAGCCACTCACCATCTGGTTGGAGCGGATCCCCACGAACCGGGGCATTCCCTGGTCCGCTACGACGGAGTTCGGGTGGCTTCGGATGCATTGCTCGGCGAACCCGGTCAGGGCTTCCTGATTCTGCAGACCCGACTGGCCGGCGGGCGTCTGCATCACGCGATGCGCTCGATCGGTATGGCGCAGCGCGCCGTCGAGATGATGTCGCGGCGCGCGAAAAGTCGTTTTACACAGGGTAGCTCGCTAGCCGACAAGCAGTTGGTACAGGAATTCGTCGCCGACTCTTACACCGAATTGATACCGTTCCGGCTAACCGTCCTACACGCCGCGTGGCTGATCGACAGCGGCGACGAGCGTGCGGCTCGCGCCGAGATCGCCGCCTGCAAGATCTTGGCGTCGCAGGTGCTGAAATCAATTGCTTTGCGTGCGATCCAGGTGCACGGTGCGCTCGGGGTCACTAATCAGCTGCCGCTGGTCAACGTGCTACTCGGTGGCATCGCGCTAGGGCTGGCCGACGGTCCGACCGAGGCGCACAAGGTCAACCTGGCCCGGATGCTCCTCAAGGGCTACGAGGCCGAAGATGCGCAGTGGCCCAGCGAAATGCTGGACGTCCGCCGTGGGGCCGCGCGCGCAAAGTACGGCGATCTTGTCGATCATATTCCCGCGCTTGCCGATTCACCGTGAACAGCAGGGTCGCCGCCGCCGTCGAACGGGCCCTCGATGACCGCCAGCGGGAGGCAACCGAGGAGGTCGAACGCATCCTGGCCGCGGCGGTACGGGTAATGGAACGGGTCGCACCCGAAGCGCCTCGCGTCAGCGACATCGTCGCCGAGGCCGGGTCGTCCAACAAGGCGTTCTACCGTTATTTCGCCGGCAAGGACGATCTCATTCTGGCGGTAATGGAGCGCGGGGTGGCGCTCGTCGTGTCCTACCTGGAGCATCAGATGGCCAAGGAGTCCGACCCGCAGGACAAGATTGCGCGCTGGATCGAGGGCATGCTGGCCCAGGTCGCCGACCCAGACCTGCTCAGCAAGAGTCGCGCCGCGGCCGGGCAGATGTCGGCCGGGAGCAACTGGCGCGCTGCCGACCAGGAAATGATGCGGCCGCTGCGTGATCTGCTGATCGAGCCGATCGGCTCGCTGGGCAGGTCCGATGTCGATCGCGACGTCGATGCCGTCTTCTGCTGCACTGCCGCGACGATGCGGCGATATGTGGGTTCGGGCGGGCGGCGCGGGCCCGACGACATCGCCCACGTGGTGCGTTTCTGTCTCAACGGGCTGGGGGCCAAGTGATGCACGCGGTTGTCTGCCACTCCTACGGCACGCCGGATGACCTGGTTATCGACGACGTCTCCGAGCCCGTCCCGGGCCCCGGCCAGGTGTTGGTACGGGTACGCGCTGCCGCCGTCAACTTCCCCGATGTGCTGCTGATAGCCGGCAAGTATCAGCTCAAGATTCCGGTGCCGTTCACCCCGGGCAGCGAACTGGCGGGCGAGGTCCTGGCAGTCGGCGAAGGCACGCGGTTTCGTCCGGGCCAGCGTGTCTTCGCCAGCACACTGATCGGGGCGTTCGCCGAGCAAGCGCTGCTCCACGCGGCGTCGGTGTCGGAGATACCCGCCCACGCGGACTTCGCTTCGGCCGCAGCGTTCGGTGTCACCTACCGTACCGCGTATCACGCATTGAGATCGATCGCCGAAGTCACACAAGGAGAATGGGTGGTCGTGCTGGGTGCCGCAGGCGGCGTGGGCTTGGCCGCCGTCGACCTGGCGGTAGCCATGAAGGCCCGGGTGCTGGCCGCGGCGTCCAGCCCGGACAAACTCGAGCTGTGCCGCCAGCGTGGCGCCGAGGCTAGCGTTGATTACGACCGGGAAGACCTGAAATCCCGCATCCGCGAACTCACCGGCGATGCCGCCCGAGTGGTCATCGACCCTGTCGGCGGATCGTATTCGGAGCCGGCACTGAGGGGTCTCGCGCGTTGCGGGACATTCATCACGCTCGGCTACGCCGCAGGCACCATCCCGTCCATCCCACTCAATCTCGTTCTACTCAAGGGGATCACCATCCGCGGCATGGAGATCCGCACTTTCACGACCGACCGGCCAGGCGACTCCGCGCGCGACACGGCGGAGTTGTCGCAGATGTTCGCCGACGGCAGCATCCGGCCATACATCGGCGCGCGGTTCCCCCTGTCCGAGACCGCAGCGGCGTTGCGGCATGTGGCCGAACGCAAGGTGCTGGGCAAGGTGGTTATCGACGTGGCGTGATCACGCGGGCTTGACCGCATCGGTTACGGCGTGACGATGTTGAAATTCGTGTCCGGCTGGTCGAGCACACCCAGGAACGCCTGCAGCACCGTATGGTCACCAGCTATGTCGAGCCCCGGTGAGGTGAAGTCGCCTATCGCCACCGTCAGCAGCCGAAACTTACTGTCCAGGTTGACCGTAACTGACGCGGTCGCGGAGTCGGCCGCGACTTTGCGGTAGACGAGCACGCCGTTGCGCAGGTTCAGCCGATAGTTGGCGGCCAGATCGGCGAACGAGATGTCGATCGCGATGTCGAGGTCCCAGCTGCGTGGTCCATTGACGCGGATCGCGAGGCTGTCGAAGATCTGCTCCGGTGTCAGCTGATTAAGCAGCGACATCGAAGTGGCCGAAACAGCGGTCCCAAAGTTGCCGTCACGCAATTCGGTTGCCCCGCTTAAGAAGAAGTTCCGCCAAGTCGCGTTTTCGGCACCGTAGGCCAGCTGCTCCAGCGTGTCAGAGTACAGCGCGCGGGCCGCGGCATGACCACTGTCGGTAAAGATTGCATGATCGAGAAGTGTCGCTGCCCAACGGAAGTCGCCGGTTTCGAACGCCGCATTGGCAAGTTCGACGACTCGGTCGATCCCACCTATCGCCTCGACATAACGCGGGGCCAATGCTTCGGGCGGATGCGGCCACAGCCGGGCCGGGTTGCCGTCGAACCAACCCATGTAGCGTTGGTAGACGGCCTTCACGTTGTGGCTGACCGACCCGTAATAGCCGTGGGTATGCCAGGCCTGATCGAGAGCGGGCGGCATCTGAAACATCTCGGCGATTTCGACACCCGTGTACCCCTGATTCAGCAGCCGCAATGTCTGGTCGTGTAAGTAGGCGTACATATCCCGTTGGAGCGACAAGAACGCGACGATTCGCTCGTGTCCCCAGGTCGGCCAGTGATGCGAGGCGAACACCACATCGGTACGGCCGGCGAAGGTGTCTATCGCCTCGGTGAGGTAGCCCGACCAGGCATGCGGGTCGCGCACCAGCGCACCCCGCAGGGTCAGCAGGTTGTGCAGGTTGTGCGTGGCGTTCTCGGCCATGCACAAGGCGCGGAACCGCGGGAAATAGAAATGCATTTCGGCGGGAGCCTCGGTGCCCGGCGCCATCTGGAACTCGATCTCCACGCCGTCGATGGTGTGTGTTTCACCGGTTGTCCGGATGTCGACGGTCGGGACGATCACGGCCACCTCGCCGGTGGACATGGCCTGGCCGAGTCCGCAGCCCACCTGGTCCTGGGGTCCGCGCGCGAGCAGGGTGCCGTACATGTAAGTGGCCCGCCGCGTCATTGCCGGACCGGCGTAGACGTTCTCCTGAACCGCGTGCTCGACGAAACCTTCCGGCGCCAGCACGGCCACCGCGCCGGCGTCCACGTCCGCCTGCGAGGTGACGCCCAGCACGCCGCCGAAATGATCGACGTGGCTGTGGGTGTAGATCACCGCGACCACCCGGCGGTTGCCGCCTCGGTGGGCCCGATACAGGCCCAGTGCCGCAGCTGCCACCTCGGTGGACACCAAGGGATCGATAACGATGATGCCGGTGTCTCCCTCGACGAAGGTGATGTTCGACAGGTCGAAGCCGCGGACCTGATAGATGCCCGGCACCACTTCGTATAGGCCCTGTTTGGCGGCCAGAGTCGATTGCCGCCACAGGCTGGGATGCACCGAAGTGGGCGCGGAGCCGCTAAGGAATGAGTACACGTCGTTGTCCCACACCACACGGCCGTCAGCCGCTTTGATGATGCATGGGGACAGGGCAGCAATGAAGCCACGATCGGCATCGTCGAAATCCATGGTGTCATGCGACGGCAGCACGTGTCTGCGATGCGCCGACTCGATGACTGCGGTGGGAGGTTTGTGGTCCACGGGCAATACATTGCCATTAACTCCGCTTCCCCCTGCCCCTCCCCTCCGAAAGGGATCCGGCGAGATCTGCCCGCGTAGCGAAAGGAATTTCTCACCGGACGTCTTTTGCTCGGTCCCGCAAACCCGCATACTCCCCAGAAGGTCCTCAATCCTCCAAGGACCGCTACATCAGGCAAAGGAGCACAGGTGAAGCGTGAAATAACGATCGCAGTGGCCGGAGCGGCGATTCTGGCCGCGGGTATTTCCGGCTGTTCGAGCAATAAGTCGACCACGAGCAGCAGCAGCACTCCGGCGATGAGCGGTGCGGCGATGACCGGTGCAGGTGGCGGACCGATGGTCATGATCGACGGGAAAGACCAGAAAGTAAGCGCCACGGTCGTGTGCAACACGACCAGTGGGACTGTCAACATCGCGATCGGCGCGGCAACGAGTGGTATTGGCGCCGTGCTCACCGACGCGAACCCGCCCGTGGTGAAGTCCGTTGGGCTCGGCAACGTCAACGGCGTGACGCTCGCCTACGCGCTGGGCGGCGGGGGCAGTGCCTCGGCAACGAAGAACGGCAGCAGCTACCAGATCAAGGGGACCGCCACTGGGATTGACATGGCCAACCCCATGCAACCGGTGAGCAAGCCGTTCGAAATCGACGTGACGTGCTCTTAGCTCGGTAACCTACAGGTCGCCAGCGGGCGGTTGCCACGCATTGAGTGGCAACCGCACAGTGAATTCGGTGTGGCCGGGTGAGCTGTTCACGGTGATCGTCCCGTTGTGCGCCTTAACCACTGCAGAGACGATCGCCAGGCCCAGTCCGGTGCTGCCGCCTTTACGGGACCGCGAGGAGTCGCCGCGGGCGAACCGCTCGAATACTTCCGACTGCAGCCCTGCCGGAATGCCGGGACCGTTGTCGATGACCTGCAACACGGCATGCACCGGCTCGGTGGTCAATCGCGTCGTCACCACGCTGCCGGCCCCGGTGTGGATGCGAGCGTTGGCCAGCAAGTTCGTGACCACCTGGTGCAACCGTGCCGCATCACCGGTGACGACCACCGGTTCTTCCGGCAGGTCGAGCTCCCACTGGTGATCCGGTCCAGCGACGTGTGCGTCACTCACCGCGTCGACCGCCAAACTCGACAGGTCGACGGGTTCGCGCTCCAACGGCCGACCGGAGTCCAGGCGGGCCAGTAGCAGCAGGTCCTCGACAAGGCCTGTTATCCGCAAGGTTTCGGAGGCCACCCGGCTCAGCGCATGTTCCACGGCGTCGACATCCTCGCCACTCTTAGTCATGCGCTGCGCCAGCTCGGTGTAGCCGCGGATCGCCGCAAGCGGCGTGCGAAGCTCGTGACTGGCGTCGGCGACGAACTGGCGAACCCGGGTCTCGCTGGCCTGCCGCGTCGACAGGGCGGCGGCGATGTGGTCCAGCATTCGGTTGAGCGCCGACCCGAGCTGGCCCACTTCGGTAGCGGGGTTCGCGTCGGATTCAGCCACTCGGACTGGTAGCTCGACCTCGCCGCGGTCCAACGGCAGGTCCACGACCTCGCTCGCGGTTTGCGCGACGCGCCGCAGCGGCGCCAGCGCCCGCCTGATGATGACGACACCGGCACTAGTCGCCGCAATCAGGGCGATCACAGTCACGATCCCGAGAATGATGAGCATCCGGATCATCGTGGCGTCGACGTTGGACATCGACAGGCCGGTGACAATGACGTCGCCCCCGCTGCGGCTCGGGGCGGCGATGACACGGTATCTGCCCAGACCTTTCAGGTCTAGGGTCACTGGCTTGCGGCTGCCGGCAATCCGCTCCAATTGGGCTTGGGCCGTCGGCGTCAATGCGGCCCGCGCACCGCTGCTGGTCAGGTAACCGGCGTCAACGGTCTTGCCATGGCTGATCACCGCGGCCACCATCCCCGCCGGCTGGCCCGGGGCATCGAGGAACCTCGGACCAGGGCCCGGCCTCGGGTAAAAGCTGTGCTGCTCGTGCCGCCACCCCGGACGGTTCGGTTCGGGGTACATCAGCGCCGAGCGGTAGGACGTGCCCCCGAGCTGACTGTCCAACTGCGCCACTAGATGGTGGCGCAGAGCCAGTTCGGTTGCCGCGGTGATTCCGATGCAGACGACGGCGAGTACGACGACCTGCCCGACCAGCAGCAGCTGCCTAAGCGACCAGACTCGCCGTGCGCTAGCGGGCTGGCTTGAGGACATAGCCCGCGCCACGCAGCGTGTGAATCATGGGGTCGCGACCGCTGTCGATCTTCTTACGCAGGTAGGAAATGTAGAGCTCGACGATGTTGGATCGGCCGCCGAAGTCGTAGCTCCATACGCGGTCGAGGATCTGCGCCTTGCTCAGCACTCGCTTAGCGTTGCGCATCATGAACCGCAACAGCTCGAACTCTGTGGAGGTCAATGAGATCGGTTCGCCAGCGCGGGTCACCTCGTGGCTGTCTTCGTCTAGCACCAAGTCGCCAACTACCAGCTGCGCACCGCTGTCAACCGTCGTTACACCGGTGCGCCGCAACAGAGCCCGCAACCGCAGCACTACTTCTTCGATGCTGAACGGCTTAGTCACATAGTCATCGCCGCCTGCCGTCAATCCGGCGATGCGGTCTTCCACGGCATCCTTGGCCGTCAGTAGCAGCACCGGCAGCTGCGGACTCTCTTCGCGCAATTTCTTCAGCACATCGAGCCCACTCATATCGGGCAGCATCACGTCGAGCACAACCACGTCGGGGCGCTGGGCGCGGGCCGACGCGATCGCCGTCGATCCGTCTCCGGCGGTGGCGATATTCCAGCCCTCGTACCGCAACGCCATCGACACCATCTCGGCGAGGACGGCTTCGTCGTCGACGACCAACACGTTGATGGGGTTGCCGTCGGCGCGGCACATGACAACACGCTCAACCGAGGCTCGAGGCTGCGTCATAGGTTCTAGTATCCGCGCCTGACTTAGCCGGCGCTATGACATTCCTTTGCGGGAGCTATGAAGTAACAGGCCGCGTGACCGCTGAGGGGTCACGCGACCTGCTATACCGAGCGACGTCTAGTAATAGTGCCGCCTGCCGGCGACCGGACGGCCCACCGAGCCCAAGATCCACATGACCGCGCCGACCACGAGCAATATGATGCCGAGTACCCACAAAATGTGGAACGCCGGGAACACGTATCCAAGAATGAGCAGGACAATGCCGAGAACGATCATGACAATTTCCTTTTGTGTGAGGGGTTAGAGGCCACTTGGCATTGAACTGGGTTGCGGTATGTGGCAATCTCCGACTTTCGGATTGACGCCCGCGTAATTCAAGGGCCCCGCCACCACAGTCAGTGCGATGTTTCCCGCCGCGACACAACTTGCTGGGCCACCCTTGAAGTAATCGCGTTGCCAGGCCGCGAAAACTCCGATGAGCAGCCACACGAGGACAATCGCGCCGATAACTCCGCCACCACGCATCGTGACCTCCGTTATGTTCGAGAAAAATTTTCTCGTCAGCTAGCGATACCCATTGCACGTGTGTCTAAACATGCCGGGATTGATTCGCTCGACACCCCGGCTTGTAAAGCATTCCGTTGGCCTATGCCAGCCGAGACAGGCGCTCGCAGTGGTGCTTTGGGCCGATGTCGTCGTCGGTGAACGTCGATTGCACCACGTAGTTCAGCCTCGATGCGTCCCGCCAGCGCGCTTCGCACGGGGAACCGCGGTTAGTCCCCTGAGGTCAGCTCGCTCGCCGCTGCGCGGATACGTACAGGGTGGGCGGCATTGAGTCCTCAGACCCGCGCGGAATGATGCGGCCGTAACGGGCCATCAGCTCCTCGAAGGTCATCGCCGTCGCGTCCCAACCGTGGTCGCGCAGCCAGCCGTCGACGGGTGTGCGCTCCTCCGGGTACCACAACTCGTCCAGGTCGGTTATCTCGGCGCTGACCAACTTGGCGGCCGTAGCGCGCATACGCTGCATGTCCTCGCGCTGGCGCAGTAGCCGATCGGGGTCGGTGAAGCCTTCGCCCGGGACGTTGGAGGCCAGCCAACTACCCGGCGCGCTGAGTGCGTGTATGCGCTCGAATAGCAGGTCCTGAGCCTGCCCCGGCAAGTAACGCACCAGCCCTTCAGCTGACCAGACGGCCGGTTGTGAAGCGTCAAATCCCGCTTCCTGCAGTGCTTTTGGCCAATCCTGGCGCAGGTCTATCGGGATGTTCACCAGCTGCGCTGTCGGGTGCGCGCCGTGCTGGCGCAACGTGGTCGCCTTGAATTCCAGCACCTTGGGCTGATCCAGCTCGTAAACGACCGTCCCGTCCGGCCACGGCAGCCGCCAGGTGCGTGCATCCAGGCCGGACGCCAAAATCACCACCTGCCGAACACCGGTGTCGGCGGCATGGAGAAAGAATTCATCGAAGAAGGCCGTCCGCGTGGCCATGAAGTCGATCATCATCTGGACCTGCGCCTGCACACCCGGATCGATTGCGACCGCCTTGGCCAACAGATTGGGATCGGAGTAGATGCTCCACATCCCCTCACCGGCCGCGTTGACGAACACGCGCGCGAACGGGTCGTTGATGAGCGGGTCCGCACTCTCGGTCTCCGCGGCGCGGGCCGCCGCGACACCTAACGCGGTGGCTCCCACGCTTTGCGTGATGTCCCAGGAATCGTTGTCGGTACGCGCCATCGCTATATCCTCCCAAGCCGGAAAGTAAGTTCTGCTCACTATTATTCCAGTCGCCGACGACCCGGGGCGCCCGCCGGCATCCGGGACGGCATGATCTGGGCCCAGACGATCCAGCACACCCCCCAGCCCAAGGGCTGACGTTCCGGCCGACCGGCACACCGGCGGAGTAGGTTCTCACCACGTGGACGACGTGCAACTGAAAGTCGACCTGAAGGCCGTAGCGGACTGGATGTCGGAGCAGGGACTCGGCGAGGGCCCGCTGCACGACGTTTACGCGGTCACCGGTGGAACGCAGAACGTGATGTTGCGATTCATCAGGGCCGGCCGACCGTATGTGCTGCGCCGCGGACCGCGGCACCTGCGTGCCCGCAGCAACAGCGTCATCCTGCGGGAAACCAAAGTCCTCGCGGCGCTGGCCGGCTCCGACGTGCCACATCCGCACCTGATTGCCACGTGCCAGGACCCCGGTGTGCTCGGAGACGCCGTCTTCTACCTGATGGAGCCGGTCGACGGATTCAACGCCGGCGAGGGCCTGCCGCCGCTGCACACGGGCGATCCAGATATTCGGTTCCAGATGGGGCTCTCCATGGCCGACGCGCTGGCCAGGCTGGGCGCCGTCGACCATGTCGCCGTCGGTCTTGCCGATTTCGGCAAACCAGCGGGCTTCCTCGAACGCCAGGTGCCGCGCTGGCTGTCCGAGCTGGAGTCCTATCAGGCATACGAGGGATATCCAGGGCCAGACATTCCGGGGGTCGAGCAGGTAGCGGCCTGGCTGGAGCGCCGCCGGCCGACGAGTTGGACGCCCGGGATCATGCACGGCGACTACCACGCCGCCAACGTGATGTTCTCCCGCACCGGCCCAGACGTGGTCGCCATCGTCGACTGGGAGATGTGCACGATCGGTGACCCGCTGCTGGATCTGGGCTGGCTGCTTGCGACCTGGCGCCAGCCGGACGGGTCCAGTGTGTTCAGCCACGCCCTAGGCGCCCAGGACGGCTTGGCCGGCACGGATGATCTGTTCCAGCGCTATGCCGCCAACACCTCCCGCGACCTGTCGCATATCACCTGGTACACCGTGCTTGCCTGCTTCAAGCTCGGCATCGTGATCGAGGGCACGTTGGCCCGGGCTTGCGCGGGCAAGGCCGAAAAGGAGGTCGGCGACCAGCTGCATGCGGCCACGGTGCATCTGTTCGAACGGGCGCTGGGCCTCATCGAGGATCAGCCGTAGGACGCGGCGACGTGCGACACGGCCACGCACTCGGACGACGCATCGCACGGTGCAGGTGCAACGCTCGATAACCTCAGAGCGTGGATGTGGCGGATTCGGTCAGGCAGTCATTGGACCACTGGGGCAGGCGGGCATGGGACGGAGCCGTACTCCACGCCTGCAACGCTGTCGATGGCACCGCGAAGAAGCGGTATCCGCAGCTAGGAGTCGCGAGTCGGTTCAAGGCAACCATCCGAGATTCGCTTGACATCTTCCACGCGATGGCAGCACCCGGTATCGACTTCGATCAGACCCGCTTCCCCGTGGCGGTGAAGTCCGACCTGCCTGATGGACGTCCCGACATCGCCGACGTTCTCTACGGCATCCACAGATCTGGTCACGGCCACAGCGACGAGCTGCCCAACGGTTTCGAGCTAACCCCCCACGGATCTCGCTCGACAAGCGTGCACATATGGTCCAGCGGCAAGATCCAGCTTCCGGCGTCGACGGTGCTGGGCCTATTGGCAGTCGCGGTGTTTGCGCCGGAGAACAAAGGCGAACCGATGCCGGTCGACTATCAGCTCACCTGGTACCAGCACGTGTTTCAGATCAGCGGCTGGTGGGGCTGGCAAGATCACTTTCGCGAGATCATCAGCGTCGCCCAGTTCGCGAAAAAGCCGCTTGACTTTGCCGAGTCGTGGGACGACTGGACACCGGTTTGACGACAGTCGCGGCATCCTTTTAGCACGCCCGAAGGGATTGGATGTCGCTGCGCCGTTCTGGATGACGTGCTGTGAGGCTTTATCCGGATGGCATCCCACCAGTGGGTACTCGATGGCGGTTGGAACATTGCCGATTGCAGGTCAATTGCCCTTAACTACTCAGTCAGGACTGTTGACTGAGTAGTTAGTCGGGTGTTATACAAAGTCTTCGCAAGTCCGTCGCCGTGGACGTGATGTGGTCATGTTCGAAAGAGTGGCTGCCGTGGGCGGAACCTGCTAACCGAGAGGCCCCGATGCCCGACGCGACCGACGCGCACAACCCGTTCGGGGCTCACGAACGGTCTAGCGAGCTGAGGGCCAGCTACTCGTTGGAATGGGAGTAGTAACGCATGACAACAAGTTCAGTCGCGTACGGAAAGAGCGGCACGGCCGCCCCGATCTCACCCACGATGCCCTTGGCACGGCAGGTGTCACTGGTGGCGGCCGCCGTCGGTGCCCTGCTCGTCGTCATGGCGGTTATCGCCGTCGCGAGATGGATCCCGACTGCCCATCAGATCACCGCGTACCGGGACCACAACGACATCAGCTGGTACGCAGCCAGGGTCTACGAGATCGGCGGGGTTGCGATGTCGATCTGGGTGATCTTCTACCTGGTAAAGCAGTGGCACGAAAAGCGGCGCCTGACCGTGGACATGCTCATCTGCATCGGTGGAGCAGTTGCATACATTTTCGACTTGAACAACAACTTTCTCCAACCTAATTGGCTCTACAGTTCACAGTGGATCAACATCAACACCGTCACCGCACACGAGCCCGGCTGGCTCAACCCCGTGACAGACATCCCCTCACCCGCGGTGATGATCCTGCTCTACACCTTCGGCTTACTGGCGTTCAGCATGATCATCAACCAGCTGATGCGGTTGGCGCAGCGCCGTTTCCCGGCAATCTCGAATGTCGGTCTGATCGCCGTAGCCTTTGCGAGTGCCGTAGTGATCGACCTCGCTCTCGAAATACCCATGTTCGCCCTCGGCCTGTGGTCGCAGGGAGCCGCGCCCGACTGGATGCGATTCGGAACCAACAGCGCCCACGTCGTCGTACTCGCCGAAGTTGTCTTAGCCGCAGTCATGTTCGCCGCATATGCCTCCCTGCGATACTTCAAGAACGACCAGGGCTACAGCGTGGTCGAGCGCAGCGGTTACACGGGCTTCAAGGGCACCGCCGTGAAAATGCTCTGCGCTATCACTTTCGTCGTGGGGTTCGAACTGTTCGGCAATTTCGGCCAGGCCCTTACCGGCCTTTACAGCTCTCCGTTCCCGCCAAACATCCCCGCCCACCAGCTCAATGGCCAGTGTGGCAAGGGCACCGCTTACGGCGTCTGCCCCGGAGACCCCACATACAAGATGCCTATAGGCCATATGGGCACCCCCGGGACGTAACAGACAGAGGTTTTGGCCGCCGCGGCCCCGACCCCCGTTTCGACACCGCGCCCGCGGGCGGCTGATGACGGGACCCGGCCCTCGATACACCTCGCTCCGGCAGCTGCTCATGCCGGCGCCGCGCCGCCCGCAACTCCGTGAAATTTGCGCCACTTCAGGTAATTCGCCGTCGGATCCGCTTGAGCTGCGCGTGCGAGACTGGATCACTGCTGGTCTGAAGGGGCCACGGCATCGCGGTGTGAAAGGAGCGGCATGAAGAAAGAGCGGGACAACGCCCGTCGTGACTTCATGCGTACCGAGATCCTGCGGGTGGCGGAACGCCTATTTGCCGAGAACGGCATCAAGCACACCTCGATGGGACAACTGGCCGAGGCCATGGGCATGACCCGCGCGGCGCTCTATCACTACTTCACCTCCAAGGAGGACCTCGTCGAGCAGGCCCTTCAGGTGGCAATCGACAGGTACTGGATCTTCGACTCGGTGGAGGAGTCGATGAGTGTCAACGAGGCCGCCGAGGTCCTGATCCGACGGCGCTACCAGCAGGTTCGTGAAGCCGGTCCGACGGATCTGAGGTTCTTCTACACGGCGATACTTGAGCAGCTGGGCGAGGACGCGGACGCCCAGATGATGCGAATCATCCTCGACGCCCACCGGGAGTCGATGAAGCGCGTGCTGGCGGGTGCGATCAGTCGCGGCGAAATCGACCCGTCGATCGACGCCCAAGTTCTGGTCAACAGGCTGACCGCCATGATCATCGGCACCGACCTGCTGTGGCTGGTCGATCGCGACGGTGTGGACCTCGCCGAGGAATCCGAGGTGATCGCCCGCGGCTTTGTGGACCTGGTCCGCGGCGGTCAGCCCAGCTCGCAAGCCTCAGCACAACCAGACCGGTGATCAGTTGAGCCACACGCAGGTCGCACTGGCAGGTTGCAGCTGGTCCTCTCGGAACGCTGCCTATCCGGACGAGCTGCGTGCGATTAACGTGGACGCCTTGAGCAGCCGCACTGATCTGCCCGAGGAGCAGCCAGCCCATGCCACCAATACGCTCTAGCGACAACGACTCTCGGTTCGATCCCGATCTGACTGACATCAGTTTGTTCAGGGACGGCCCGCCCCTGGAGATTTTCCGGCGCCTGCGTGACGAGCAGCCGGTGCACTGGAACGCACCGTCTCCCCACGGTTCGAGCACCGGATTCTGGAACCTCACCCGCTACGCGGACATCGAACAGGTCAGCAAGGACTGGGAGACGTTCTCGTCGCAGCGCCGCGGGGTGACGATCACTCAAGGCAACGTATTTCCCGCCGAGCTCGAGCAGTTCCTCTTCATCATGATGGACCCGCCCGCACACGTGAAGCACCGCGCGATCGTGCACAAAGTTTTCACGCCCCGCGCGGTCGCCGAGCACGAGCCGGAGATCCGGCGGGCGATCACCGAGCAGATCGACGCGGTGATCGAGCGCGGCGAATGCGACTTCGTCGAGGACATCGCGGTGGACTTCCCGCTGACGGTGATCGCGGACATGCTGGGGGTGCCGAGCACGGACCGCCGCAAGCTGTTCGCGTGGACCAACCAATTCGCGGACACGACCACCACCCCTGAGGCCGGCACCCAGCTGCTCATGGAGATGGGCGCCTACGTCGGGCAACTGGTCGCCGACCGTCGCGCCAGCCCTCGCGACGATCTGCTCTCGCGCTTGATCGCGGCGGAGGTGGACGGGGAGCGGCTGACCGACTTCGAAGTCACCGCGCATTTCGCCCAACTCATGGCCGCCGGCAACGAAACGACGCGCAACAACCTCGCCGGCGGCGTGCTGGCGCTGACCGAGAACCCGGATCAGGTCAAGGCGCTCATTGAGGACCCCACCAAGATCCCCGGGGCGGTGGAGGAGATCCTGCGCTGGCACGTACCGCTGATGTACCAGGCACGCACGGCGACCCGCGCGGTCGACATCAACGGTGTGCGTATCGAGGAGGATCAACTCGTCGTGATGTGGTTCATCTCAGGAAACCGCGATCCGCGAGCCTTCAGCGAGCCCGACCGCTTCGACGTCGAGCGCGCCCAAGGCAAGCAGATGTCCTTCGGCGCGGGTGGCCGCCACTTCTGCCTCGGGAATCAACTCGCCCGAGTCGAACTGCGCGTCGCGCTCGAGGAGATCCTGCGCCGCATGGCTGACCTGCAGGTGACCGGACCCGTCATCCGGCAGCCGTCCAACATCTTTCACTGGCTTCGCAGCATGCCCGTGTCTTTCACCCCGTCGACAACCGACTGACCGGCAGCTCACTCGCGTTGCGCCGTTCGTGAGCCGGGCCACCGGGATTCGGTTCTGGGCACCGGCAGAGATGTGATCTCAGCGACTGACTCCGCATCGACGCCGAAGCCGAGCAGCGCTGTGCGTGCCAGCACTATGTCGGCGTCGGGCCCGACATGGCCGTCGAGGATCCTGCGGATCACCGCAAGGCCTCCGGCAACGATCGACGTCACCGCGATGTCGAGATCCTCGATCTGGAAAACACCAGTATCGGCGGCGCGCTTGAGCGCTGTTTCGGCGAACGGCCGGATGGCGTCCAGGAAGAGCTCTTCGCTGCGGCCGAGGTTCACCAGCAGACGGGAAAAGGCCGGATCGTCATAAGCGAGGCGCACGAAACGCCGCAGCGCGGTGATCGCCACGACGGCAGGGTCGTCAGGTGACGGCGGACTGTCGACGATTTCGGCGGCCAGAGCTTCCAGCGTCTCGGACACGACCGCCTCGACAAAGCCCTCCTTGGATTCGAAATGATTCTGGAACGACCCGAGTGCGACTCCGGCCTGCCGGGTGATTTCGGCGATCCGCAGCTCACCGATGCCCTTCTCGCTGATGAGGTGGTGGCCCGCGTCGAGAAGTCTGCGGCGCGTGCGCGCTCGTCGAGGGTCGGCCATCAGCCAACTTTACTCAAGTTATTGAAAGGAATTTCAAAAAGCAGTACGGTCGGGTCACCGCTCGCGCGGCGCGCGGTGATCATCAGAGGGTCGGCACCGGTGGGCGGTCTCGATCCCGGACTGTGGAGAAAAATATGAGAGAACCCTATCGGGTGGCCGTCTGGGGAGCCGGCGACGTCGGATCGATATGCATTAGGGAAGCAATCCGGCTGCCTGAGCTCGAAGTAGTCGGCGCACTCGTGTACTCGGATGCGAAAGCCGACATCGACATCGGCACGCTCGCGGGTGTCGACCCGATCGGAGTGAAGACGACCAAGAACGTGGCCGATTTCCTCGCCATCGACTCCGACGTCGTCCTGCACACCGCTCTCGACTTTCCAGGCTGTACCGCGCTCGATGACTGGGTCACCCTCCTGGAGGCGGGTAAGAACGTCATTACCTCACATCCCTACAACTACCTGGAGTTCCGCGCGCCGGAGTTTCGTGAGCGGATCACCGCCGCCGCGCACAAGGGTGGGGGCACCTTCTATGCCGGCGGCGTCAACCCCGACTTCGTGGGACAGCGATTGGCGATGACGCTCGCCGGCTTATCCAACGACGTGCGACAGATCAAGATCGAGGAGTACTTCGACTGCGTCTTACAGGCCAACCCGAGCATTCTGCAGGTGATCGGCCTGGGCGGCGATCCCGATCTGGCCATGACCGAGGCCAGCCCCGCGTTCTGGTATCAGCAGCAGTACTGGTTCCAGATGATCCAGCACATGGCCGATCTGATGGGCGTGAAGCTCTCGCGGATCGAGGCGGTGTCGTACTCCAAAGCGGCGCCGGAGATCCTCGAGTCGCCGATCATGAAGATCGAAAAGGGCCAAACCGGGCTCGTCTCCTACGAGTCGACCGGGTATGTCGGAGACGACCCGTTCATCGTGATGCGCGTCGGCTGGTACCTCACCCCCCTGATGCGACCCGAAGGCATCACCGCCGACACCCAATGGATCCTGACCATCGAAGGCCGGCCCTCGACCCGGACGGTGCTCAGCGTCGAACCGACGATCCTGGGTACATCGACAATGGAGGGTGAACCCGGCGCGCCAGGCTACGTTGCCTTCGGGATCTGCCTGGTACAGGCGATTCCTTCGGTGGTCGAGGCACCCGCGGGGATCAAACCCACCGATGTCCCACCCGTCCACTACAAGAGCGACATGCGGCTGACGGCAAGCGCCTAGCCGGCGTCGGGGTCATGAGACGGCCAGCGGGACAAGTGAGTTGACGTCGGCCGTGTCCATGTGGACCCAGGCCTCGACGGCCTTGCCGTCCCGGAAGCGCAGCAGTTCCAGGTAGGGCTGTTCGACGGCGCGACCCGAGCTGCGGATGGTGGCGACGATGCGTCCCCGGATGACGACGCACGGGTCCGCGTCGAGCATGTCGTCGACGACGAGTTGCACACCGTCCCAGTGTTCGCTGATCGCGACCAGGAGTGCGCCGAAGCCGGCTTTCCCTTTATAGGTGCCGCCGTAGGACAGCCCGGGGGGTTCGTGCACCACGATGTCGTCGTGGAAATGCGCGAAGACGGCGTCGGCGTCGGCGGCGTTGATGGCGTCGTAGATGATGCGGGCGGTGTCGACGTTGGTGGCCATCAGAGGGCTCCGACTGTGCTGGGTTTGAGGGCGGTGCAGATTTCGATGTTGCGTCGTAGCTGGTTTTCAGCGACGTCGGCGGCGTCGAGGACCAGCGGGCTCCAGTCGCAGGGCAGCACCCAGGTGACGCCGGCGTCGACGTACTCCTGCAGCGACTCGCCGACCTGTTGTGGTGTGCCGTAGAACCACCCTTTCTTGACGTGGTCGCGGGTGGTTTTGGCGACGACATCGTCGATGAAGGCGGTATCCATGCTGTGCGGCAGCATCTTCTGAAAGTACGTCCACCCGTCGGGGATCGGTGATTCGAGGCCTTCCCGGCGCCAGTCTTCGCCGTGGATGCGCCCCAGAGTTCCGGCCAGCCAGCGCACGAGTGCGTTGTCCATCAACTCCTCGACGAGCGCTTCGTCGTCGTGCACGAGGACGGGGCAGTAGATGCCGAACCCGAACGCCTCGGGGTCTCGGCCACGCTCCCGGAGCTGTTTCTTCAAGGCGTCGATGTCGTCGTGTGCCTGCTCGGGTGTGGCCCACTTGCACGGCGCTGTCGCGGCCATCCCGTCGGCGTACGTCAGGGCCAGGTCCAACAGTTTGGGTCCGCCGCCGAGCCCCCAGATCTCGGGCTTGTACGGTTTCCCGGAGCCGATGAAGGCGCGTTTGACGGTGGTGTATCTGCCGTCATGGTCGATCGGTCCGTCGCTGTCCCACATCTTGTGGAAGATCGTGAACAGGTCCTCCAAGCGGCCCAGGCCCTGACTACGCTTCCAGCCAAACGCACTGCACTGTTTGGCTTCTCCAGCGCCGATGTGGAATGCACTCTTGCCCTGCGTGACATTGGCGTGGGTCAGCATCGTCTGAATGAGTTCGGCGGGTCCGTGCCGAACACAGTCCGTGGAGATCGCCATCTTGAGATTGGGAGCGGCCGCGCTCGCGTAGGTGCTCATAATGAACGGGTCCGGATGGGAATCCGGATCGTGGATCGCCTGCGCCATGTGGGTGTGCTCGGGCGTCCACAGCTGAGTCGGGATCAGATTGACCAACTGGTCTGACATCAGGATCGTGTCAACGACACCGCTCGCTTCGAGCGCTTTGGCCTGCTCGGCAACGACAGCCGCCGGGGCGTTTCGATCGCCCCAGACGATCGCGGCAACCTCGGCGGTGCGGTGCAGCATGTGTTCTCCCCGCTCCGTTGAGGATGATCACAAGGATCGTGCGTTATGGGATCATTCGGTGTCAATAATTGTTTGCACTCAAGCAACTAAAAGCAGAGTCCGCTACGGCTCCAAGACTCTGCGGCCAAGCGCCGCCGGTGGCCCGCCCGCCCGGCCGTTCAGGCGCCTGCCGCCGGCACGCGGTCGAGCCGTTCAACGAGGCCCGTTCGTCCATCGACGCGGACCCGTTCGCCGGTCTGCAGGGTGCGGCTGCCGGTGCGGGTGTTGACGACGCACGGGATGCCGATCTCACGGGCGATCATCGCGGCGTGGCTGAACGGGCCGCCGATGTCGACGACCAGCGCGGCAGAGATGTACATGATCGACGCCCAGCTCGGGTCGGTGGTGGGAGTCACGAGCACCTCGCCCGGTTCGACATCGGGGAACGCCGGGTCGGTGATGACCCGAACGGTGCCCTCTACCGTTCCCGCGCTCACCCCGATACCCGCAACGACATCCTCGGTGCCCTCACCGACCGCAGTAGCCGTGGGCGGGGTGCCGCGCCACGCACTGGGCAGGGTAACGCGCTGATGCAGGGCCCGCCGACCGGCCCGGCGTGCCGCGAGCGCAGCCGCATCGCCGGGGACGGTGCCGGTGATTTCGTTGATAGTCAGGCAGAACGGGTCGAAGTCATTCAGCTCGCCGAAGCGCCGCACACCGCTGCGGACGACATCGAGCGACTGTAGGAACGAGCGTTTTCCGACGCCGCGCAGAGGCAGCAGCCGGGCCGCCCGGCGCAGCACGATCTGCGCCCGCGGTCGCTGGGCGCGCGGGAGTGCGGCGATGAGCTCGCGCTGACGGCTGGGCAGCGCGGCGCGGTTGCGCGCCTCGCGCAAGGTCGGGTCATCGGAATCGGGTCGCTCGCTGTAACCGGCGATGAGGCGTTCCAGCGGCCCGGGGTCCTCTCGCCAGACGCGGCTTGCGACTTCACCTTCCAATGGCCCGTGGAAGCCGTGTCTGTCGGCGACCTCGGCGATGCTCAAGCGGCCACGTGAGGCGCTCCAGAGGTCGGTGATGATCGCCATCTCCGCGCCGCCGCCGCCGCTGAGCTCGCCGACGTCGCCGATCCCGGCCATTTCAACGAATTTGGTCAGCTCGACCAGTAGCGGCTGGATGACGGCGAGGGCGCCGATCGAGTGGACGGTCAGCGTCTGTTCATAGCGCCGCAGTCCTTCGGCGGCCAGCGCCCGCGCGTCATCGCTGGTTAGCGTCTGCAGGCTGCGCACGCTGTGCCGCCACCATGGGTCCGTCTCTGCGGCGAGCGCGTAGATCGCGCGCGGTGTAGTGAGCATCGCGTAGGGCAGCTTGGCGGCGATCACCGGGTAACGGCGGCGGGTCGGAGCGAAGTGCATGGTGTCCGGCACCCGGCCGTGCAAGCTGGCGACCGCCTCACGGCCGCTGATGCCCGGCATGCGGTCGCCGACCGCGGCGAGATATTCCAGCCGCATCGCCAGTCGCGCGTGGAAAGGGCGCAGGACGTCGGGCCATTCTGTCCGTTCGCGCCGGGAGAACACGCCCATAGCGAAGGCAACTTCGCGCATCATCCGGTTGCCGACACCATCCATGATGCTTGCCATGCAGGGGCTCAGGCACCCGGGGACGGCTTCGCCGATGTTGTCGGTGGTCCAGTGGGCGTCGGAAGCGGCTGGGCGGTGAAGCACATCCCAGGCGTCGGAGGTCATCGCGGATCCTTGTCGGGTGGTAGCGCATCCCTGCGCACGCTTCGTTCGTGGAAGCAATGCGCGACCGTCGCGCCGTCGGTGTCGCTCAGGCGGGCCTGGCCTTCGATGCAGATCACGGGGTTGCCCGGGTCGTCCCAGTCGAC